>ENA-ORXC01000239-ORXC01000239.1-marine-metagenome-genome-assembly--contig:-NODE-239-length-46801-cov-7.394316_pt1 | contig 46801 bp, 38 predicted proteins | sample MGYA00237865_ERZ511478 | MGnify/ENA metagenome assembly ERZ511478
GGAGGTTAAACCTCTTTTCATATTATTATCTTCCATATACTGTCTCCCATCTATTTTAAATATATCCATCATTTTAAGTCTTTTGAACCTAGTATTCAATACTAATTAGCACTTTAAAGTGAAAAAACAACAAATTTTCTGATAATTCTAAATAAAATGAGTAGTTTTAGTTTCTTTTTTTGAGGGAATACTTTATAATAGATATTAAATTATAATTATTCTAATTTATGTGGAGGGGATATACACATGTCCAAACAAGATGGAAAATTAACAGGTTTATTTGGAGCACCTGTATCAGATAGAGAAAATAGCATGACAGCTGGCCCACGTGGACCATTAATGATGCAAGATATATACTTTTTAGAACAAATGTCTCACTTTGATCGTGAAGTTATTCCAGAAAGACGTATGCATGCAAAAGGATCAGGCGCATTTGGTACTTTTACTGTAACGAATGATATTACTAAATACACAAGTGCTAAAATCTTCTCAGAAGTAGGTAAACAAACTGAAATGTTCGCAAGATTTTCTACAGTTTCAGGAGAAAGAGGCGCAGCAGATGCTGAACGTGATATTCGTGGATTTGCTTTAAAATTCTACACTGAAGAAGGTAACTGGGATCTAGTAGGGAACAATACACCTGTATTCTTCTTTAGAGATCCTAAATTATTTGTAAGTTTAAACAGAGCAGTTAAAAGAGATCCTAGAACAAATATGAGAAGTGCACAAAATAACTGGGACTTTTGGACAGGATTACCTGAATCATTACATCAAGTTACAATTTTAATGTCTGATAGAGGTATTCCAAAAGATTTACGTCATATGCATGGTTTCGGTTCTCATACTTATTCAATGTATAACGATAAAGGCGAACGTGTATGGGTTAAATATCACTTCAGAAGTCAACAAGGTATTGAAAACTTATCTGATGATGAAGCGGCTAACATAATTGCTACAGATCGTGATTCATCTCAACGTGATTTATTTAATGCCATTGAAAATGGAGACTATCCTAAATGGAAAATGTATATCCAAGTGATGACTGAAGAACAAGCTAAAAATCATAAAGATAATCCATTCGATTTAACTAAAGTTTGGTACCACGGCGATTATCCTTTAATCGAAGTTGGAGAATTTGAACTTAACCGTAATCCTAATAACTATTTCCAAGATGTAGAACAAGCTGCATTTGCGCCAACTAACATTGTACCTGGTTTAGACTTCTCACCAGATAAAATGTTACAAGGACGTTTATTCTCTTATGGAGATGCTCAACGCTATAGATTAGGCGTAAACCATTGGCAAATTCCTGTTAACCAACCTAAAGGTGTAGGCATTGAAAACTTATGTCCATTTAGTCGTGACGGTCAAATGCGTATTTTAGACGATAACCAAGGTGGTGGACCTCACTACTATCCAAATAATCAAGGCGTATATGATTCTCAACCAGAATTCAAAAAGCCTGCTTTCCCTGTAGACGGTGATGGTTATGAATATAATCAAAGACAAGATGATGATAATTACTTCGAACAACCTGGTAAATTATTTAGATTACAATCTGATGAAGCGAAAGAGCGTATCTTTACAAATACAGCGAACGCTATGGATGGTGTAACTGAAGATGTGAAACGTCGTCATATCCGTCATTGTTATAAAGCTGACCCTGATTATGGTAAAGGTGTAGCGAAAGCATTAGGCATTGATATAAATACAGTTGATTTAGAAGGCGAACAAGACGAAACTTACGAAAATTTTAATAAATAAAATTGAAGATTGCGCACAAAACAAATTTATGATAAAATTTTAAATCGTAAGTATTCCTAATTAGAAAGGGTGTTTAACGTGCGCGTAAATATCACATTAGCATGCACAGAGTGTGGCGATCGTAACTATATCACTACAAAAAATAAAAGAAATAATCCTGAGCGTATTGAAATGAAAAAATACTGCCCTAGATTAAATAAATATACGTTACATCGTGAAACTAAATAAATCTTATCTTTCAAATACGACAATTTGAAATGGCTTAAGAGATCTTTTTCATTGGGAAAAGGTCTCTTTTTTTTCTACAAGAAAATGTCATTTTAAAAAATAAATATGTTTGCTATAGAACTTTTAGATTTGCAAATTGAGAAAATCGTGCTAATATATAAAACGTAATTATTACGATTTATAAAAAAGAGAGGTAATGGAAATGGCTAAAAAATCTAAGATTGCAAAAGAACAAAAAAGACAAGAACTTGTAGATAAATATTTTGAATTAAGAAAAGAATTGAAAGCTAAAGGTGATTATGAAGCATTAAAAAAATTACAACGTGATTCATCACCAACACGTTTAACTCGCAGATGTAAAGTGACAGGAAGACCAAGAGGCGTATTACGTAAATTTGAAATGTCACGAATTGCTTTTAGAGAACACGCACATAAAGGTCAAATACCAGGTGTTAAAAAATCTAGTTGGTAAAACTAGTCCTAAAGTCCATTTACAAGAACAATAAAACAATGTACAGTTAATAAGGATAATGAATTTCTGAATAAAACAACTGATAAAACTATGATTATTCGGATTTTAGCTATTTATCCTAATATTATTGTTTTTAAAAAGGGGCTATTTAATTAATATGAAAATATTTGATTATGAAGACATACAACTAATACCGAACAAATGTATTGTTGAAAGTAGATCAGAATGCGATACATCGATAAAATTTGGTCCTCGTACCTTTAAACTTCCAGTAGTACCAGCTAATATGCAAACAGTAATGAATGAAGAATTAGCTCAATGGTTTGCTGAAAATGATTATTTTTATATCATGCACCGTTTTAATGAAGCAGCTAGAATTCCGTTTATCAATAAAATGCAACAAAATAATCTATTTGCATCCATATCAGTTGGCGTAAAGAAATCAGAATTTGACTTTATTGAGCAATTATCAAATGAAAATTTAACACCCGAGTATATTACTATTGATATCGCTCATGGTCATTCAGATTCGGTAATTAATATGATTAAACACATCAAAACGAACCTACCTAATTCTTTTGTTATAGCAGGAAACGTAGGAACACCTGAAGGCGTAAGAGAATTAGAAAATGCTGGTGCTGATGCTACAAAAGTTGGTATCGGTCCGGGACGTGTATGTATTACAAAAATAAAAACTGGATTTGGTACAGGTGGTTGGCAATTATCTGCACTTAATTTATGTAGTAAAGCAGCTAGAAAACCTATCATAGCAGATGGCGGATTACGTACACACGGTGATATCGCTAAGTCTATTCGATTTGGTGCTTCTATGGTAATGATAGGATCACTATTTGCAGCACATGAAGAATCTCCTGGAGAAACTGTTGAATTAGAAGGTAAGCGATATAAAGAATATTTTGGTAGTGCGTCAGAATTCCAAAAAGGTGAACATAAAAATGTTGAAGGTAAAAAAATGTTTGTTGAACATAAAGGTTCATTAAAAGACACTTTAAAAGAGATGCAACAAGATTTACAAAGTTCTATTTCTTATGCAGGTGGCAAAGATTTGAAATCTCTTCGAACAGTGGATTATGTCATTGTTAGAAATTCAATTTTTAATGGGGATAGAGATTAATATCATACGGTAGGTGGCTAAAATTAAAAGATTTCTAGTATTTTTTATATTCTTCTTGTGTCTCGTTATTTTCTTACCATTAAATGAGTTCAAATTTACAGAGCATTTACAACAAGAAGTTAGAGAGCAAGTTGATCAATGGGCATATGGTAATTCAAATGAAGAAGACTTAAGCTTAGATGTTCCTGACAAACAAGAATTTGCGATTAATAATATTCAAATGAATATGACAAAAAAAGACGTTGAGGATAAATTAGGTAAAGAAAAACGCATAACTTCCAATGAATACGGTACACATTGGTATACGTATTATGATAATGATTATAATCAATTCATAATGATTAGTTATATTAAAAATCGTGTCAATGGCATGTATACGAATCAAAATTTAATATCTTCACAGTCTAAAATTAAATATGCTACACCTAAAAAGGCAGTTCGAGATCGTTTAGGTAAACCTATAGAAGAAATAAGTAAAGGTAACAAACGTTTTGAAGTTAAAAATGACGAGTACGATATTTTCCATAAAAATCACATTTACACAACAGTATTTTACGATAAACATGAAAAAAATGGCGTAACAGCTTTATATCAAGTGAGTGAAGCTATGGAAAATAGATTACAAGAACAATATGGTGCACCTTCCAAATCATTAGAAAAGAGTTTTGAATTACAAAATTTTGACATCGTAAATGCTGAACGTAAACAACATCAATTACCAACTTTAAAATATTCAGCTTCAGTTTCTAATACTGCTAGAAAGCATAGTCAAGATATGGCGGACAATAACTACTTTGATCATACAGATTTAAAAGGGAAATCACCTTTTGATCGTTTGAAAGATGATCATCATGATTTTAGTTCTGCTGGTGAAAATTTAGCGTATGGACAACAAAGTAGTATATTTGCACATGAAGGATTAATGAATTCATTAGGTCATCGAAAAAATATTTTAAATGATAGCTTTTCTACTTTAGGCGTAGGTGTTGATTTTAATGATCGTCGACAACCGTATTGGACAGAAAATTATACTGGTTAATCGTTTAGAGTTAATCATCTTTGGGTAATAATTAGTTGTAAGGAAGTAGATAGAATGTCAACTAAATCAAAACAACAACCTGATATCTTAGATAAAGTAAAAGAAGTTTTAAAAAAGAATCAAAATAAAAAGGATTAGGCAATCGCCTAATCCTTTTATTATTTATAGGGGGTTATGAGCATAAAATATGATTACATTTCTCTATATAAACCGATAACTTTACCAACTACTATGACATTGTCTAAATAAATTGGATCCATTGTGCTATTTTCAGGTTGCAATCTATAACGATTTTTTTCTTTGTAGAATCGTTTAACTGTAGCCTCATCATCTTCTGTCATAGCAACAATAATATCTCCATTTTCAGCAATTGTTTGACTACGAACAATTACTTTATCTCCATCTAGAATACCTGCTTCAATCATACTATCACCTACAACATTTAATATGAAAATATCACTGTTATGTGTAGATGTTAAATGTTCGGGTAGTGGGAAATACTCTTCAATATTTTCGACTGCTGTAATTGGAATTCCGGCCGTTACTTTACCTATAACAGGAACGTGAATCGTTTCTTCCATATTAATATTGTCGCCTAATTGTTCGCTAACAATTTCAATTGCTCTTGGTTTAGTAGGGTCTCGTCTAATGTAACCTTTTTCTTCTAATCTTGATAAATGACCATGAACAGTCGAACTCGAAGCTAATCCTACAGCCTCTCCGATTTCTCGAACACTCGGTGGATACCCTTTTGATTGAACAATATGTTTAATGTAATCATATATTTCACTTTGTCTTTTCGTTAATTCTCTCATATATAGGCACTCCCTAATTTTATTTGATTATATTATAGCATCTACATAAACAAAAAACAAACGTTTGTTCGTTAAAGTGTTGACATGGAACATCTGTTCTGTTAAATTAATAATACAAACAAACGTTCTAGGAGTGAGATGCAATGTTAACAAAACAAACAAAAACATTTTTAACTTATATATCAGTATTTTTAATATCTTGTCTTATTTTTCTAGTATTTTTCTTAAGTGTTAACCAAAATGAGCATTCAGAACAAACGTACGAAATGACAGACCATGAAATACATCAAAACGTTAATCATAATACTAATCAATCTTTAAATAAACAAGATGATAGCGAACAAAATTCAGGATCAGTGTTCGCATCAATTAACTAATATCATATTTAATAGTTTATGTGAGCGTAACGATTTGGTTACGCTCCTTTTTTTGTTATATTTTACAAAAGGTATATACACAGAGTAAATCCATTTTACTTATTGAAATAATTTGTAGTAGGTTATTTTCTAACAAATTATCAATTTAAACGATTAACAAACGAAAGTAGGAGCTAAAATGTCTAATAATTTAAATATTGATAGAATTAATGAATTAGCTAAAAAGAAAAAAGAAAAAGGTTTGACCAATGAAGAAGCAAAAGAACAATCTAAATTAAGAAAACAGTATCTTGATTCATTTAGAAAAGGGTTTAAACAACAACTTGAAAGTACTAAGGTCATTGATCCTGAGGGAAATGATGTTACTCCTGAGAAATTAAAACAAATTCAACGACAAAATAAAGAAAAATAGAATGCTAATTACTGAATTTTAAATATAGATTAATATGGAAAATTAAAAATTTTTCAGATTTTTCTTTATGAATTTATATTAAAATAAGTTATAATTGGCATTAAGTATTATTATTAGAAGGGAAGAATATATAATGTTCAATAAAGAAGATCAATTAGCAATCGATACAATTCGTGCATTAAGTATCGATACAATAGAAAAGGCCAATTCAGGTCACCCAGGTTTACCAATGGGAGCAGCACCAATGGCTTACACACTATGGACAAGACACCTAAATTTCAACCCACAATCTAAAGACTATTTCAATAGAGACAGATTTGTATTATCTGCAGGTCATGGTTCTGCTTTATTATATAGTTTATTACACGTTTCTGGTAGTTTAGAAATGGATGAACTAAAACAATTTAGACAATGGGATTCTAAAACTCCAGGTCACCCTGAATTCAGACACACTGATGGTGTAGAAGTGACAACAGGACCTCTTGGTCAAGGATTTGCAATGTCAGTCGGAATGGCTTTAGCTGAAAGTCATTTAGCTGGTAAATTTAACAAAGATAACTATAATGTTGTAGATCATTATACTTATGTTCTAGCTTCTGATGGGGATTTAATGGAAGGTATTTCTCATGAGGCTGCATCATTTGCAGGTCATAATCAATTAGATAAATTAATCGTATTATATGATTCAAATGATATTTCATTAGATGGAGATTTAGATAAAGCATTCTCTGAAAATACTAAATCTCGTTTCGAATCATATGGTTGGAACTACATTTTTGTTAAAGATGGTAATGATTTAGAAGAAATTGATAATGCAATTAATAAAGCTAAATCTCAACAAGGTCCAACAATCATTGAAGTTAAAACTGTAATTGGTTATGGCGCGCCTAATAAATCAGGTACAAATGGCGTTCATGGTGCTCCTCTAGGCGACGAAGAACGTAAATTAACTTTAGAAGCTTATGGATTAGACCCTGAAAAGAGATTTAATGTACCACAAGAAGTTTACGACATTTTCAATTCAACAATGTTAAAACGTGCTAATGAAAATGAAGAAAATTGGAAAAATAAAGTTGAAGAGTATAGTAAAGCTTATCCTGAATTAGCGGAAGAATTTAAATTAGCTGTAAGTGGTAAATTACCTCAAGATTACAGAGAAGCTTTACCTAAATTTGATGCAGATCATAATGCAGCTTCACGTGCAGATTCTGGTGAAGTTATTCAAGCGTTAAGTAAACATGTACCTTCATTCTTTGGTGGTTCAGCTGACTTAGCTGGTTCAAATAAATCAAATGTTAAAGAAGCTAAAGATTATGATAAAAATAATCGTGACGGTAAAAACATTTGGTTTGGTGTTCGTGAATTTGGAATGGGCGCTGCTGTTAATGGTATGGCTGCACACGGAGGTTTACATCCATATGGTGCAACATTCTTCGTATTCAGTGACTACCTAAAACCAGCTTTACGTTTATCTGCAATTATGGGATTAAATTCAACATTTGTATTTACACATGATTCCATCGCAGTTGGTGAAGATGGTCCAACACACGAACCAATTGAACAATTAGCTGGATTACGTGCAATTCCAAATATGAATGTGATTCGTCCTGCTGATGGTAATGAAACTAGAGTGGCTTGGGAAGTTGCTTTAGAATCAGAAGGCACTCCAACATCATTAGTACTTACACGTCAAAATTTACCTACTTTAGATGTTTCTGAAGAAACTGTCGAAGAAGGTGTACGTAAAGGTGCATATATTGTATATGAATCTAAAGAAACTCCTGAATATCTATTATTAGCAACTGGTTCTGAAGTAAGCTTAGCAGTAGAGGCTGCAAAAGACTTAGATGCTCAAGGTAAAGGTGTTAGAGTTGTTTCTATGCCAAACTGGTTCGCATTCGAACAACAATCTGAAGAATATAAAGAATCTGTTATTCCTTCAAATATTACTAAACGTGTTGCTATTGAAATGGCTTCAACACTTGGTTGGCATAAATATGTTGGAACACAAGGTAAAGTTATTGGTATCGATGGCTTTGGTGCAAGTGCTCCTGGCGATTTAGTAGTTGAAAAATATGGATTTACTAAAGAAAATGTTTTAAACCAAATTCGTGAATTTTAGTTAATCAATAATTTAAACTCAAATAAACTGCTAGTTAAGCTTATGCGAAACTAGCAGTTTTTAAATGTTAACTTTAATATTCAAAAGTACATTTAATATATATTGAAAATTTGTTATTATTTTTGATGTGCGTTATTTTAAGATACAAATTTGTCTTGAAATAAATATTTGAATCTAGTAAAATTCATTAGGATAAAGAAAGTGGGTGAAACAATGGCAATTTGGTTAGCAATTATTTTAATTATAATAGCATTAATCGCAGGTTTAGCTGGTGGTTTCTTCTTAGCAAGAAAATATATGATGGATTATTTGAAAAAAAACCCACCTATTAATGAAGAAATGCTACGTATGATGATGATGCAAATGGGTCAAAAACCTTCTCAAAAGAAAATCAATCAAATGATGACTATGATGAACAAAAATATGGACCAAGGCATGAAAGGTCAAAAGAAATAAGATAAATATTAGTGGGGATTAAGTCAATGTTAACGTTGATTTAATCCCTTTTTTATGGAGAAAGAGAAAACAATTTAATTTATAAAATAGCTAGAATTTATTAATTTAAAAACTATGAAAATGACTTGATTTAATGATATACTAACACGTGATTAAAAAGAGTATTAAAGTTTAGAATATATGAGAAGGTGTAAGCGTGGCATATTTAGTATTTTCTATAGTAGTTGCATTCTTTATGGGTGCAATTGTTATTGTGATTCGAATGAAAGCACAAAAATTCCCAGTTAATGAAAAGAAAATTATATTGCCTCCATTTTTTATGGCAACAGGTGCTCTAATGTATGTAGTACCATATTTTAGATTGACTGGTACCGAGATTTTAGAGTCACTTATTTTAGGTGTACTTTTCTCAACAGTGTTAATTTGGACATCTAGATTTGAAGTTAAAGGTAGCGAAATTTATATGAAACGATCAAAAGCGTTTCCGATTATCTTAATTTCTCTATTAGTTATCCGTACTGTTCTAAAAATCTTTATTAGTAACGAAATCGATCCAGGTGAGATAGCGGGTATGTTTTTCTTATTAGCATTTTGTATGATAGTACCATGGAGATTAGCAATGTATTATCAGTATAAAAAAGTAAAAAAATCAATTGTTCATTAAATACATTATAGCCACTTATCTTTAGAGATGAGTGGTTTTTTACTTGATATATAGATTAAAAAATTATAAAATAGTTACGAACAAACGTTCTATTTGGAGGTAAAAAATGAAAATAATTCATACAGCAGATTGGCATTTAGGGCGAATTTTAAATGGTAAGCAATTGTTAGAGGACCAAAGGTATGTATTAGAACAGTTTATAAAGAAAATGAAAGATGAAGAACCTGATGTCATCCTTATTGCAGGAGATTTATATGATACTACTTATCCAGGTAAAGAAACGATAAAACTATTTGAAGAAACAATTTCACAACTTAATATTGAAATGAAAATACCAGTAGTTATGATAAGTGGAAACCATGATGGAAAAGAACGTTTGAATTACGGGGCAAATTGGTTTGAACATAGTAACTTATATATTAGAACAAAATTAGAAAGTATGATTGAGCCTATAAATATTAAGGGAGTTAATTTTTATACATTACCATTTGCGACAGTAACAGAAGTGCAACACTTTTTTAAAGATGAAACAATTCAAACACATCAACAAGCACTTGATAAATGTATAATGTACATGTCAAAAACGCTAGATAAGAGTAGCATTAATGTTTTAATTGGTCATTTAACTGTCCAAGGTGGCAAAACATCAGATTCTGAAAGACCATTAACTATTGGAACAGTAGAGACAGTGGAAAAAAGGTCGTTTGATATATTTGATTTTGTACTATTAGGTCACTTACATCATCCATTTAGTATTAATGAAGATAGGATTAAATATAGTGGTTCACTTTTACAATATTCATTTTCTGAAGTAGGACAACCTAAAGGTTATCGTGTTGTTAAATTTAATAATAAAGAAAATATAAATGATTATTTCGTTCCAATAGAACCTATGAGAAAGTTAGAAATAGTAGTTGGAGATTACGAAGATGTTATTCAAGAAAAGGTAGATATTACTAATAAAAATAATTACATACATTTTAAATTGAAAAATATGTCTCATATATCAGATCCAATTATCAATTTGAAACAAATTTATCCCAATACACTGGCATTAACTAATGAGACATTTGAATATTATGATGCAATCGAACAAATTGAAATAAAACAGGAAAGTGATATTTCGATTATAAATAAATTTTATGAAAACATAACCAATGAACAACTGAGTGATATTCAAGAAAAGAAAATTAATCAAATTATTAATAATTTGATGAGAAAGGAAGATTAATTAAATTGAAACCTGCTAAGTTAACTTTAACTAATTTTGGACCTTTCTTAAATGAGACAATAGATTTTCATAAAATAGATCAAAATCAATTATTTTTGATAAGTGGTAAGACCGGTTCTGGTAAAACAATGATATTTGATGCCATAGTATATGCGTTATATGGGGAAGCTTCAACTAAAAATAGAAAAGAAAGTGATTTAAGAAGTCATTTTGCTGATGGTAATTCAGCCATGCAAGTTACTTTTGAATTTGAACTAAATAACAAAATCTTTAAAATAGTTCGAACTGGACCTTATATTAAAGAAGGAAATACAACTAAAACACCAGCAAAGCTAAATGTTTTTGAATACAATGATAATGAATTTGATTTACGTGAAAGTATGGTGAGTGCTGGAAATCAATTTATTATTGATTTAATTGGCGTTAACGCTGAACAATTTAGACAATTATTTATATTAACACAAGGTGAATTTAAAAAATTCTTATTATCTAATAGTAAAGAAAAGCAAGGTATATTAAGAACTCTTTTTAATAGTGAAAGATTTGAACAAATTGAAAAAGCTTTGAGTGAAGATGTTAAAAATGAAAAAAAACAAATTGAAGATAGATATAAGAATATTGAAAGATTATGGAATGATATCAACACCTTTGACAGTGAAAGCCTTGAAGAATTAAAAACGATTAATGTTCAGCAAACTGAAAAATTAATAGATGCATTGCCAAAATTCAATGAATTCGGTAAAAAATTGGCTCAAAGTAAATATGAAGATAAAAATATTTTAGAGAACAAGATTTCAAAGATTGAACATAATTTGAATGAAAATAAAGAGCTGGAATCAAATTTAAAAGAATTAGAGAAAAACAAAAATCAATTTAATCAATTAAAAGAACAAGAAGAAAGCATCAATAAACAAAAGGAAAAGCTAAATAAAATCAACGAAATTAAACCTTTATCACAATTGCTTGATAGAAAAAATGAAACAAACAAAAAATTAAAACAAATAGAAAATTCTGTTGAAACATCTAAACAATCAATTAAACAGTTAAATCAAGAACAAGAGGACTATCAATACCAATTAAAAAAATTAACTGAAAGTGAAGAATCAATAAACAAAGAAAAAGCATATTTAGAAAAAACACATACTTTCTATGTTAATTTATCTAAATATGATTCAAGTTATAAAGATAAGGAAAAACTTTCATCTAAATTGGAAAAATTAAAAGAAAAGAAAGAGCAAGTTGAAAAAGAATTCTATCAATTAAAAGATTCTATTGATTCGAAAGACGTTGAATACGATGTAGTTGAACAATTATCTCAAGATATTTTCAAAATAGAAAAAAATATTGAAACAACTGAAAAGCAATTGGAAGAAGTAAAAACCAAAGAAAATCTAAATTACAGAATTAATGAAATAAAAGATTCTAATGAGAAAACGGACAATGAAATTGAAAAATTAACCAATGCGATAGCTGATATCAATCAAAATGAAATTAATTTAAACAATAAAGAAACGTTAGTAGAACAATTACAGCAAGTTGTTTCAATAGGAGATACTTGCCCAGTTTGTGGTAATGAAATCACTTCTTTAGATCAACATATTGACTTCGAAAGCATTAATGAAAAGCAAAGATTATTAAAGTCGTTACAAGAAGAATTAAATGAGCATAAAATAAACAAAGCTAAATTTGAAAATTCAATTAATCACCTTACTGAACAATTAAAAAATATTAATGTAGATGAAAAATCAATCCTTAATATAGATGAACTTAATACTCAACTTAGAGAAAAACAGGAAGAAAAAGTAAGACATCAAAAAGAAAATGACCGTATCTTATCAATAAATAAAAAAATTGAACAAAAAAAGCAAGAAATATATGAAATAGAAAATGATATGAAAGATACAAATGCAAAAATTGAACAATGTGAAATTAGAATTAATGATTTTGAAACGACATCTCAATTTACTAACATTAAAGAGTTTAAATTGTACTATGAACAATTAAAAAATAATGTTACTGAATATGAACAACTAACCGAGAAGTATAAACATGCCATGAGTGATATTTCTCAAAAACTAAGTGTTGAAGAAAACAATGTTAAGCATCATACCACTTCATTAAATGAAAGCCAAGATGAACTTAAACGAACTCAAAAAGAAATTGAAAATGAAATGAATAGATTAAGTTTATCTTCAATAGAACAAATCCAAAGCATTATAGAAATCGTTAATGAAAAGGAATCAATCGAGAAAGAAATTAATGATTTTAATAAACAATTGCATATGTATGAAGTAGAAATAAATAGGCTAACGAAGCTAGTTTCAGATAGAAATTTGGAAGATATCGATAAAATACAAGAAAATCTATCAAAGACAAAAGAACAATTGAATCAATTAAATAATGAGATAGCAACGCTAGAGTATCAAATCAAATTAAATGAACAAAAAGGAAATGAAGTTGAATCTAATATAAATTACTTGAATAAAGAGTTAAAAGAACAACAAGATATCTTTAATCTGTCTGAAATTTTGTCAGGTAAAAATAGTCAAAAGTTAACCTTAGAAAATTACGTTCTTGTATATTATTTAGAAAAAATAATCGCTCAAGCTAATATTCGTCTTGCAACTATGAGCGGTCAAAGATATCAGTTACAAAGAAGAGCAGCTTTATCACAAGGGTTTAGTGGTCTTGAAATTGACGTATTTGATTTTTACTCAAATAAATCTAGACATATAAGTTCGTTATCAGGAGGGGAAACGTTCCAAGCTTCATTAGCTTTAGCATTAGGTTTAAGTGAGATTGTACAACAAGAATCTGGAGGAATTTCATTACAATCTATGTTTATTGATGAAGGATTCGGTACTTTAGATCAAGAAACACTTGAAACAGCACTAGATACATTAGTTAATTTGAAATCTACAGGTAGAATGGTAGGAATCATATCTCATGTAAGTGAATTGAAACAACGAATACCACTCATTTTAGAAGTGACATCTAATCAATACCAAAGCACAACACAATTTAAATGGAATTAATAATCATAAAGTTATAAAAAAACGATTTATCAACTTCTATAAATTAGGTTGATAAATCGTTTTAATTAATAATTATTAATTTTTTTCTCGTAATAAATCTCTGATTTCTGTTAAAAGAACAGTGTTTGCTTCTAATTCTTCTTCTGGTTCTTCTTTTCTCATTAATGTATTTGCGATTTTCACAAAGATAAATAATGCAAAAGCTATGATTATAAAATCAATTATTGATTGTATGAATAAACCATATTTAATTCCCCAGAAAGCCCAGTCCTCTGCGAAATTGACAGAACCAAATATTTTACCAATTAATGGCATAATAATGTATTGGACTAATGCAGTGATTATTTTATTAAATGCAGCGCCCATAACTACGGCTACAGCTAAATCTAATACATTGCCTTTTAATGCAAACTCTTTAAACTCTTTAAGCATATAAAAAAATCCTTTTATAACAATATAATCGTCATTATACATCATATAATTAATTTAGAAAATAGTAATTTTAATCAAATTTGATTCTAATATGGAGCTTTGTTATCCTATAGTAGTGTTTTAGTAAAGTTAATTGTTTTAAGATAAAAAAATAATAATTTAATTTTACTAGTTTGAAAATTTAATAATAAGAAGGGAGTAATTAATTATGAATTCTTCTTCTGAAGAAAAAAATGGTAAGAAGATTTCTCCGGTGTTTATCTACAGTGCCATTGTCGCAGCAATTGTTGTGTTAATTGGTGCCATTTTCCCATCTCAATTTGACACGGTTACTAATGAAGTCAAAATGTGGATTACTGATAAACTAGGTTGGTATTACCTAATATTAACTACAGTTATTGTTTTCTTCTGTATTTTCCTAATCTTTAGCCCTATAGGGAAACTTAAGTTAGGTAAACCAAATGATAAACCAGAATTTAATACAATTTCTTGGTTTGCAATGTTATTCAGTGCAGGAATGGGTATTGGTTTAGTTTTCTATGGTGCAGCTGAACCTATGTCACACTTTGCTTCACCACCTGATGCTGATCCAAAGACTACTGAAGCATATACAGAAGCGTTACGTTCTACATTCTTCCATTGGGGATTCCACGCATGGGCAGTATATGGTGTAGTAGCATTAGCACTTGCATATTCTCAATTCCGTAAAGGTGAACCTGGTTTACTTTCAAGAACGCTAAGACCACTTTTAGGAGATAAAGTAGAAGGACCTATTGGAACATTTATTGATGTTTTATCTGTATTTGCTACTTTAGTAGGTGTAGCTGTATCACTAGGTATGGGTGCATTACAAATTAATGGTGGTTTAAGTTACTTATTCGGAATTCCAAATACAACTTGGGTTCAAGCAATTATTATCGTTGTTGTAACGATATTATTTATCGCTAGTGCTTGGTCAGGTTTAAGTAAAGGTATTCAGTATTTAAGTAATTTAAATATTGGTTTAGGTGCCATATTAATGATTATTACATTAATCATTGGACCAACTGTATTAATCCTTAATATGATGACAAGTTCAACAGGTAGCTTGTTAAATACATTCTTATTCAATAGCTTTGACACTGCAGCATTAAATGGTCAAAAACGTGAATGGATGTCAACATGGACATTATACTATTGGGGCTGGTGGTTAAGTTGGAGCCCATTCGTTGGTGTATTTATTGCCAGAGTTTCAAAAGGACGCTCAATCAGAGAATTTATTTCAGGTGTACTATTAGTACCAGCAATTGTAAGTTTCATCTGGTTTAGTGTATTCGGTGTTCTTGGTATTGAAACAGGTAAAAAACATCCAAAATTATTTGATATGACTCCAGAAACACAATTATTTGGTGTATTCCACCACGTTCCGTTAGGTATAGTGTTATCATTCATAGCACTTATTTTAATTGCTTCATTCTTTATCACATCAGCTGACTCTGCAACATTCGTTTTAGGTATGCAGACAACATTTGGTTCATTAAATCCAAACAGTGCAGTTAAAGTAACTTGGGGAATTGCTCAAGCACTTATTGCATTCGTTCTATTATTAGCTGGTGGCGGAGATGGAACAAAAGCACTCAACGCGATTCAGAGTGCCGCCATTATTAGTGCGTTCCCATTCTCCTTTGTCGTCATACTGATGATGATAAGCTTTTACAAAGATGCCAACAAAGAACGTAAATTCTTAGGCTTAACATTAACGCCTAATAAACACAGATTAGAAGAGTACGTTAAATATCAACAAGAAGATTATGAATCTGATATTTTAGAAAAACGTGAATCAAGAAGAAACCGTGAAAGAGAAGAATAATTCAATAATTAATTCTTTTAGAAATGAGTGAAGATACTACCGGCTCTATATAGGGCTGGTAGTATTTTTTTATCTATAAAAAATGAAAACTAATACTTGCGATTGATAACCATTCTCAATTAATAAAATTTACTTATTGCACTACCGTCTTATGATAAGTTTTGCTTATACTACCTGATTAAAAATGCGAAATGAAAATTGACGTCTTTCTACTCTTATATAGTTGTTTTCGAAAACATATAATAATACAATTTAAATAAGGCATATAAAATATAAAGAATTTTCAAGGGGGATATCAAATGGCTTCTAATTTTAAAGAAACAGCAAAGAAACAATTTGATTTAAATGGCCAATCATACACATACTATGATTTGAAATCATTAGAAGAACAAGGTTTAACTAAAATTTCTAAATTACCTTATTCAATTCGTGTATTATTAGAATCTGTATTACGTCAGGAAGATGATTTTGTAATCACTGACGATCACATTAAAAAGTTAGCAGAATTCGGTAAAAAAGATAATGAAGGTGAAGTACCTTTCAAACCATCTCGTGTTATTTTACAAGACTTCACTGGTGTACCAGCAGTAGTTGACTTAGCGTCTTTACGTAAAGCAATGAATGATGTTGGTGGAGATATTAACAAAATCAACCCAGAAGTACCAGTAGATTTAGTTATTGACCACTCTGTACAAGTAGATAGCTACGCTAACCCAGACGCATTAGAACGTAATATGAAATTAGAATTCGAAAGAAACTATGAACGTTATCAATTCTTAAACTGGGCAACTAAAGCATTTGACAATTATAATGCTGTACCACCTGCAACTGGTATCGTTCACCAAGTAAACTTAGAATATTTAGCAAATGTTGTTCATGTCCGTGACGTTGAAGGTGAACAAACTGCTTTCCCTGATACATTAGTTGGTACTGACTCTCATACAACAATGATTAACGGTATTGGTGTATTAGGTTGGGGTGTCGGCGGTATTGAAGCCGAAGCAGGTATGTTAGGACAACCTTCTTACTTCCCAATTCCAGAAGTAATTGGTGTTAGATTAAGTAATGAATTACCTCAAGGTTCTACTGCAACTGACTTAGCTTTACGTGTAACTGAAGAGTTGCGTAAACGCGGTGTAGTAGGTAAATTCGTAGAGTTCTTCGGTCCTGGTGTAACAAACTTACCATTAGCTGACCGTGCTACAATCGCTAACATGGCGCCAGAATACGGTGCAACATGTGGTTTCTTCCCAGTTGACGAAGAATCACTTAAATATATGAAATTAACTGGCCGTAAAGCTGATCATATTGAACTTGTTAAAGAATATTTACAACAAAATAATATGTTCTTCCAAGTTGAAAATGAAGATCCAGAATATACTGAAGTTATTGACTTAGACCTATCTACAGTACAAGCTTCATTATCTGGTCCAAAACGTCCACAAGATTTAATTTTCTTAAGTGACATGAAAACTGAATTTGAAAAATCAGTTACAGCACCAGCTGGTAACCAAGGTCATGGCCTAGATGAAAGTGAGTTTGATAAACAAGCTAATATCAGTTTCAATGATGGCAGAACAGCTACTATGAAAACTGGTGATATAGCAATTGCAGCTATCACTTCATGTACAAACACTTCAAACCCTTACGTTATGTTAGGTGCAGGTCTTGTAGCTAAAAAAGCTATCGAAAAAGGCTTAAAAGTACCTGAATATGTTAAAACATCATTAGCTCCAGGTTCTAAAGTTGTTACAGGTTATTTAAGAGATTCTGGATTACAAGAATATCTTGATGATTTAGGTTTCAACTTAGTTGGTTATGGTTGTACAACATGTATCGGTAACTCTGGTCCATTATTACCAGAAATCGAAAAAGCTGTTGCTGACGAAGATTTATTAGTAACATCTGTACTTTCAGGTAACCGTAACTTTGAAGGTCGTATCCATCCATTAGTTAAAGCTAACTACTTAGCTTCACCACAATTGGTTGTTGCTTATGCATTAGCTGGAACTGTAGATATTGATTTAGAAAATGAAGCTATTGGTAAAGGTAAAGATGGCGAAGATGTTTACCTTAAAGATATCTGGCCAAGTATTAAAGAAGTTGCTGACACAGTTGATAGTGTAGTAACACCAGAATTATTCTTAGAAGAATATGCAAATGTTTATGAAAATAATGAAATGTGGAATGAAATCGATGTAACTGATGCACCACTATATGATTTCGATCCAAATTCAACATATATTCAAAATCCATCATTCTTCCAAGGATTATCTAAAGAACCAGGAACAATTGAACCATTAAAAGACTTACGTATTATGGGTAAATTTGGAGATTCAGTAACAACTGACCATATTTCTCCAGCAGGTGCAATCGGTAAAGATACACCAGCAGGTAAGTATTTAATTGACCACAATGTTCCAATTAGAGAATTCAACTCTTACGGTTCTAGACGTGGTAACCACGAAGTAATGGTACGTGGTACATTCGCTAATATCCGTATTAAAAACCAATTAGCTCCAGGTACTGAAGGTGGCTTTACAACTTATTGGCCTACAGATGAAGTTATGCCTATTTATGATGCTGCTATGAAATATAAAGAAAATGGCACTGGCTTAGCTGTATTAGCTGGTAACGACTATGGTATGGGATCTTCACGTGACTGGGCTGCTAAAGGTACAAACTTATTAGGAGTTAAAACAGTTATCGCTCAAAGTTATGAACGTATTCACCGTTCAAACTTAGTTATGATGGGTGTACTTCCATTACAATTTAAACAAGGTGAATCAGCTGATTCTCTAGGTTTAGAAGGTAAAGAAGAAATCTCAGTAGATATCGATGAAAATGTAAAACCTCATGATTTAGTTACAGTTCATGCTAAAAAAGAAAACGGAGAAGTTGTTGATTTCGAAGCAATGGTTCGTTTTGACTCATTAGTTGAATTAGACTACTATCGTCATGGTGGTATCTTACAAATGGTATTAAGAAATAAATTAGCTCAATAAAAAAAATGAACTGTGCTAACGTTTAGGTTAGCACAGTTTTTTTATGCTAAAATACATATGTAATGTATAAGTTAAGGAAGGATTGGAATTCAATGATTTATAGTTTGACTGAAATTGAACCAAGATATCAAGAAACAGATAAAATGGGTGTGATTTATCACGGTAATTACGCAACATGGTTTGAAGTTGCCCGTACAGATTATATTGGGAAATTAGGATTTAATTATGCTGATATGGAAAAGCAAGGAATCATTTCTCCAGTTACCGACTTAAATATTAAATATAAAAAATCTATTTTTTATCCTGAAAAAGTAACGATTAAGACATGGGTAGAAAAGTACTCAAGGTTACGTTCAATATATCGTTATGAATTATTTAACGAACAAGGTGAACTAGCTACAACAGGTTACACTGAATTGATTTGTATGAAAGCTGATACATTTAAACCTATTAGATTGGATCGTTATTTTGCTGATTGGCACGAAGTATATAGTAAAGTTGAAGCTTTAAATAAAGAAGGTATAGATGAAGAAGTAACAAATGGTATCGATCATTTGTAATTAAATTAGCATCAGAAAATGAAAATAGCCTAACATTGCTCACTTTAGTGGCATTGTTAGGCTGTTTTTAAATTACTTTTTACTGTAAGAAATTTCATCTTCATGATCAACTGCATCTACTACAATATGATCATCTTCAAAATACCATAAATCTTTCTCAGCGATGACTAAAGTGAGTCCGTCAAATTCTTCTTCATATGCCACTTCTACATCGGCTTTATTTTCAACATTAAATGCAGGGCTAAACCCTTGTTTTAATTGGAATTCTCCACCATAACGTACAAAAAAGTGTAATACTTTGTCATCTTGAGGTAAGTCAAACTCATCTTTAAACCACTGAACTGCTGGTTGGGTAAGCTCGATTTTCATAAATAGTTCCTCCATATTAATTATCCATATTTTTTAGGGGTTAAATTGTGAATTTTATTGATAGTAGAATTATAGCATAGCTTAATATCCTAATATAATTATTTTAACTTAATGAGTTATAAGCCACTATCAAAGACTAAAGGTATATCAAACTATATAAAACTCACCAATAACATCATCATAAATCAAAACATTTAACAAAATAAAAAGCACTCAGTGTGATATAAATTTCATATATCATACTAAATGCTTTGTATTGATTATTAAGTTTTAGATTTTTTATTTACATCCACGTTATCTTAGGTTCTTCACCTTTAAAGATTCTAACAATATTTGTTTTATGACGTATGATTAATATAATGGCAACGATTGCGCCTACTGCTAGTAATATATAGTCCTGAATAATGAGCGAACCAATAACACAACAAATAGCTGCTATGATGCTTGATAAGGACACATATTTAAATAATTTTAATACAGCGAAGAAAATAACTGCTAAAATTAATAAAAGAATAGGATTAACGCCTAAAACTACCCCAGCACTTGTTGCAACAGCTTTACCACCTTTGAATCCTAAATAAATTGGATATACATGACCCACAATAGCAAATAATCCTACGATCAGGCCATGGGTAAAGAATGTACTTATAGGTCCATCTGCATGTACAGGTAACCATATAGGGAAGAAAACAGTTATGAATCCTTTAAAGATATCTAAGAATGTAACTACAAAACCTGCTGGTCTTCCTAATACTCTGAAACTGTTTGTTGCTCCAGTGTTGCCACTACCAAATTGTCTTATATCCTTTTTAAAGAATAACTTTCCAATAACTAAACCACTTGGAAAAGCTCCTATAAGATAACTTAGTATTAACATGACGACAATCATCATAAAATACACATCCTTTAATAACTTAGCACTATTTTACCATATCCATCTCATATTAGAACAATAAAAATTACATTTTGAATATGAATAATCAGTAAAATAAACTGTTTTATCAAGATGACACTTGCAATTTATTCTGATTTATATAAGAATAACTATTGTATAGTTTTAAAAACGAACGTACGTTTGTAGGAGGGCGAAATCATTGGCAATGAATAAACAAAATCATTATTCAGATGATTCTATACAGGTTTTAGAAGGTCTTGAAGCTGTTAGAAAAAGACCGGGGATGTATATAGGATCAACTGATAAACGTGGATTGCATCATCTAGTATATGAAGTTGTCGATAACTCCGTCGATGAAGTATTAAATGGTTATGGGGATGAAATAACAGTTATCCTTAACCAAGATGATAGTATTTCTATAGAAGATAACGGTCGTGGAATGCCTACTGGTATCCATGCATCAGGAAAACCAACTGTGCAAGTTATTTTTACGATTTTACATGCTGGAGGTAAGTTCGGCCAAGGTGGCTATAAAACATCTGGTGGATTACATGGTGTTGGTGCCTCAGTAGTAAATGCACTTAGTGAATGGTTAGAAGTTGAGATTCATAGAGACGGAAATATTTATAAACAAAGATTTAAAGATGGCGGCGTGCCAGCAACAGGTTTACTAAAAGAAGGAAAGACAAAGAAAACAGGTACTAAGGTTACATTTAAACCAGATCCTGAAATTTTCAAAGCAACAACATCATTTAATTTTGATGTTCTAAGTGAGCGATTACAAGAATCTGCTTTTCTATTAAAGAACTTAAAGATTAAATTAATCGATTTACGTCGTGGTAAAGAAAGAGAAGAATTTTACCACTATGAAGAAGGGATTAAAGAATTTGTAAGTTATGTCAATGAAGGTAAAGAAGTACTTCATGATGTTACGACTTTTACAGGAACATCTAACGGTATAGAAGTAGATGTTGCATTTCAATATAATGACCAATATTCAGAAAGTATATTAAGTTTTGTAAATAATGTACGTACTAAAGATGGTGGTACACATGAAGTTGGTTTTAAAACAGCGATGACACGTGTGTTCAATGATTACGCTAGACGCATTAATGAATTAAAAGAAAAAGATAAAAACTTAGACGGTAATGACATACGTGAAGGATTAACAGCTATAGTATCTGTAAGAATTCCTGAAGAGTTACTACAGTTTGAAGGTCAAACTAAATCTAAATTAGGAACGTCAGAAGCTAGAAGTGCTGTAGATTCAGTTGTATCCGAGAAATTACCATTTTACCTTGAAGAAAAAGGTCAATTATCTAAGTCACTTGTTAAAAAAGCAATTAAAGCACAACAGGCTAGAGAAGCAGCTCGTAAAGCACGAGAAGATGCACGTTCTGGTAAAAAGAATAAACGAAAAGATACACTTTTATCTGGTAAATTAACACCTGCTCAAAGTAAAAACACAGAAAAAAATGAACTTTATCTTGTTGAGGGTGATTCAGCAGGTGGTTCAGCTAAACTTGGACGTGATCGTAAGTTCCAAGCGATTCTGCCATTACGAGGTAAAGTTATTAATACTGAAAAGGCTCGTTTAGAAGACATTTTCAAAAACGAAGAAATTAATACGATTATTCATACTATAGGTGCAGGTGTCGGTAATGAATTTAAAATTGAAGACAGTAATTATAGTCGAATTATAATTATGACCGATGCTGATACAGATGGTGCACATATTCAAGTACTGTTACTAACTTTCTTCTTTAAATATATGAAACCATTAGTACAAGCAGGTCGAGTATTTATCGCATTACCACCACTTTACAAATTAGAAAAAGGTAAAGGTAAATCTAAAAAAGTGGAATATGCTTGGACAGATGATGAATTAGATAAATTACAAAAGCAACTTGGTAAAGGTTTCACATTACAAAGATATAAAGGTTTAGGTGAAATGAATCCTGAACAATTATGGGAAACAACTATGAATCCTGATACTCGTACTTTAATACGTGTTCAAGTTGAAGATGAAGTGCGTTCTTCAAAACGTGTTACAACGTTAATGGGTGATAAAGTAGCACCACGTAGAGAATGGATTGAAAGTCATGTTGAGTTTGGTATGCAGGAAGATTCAAGCATTTTAGATAATACAGAAGTTCAGATATTAGAAAGTGAAAACTATGAGGAGGATGAAACGATTTGAGTGAGATAATTCAAGATCTATCACTTGAAGATGTAATTGGAGACCGTTTTGGAAGATATAGTAAATATATTATCCAGGAACGTGCTTTGCCTGACGTTCGAGACGGACTAAAACCAGTACAGCGTCGTATTTTATATGCGATGTATTCAAGTGGTAATACATTCGATAAAAATTTCCGTAAAAGTGCCAAAACTGTCGGGGATGTCATCGGACAGTATCATCCTCATGGTGATTCTTCAGTATATGATGCCATGGTTCGTTTAAGCCAAGATTGGAAATTAAGACATGTTTTAATAGAAATGCATGGTAATAACGGTAGTATCGATAATGACCCTCCTGCAGCAATGCGTTATACAGAAGCAAAATTAAGTCAATTATCTGAAGAACTATTAAGAGATATTAATAAAGAAACAGTTTCTTTTATACCAAACTATGATGATACAACACTTGAACCTATGGTATTACCTGCAAGATTTCCTAATTTATTAATTAACGGTTCTACAGGTATTTCAGCAGGTTATGCTACTGATATTCCACCACATAATTTAGGTGAAGTGATTCAAGCAACATTAAAATATATTGATAATCCTGATATTACAGTGAGTCAATTGATGAAATACATGAAGGGTCCAGACTTCCCAACTGGTGGTATTATTCAAGGTATTGATGGTATTAAAAAAGCATACGAAACTGGTAAAGGTAAAGTTGTTGTACGTTCCAAAGTAGATGAAGAAACATTACGTAATGGACGTAAAGAACTTATCGTGACTGAAATACCATATGAGGTGAATAAAAGTAATCTCGTTAAACGTATTGATGAATTACGTGCTGATAAAAAAGTTGATGGTATTGTTGAAGTTAGAGATGAGACTGATAGAACTGGTTTACGTATTGCAATAGAACTTAAAAAAGACGTGAATAGTGAAGCAATTAAAAATTTCCTATTCAAAAATTCAGACCTTCAAATATCTTATAACTTTAATATGGTTGCAATCAGTGATGGTAGACCTAAATTAATGGGTATTAAACAAATCATTGATAGTTATATTAACCATCAAATAGAAGTCGTGGCTAACAGAACTAAGTTTGATTTAGAACATGCTGAAAAACGTATGCATATCGTTGAAGGTTTAATGAAAGCTTTATCTATTTTAGATGAAGTGATTGCCTTAATTCGTAATTCTAAAAATAAAAAAGATGCTAAAGATAACTTAGTTGCTGAATATGACTTTACTGAAGCTCAGGCAGAAGCCATCGTTATGTTACAACTTTATCGTTTAACTAACACAGATATCGTTGCTTTAGAACAAGAGCACGATGAGTTATCTAATTTAATTAAAGATTTACGTCATATTTTAGATGATCACGATGCATTATTGAATGTTATCAAAAATGAATTAACAGAAATTAGAAAGAATTTTAAAACTGATCGTTTATCAACAATTGAAGCGGAAATTTCTGAAATTAAAATTGATAAAGAAGTGATGGTGCCTAGTGAAGATGTAGTATTAAGTTTAACTAGACATGGTTATATTAAACGTACATCTACACGTAGCTTTAATGCTAGTGGCGTTTCTGAAGTCGGTTTGAAAGATGGCGATAGTTTATTAAAATATCTTGATGTAAATACACAAGATACAGCGCTTGTATTTACGAATAAAGGTAGATACTTGTTTATTCCAGTTCATAAACTAGCTGATATCCGATGGAAAGAATTAGGTCAACACGTATCTCAAATTGTTTCTATTGATGAAGATGAACAAGTTATTGACGTATTTAATGAAAAAGACTTCAAAGAACAACAAGCATTCTATATTATGGCTACTCGTAACGGTATGATTAAGAAAAGTACTGTACCGTTGTTTAAAACAACACGATATAATAAACCATTAATTGCCATGAAAGTAAAAGATCAAGATGAGGTAATTAATGTATTACGTGTTGAAGAAGATCAACTCATTACTGTTGTTACACATAAAGGAATGTCATTAACTTACTCTACAAATGAATTATCTGATACAGGCTTACGTGCGGCTGGTGTGAAATCTATTAACTTAAAAGATGAAGACTACGTTATTATGACGCAAACAATCACTAACAAAGAATCTATCCTTATGGCTACACAACGTGGTGCTGTTAAACATATTGGATTTAAAGTATTACAAGAAGCGAAACGAGCACAACGAGGTATTACCTTACTTAAAGAATTAAAAAAAGCACCACATCGTATCGTGGCAGCAGATGTTGTTCGTTCTGACAATACAACATATACTTTATATTCAGCTAAAGACCAAGAAACTAATGATATCGCTTCAGTTCATAAATCAGAACAATATACTAATGGTTCATTTATAGTAGATGTAGATGATTTCGGAGAAGTTGAAGGAATGTACTTACAATAAAAGTATATGCAACACATGCATAAGATGATAAAATAAAATATAATAATCACAATTAAATCATTCAAGAGGTTTATATTCTCAATTGAACTGTCTATTTTAGTATTTGTTATTTGATACATTGCTTAATTAGACTTTCATATGCCAATATGAATCTCTTGATATTTTTTAAGATATGAATTTTATTTATAGATGAGAGGGATTTATTTGAAAGATTTTGATAGTTTAATTCCTGGTTGGTTTAAAGATTTTGTACAAGTAGGTAACGACTTAATTTGGTCTCAGTATCTAATTGGATTGTTACTTACAGCAGGATTCTTTTTCACTATCAGTTCTAAGTTTGTACAACTACGAATGTTACCAGAAATGTTTAGAGCGTTGGTCGAGAAACCAGAAACATTAGAAAGTGGTAAAAAAGGTATTTCACCGTTCCAAGCATTTGCGATTAGTGCAGGTTCAAGAGTAGGTACTGGAAATATTGCCGGTGTTGCTACAGCAATTGTACTTGGTGGTCCTGGTGCGGTATTTTGGATGTGGATTATTGCATTTATAGGTGCGGCAAGTGCTTTTATGGAAGCTACTTTAGCTCAGGTTTATAAAGTTCATGATAAAGATGGTGGTTTCCGTGGTGGACCAGCTTATTACATAACTAAAGGTTTAAACCAAAAATGGCTTGGTATTGTGTTTGCGATATTAATTACAGTTACCTTCGCATTTGTATTTAATACAGTGCAATCTAATACGATTGCGGAATCATTAAATACTCAATATCATATTAGTCCAGTGATTACAGGAATAGTATTAGCAGTTGTAACAGCCATTATTATTTTTGGTGGGGTTAGAAGTATTGCTACTTTATCATCATTAATTGTTCCAATTATGGCTATCATATATATTGGTATGGTTTTAGTTATCTTGTTATTAAACTTAGACCAAATTGTTCCAATGATTGGTACAATTATTAAAAGTGCTTTTGGTTTTGAACAAGTAACTGGTGGTGCAGTTGGTGCTGCTATTTTACAAGGGATTAAACGTGGTTTATTCTCAAACGAAGCAGGTATGGGTTCAGCACCTAACGCAGCTGCAACAGCAGCAGTCCCTCATCCAGTAAAACAAGGTTTAATTCAATCATTAGGTGTTTTCTTTGATACAATGCTAGTATGTACAGCTACAGCAATAATGATTTTATTATATTCAGGTTTAAAATTTGGAGAAAACGCTCCTCAAGGTGTTGCAGTTACTCAATCAGCTTTAAATGAACATTTAGGTTCAGCTGGTGGTATTTTCTTAACAGTGGCAATAACATTATTCGCATTTTCTTCAGTTGTAGGTAACTACTATTATGGACAATCTAACATTGAGTATTTATCTAATAACAAAATAATTATTTTCATCTTTAGATGTTTAGTAGTTGTGCTTGTATTTATTGGTGCGGTTGCTAAAACTGAAACAGTTTGGAGTACAGCCGATTTATTCATGGGCTTAATGGCCATAGTGAATATTGTCTCCATTATTGGACTTTCCAATATTGCATTTGCAGTAATGAAAGATTACCAAGTACAACGTAAAGCAGGTAAAAAGCCTGTATTCAAACCAGAGAATCTTGAAATTAATTTATTTGGTATTGAATCTTGGGGAATTAATGCAAACAAATCAAATAAAGATTTAAAATAAATGATTAGCTTGAGTGTCGTAAGGATACTCAAGCTTTTTAATTTGAAATTTATAATTATATCTATTATTTATTATAAAGAGGTAGAAAATTGTTTAATATACTAAAAATTAATTTTACTCATGAAAGTATTTAATAAGTTATTTTCTTTTCATTTATATCATTAAGCCTTATAATTTTAATAATGGAGTAAGAAAGGTGATAATGATGGGGAAGTATAAAATTAGTAAAATTCTCAATAATAACGTTATCATATGCACGAATAAAAACCAGGAAGTTGTTTTAATTGGAAAAGGTATAGGTTTTAATAAAAAGCAAGGCTATACGTTAGATGAATCAGCTTCCATTGAAAAAGTTTATAAACTTGATCTAGATAAGCATAAAGAACACTATAAGACATTAGTTGAGATGGCTGATGACCATGTTCTACAAGCAGTGATTGAAGCTGTTAATTTAATTACAAATACGACTCTAGATGTTAATGATGAAAATCTAGTTGTTGCGCTAACAGATCATATTATTTTTGCGTATAAACGTTTAAAACAAAATCAAATAATTAGCAACCCTTTTGCCATGGAAACAAAATACTTATATCGAGATGCTTATCAAATAGCTGAAAAAGTAATTGATAGACTAAATGAACAGTTAGATGTTGATTTTCCAGAAGATGAAATTGGTTTTATCGCATTACATATTGCTTCGAACTCTGAAGAATTATCTATGAGAGAAATGGCGTTAATTAATCAATTAATCAATAAAAGTATCACTATTATTGAAACGGATTTACAACATCAAGTTGATCAATCCTCAATACAATATCAACGGTTTATTAGACATGTACAATTTCTCATTCGTCGTTTAAGAAATAATGAAACATTACATGCTCAAAATGATTTTGTTGATATGGTTAAAAATCAATATCCTAGTTGCTATTCTACAGCTTTTAAAATATTAAAAATGATTCAGATGGAATTTGATATTACTGTTAATGATGTTGAAATCATTTATTTAACATTACATATCCATCATTTTGAAGCCCAAATGAAGTTGGATTAAAAGTACTTATGCGCTCTCATAAGTACTTTTAATTTTTATATAGACTAGTTTTTAATATTCCTTAGTTTTGTAAAATTATGTTATGATTAGTGTTAGAAATTTTTAGTAACTCATTTTTATGATTTTTATAAAGCGAGGTAACATGAAAGTATGGTGATGTCGAATGTCGAATGAAATGAAATCTTCCGAAAAGAAGACATCTAGAAATTTTAAAACGATTTTCAGTATGTCTGAAACAAGATTCATGAAATTTTTAGGCGGCAATGATTTGATTTATGCTTTGTTAGCACTTGTGCTTTTAGGGATAGTTATATTTATCTTTGATAAAGTATCATACGTGTTTCAACCATTTATTATAGTATTCAATACTATTGCTGCACCAATTATAGTTTCATTGATTATATTTTATTTATTTAACCCTCTTGTTAATTTGATGGAACGTTATCGAATTCCAAGATTAGTAGGGGTTTTGATTATTTATGTTGCGATTGTAGGCATAATCGTGTTGATTGTTAATTTATTAATTCCTCTAATTAGTTCACAATTAGGAAGTTTCATTAATAACTCTCCTCAATATTTTAAAAAGTTAACTAATACAATTAATAAAGTAACAAGTAATTCAATTTTTGCTGGTTATTATGATCAAATTAATGATCAATTGAACTCATTAACTAAAAAGATACCATCTATGCTTTCAGATTATTTTGATGGCTTTGGTTCAAAATTAGCATCATTCGTTGAAGCAGTAGCTAATGTTGGAGTAGTCATTGTGACTACACCATTTGTTTTATTCTTTATGTTAAAAGATGGTCATAAGTTCAAAGATTTCACTACTAATATTATGCCACCTAAATTTAGAAAAGATTTTCATGATTTACTTGAAAAAATGAGTGTTCAAGTAGGTTCTTACATACAAGGACAAATCATTGTGTCATTCTGTATAGGTGTTTTACTATTTATTGGTTATTCTATTATTGGATTGAAATATAGTTTAATATTAGCTTGTATAGCTGCTGTAACAAGTGTGGTACCTTATTTAGGACCTACAATAGCGATTTCACCAGCTATCATTATTGCTTTAATTACGTCTCCAATAATGTTACTCAAATTAGCGATTGTATGGACTTTAGTTCAATTCTTTGAAGGACACTTCATTTCTCCAAATATCATGGGCAAAACATTACAAATTCACCCGCTAACAATTATCTTTATCTTACTAAGTGCAGGTAATTTGTTAGGTATAGTCGGGGTTATATTAGGTATTCCTGGTTATGCAGTGTTGAAAGTTTTAGTTTCTCATATGTTCTTATTATTCAAGCGTAGATATAATAGATATTATGGAGAAGATGCAGGAAATTATAAGTTAAATAAAGAACAAGAATAATCTATCTTTGTACAAGGATATCTTTAGAAATTATTTCAAGTAGCTTTTATGCCATCAATTTGTGGCACATGGATACTTAATTTCTAAGATATCCTTTTTTGTTTTTAAAGATATACAATCTTCTTATCTACAAAAGATTTGCACATTACATTGAGTATGACAATAATGTTATGCATAATTGACTTTATTTATATTCTATTTATCTTATTCTTATGATATATTTTTCTAGATAGAAGAATTAAATAGAATTGAAGTGAAAAAATGACCCAGGAAAATAAAAGTAAATTATTATCTATATTAAAATTTGTGTTTGCTGCTGCACTATTTACGTTTGTAGTTTTCACGTTATATCGAGAATTATCTTCCATTAATTTCAAAAATACTTTAATGCAATTTGGTAAAATCAATCGTTTATGGATTGTATTATTGTTTATTAGCGGGGGAGCGTCTTTATTAATTTTATCTTTATATGATGTCATTCTTGTTAAATCACTTAAGTTAAAAATTCCTTTAATAAAAGTATTAAGAGTGAGTTATATTATTAATGCTTTAAATGCCATTGTAGGCTTTGGTGGGTTTATCGGAGCAGGTTTAAGAGCATTTATTTATAAAAATTATACCCAAGATAATAAGAAACTCGTTCACTATATATCTATCATACTCATTTCGATGTTAACAGGTTTGAGTTTGTTATCGATTTTAGTTGTTCTTCATGTGTTTAACGCATCTGATATGTTAGATAAAATATCATGGGTACGTTGGGTTTTATATATTGTTGCTTTATTTTTACCAGTATTTATTATTTATACGATTGTGAAACCTGCGGATACAAATAACCGATATATGGGCGTATATTGTACGTTAGTTTCTTGTGTTGAATGGTTAGCTGCTGCAGTTGTTTTATATTTTTCTGCATTAATTGTAGGTATTGATATTTCCTTTATGAATTTTATTGGTATTTTCATTATTGCAGCATTGTCTGGATTAGTTAGTTTTATTCCAGGAGGCTTTGGTGCATTTGATTTAGTAGTACTACTCGGTCTTAAATCACTTGGTATAAATGAGGAAAACATTTTATTAGCTTTATTACTATATCGTTTTGCTTATTATTTCGTACCTGTAGCCATTGCATTAGTGTTATCTACATTTGAATTTGGTAATACAGCTAGAAAATATATCGGAGAATCTAAATACTTTGTTCCTGCAAAAGATGTTACGTCATTTTTAATGTCATATCAAAAGGATATTTTATCTAAAATTCCATCTTTTTCATTGGCGATTTTAGTATTTTTAACAAGTGTTATTTTCTTTATTAATAATTTAACAATCATATATGACGGATTATATAATGATAATCATTTGGCTTACTATTTAACATTATCTATTCATACAAGTGCTTGTTTATTATTAATGTTAAATGTAAAAGGAATATTTAAGCAAAGTCGACGTGCAATTATTTTTGCTATTATTTCGATTTTATTAATTTTTGCAGCAACAGTTTATACGTATGCGTCATTCATACTTTTAACATGGCTTTTGGTTATGTTAGTACTCTTGTTTATTGCTTATCGTCAATCAAAAGTGCTAAAGAGACCATTAAGATTAAAAAATGCTTTCTTATTTATATTAATAAGTATCATCGTACTTTATATTAATCATGTTATTATCTCTAGCACGTTATATGCACTCGATGTTTATAATATTGAAGTAGATACGACAGTGCTTAGATATTATTTCTGGATAACGATAGCTCTAATTACTATTATTGTTGCACTTATTGCATGGCTATTTGATTATCGATTTATTAAATCAAGTCAAAATAAAAATTTAGCTGTTTGTGAACAAATTATTCAACAATATGGTGGTAATTATTTAACGCATCTTATTTATAGTGGAGATAAAAATTATTTTATTCATGAAAACGAATCAGCCTTTTTGATGTATCGATATAAATCTAATGCTTTAGTAGTATTAGGTGATCCAGTTGGGGATACTGCATCGTTCGAATCTTTATTAGAAGCATTTTATGAATACGCTGAATATTATGGCTATGATATTATTTTTTATCAAGTAAGTGATAGATTCATGCCACTTTATCATAATTTTGGTAATCAATTCTTTAAACTTGGGGAAGAAGCAATTATTGATTTAACTACATTTACTACTTCTGGTAAAAAGCGTCGTGGTTTTAGAGCAACTTTAAATAAATTTGAAGATTTAAATATCAAATTTGAAATAATTGAGCCGCCATTTTCACAAGATATGTTCGAAACATTAAAAAATGTGAGTGATCAATGGTTAGAAGGTAGAAGTGAAATGCATTTTTCAGTAGGTCAATTTAGTGAAGATTATTTATCTAAAGCGCCGATTGGTATTATGCGAAATGAAGAAGGAAAAATTATAGCGTTCTGTACTCTAATGCCAACATATTTTAATGATGCTATTTCGGTTGATTTAATTCGTTGGTTGCCGGAATTAGATTTACCATTAATGGATGGATTGTATTTACACATGCTATCGTGGAGTAAAGAAAAAGGATATCAATCATTTAACTTAGGTATGGCGACGCTATCTAATGTAGGACAACTACATTATTCATATCTTAGAGAACGATTAGCTGGAAGAGTATTTGAACATTTTAATGGATTATATCGTTTCCAAGGTTTAAGACGTTATAAAGAAAAGTATGGTCCACAATGGGAGCCAAGATTTTTAGTTTATAGAAAAGATGCCTCGTTATGGCAATCTATGATTAAAGTAATGAGAGTTATACGTCACAAATAATATAATAAAAACGATTGATGAAAATAAATGATTTCATCAATCGCTATTTTTGTATGTTTATACAACTTTCTCTGAATTAACAGTTAGTCTTTTTTATAATTTTTACGATCTTGTTCTTCTTTAGCATATCTTTCAGGTTGTTTCTTATAAAAATCTTGATGATATGCTTCTGCTTCATAAAACGTCGTTGCAGGTAAAATTTTAGTAGCAATCGCTTTATCAGCGTTGATTGTATTTTGCATTGCCTTGATATAGTCTTCGGCTAGTTTCTTTTGATGTTCATTGGAATAGAAAATCGCCGTTTGATATTGAGAACCTCTATCTTGAAATTGTCCTTCATCATCTAAAGGATCAATTACAGAAAAAAAGATTTCTAATAATTTATTGTATGAGAATAATGCGACATCATATTCTACTTTTACAGTTTCATAGTGTCCAGTAGTGCCACTTTTAACCTGCTCGTATGTAGGATTAGCAATGTCTCCACCCATATATCCTGATGTAACTTTTTCTATTCCATCAAATGTATCAAAAGGTTTCGTCATACACCAAAAGCACCCACCCGCAAAATATGCAGTATTTATATTCATTTATGACACCCTTTCATTGGACCTTAGTACCATTTATTAAAAAAAACCTTGCTTTTTGAATACTTTTTCTATAACGTTAATACATATTAATTATAGATGATAGTATTATAATTTTAAAGGTATAAGGTAGGTAAATATGAGAGACGAGAAGGATAACAGAGAAGAAACTGAGTATAAACGACAAGCAGGTACATCAACTACACCTTCTAGGCGACGAAAGAAAAAAAGAGTGCGCAAATTACCTTTTATTATTTTATTAATTTTAATTATCTTCATCATTATTATTGCTTATATTGTTCATGGATATAATAGTGGTGTGAAGTATGCTGAAAAGCATGCTAAAGACATTAAAGTACATCAATTTAACGGCCCAGTGAAAAACGACGGTAAAATTTCTGTATTGGTTTTAGGCGCAGATAAAGCTCAGGGTGGTAAATCACGTACAGACTCCATTATGGTTGTACAATATGATTACATTCATAAAAAAATGAAAATGATGTCAGTCATGCGTGATATATATGCAGACATACCTGGATATGATAAATATAAAATTAATGCTGCTTATTCTCTTGGTGGTCCAGAATTACTAAGAAAAACATTAAATAAAAATTTAGGAATTAATCCTGAATATTACGCAGTGGTTGATTTTACTGGTTTTGAAAAAATGATAGATGAATTAGAACCTAATGGTGTTCCTATAGATGTAGAAAAAGATATGTCTGAAAATATTGGAGTATCATTGAAAAAAGGTCATCATCGTTTAAATGGTAAAGAGTTACTTGGTTACGCAAGATTTCGTCATGATGCAGAAGGCGATTTCGGACGTGTACGTCGTCAGCAACAGGTGATGCAAACACTTAAATCTGAATTAGTGAATTTTGGTACAGTTGCTAAGCTACCTAAAGTAGCTGGTATTCTTCGAGGATATGTGAATACAGATATGCCTGATTCAGCTATGTTCCAAACTGGAATAAGCTTTGGTATTCGAGGAGACAAAAATGTTGATTCATTAACTGTTCCTATTAAAAATTCTTATCAAGATATTACTACTAATAACGATGGTAGTGCATTGCAAATTGATAAAGCAAAAAACAAAAAAGCAATTCAAGACTTTTTTGATGACAAAAATGATAAAAAATAATACGAATAAAGCCACGCACAAGTTGTTAAGTGCGTGGCTTTATTTTATTTATCAACTTATTGATCTGATTTTCTAACTCCTGCAACACCATAATGATTTTTCTTCATTTCTTCAATGACTACATGGATAGCCTCTCTATTAGCACCTGTTGTTCTTTCTACCGCTGATGTTACTTCTGTAACTAAGTCTTTAAGTTGTTCATCTGAACGACCTTCTAATAATTTAACGTTTACGATTGGCATATGTCATTCCTCCAATGATATTTATTACACTCTTAGTATAGCATGAATAGTTAATAAAAAAACATTTTCCTTTTAGAACATTTGTTCGTTATATACTTGAATAAGAACATTTGTTCGTATATAATGAAAATGTATTAGGGAGGGGTAATGATGTATGACTATCATTTATTAGAAGATAGAGATGTACTATGTATTGATCAAAAGAGCTTTTTCGCAAGTGTGTCATGTATAGAAAAGGGATTGGATCCCTTAACAACAAAATTAGCAGTAGTTGCTGATACTAAAAGACAAGGCTCAGTCGTATTAGCTGCGACACCTAAACTTAAAGAATTAGGTGTTAAAACGGGATCAAGGTTATTTGAAATACCACATCGCAACGATATATATATTATTAATCCAAGTATGCGAAAGTACCTTAATGTTTCAGTAACTATATCTAAGATTGCTTTACGTTATGTGCCACCAGAAGATTTACATCAGTATAGTATTGACGAATTTTTTATGGATGTGACTGATAGTTATCATAGATTTAATTCAACTGTTGAAGCATTTTGCGAAAGGTTACAGAAAGAAATTCATGAAGAAACAGGTATTAGATGTACTATTGGTATAGGTTCCAATATGTTACTAAGTAAGGTAGCAATGGATATTGAAGCCAAGCATACAAAAAACGGTATTGCTGAATGGCGTTATCAGCATGTACCTGAAAAGTTATGGCCAATTCAACCATTAAGAGAATTTTGGGGAATAAATAGAAAGACAGAAGCTAAATTAAATAAAAGAGGAATTTTTACTATAGGTGATTTAGCTCAATATCCGTATCAATATTTAAAAAGGGATTTTGGGATATTAGGTGTGGATATGCATCTTCATGCTAATGGTATTGATCAAAGTAAAATGAGAGAAAAATATAAAGTCAATAATCCATCAATATGTAAAAGTCAGATATTGATGAGAGATTATGAATTTGAAGAAGCCAAAGTTGTTATGCAAGAGTTAATTGAGGATGTAGCAAGTAGGGTTCGAGCAAGAAAACAATTGGCACGTACCATACACTTCTCATTTGGTTATAGTGATGAAGGTGGCGTACATAAGCAATATACCTTGGAAGAAGGAACTAATTTAGAAAAAGATATTTTCAAAGTAGTTAACTATTTTGCGAACAAATTGTGTGATAAACAAGCATTATACCGGACATTAAGTGTGTCACTAACTCAATTTATAAATGAAAATGAAAGACAAATGAACTTGTTTATTGACGAATATGAACGGAAACGAGACGAAAAATTAGCAAAAACGATTGACCATTTACATTTGAAATATGGAAAAGGTATTGTTTCCAAGGCAACATCGTATACAGAAGCTGGTACGAAACATGGACGACTAGGACTTATGGCAGGTCATAAAATGTAATAAAACGCTAATAGAAATATTATTTTTAAAACGTAATAAGCATATTTTAACCTGAGACGTATTAATTAAAGTCTCAGGTTAAAATCATTGAATCATAAATATTATTCAATATAAGTATCAAATTGACTTAGTGCTTGAATAGCACTTTCCCGATCTTCAGGAGTTTTAAAACTAATTTGTAAGGCACCATAAATATCTTCACGGACTTCTAAAATTTTAAGGTTGCTTATAGAAATATTATGTAAACTTAGAATGTGAGTAACTTTGCTAATCATACCCGGTTTATCCGGAATATCAACAAATAGATCATACGCCGTAGATAGCGCACCTCGTTGTTTAGCGGGTAGTTGATCTCTGTAATCTTTAGCATTAGCAAAAAATTGATAAATATCTTCAGATTTTGAAGATGAAATCATTGTCATAACAGCACTAATTTGATTTTGTAAATCTTCTAAAATATCTAGAATGAAAGTTTTATTATTTAATGTGATATCTTTCCACATCTCTGCATTACTACTAGCAATTCGAGTTATGTCACGGAATCCTCCTGCAGCTAATTGTTGTACTAAATGATGTTTTTCTACGTGGTCGGCACTTAAGTGAACTAGACTGGACGCGACTATATGTGGTACGTGACTAACAATACCAGTAACAAAGTCATGCTCATTAGAGTCAGTGAATATAAATTTAGCTAACGTTGATTTTAATAATTCTTGGATTTTCTCAGCAGCTTTTTTATTTGCCTTTTGATTAAAGACAAGTAAATAATAGGCATTTTCGAAAAGATGTTTTTTTGCATTTAATACGCCAGATTTATGACTACCAGCCATTGGATGACCACCAACTAGATGGATATCATGTTCTAACAACTCATTTTCAAAAGATTGAATTGTTGATTTAGTACTACCAGTATCTGTAACAATTAAATGGGGTTTAGTATTTAATTTGGTTAAATGTTTAAGATAGTAGACGGTTTGTTCAACAGGCGTAGCATAGATAATCATATCGGCATTTTCAACAGCTTGGGTATAATGAATAGCTTTTTTATCGATAATACCAATTGATAGTGCTTTATCTAACTGTGATTCGTCTGCATCGAAAGCTGTAATAGTAATGTCTTGATGATAATATTTTAAATTACTTGCTAAACTCCCACCAATCAAACCAAGTCCTACGAATAATATGTTTTTCATGAATGACCACCTATTTCGAAATTTTCAGAATACTAATATTGTAAAAGACGAGAGCAACGGAATCAATAGAAATATATATTAGAATATATTAGTTAAATAGTCTAAACTGAAACTAAACATATTATGCAGGAAAGGGTAAATAAGATGAGTAATATTTTACAAACTATAAAGACATTAACAGAAATTAATAGTCCATCAGGCAATGCTGAAAAAGCAATAAATTTTGTAAAGGATATAGCAGAAGATTTAGGTTATCAAACCGAACTCACTAACAAAGGTGCTTTGATTATAACAGTAGATGGAGACAATCAAAGTCAACAGCGATGTATTACAGCTCATGTTGATACATTAGGTGCAATGGTTAAAGAAATAAAAGAAAATGGAAGATTAGCTATAGATTTAATTGGAGGATTTCATTTTAATGCTATAGAAGGTGAGTATTGTGAAATCCAAACAGAATCTGGTGATGTCTATACAGGAACGATATGTTTACACGAAACGAGTGTACACGTATATAAAGATAATAAAGATAATCATGAAATACCGAGAGATTTAGAACATATGGAAATAAGAATAGATGAAAAGACAAATTCAGTTCAAGAAACTAAAGATTTAGGTATTGAAGTAGGGGACTTTGTTAGCTTTGATCCTAGAACACAAATTACAACATCTGGTTTCATTAAGTCACGCCATCTTGATGATAAAGCAAGTGTAGCAATGATTATTGAGTTATTGAAAAAAATTAAGCAAGATAATATTAATTTACCTCATACTACACAGTTTTATATTTCTAATAATGAAGAAATTGGCTATGGTGCAAATGCGTCACTTTCAAATAACATTGTGGATTTTATTGCGTTAGATATGGGCGCTTTAGGTGATGGACAATCATCTGATGAATATACAGTTTCAATATGTGCAAAAGATAGCTCAGGCCCATACCATAAAGGATTGAAATCTCAATTAGTACAATTATGCAAATTAAATGCCATACCATATAAAGTAGATATTTATCCTTATTATACTTCTGATGCTACAACAGCACTGAAAGCAGGAGCTGATATTCGCCACGGGTTATTTGGAGCTGGAATAGAATCTTCACATGCATTAGAAAGAACACATATTGAATCTATTGAAGCAACACAGAATCTTTTGTATGCGTATTGTATGTCGCAAATTTCAAAATAAATTTTGATTTTACGTTGACAAATATTAGAGTGGAATGTATTATACTAAATAATTAGAATTGTTAAACAATTCGGAAGATAAAGTAGCGAATGTGATTTGTAGCAAATAGAAAGCTAATGGTTAATGTAAATTAGCACAACATATTCAGTGAATTGGGCTTTCGAATATAAAATTAAATAGTATAAAAGTGAGCAATAATAATTTGTTAACTAAGGTGGCACCACGGTAACGCGTCCTTATTGATTTTACGCGTTTCGTGGTGCTTTTTTCATTGGTGCAAAATGTAGTAGTTTGTAGCAAGGTAGTATCAGAAAGTTAGTGTGTGATGAGAACTAACACCTCTATAAATGAAATTGGGTTTTGCAAATAAAGACAAATAATTAAATAAAGAAAATGAGTGAACGTTTAATATTCTGAATGTTAAGAATATTACGTTAATTAAGGTGGTACCACGCGTCAGCGTCCTTTTATAGGAGGCTGATTTTTATTTGCATAAAAATCATTCTTCAGAAATAAGCAATCTAATAAAACAAACTAAAAGATAAACATGAATAAGAAAGCAATATTAATTATAAAGGAGTATTCAAAAGTGGAAATATATTATGAAAAACTACAATTCAATATAACACCAGAAACTTTAGCTCAACTCAAAAACCGACAAATTATTTTAGAAAGTTCGAGTCAGAATAAACTTAAGGGAAGATTTTCCATTGTTGTGTTTGATAGTTATGGAAAAATCACGCTAGATAACAATCAAGTTTATATTAGTACTCAACACAAAAACGAAACTATAACAGAGAAACCATATCAATATTTAAAACAATTTGTTAATCAATACTATGAAGATATAGAAGATAAAAGTTTACAAGAATTACCTTTTATCTCAGGTTTTATTGGAACATGCAGTTTTGATTTAGTAAGACATGAATTTCCTATATTACAAAACATAAATTTAGATGATCATCCACAACATGATGTTAATTTTCACATGATAGAAGACGTTTATATATTTGATCATTACAAAGAAGAATTATATGTCATTAGTACAAATCTATTCTCTCAAGTAGCTCGAGAAAAATTAATTAAACGTGTAAAAGAAAGAATCGAACAACTCAAAACGATTCAAGTATATCAACCAAGTATTCAATTTAAAGCTAAGGACAAACAAATAGAAACCAACATAAGTGAACAACATTTCATGGAAATTGTCAGTGATTTTAAAAAGAAAATAACTGAAGGGGACATGTTTCAAGTGGTACCTTCAAGGATTTATCGCTATAAACATCATTTTGAAAATCAACGTCAATCATTATCATTTCAGTTATATCAAAATTTAAAAAGACAAAATCCAAGTCCATACATGTATTACATCAATATGAGTGAACCAATTATTGTAGGTAGTTCGCCTGAAAGTTTTGTAAAAGTGCATGATGGTTTAGTTGAAACCAACCCAATTGCTGGAACTATCAAAAGAGGACGGACACTAGAAGAAGATGAAGCTAATGCACATCAGCTTATTAATGACGAAAAAGAACGCAGCGAACATAGTATGTTAGTAGACTTAGGTAGAAATGATATTCACAGGATATGCCGAAATGGAACGTCTCATATTAAGAAATTGATGGAAATAGAGAAATATGAACACGTAATGCATATAGTAAGCGAAATCACCGGGCAAATTAAAAAAGATATTTCACCAATGTCTGTGATAGCAAGTTTATTACCAACCGGAACAGTTTCTGGTGCACCAAAACTAAGAGCAATACAAAGAATTTATGAAGTTATGCCCAACAAACGTGGTGTATACAGTGGTGGCATTGGTTATATCAATTGTAATCATAACTTAGACTTTGCACTTGCAATACGAACAATGATGATTGATGACACATATATCAATGTAGAAGCAGGTTGTGGCGTTGTTTATGATTCTGTACCACAGAAGGAATTAGAAGAAACTAAATTAAAAGCTAAAAGTTTATTGGAGGTGTCACCATGATATTAATTATCGATAATTATGACTCATTTACTTATAACCTAGTTGATATCGTAATGCAGCATATGCCAAAAGAAGATGTCACTGTACTATATCCAGATGATGAAAAGGTAATGAATCAAGACGTAGATGGTGTCATTATTTCACCTGGACCAGGGCACCCATTGGATAATCAATTATTAATTAACATTATTGAATGTTATAAAGATAAACCCATACTTGGCGTTTGTTTAGGAGCACAAGCACTCACGTGTTATTACGACGGAAAAGTAATACAAGGTGAAACTGTAATGCATGGAAAAGTAGATGAAATAAAGCAAAATGGCAACTCCATACTATATAGAGACTTACCTCTAAACTTTAATGTCATGCGATACCACTCATTAGTTAGTGACGCAAAACATTTTCCTAAGTCACTAATTATAACTGGAACAACAAATGATTGTATCCAGTCATTTGAACACGAAAATCAATTGCATTTTGGAATTCAATATCATCCAGAATCTTTTGCAACAGAACACGGAGAAGATATTATTAAAAACTTTATTAATTTAGCAGTAAAGGGTGATTAGATGGAAATTTTACAACAATTAGAAAAGCAACAACACTTAAATGAAGAAGATATGAAATCATTTATAAATTTAATGATTAATCCAGAAATTGAAAATCAAGTTAAATATAAGGCTTTAAAAACATATACTGATAAAGAAATGCAGCAAACTGAGTTAACATTTTTAGCTAAAAGTTTAATTAAAACAATGTATAAAGAACAACCTTACTATGAAGGCGCAATGTGTGTATGTGGTACGGGAGGGGACAAGTCAGGAAGTTTTAATATTTCGACGACCGCTTCATTTATAGTTGCTAGTGCAGGAGCTTTAATTGTGAAGCACGGAAACAAGAGTATCACTTCTAATTCTGGAAGCACAGATTTACTCAATCAATTAAATATAAATACTACAAAAGTTAACGATGTGATTAACACATTACAACAATATAACTTAGCATTTGTCAGCGCTACAGAATCCTATCCAATTATGAAATATATTCAACCTATTAGAAAAATGATGTCAAAGCCAACTATTTTCAATCTAGTGGGACCGTTAATTAATCCTTTTAAATTAACATACCAAGTAATGGGTATTTATGATCCCAATCAATTAGGTAATGTTGCACAAACAGTAAAAGACTTGGGTCGTAAGAAAGCAATTGTACTTCACGGGGCAGGAGGTATGGATGAAGCAAGTTTATCAGGAGACAATTTAATTTATGAAGTAACCACAGGTAAAGATATAGAAACATATACTATTAATGCAAAAGACTTCGGATTACGCAATGCTTCTAACAATACTTTAAAAGGCGGCACACCTGAGGAAAATAAAGCAATTACAGTAAATATATTAAATGGGCAAGATCATACAAGCAAAAGAGATGTTGTTGTGTTGAATGCAGGTATAGCTTTATATGTTGCAGAAAAAGTTAAAGATATTCAAACAGGTATCAATCTTGCTCAATATTTAATTGATAGTGGTTTAGCTATGAAACAATATTTAAGAATGGTGGGGAATTAAATGACAATATTAGATGAAATTGTAAGTTATAAAAAGAAATTATTATCGTCTCATTATTATCAAGAAAAATTAATATCATTCAAATCATACAACAATGATCACACGCCACACCTAAAGAAAAAAACATTAAAAGAAAGTTTAGCCAATGATAAACAACTTTCTATCATTGCAGAAATAAAATCTAAAAGTCCTTCTGTAAATCAATTACCAGAACGAGATTTATCACAGCAAATTAAAAATTATGAAACGTATGGGGCTAATGCAATATCAATACTTACTGATGAACAATATTTTGGAGGAAGCTTTGAAAGGTTACAAGAGTTAGCACCACAAACAACATTACCCATTTTATGTAAGGATTTTATCATAGATGAAATTCAAATAGATGTAGCAAAAACTGCAGGAGCATCGATTATTTTACTTATTGTTAATATTTTATCTGATGAACAGCTTCAACGATTATACCAATATGCGACACAACTTAATTTAGAAGTGTTAGTAGAAGTTCATGACAAAGATGAACTTAATAGAGCATATCAAATACAGCCAGAAATAATAGGAATTAATAATAGAGACTTAAAGCAATTTGTAACTGATGTTAATCATACAAATGACATTTTAGCAGATAGGGAAGATGGATTTTATTATATTTCTGAGAGTGGCATTCATAATAAGTCTGATGTTGAACAAATTATAAACTCAGGTATCGATGGATTACTTATTGGAGAAGCTTTAATGAAATGTGATGATTTAAGTCAATTTCTACCAACACTTAAGTTAAACAAGGTGAAATCATGTATTTAAAATTTTGTGGATTCAGATATGAAGATGATGTGAAAAAGGCAATTGAGAGTGATATCGATGCGATAGGATTTATCCATTTTTCCAAAAGTCGACGTCATCTAGACATTAATCAAATTCAGCATTTGTCAGCGCTTGTTCCTGAGACACTACAACGTGTAGTTGTTGTAGTGAATCCAAACAAGCAGCAAATCCAACAACTAGTTACGCTTACTAATATTGATACAATCCAATTTCATGGTAATGAAAACATTGAGATTATCAAATGGGTTAAACAACAATATCCAAATATTAAAATTTTTAAAGCGTTACCCGCTACTCAAGACCTCAATAGTCAACTTGATTTATATAAACCGTATGTTGATTTATTTATTATAGATACACCATCTATTGAATATGGTGGTACAGGTCAAACTTTTGATTGGAATTTAATAAAACATATTGAAGATACGCCATTTTTAATAGCGGGTGGTCTCAATGATGAACATATTAAGACGATTCAACATATGCCTTTAAATCATTTAGGTTATGATATCGCATCTGGTATTGAAACAAATGAACAAAAAGATAAACGCAAAATGAAAACAATCTTTAATATAGTGAAAGGGGAATGAATTATGATTAAACAAATACAAACGGAAGCAGATGAATTGGGCTTCTTTGGAGAATATGGCGGACAATATGTACCAGAAACATTAATGCCAGCAATTATAGAACTAAAACAAGCGTATCAAAAAGCTAAAAATGATCAAACATTTCAAGATGAACTTCAATATTATTTAAAAGAATATGTAGGGAGAGAAACACCATTAACTTATGCCAAAGCATATACAGAGCAGTTAGGTGGAGCAAAAATTTATTTAAAAAGAGAAGACGTTAACCACACTGGTGCGCATAAAATTAATAATGCACTTGGACAAGCGTTATTAGCAAAACGTATGGGAAAACGTAAACTAGTAGCTGAAACAGGTGCTGGACAACATGGCGTGGCTAGCGCAACAGTTGCCGCATTATTCGATATGGAACTTATTGTTTTTATGGGAAAAGAAGATATTCAAAGACAACAATTGAATGTATTTAGAATGGAATTGTTAGGCGCTAAAGTTGTTTCGGTTGAAGAAGGTCAAGGCACTTTATCAGATGCAGTAAACAAGGCATTGCAATATTGGGTTAGTCATGTTGAAGATACACATTATCTTTTAGGGTCTGCATTAGGGCCAGATCCATTTCCAACAATAGTTAGAGATTTACAAAGCGTAATAGGAAAAGAAATTAAATCTCAAATATTGAACAAAGAAAATCGATTACCGGATGCAATCGTTGCTTGTATTGGTGGTGGCTCTAATGCTATCGGCACATTTTATCCATTTATTCAAGATGAAGTGAAACTATATGGTGTTGAAGCAGCAGGTAAAGGCAAAAATACTGATAAACATGCACTTGCAATTGGTAAAGGGAATCCTGGAGTTTTACATGGTGCCAAAATGTATTTAATTCAAGATAAGCATGGACAAGTGCAATTAGCACATTCCATTTCAGCTGGTTTAGATTATCCAGGTATTGGTCCTGAGCATTCTTATTATAACGACATTGGACGTGTAACTTATACCGAAGCTAGTGATGAACAGGCTATGGAAGCTTTAATACGTTTCACTAAAGCTGAAGGAATTATTCCAGCCATTGAAAGTGCGCATGCATTAAGTTATGTAGAAAGACTAGCTCCAACTATGAATAAAGATGACATCATTGTTGTAACACTTTCTGGTCGTGGTGATAAAGATATGAATACGATACGTCAATACACACAACAAAGAGGTGACACAAATGAGTAAACTATTTATTCCATATATTATGGGCAATTCTAAAATGATAGAACATATGAAAGTGTTGAGTCAGTGTGGCGCAGATATTATTGAAGTTGGTGTACCATTTTCAGATCCAGTGGCAGATGGACCGACAATAATGGAAGCTGGTGGAAAAGCTATAGAAGAAGGTATTACAATTGAATACATTTTCGATCAACTAGAATTACATCAATTAGAAATTAAAAGTCAGTATGTGTTAATGACTTACTATAATATTATTTGTAATTACGGTGAAAAAGCATTTTTTGAAGCTTGTCAACGAGCAGGTGTTTATGGAGTGATTATACCTGATTTACCATTTGAACTTGCTCAAAAATTAAAACAACAAACACATGAAAGTAATGTGAAAATAATTCCATTAATTGCTATGACAACGACTGAAGAACGAATGAAATTAATAGCTGAAAAAGCTGAAGGTTTTATTTACACTGTTACAATGAATGCAACTACTGGAAAAAATGGTGAGTTCCATCCAGAGTTAAAATCCAAACTTAATTTAATTAAACGAACTGCTCAGGTTCCGGTCGTAGCTGGTTTTGGAATTAGAAATGTGCAACACGTTAAAGATATTTCACAAATTGCAGATGGTGTAGTCATAGGTAGTGAAATAGTAAGACGATTCGATAATGATTCGACTGAAGAAAATATTAAATATTTCAACTCGATACGACATGCACTAAATCAATAATTTAAATGTATGGATTTTAATTCATAGCATGATAAATCAGAAAAATGTAAATATAAAGGATATAAGTAATTTAATACACGTATTATGATAGAACTTAATCAAATTGCATAAATTTTACAATGTTTTAAGGGAAGTCATTGGCAATAGGTTTGTAAATGCATTAAAATAATAGATGATAATACATTAATAGTATGGGTTTATATATTTAACTCATACTATTATTTATTACATTTAGTCAAAATAAGTTGAAAAAGGTTATGAAAGACATCCTTAAGTATTATTAAAACAATTAATTTTTAAGGTGTACCAGTAATAACTTATATGGACAACATAGATCGCAATATTTATATTGCACATATTTAAGTATTATTAGATATTATATACATAGAAAGTAACATCATTTGAACATAGTATAATTTGAACTTAAATCGAATTCTTAACAGAGATAAAAATAGAGATAAAAACAATAGGAGTTATGATAATGAAGTTTACAAACTTAACAGCGAAGGAATTTGGCGATTTTACAGACCAAATGCCTTACACCCATTTCACACAAATGATAGGTAACTATGAATTGAAACTTGCTGAAGGTACAGAGTCACATTTAGTTGGTATTAAGAATAATGACAATGAAGTCATTGCAGCATGTTTACTAACAGCAGTACCAGTGTTGAAATTCTTCAAGTATTTCTATACTAATAGAGGTCCAGTCATTGATTATGATAATAAAGAATTAGTTCATTACTTTTTTAATGAATTAACTAAATATGTTAAAAAACATAACTGTCTTTATTTAAGAGTAGATCCGTATGTACCGTATCAATATTTAAATCATGATGGGGAAGTCCTTGGAAATGCCGGCCATGATTGGATATTTGATAAAATGAAATCACTAGGGTTTAAACATGAAGGTTTTCATAAAGGCTTTCATCCAGTATTACAAGTTAGATATCATTCAGTATTAGACTTAAAAGACAAGACTGCTAAAGATGTTTTAGACGGAATGGATAATTTACGTAAACGTAATACTAAAAAGGTACAAAAAAATGGTGTGAAAGTTAAATTCTTATCCGAAGAAGAATTACCAATATTTAGATCATTTATGGAAGATACATCAGAAACTAAAGAATTCCAAGATAGAGACGATAATTATTATTATGATCGTTTTAAACATTTCAAAGATCGAGTTTTAGTGCCATTAGCATATATTAATTTTGATGAATATATTGAAGAGTTAAATAATGAAAAAGAGACACTAAACAAAGATTTAAATAAAGCCATCAAAGATATTGAAAAGCGCCCAGATAATAAAAAATCACATAATAAAAAGGCTAACTTAGAGCAACAAATAGCTGCTAATCAACAGAAATTAGATGAAGCACAACGACTTCAAGCAGAACATGGTAATGAATTACCAATTTCTGCAGGTTACTTCTTTATTAATCCTTTCGAGGTTGTTTACTATGCAGGCGGTACGTCAAACAAATATCGACACTTCGCAGGTAGTTATGCTGTACAATGGACAATGATTAATTATGCACTAGAACATGGCATCAACCGTTATAATTTCTATGGAATCAGTGGGGACTTCACAGAAGATGCAGAAGATGCTGGTGTAATCAAATTTAAAAAAGGCTATAATGCTGATGTCATTGAATATGTAGGAGATTTTCTTAAACCAATAAATAAACCTATGTACACTGTTTATACGACATTAAAGAAATTACTTAAAAAATAAGCATAAATAATAAATTTTTATTA
>ENA-ORXC01000244-ORXC01000244.1-marine-metagenome-genome-assembly--contig:-NODE-244-length-45812-cov-3.898830_pt1 | contig 45812 bp, 44 predicted proteins | sample MGYA00237865_ERZ511478 | MGnify/ENA metagenome assembly ERZ511478
CAGCTATCCGTCTCGCTGCGCACGCGGGACGACCGGCGCCTGTCCCGCACGACGAGCTTCGCGGCAACGCAGGACAGTTTCACGCTGCTGGAGCGGTTTTCGCGGCTGTGGCACGCGCTGCCCGCCCGTGCGCCGGTGCATGTGGGGGTAATGCTGGCCGGATTGACGGAGCGGGCCGACCACACCGCCGACCTGTTCGAGAGCCGCGCCTCGGGGGATGTTTCGGCGCGAGAGGCGCTGTGCGCGCGGATCGACGCGCTGAACCAGCGATACGGGCAGGACACGGTCATCTTCGGCGAGCGTCCGGTCGAGATCGCACCCTATACCGGCGCGAAGATCGCCTTCGGACGCATCCCGACCGCCGAGGAATTCCGCGATTGAAAGGGCGGCATTCGGCGTATGGTTGAGGTCCAGGCCGATTGAGCCTATGGCTCGCTGTCACCTTTTACCCGGAGCGCCCCCCATGAAGACCCGAGCCGACAAGATCAGGGAGGCCGAGGCATCCGGCCTGAGCTTTCCCTTTCCGGACCCGCCCGCACGCGGCGAGGCGGTCGCGGTCGCGCCGGGGATACTCTGGCTGCGCCTGCCGCTGCCGATGGCGCTGGACCACGTGAACATCTATGCGCTGGAGGATGGCGAGGCGGGCTGGACGCTGGTGGATGCCGGGATGGATACGCCCCCGGCCCGCGCGGCGTGGGAGGCGGCGCTGGCCGGGCCGCTGGCCGGGCGCGACGTGACACGGATACTGGTCACGCATTTCCATCCCGACCATATCGGCCTCGCCGGATGGCTGGCGGAGCGGACCGGCGCGCCGCTGACGACGACCCGCACCAGCTATCTCTACGCGAAGACGCTGCAACTGGACCGGTGGGAGGAGCCGCCCGCCGGGGCCGTCGCGTTCTACGAGGCGGCGGGATACGGCGCGGCGGAAATGGCGGCGATGCGGGCGCGGGCGAAATACGGCTTCTCGCGGGTCTGTGCGCCGTTGCCGCCGGGGTTCCATCGCATCGCGAGGGGCGATTCGGTGCGGATCGGGGCGCGAATTTGGCAGGTGCTGACCGGCGACGGCCATGCGCCGGAACACGCGGTGCTGTGGTGCGAGGCGGACGGCCTCGCGCTCGTCGGCGATCAGGTATTGCCGCGCATCACGTCGAATATCGGGGTGTATCCGACCGAGCCGGAGGGAAATCCGCTTGGCGAGTTTCTGGCATCCTGCCGGGCGCTGCGTGCGGCCCTGCCCGAGGGAACGCTGATCCTGCCGGGCCATAACGAGCCGTTCACCGGCTTGCATATCCGGCTGAGCCAGTTGATCGACCACCATGCCGAGACATTGGAGGCGTTGCACGAATCGCTGAGGACGCCGCGCACGGCGCTGGAATGTTTCGACGTTCTGTTCGACCGCGAGATCACGGACGGCATTCGCGGCTTCGCCATCGTCGAGGCGATCGCCCATCTCAACCACCTGCGCGCCGAAGGGCGTGCGGAGCGGGAAACGACGGATGGCGTCGATCGCTACAGGGCGATCTGAAGGCGGCGCAGCCGGATGGGATATCCGGCTGCGCCGCCCCCGGGCGGTTACTGGTAGTACTGCGCGTCTGCGAGCGGGTATTCGAGGCCGTCTTCACGGCGACATGCCTGCTCGGCACCGGTCGGATCGCCGACCCAGCCCACGACCTGACCACCGGCGGCGAAGCAGGCGTTCATGGCGGCTTCGTCGGCGCTCATGCTGTCATCGGCTGCGGCCATCATGGAATCGCCTTCCATCATCATGGAATCGTCCGACATCATCATGGCGCTGTCCTTCGCCATCATGGAATCGCTTTCCATCATCATCGCGTCGCTCTCCATCATCATCGCATCACCGGCAGGTGCGGCGACGGTAACGGCCGGAGCGGCAACGGTGGTCGCCGTGTAGGATGGTGCCGCCATGGCAGGCGCGGTCATGGCGGGCGCGGCGACGGTCACGGAGGGAGCGGTCATGGCAGGCGCGGTCATGGCGGGCGCTGCGACGGTCATGGAGGGAGCGGTCATGGCAGGCGCGGTCATGGTGGGCGCTGCGACGGTCATGGAGGGCGCGGTCATGGCAGGCGCGGTCATGGTGGGGGCTGCGACGGTCGCGGAAGGCATGGTCACGGAGGGCGCGGTCACGGAGACGGCAGGCGCAGTCATTGCGGGCTTCGTCATGGCCGGCGCGGTGACGGCAGGCGCGGTCATGGCGGGCATGGTCATCTTGTCGCCCATGCCCATGGTTCCACACCCGGAAAGGGCCATGGCGCCAAGTGCAACTGCGGTCAGTGTGGTGCGAATGTTCATCGGTCGTCCTCTTCCATCAGGGGATGGTGTTTTCTTGTTGTTACACAACTGCGTCTAGCGGGCAGTGCGCCACCATATTGCGGCCCGGACCGCGATTGTCCAACGTATACGCAGTTTTGTAGCATATCGTGTCCTAACGGCATCGTTTCCGTCGTACGGAACCTGCTCTATGGTGGGCGCGAAACTTTTGGGAGAGCGGGACCATGGACGGCAAGACGATCTTCATCTCGGGCGGCAGTCGCGGCATCGGCCTGGCCATTGCGGAGGCCTGCGCGAAGGCGGGGGCCAACGTGGCCATCGCGGCCAAGACCGACCAGCCGCACCCCAAACTGCCCGGCACCATCCACACGGCGGCGGAGGCGATCCGCGCGGCGGGGGGCAAGGCACTGCCGCTGCTCTGCGACATCCGCGACGAGGCGCAGACCCAAGCCGCCGTGGACCGCACGGTCGAGGAGTTCGGCGGCATCGACATGGTCGTCAACAATGCCAGCGCGATCAGCCTGACCCCGACGGCGATGACGGATCTCAAGCGTCTGGACCTGATGCTGGGCGTCAATGCGCGCGGCACGTTCTGCGTGACCAAGACCTGCCTGCCGCACCTGCTGAAGTCGTCCTCTCCCCATGTGCTGACCCTGTCGCCGCCGCTGGACATGCGGACGATCTGGTTCAAGAATCATCCGGCCTACAGCCTCGCGAAATACGGCATGAGCCTGCTGTCACTGGGCTGGGCGGGGGAATTCGCGGGCAAGATCGGCGTCAACTGCCTGTGGCCGCGCACGACCATCGACACGGCAGCGGTGCGCAACCTGCTGGGCGGCGATTCGATGGCCTCCAAATCCCGCACGCCCGAGATCATGGGCGATGCGGCGGCGGCGATCCTGTCGAAGGGGACGGATTTCAGCGGCTGGTTCTGCCTGGACGATCTGGTGCTGGCCGCCGAGGGCGTGACGGATTTCGAGCAGTACTCCGTGACGCCGGGGTCCAAGCTGCAACTCGACTTCTTCGTCCCGGAAAACGCGCCGGAGCCGAAGGACGCGGGCGGCGTGACGGGCTGGCGCGAGCCGGTGCTGCCGTTCGGCGGGGCGTAGGGGTCAACGACGACTGAACGCGACCCAGACACAGAATGCGCGTCTGTCCTTGAGCTGACAGGCGCGCAATCCCGAGATGGCGTCTTCGGCGCGAAGGATGAACGCTTCCGCGTCTCTTACGCTGATACGGTATGACGGTGCATAGTCCGCCTCGTGTCGCTCCTGCTGAAGATCGGCGAATTCCTTCGCGTAGGAGATTATTCCAGCAGGAAAGCCATGACCTTGCGCTTTCGCCTCCTTGCAGCGTTGCGCGGCAGACCCGTGGTTGACGGCGCGATAGGCCTGTTGCCATGCCTTCTCGCTTCGATCCGCCCCCGTTCCGCCCACGAACGTATCGGCCACCTGACCGCATAATTCATGGAACATGGCGTAATAGGCAGTGCTGACGGCTCTGCGATTGTTGACCTGTTTGGGCTGGCCGGGTGAAACACGGGAAGAGTCGATCAGGATGCGCGCCGAAATGATGAGGTAGTCGCTTTTCAAGCCGCTTCTTCCTCGATACGGGACGATACGTAGGGGAAGAGAAACCCGTCGGACGTGTGCGTTTCATCCATGAGCCTGGATGATAAAGTCTGCAGGAAGTCGACGTATTCTCTCGTCGTCCGTCCGTATTTCATGTGCAAGACGACGAATATCGAATCCTCGCCCAGATGATCCCGATCGAAATCGACGTCCAGATTGGTCAGTATGTCCGCGGGGACGTGTTCTCGAACGATCACATCTATCCTGCGGCTCAGATCATCGCGTTCTGTTCTAGTCATGGTCATGCCTTTCATGCGCGAACATCATACCACCGCACGGGCGGGAAGTCGCGAGAGACTTCCCGCACCGTTGCTACAGCGCGAACTGTTCCGGCGTCAGCGCATAGAGCGGCGCGCTGCCCGCCATCGCCGCGTGGGCCAGCCCCTCGGCCATCGGGGCGATCTGGCCTGCGTGGAACTCGGCCACGGCGATGCGGGCGGTGTCGAAGGGGGTACCCTCACCGGCCTGTGCCGCCCGCGCGCCACGTGACAGCAGCGCGCCGCCGTGCAGATGGCTCATCAGGGTGAGGTAGGGCGTCGATCCGGCGAGCCGCTCGCTCATGTCGTTCTGCTCCAGCATCCAGACGGTCGCCCGCGCCGCCGCCTCGTGCGCCATGGCTAGGCCCGTGGCGATGCCGTCGAGACCCGCTGCCTGCGCCGCTGCCACCTCCTCGCCCGCCGCATCCAGCACGGCCCGGGCGGTCGCGCCGCCATCCATCGACAGCTTGCGCCCGACGAGATCGGCGGCGTGGATGCCGTTGGTTCCCTCGTAGATCGCGGTGACGCGCACGTCGCGGTAGAACTGCGCGGCCCCCGTCTCCTCGATGAAGCCCATGCCGCCATGCACCTGCACGCCCAGCTCGGCCACATGCATCCCCGCATCCGTGCCGAAGGATTTCGCCAGCGGCGTCAGGAACGCCCCCCGCGCCGCCCACATCGCGCGCTCGCCCTCCGGCGCGGCCTTCGCCATATCCAGCGACAGGGCGCAGTCGTAGCAGAGGGCGCGGGTCGCCTCGGTATAGGCTTTCATCTCCATCAGCATCCGGCGCACGTCCGGGTGATCCATGATCGAGCCGGTCCCCGCATGCCCCTGCGGTCCCGACGCCTTGCCCTGCACCCGGTCGAGCGCATAGGCCAGCGCGTGCTGCATCGCCGCCTCCGCCGCGCCCAGCCCCTCGACCCCGACGCCGAGGCGGGCATTGTTCATCATGGTGAACATGCAGGCCAGACCCTTGTTCTCCTCCCCGACCAGCCAGCCGGTGGACCCCTCATAGGCCAGTACGCAGGTGGGCGAGCCGTGCAGGCCCATCTTGTGTTCGATGGAGACGGTCTTCACCGCGTTTTCCGTGCCGTCGGGCAGGAACTTCGGAACCAGAAACAGGCTGATCCCCCGCGACCCGGCGGGGGCATCGGGCAGGCGGGCAAGGACGAGATGCACGATGTTCTCGGTCAGGTCGTGGTCGCCCCAGGAGATGTAGATCTTCTGCCCCTCGACCCGGTACGACCCGTCACCGGCAGGGGTCGCCTTCGTCTTCAGCGCACCGACATCGGACCCCGCCTGCCCCTCGGTCAGGTTCATCGTGCCGGTCCATTCGCCGGAGATCAGCTTCGACAGATACCGCTCCTGCAACTCGGGCGAGGCATGGGCCGACAGCGCCTCGATGGAACCCTGGGACAGCAGCGGGCAGAGGCTGAGGGACAGGCACGCGCTGGAGAACATCTCGTTCATCGCGGTCTGAAGCGTCAGCGGTAACCCCATGCCCCCATGCGCCTCTTCGGCATTCAGGCCCAGCCATCCGCCCTCGGCAATGGCGGCGTAGCCCGCCTTGTACCCCTCCGGCGTCACCACCCGCCCGTCGACCAGCCTGCACCCGGCATCCCCGGGAATCTGAAGCGGCGCGAGGGTCTCCTCGGACAGCTTGGCCACCTCGGTCAGGATGGCGTCGACCGTGTCGGGCGTGGCTTCGGAGAACAGTTCGGTCTCGGCGAGCCGGGGCGCGCCGACGACGTGGTCGAGGCAGAAACGGATATCGGCGAGGGGCGGGCGATACGGCATGGGGCAGGTCCTTCCACATTTGCGCTTGCCATAGTAAGTGGGCTATCCGCATCGTACTGCAATCCTGTCGCGGCGTAAGCCCGACGGCCTTCTGCCGGGCGGACCCCGTGCGGCTCGTCGCGCCGATCCCGGTTTCGGTCGTCGCAGGCGTTCCGTGACCGCGCCCCGGCAGATGAATATCGACCCGATCCGCTCCGGCCTGCGCGAAAGAGTATCGTGATGAACCATCCGACCACTACCGGCCCCAACACCATCCGCATGGGCGCGACCGACCGGGGCATCCGGGCAGCGGTGGCCCTGCTGCGCCGGGGCGGGCAGGTCGCGTTTCCGACCGAGACGGTCTATGGCCTGGGGGCGGATGCGCGGGACGAGCGGGCGGTGGCGGGGATCTACCGTGCCAAGGGAAGACCGGCGCGCAACCCCCTGATCGTGCATGTCCCCGATATCGCGGCGGCGCTCGCGCTGGTCGATCTGCCGGAGGCGGGCAGGGTGGCGGCGGTGGCGTTCTGGCCCGGCCCCCTCACCCTTGTTGCCCCGGTGCGCGAAGGGTCGGGGATCGCGCCGATCTGCCGCGCGGGGGCCGAAACGCTGGCGGTGCGGGTGCCGGCGGCGCCGCTGGCCCTCGACCTGCTGCGCGCCTTCGGGGGGCCGCTGGCCGCGCCGAGTGCGAACGTGTCCGGCAAGGTCAGTCCGACTTCCGCCGATCACGTGATGGAGGAGATGACGGGGCGGATCGACGGGGTTCTGGACGGCGGCGAGTGCGCGGTGGGGCTGGAATCCACGATCCTCGGCTTCGACGGCGAGACACCCGTGCTGCTGCGCCCCGGCGGTGTGACGCTGGAGGCGCTGGAGCGGGTGCTCGGTCCCGTCCGGTCCGCCGGGATCACCGACGATGCCGCCCCGACCGCGCCGGGGCAGATGACCTCGCATTACGCCCCCGGCGCGATGCTGCGGCTGGAAGCGTCGGAGCCGCGACTGGGCGAGGCGTGGCTGGGCTTCGGCCCGGACCCGGCGCGCGGCTCGGCGATTGCGCGCAACCTCTCGCCGGAGGGATCGCTGGAGGAAGCCGCCGCCAATCTCTTCGCCCATCTGCGCATTCTCGACGAGCTGCTGGACGGCGTGGGGACCATCGCCGTCGCGCCGGTTCCGGATGAGGGACTGGGCCGGGCGATCAATGACCGGCTGGCGCGGGCGGCGGCTCCGCGCTAGGGTCGGGTCATGCTGAACGAACCGAATGATGCCCTCCTCGCCACCCTGAAATCCGTCGTCGGCGATGCCGGGTGGATGGAGCCGACGGACCGATATCTGACCGAGATGCGCGGGCTGTACCGGGGCCGCGCCGCCATCGTCCTGCGCCCCGCCTCGACCGAGGAAGTCGCCGCCTGCGTCAGACTGTGCGCGGCGGCGCGGGTCGCCATCGTCCCCTGGGGCGGCGGCACCGGGCTGGTCGGCGGGCAGGTGATGCCGCAGGGGCCGGTGCCGGTGGTCCTGTCGCTCGACCGCATGCGCGCCATCCGCGCCGTCATCCCGCAGGAATCCGCGATGATCGCCGAGGCGGGCGCGACCGTGCAGGCGGTGCAGGAGGCGGCGGCGGATCACGGCAAGCTGTTCCCGCTCTCCTACGCCTCCGAGGGGACCGCGAGTATCGGCGGGGGGCTGTCCACCAATGCCGGCGGCCTGATCGCGGTGCGCTACGGCGTCGCCCGCGACATGTGCCTGGGGCTGGAGGTGGTGACGCCCCAGGGCGAGATCTGGAACGGGCTGTCGACCCTGCGCAAGGACAATACCGGCTACGACCTGCGCGATCTGTATATCGGGGCGGAGGGGACGCTGGGGATCATCTGCGCCGCCGCGCTGAAGCTGGTGCCGCGCCCGGTGGCGAAATCGACCGCCTTTGCCGTGGTCCGCGCGCCGCAGGACGCCGTCGATCTGCTGGATGCCGTGCAGAACGCGAGCGGCGGGGCCGTGGCGACCTTCGAACTGATGGCGCGGCTCTCCATCGATTTCGTGCTCGCGGCCCATCCCGCCCATCGCGAGCCGGTGGAGACGGTGGGGGCGTGGTACGTGCTGGTGGAACTGTGGGGGTCGGACGAGGAGGCCCTGGATACGGCCCTGCAGACCTGTCTCGCCGACAGGCTGGAGAGCGGGGCGGTCCTCGACGCGACGCTGGCCCTGAACGAAGGCCAGCGAAACGATTTCCGTGCGCTGCGCGAGGCGATGTCGGATGCCCAGAAGGTCAGCGGCGGGGCGAGCATCAAGCACGATATCTCCTTGCCTATCAGCCGGATACCGGAGTTTCTGGATGTAGCGGGGCAAGCCGTGGTGGCAGGGGTGCCGGGGGCGCGGCCCTGTCCGTTCGGGCACCTGGGCGACGGCAACCTGCACTACAACATTTCCCAGCCCCCGGGCGGCGACGGCGCTGAATTCCTCGGGGAGTGGGAACGGGTCAACGGCATCGTTCACGACATCGTGACATCCATGAACGGGTCCATCAGTGCCGAGCACGGCATCGGTCGGCTGAAAAGGCACGAACTCGCCGTACACGGTGATTCGATCAAGCTGGATCTGATCCGGCGTATAAAAAAAGCCCTCGACCCGGACGGCATCATGAACCCGGGTGCAGTCCTCGAATACGACGCCGATTGACGGCACTGTGACCGTAAAAAAGCAAGGTCTTGATGGAATTGGGTATGTTCTCAAGGTTGTATAGTGTCGGAGAATGTCAATCCGAAGAAGAAAGGGCGCCTCGCAACGCGAGACGCCCCGTACTGTGCAACACAAAAACTACTCGCACCGACACGCGATACACCACACTGCATCGCGTGCCATTCATAATACATAAAAGGTTAATCGAGTCCTAATATTAACGTAACAGTTTCGTTATGGGACGTTGTTTCGCCACACTGTTAATACTTTCGGGGCGTCCTCGCTATTCCCCTTCGAACGTGCACAGCGCATGGACCGATGCCCCCAACGCGGTCAGTTTGGCGCGGCCGCCGAGATCGGGCAGATCCACGATGAAGGCGCAGCCCGCGACCGTCGCGCCCAGGCGTTCGACGATCTTGATGGCCGCTTCCGCCGTGCCACCCGTGGCGATCAGATCGTCGACGATCAGCACGCGCTCGCCTTTCACGAAGGCATCCTCGTGCACCTCGACCGTCGCGGTGCCGTATTCGAGAGTGTAGTCCTGCTCGACCGTCTTCCACGGCAGCTTGCCCTTCTTGCGCACGGGGACGAAACCGACCGAAAGCTGATGGGCAACCGCGCCGCCCAGGATGAATCCGCGCGCCTCGATCCCGACCACCCGGTCGATCCGCTCGCCCGCATAGGGGTGCAGCAGCATGTCGATGGCCATGCGGAACCCGCGCGGATCGTTGAACAGGGTGGTCACGTCGCGAAACTGGATTCCCGGCTGGGGGAAATCGGGGATCGTGCGGATGTAATCCTCGATCTTCATGGTCGCTCCGGTCAAGAAAAAGGGTACCGCCCCTGACAGGCGGTACCCGGTGGATGAAGCATTCGACGCGCAATGTCGAGGGCGACGCCTTCCTTCAGAAGTCGCGGTGCGCCAGCATCCGGCGCAGCATCCGCGTCACGATGCCGGACATCCCGACCGTGGGCCGGGTATAGCACGTCTTGGGAATGTAGGAGAGATGGGGCTGTTCCCAATCCGCGCGGCGGTTGACGGGCAGCAGCAGGGACGCGATCTGGACTTGCATGGCAAAACCTCACTTTTTTATTTTTTGTCGGCCGAGGGGCGCGGCACGAGACCGCCTCCAATGCGTATATACATAAGCTATACTTTGTGTTAACGCAAGCACGAAGCGTCCGAAGTCAAAGGATTTTTTCTGCCATAGGGCATTTTGAAGAAAGGGAAACACGCGGGCGCGGTTTTTTCCCGCGTGTTTCCGGCGTTCAGCGCGACAGGACGCGCCCGGCGACGGCATCCAGCCGCGCGACGAGGGCCTCGTCGCGGGCCTCCGGTGCGGTGATGATCGCGAATTCCAGCGCCCGGTCGCAGCCATGGGGGCAGGGCGCGCGCTCACCCGCGAAGGCGGGGATCGCTTCGGCCAGCAGGGCGCGGGCCTTGGTACCGTTGCCGGTCATCACCTGGATCAGTTTCGTGATGTCGACCGGGCCGTGATCGGGGTGCCAGCTGTCGTAATCTGTGACCATCGCGACGGTGACGTAGCAAAGCTCCGCCTCGCGGGCCAGTTTGGCCTCGGGCATATTGGTCATGCCGATCACGTCGCAGTTCCAAGCATCGCGGTACATCCTGGACTCGGCCATCGAGGAGAATTGCGGCCCCTCCATCGCCAGATACGTGCCGCCCCGGTGGGTGTTGATGCCTACCGCCCGGCACGCCGCCTCGACCCGGTCGCCCAGCCGCCTGCACACGGGTTCGGCGACCGAGACATGCGCGACGCAGCCGCTGCCGAAGAAGCTCTTCTCGCGGGCGAACGTGCGGTCGATGAACTGGTCCACGATCACGAAGTCGCCGGGGGCCATCTCCTCGCGGAACGATCCGGTGGCCGAGATCGAGATGAGGTCGGTGACGCCGAGGCGCTTCAGCGCGTCGATATTGGCGCGGTAGTCGATGCCGGAGGGGGGGTGCACATGCCCGCGCCCATGGCGGGGCAGGAACGCCATCTCGACCCCGCCGAGCGTGCCGCGAAGGATTTCGTCGGACGGCTCGCCCCAGGGCGTATCGACCGCGACCCATTGCGGATTCTCCAGCCCGTCGATTTCGTACAGGCCGCTGCCGCCGATGATTCCGACGATCCCTTGTGCCATGGCAGGCTCTCCCTTTCGCGCATGCGTTTACGGGGTGCACTTGACCGGGTTCGGGGTCGGGGCGCAAGGCGGCACGGTGTCATTCCGCGCCCCGGGCGGTCGCGCAGCGCCCGAAATTCACAGCCGAACCGCCGGGTTCGGGGTGGAGCGGCGGGTGCGGGGCCGTTCGGGTTTACAGGCCGCCGGGGTGGAGGTGTAAAATATTGACTCCAAATGCCAGTGTTTTCAGCGACGTGTTCACATTTTGACCGATATGCGCTAACGCAGTATCAAAATTAACCAATGGGGGATCCGATGGCCGATACGAAATATGCACCGTCGAGCGACATGGCGGCAGGCGCGCACATCAATGCCGCGCAGTACGAGACGATGTACGCGGCCTCGGTCGCCGACCCCGATGCCTTCTGGCGCGAGCACGGCAAGCGGATCGACTGGATCAAACCCTATACCAAGGTCAAGAATACGACCTATGCCTATCCGGACGTGTCGATAAAGTGGTTCGAGGATGGCGTGATGAACGTCTCCGCCAACTGCATCGACCGCCACCTCGCCACGCGCGGCACCCAGACCGCGATCATATGGGAAGCGGACAGCCCGGACGACGAGGCGCAGCACATCAGCTATCAGCAACTGCATTCCCATGTCTGCAAGTTCGCGAACGTCCTCAAGGGGATGGGCGTGGGCAAGGGGGACCGGGTCGTCATCTATCTGCCGATGATCCCGCAGGCGTCCTATGCGATGCTGGCCTGTGCGCGGATCGGGGCGGTGCACTCCATCGTCTTCGCCGGTTTCTCGCCCGATGCGCTGGCCGACCGGGTCAATGACTGCGAGGCGAAGGTGGTCATCACCGCCGATTTTGCGCCACGTGGTGGGAAGAATACGCCGCTCAAGACCAATGCCGACAAGGCGCTGGCCAAATGCGGCGATGCGGTCAAGTGCCTCGTCGTCAAGCGCGCGGGCGATGACGTGCCGATGCAGGATGGCCGCGACGTCTGGCTGCACGAGGCGGAAGACGGTATCTCGAATGCCTGCGAGCCGGAGCCGATGAACGCGGAAGACCCGCTGTTTATTCTGTATACTTCGGGGTCCACCGGCAAGCCGAAGGGGGTGGTGCATACTTCCGGCGGGTATCTGGTCTGGGCGTCGATGACGCATGAATACGTGTTCGACTACCACGAGGGCGATATCTTCTGGTGTACTGCCGATGTGGGCTGGGTCACGGGACACAGCTACATCGTCTACGGCCCGCTGGCCAACGGGGCGACCACGCTGATGTTCGAGGGGGTGCCGACATACCCCGATGCCTCGCGCTTCTGGCAGGTCTGCGAGAAGCACAAGGTGAACCAGTTCTACACCGCCCCCACCGCCATCCGCGCGCTGATGGGCAAGGGCAAATCCTTCGTCGAGGGGTGCGACCTGTCTTCGCTGAAGGTTCTCGGCACCGTGGGCGAGCCGATCAATCCGGAGGCGTGGAACTGGTATAACGAGGTTGTCGGCAAGGGCGCTTGCCCCATCGTCGATACCTGGTGGCAGACGGAGACGGGTGGCCACCTGATCACCCCGCTGCCCGGCGCGACCGCGACGAAACCCGGCTCCGCCACCGTCCCGTTCTTCGGCGTGCAGCCCGTCATCCTAGAGCCGAACACGGCGGAGGAGCAGACGGAGACGGTCGCCGAGGGCGTATTGTGCATCAAGGACAGTTGGCCCGGCCAGATGCGCACGATCTACGGCGACCACGCGCGCTTCGTCTCGACGTATTTCGAGCAGTACAAGGGCCTGTACTTCACCGGCGACGGGTGCCGCCGCGACGAGGACGGCTATTACTGGATCACGGGCCGGGTGGATGACGTGATCAACGTCTCGGGCCACCGCATGGGCACGGCAGAGGTCGAAAGCGCCCTCGTCGCGCACCCCAAGGTGTCCGAGGCCGCCGTCGTCGGCTATCCGCACGAGATCAAGGGGCAGGGCATCTACTGCTACGTCACCCTGATGGGCGGCGAGGTGGAAAGCGAGGAACTGCGCAAGGAGCTGCGCAACTGGGTCCGCAAGGAAATCGGCCCCATCGCCTCGCCGGATGTCATCCAGTGGGCACCGGGTCTGCCCAAAACCCGCTCCGGCAAGATCATGCGCCGCATCCTGCGCAAGATCGCGGAGAACGATTTCGGGTCGCTGGGGGATACGTCGACGCTGGCGGAGCCGGAGGTTGTGGATCATCTGATTGCGAACCGGGCGGGATAATACTGTTTGATTGAATTTAAGGAAAACACTACCCTTAACCCTACTGAAAGGTGGTTTTTTCTTTAGGGATCAAAAGCTATGAGTTCTTTCGGAGATATGTTGAAAGCAAGTCCAGCTTGGTTCGCAGTATCTATGATCGCTGCCGGTGTCACTGGCGCAGTCGTTGGAGTGGAGTGGCTAGAAAGTAAGATCGAATATAAAGTAGGAGAGGCACTTATCGTCGCTAAAGCCTCGGGCGAGTTCAAGGGAGGTCAGGGGCCAGTAGGTCAACGTGGAGAGAAAGGTGAACGCGGCGAATCTGGGCAATCTAGCGAAGAAGTGGGCATCCCTTCGGGCCTCGTAATCGCATCATGGAAAAGATGCGAGACTTTGGGCGAAGATTGGTCTGATTTCCATGCAGCGGGCGGTAGGATGATCATTGGCGCTGGAGATCCAGTGAATGATCCATTTGAAGGGAAATTGACCGAACGTATTGCGTGGACATCGCGAATGAAATTTCCGACAGAAGCCACTGTTGGTGGGGCTGAGGAGGTGAAGCTGGAGAAGCAACATCTTCCTCCACATGAGCATGAGGTTACATGGGGTGGGCAGCATACTATCAGTTTGAACACGTCAACGGGAAATGTGTCAGGCGATAATCGGTATCGTATTCCATTCACTCAAGATGGTCGGGCAGGTAACAATATGATTGCGAAGTCGAGAGATGTTGTCACTAAACCTCACCCCAACATGCCCCCCTACGTCGCCCTCTATTTCTGCAAGAAGAACTGAACTGCCTGCGTAGAGGCGTAGTCTTGGCCATACTACCTGAACGGACTATCTGGTGGCTGGACCATTTTACTCTCGGCGGAGCATCCCCATGAAATTCGGTGTCGGACAGGCCGTGACCCGCAAGGAAGATCTGCGCCTGCTGCGCGGCACCGGACGGTATGTGGACGATGTGGTGCTGGCGGGGCAGGCGTTCGGCGTCTTCGTCCGCTCGCCGGTGGCCCATGCGCGGATCGGAGCGGTCGATCCGGCGCAGGCGCGCGGGGCCGAGGGGGTCTTGGGCGTCTATGTCGAGGGTGACGCCGGGATTGCGGATCTGGCCGATGCGGCGACGGGGATGCCGGTGAGGAATGCGGACGGGTCGCCGGGGGCGTATCCGGCCCTGCCCCATCTGGCGCGGGGGGTCGTGCGGTATGTGGGGCAGCCGGTGGCCTTCGTCGTGGGGGAGACGCTGGCGGCGGCGCGGGCGGCGGCGGAACTCGTGACGGTCGAGTACGACGAGTTGCCGGTGGTGGTCGATGGCGAGGCGGCGCTGGAACCGGGCGCTCCGATCCTGCACGGGGATGCCCCCGGCAACCGCGCGTATGACTGGGAAGTCGGGGACGCGGCGGCCACCGATGCGGCGTTTGCAGGGGCCGCCCATGTCTCGCGCCTGCGCATCGTCAATCCGCGCATCGTCGTCAACACCATCGAGCCGCGCGCGATCAATGCCGAGTACGACGCGGCCACCGCGCGCTGGGATATCTGGTGCGGCACCCAGGGCAGCCACGCGATGAAGGCGCAGATTGCGCTCGTGCTGCAAGTCGAGCCTGACCGCCTGCGCGTGCGCACGCCCGATGTGGGCGGGGGCTTCGGCATGAAGCTGATGCTGCATCCCGAATACGCGGTCGTGTGCAAGGCCGCCGAACTGCTGGGCCGCCCGGTGAAGTGGACGGCGGATCGGTCGGAGGCGTTCCTGTGCGACCTGCAAGGCCGCGATCTGGTGACCGAGGCGGAGGCGGCCTGCGATGCGGAAGGGCGCATTCTGGGGATGCGGCTGTCGTCGGCGTCGAATCTGGGCGCTTATCCCTCGCGCGCGGCCCCGGCCTGCCACACCACCTTCTGCGGCGACCTCGCGCCGACCGTCTACACCATCGGCGCGGTGCATAACCGGGTGCGGGGGGCGTATACGAACACCACCCCCGTCGATGCCTATCGCGGGGCGGGGCGGCCCGAGCAGAACTACATCATGGAGCGGGTGATGGACCGCGTCGGGGCCGATATGGGGCTGGCGCAGGACGAGGTGCGCCGCCGCAACCTCGCCCCGCCGGACCGGATGCCGTGGACGACGGCGATGGGCGTCACCTTCGACAGCGGCGATTTCCCGGCACTGCTGCACAAGGCGGTCGAGGCGGCGGATTTCGGCGGCTATGCGGCGCGGCGCGAGGAGGCGGCCCGGCGCGGCAGGCTGGGCGGGATCGGCCTGATCTACTACATGGAGCGCACGGGCGGCGGGCCGGTCGAGACGGCGCGGGTGCAACTGATCCCCGGCACGAACGGCGGGCCGAACATCGCGCGAATCACGGCAGGCACGCAATCGACCGGGCAGGGCCACGAGACGGCCTTCGCCCAGATCGTGCGCGAGCGCCTCGGCGTCGATTTCGGTATCATCGAGTGGGTCGCGGGGGATTCCGACGGCCTGCCGGTGGGGGGCGGCACGGGCGGGTCGCGCTCGCTGATCATGGCGGGGCGCAGCTTTCTGCACGCGACCGAGGACGTCATCGCAAAAGCCCGCGCGGGGGCGGCGGAATCGCTGGAGGCGGCGGAGGCGGATATCGAGTTCCGGGCGGTGGAGGGCGGCGAGTTCCGGGTGGCGGGCACCGACCGCACCGTCGACCTCTTCACCGCCATCGCCAACCTGCCGCCCGACACGCGGGGCGAGGAGGTGGGCGTGATCGGCGAGGGCGGCGTCAACGAGCCGAAGAACAGCTTTCCGAACGGCTGCCACGTCTGCGAGGTCGAGATCGACCCCGGCACCGGCGATGTCGCGATCACGCGCTATACCGTCGTCGACGATTTCGGCAACATGGTGAACCCGCTGCTGGTCGTCGGGCAGGTACAGGGCGGCGTGGGGCAGGGCATCGGCGAGGCTTTGTGCGAGGAGGCTGTCTACGACCCCGAAACCGGCCAGCCGATCACCGGCTCCTACATGGATTATACCATGCCGAAGGCGGACGACCTGCCGATGATCGAGGTCGGCTTCGCGCCCGTTCCCTGCACCACGAACGAACTGGGGGTCAAGGGATGCGGCGAGGCGGGGACGGTGGGGGCGGCCCCGGCGGTGATCTGCGCGGCCCTCGACGCCCTGCGCCCGGTCGGCGTGACGGAGATCGACATGCCGCTGTCACCGATCAAGGTGTGGCGCGCAATCCAGGCGAGCGCGCAGCAGGCGGCGGAATAGGGAGACGACCATGGATACCCCCAACCTGACGATCGGAATCGAGGAGGAATACCTCCTCGTCGACCGCGAGACCCGCAACCTCGTCGCCTCGCCCGCTCCGGGCCTGCACGAGGCCATGAGCGATGCGCTCGGTACGCAGGTGACGCGGGAATTCCTGCAATGTCAGGTCGAGGTCGGCTCGGCCCCCGTGCAGACCGCCGACGAGGCCCGCGCCGACCTCGCGCGCCTGCGCCGGGCCGTGGCGGGGGTGGCGGAGGGGTACGGCTATGCGATCATCGCCGCCTCCACGCATCCCTTCGCCAAATGGCGCGAGCAGATGCAGACGCGCAAGGAACGGTATGACGGCGTCCACGCCGATCTGGCGCAGAACGCGCGGCGGATGCTGATTTCGGGGTGCCACGTGCATGCGGCCATCGAGGACCCGGACCTGCGGATCGACCTGATGAATCAGGTCAGCTACTTCCTGCCGCATCTGCTGGCGCTGTCCTGCTCGTCGCCGTACTGGGAGGGGGAGGATACGGGGCTGTCCAGCTATCGCCTGACGGTGATGGATGCCCTGCCGCGCACCGGCCTGCCGGACCCGATCCCGTCCTACGGCGAGTACGAGCGGCTGGTCGGCACCCTGGTCGATGCCGGATGTCTGGAGGATTCGTCGAAGATCTGGTGGGATGTGCGTCCGTCGTCGAAATACCCGACGCTGGAGATGCGGATCGCGGATGTCTGCACGCGGCTCGACGATGCGGTCTGCATCGCGGCGCTGTATCAATGCGCGCTGTCGTTTCTGATCCGCCTGCGCCAGAGCAACCAGCGGTGGCGTCTCTATCCCGGCACCCTGATCGGCGAAAATCGCTGGCGCGCTCAGCGTTACGGCGTCACCGACACGCTGCTGGATCTGGGACAGGGGCGGATGACGCCGGCGGGGGATCTGGTGGAGGAACTGATCGAGTTGTTCATGCCCGATGCGGAGCGTCTGGACTGCATCGCCCAGATCGAACACGCCCGGACCATCGTGGCGGACGGCACCAGCGCGGGACGGCAGCGCGCCGTCTTCACTGCGGCACGCGAGGAGGGCGCGGATCGCGACGAGGCGTTCCGCGCGGTAGTCGATCATCTGATGGCCGAAACGCTCGACGGCGTCTGACGGCGCGCGCTCTCAGGCGCGGTCGATGATCATGCGATGCGTGCGCAGTTGGCCATCGGTCCAGTTGGTCGAAACCCGCTCGCTGGCGACCTGCGAGGCGGGGCAATCGCAGGGCTTGTCCCCCAGCGCACCCTCGTGGTGCACTTCGAGAGTCGCAGTTTGTGAATCCAGATCGAGTTTCAGAAAGACCGGCCCGTTCGCATTCAGGTGATAGGCGCGCTCGGAAACGGCCTGCGCGCTCTGCGAAATGCATGCAGCGAGGCGGTCGGCCTCTTCGGCGTTCCAACCTGCATCGGCGGCGCATTCCCCGACCCAGTCGGATGCCGTCTTGGGATCGAACCGCTCGGGAAGAAAGCAAGTATGGGTCATCGGTCTGGTTCCGCCTGTAAGGATCGCTTCCGGGAGTGCGTCTCGCGAAAGGGCCTGCCTGTTCATTTCATCTGTCCCGCCCTGTGGTGAGGCGGGTTGGGGACACTCTATCCCTCACTCGCGAATTTCACGTAAAGAGCAAGTGATTTCCGGCACTTTTAGTTCGATATTCAATGTAAATTTTAAGTATCTTGCCGGAATCGTCCTCGCGCGCGGGATATGCCACCCCTTGCGAAACCTGTGCCAACCGGAGAATTTCAATGAAGATTGCAGCGCTGGAAACATTCGTGGTCGGGAATCCGCCGCCGGGCTTCGGGGGTCGTTACTTCGTGTTCGTCAAGCTGACGACGGCCTGCGGCGTGGTCGGGTACGGCGAGGTCTACGCCGCGACCTTCGGCCCGCGCGTGATCGAGGCGATGGTCGCCGATGTCTTCGCCCGGTTCGTGGAAGGGGCCGACCCGTTCGGGATCGAGGCGCTGTGGCATCGCGGCTACGGTGCGGGGTTCTCGCACCGGCCCGACCTGTCGATGATGGGGGTGATCTCGGGGCTGGAGATGGCGTGCTGGGATATCGTCGGCAAGGCGGTGGACAAGCCGGTGCACAGGCTGCTGGGCGGGCGGGTGCATGAGCGGTTGCGCAGCTATACGTATCTGTACCCGAACGCGGACGAGGACGCGGCGGCATTCTACAACGACCCTGACGCCTCGGCGCAGCGGGCGGCGGAGGTGGTCGCGCAGGGCTTCACGGCGGTGAAGTTCGATCCGGCGGGGCCGTACACGATCTATGACGGGCGGCAACCCGATCTGGATGCGCTGGAGCGGTCGGAGGCGTTCTGCCGTAAGATCCGCGAGGCGGTGGGCACGCGCGCGGACCTGCTGTTCGGCACGCACGGGCAGTTCACGGCCTCGGGCGCAATCCGGCTGGCGCGGCGGCTGGAGGCGTATGACCCGCTGTGGTTCGAGGAGCCGTGCCCCCCCGACAATCCCGGCGCGCTGGGACAGGTGGCGGCGGCGACGACCATCCCCGTCGCGGCGGGCGAGCGGCTGACGACGAAGGCGGAATTCGCGCGGCTGCTGGAGGCACGGGGCGCGTCGATCCTGCAAATGAATCTGGGGCGTGTCGGGGGCCTCCTGGAGGCGAAGAAGATCGCGGGCATGGCGGAGGCACATTCGGCCCTGATCGCCCCGCACCTGTATTGCGGCCCGATCGTGGGCGCGGCGAATGTGCAGATCGGGGCCTGCTCGCCGAACTTCCTGATCCTGGAGAGTATCGGGCAGTGGGAGGGGTTCCATGCGGATATTCTCAGAACCCCGATGCGGTGGGAGGATGGCTGTGTGATCGTGCCGGACACCCCGGGGCTGGGCGTCGAACTGGACGAGGATGTCGCCCGGGCGCATCCCTATGCGGGCGAGCGGCTGCATCTGGAGATGGCGGACGAGCCGTTCGATCCGCGCGGTTACGCCGGGTTCGGCGGGGGGTGAGCCGCCACCTGCTTCTCGACCCGCACGGTGTAGAGAACGCAGGCGAGACAGGCCGTCGAGGACCCCAGGATGCAGTAGATCAGCGGATAGACGCCCGATGTCTCGGACAGGGTGAAGGTGGCGAAGGCGGAGAGGGCCGCGCCGCCGAACGTTGTCAGCGCCCCGCCCAGCCCCGCCGCCGATCCGGCGAGTTCCGGGCGCACATCCAGCATGCCTGCATTGGCCGAGGGCAGGATGATGCCGTTGCCCAGCCCGATGGCGAAGGTGAAGGCGAAGAACCCGAGCGGATGCTCGACCCCCGCGAGTGCCGCCCCGAGGGCCAGCGACATCATGCAAAGGGTGACGAGCGCGCCGGTGATCATCATCCGGTACAGACCCATCCGCATGGCGAAGCGCCCCGACAACCCGTTGCCGGTGGCATAGCCCATGGGCGTGATGGCCAGATACATCCCGACTTCGGTGGCGCTGAGACCGTAGACGACCGACCCGACGAAGGGCGCCCCGCCCAGAAACGCGAAGAACGTGCCCGCCGCGAACATCATCGTCAGCGCATAGCCCCAGAACCGCCGCGAGCGCAGCAGGGCGGGGTAGGCGCGCGCCTGCTCGCGGAAACTGCCGGAGCGGTGGTGGTTCGTCTCGCCCTGGTCGAACCAGACGATGACCAGCACGACGGCACCGATCAGCGCCAGCGCGTGGAAGTTGGAACGCCAGCCGAACGCATCCCCCAGCGCCCCGCCCACCGTCGGCGCGATCATCGGGGCCAGCGCCATGCCCATGGTGACATAGCCGATCATGCTCGCCGCCTGCTCACGCCCCACCATATCGCGGATGGCCGCGCGGGAAACGACGAAGCCGACCACGCTGCTGGCCTGCACCATGCGGAAGACGAAGAAGCCGGTCAGCGTCTCGGCCGTTGCCGCGCCGATCCCGGCCAGGGTGAAGAGGACCAGCGCGCCGATCATCACCGGGCGGCGTCCGTACCGATCCGATACCGGGCCGATGCCGAGCTGCACGAACCCGCTCAGGGCCAGATACCCCGTCACGGCGAACTGCATGATGGCGTAGGAAGTGCCGAATTCCTCGGCCATCACCGGCAGGGAAGGCAGGAACAGGTTGATGCAGACCGACCCCACCGCCGTCATGAGCACCAGCGTCGTGATGTGGGGCGGGGTGGTGCGGTCGAGGTAGCGGATGGGGGGCATCGAACTCATCCCTGCCCCGCACCCGATGCGGGGCCTCTCGCAACGGAGTGCCGAACACGAAGGACCCGCATCGCGTGCGGGTCAGCGGAGGGGCGAGGTCTTCCCGTCGGAACGCTCAGCGTTCCATTTCTTCGGCGATCAGGAACGCCACTTCCAGCGCCTGGGACGCATTGAGGCGCGGGTCGCAGGCGGTGTGATAGCGGGAGGACAGGTCCGCATCGGTGACGTCGCGCATGCCCCCCGTACATTCCGTGACATCCTTGCCAGTCATCTCCAGATGCACGCCGCCGGGATAGACGCCCTGCTCCTGGCACCCGTCGATGAATTCGCGCGTTTCCTGAAGGATGCGCTCGAACGGGCGGGTCTTGTAGCCGCTGTCGGCCTTGACCGTGTTGCCGTGCATCGGATCGCAGCACCAGACGACATGCGCGCCCTCGGCCTTGACCGTCTCGATCAGGGTCGGCAGGTGGTCGCCCACCTTGCCCGCGCCGAAGCGGTTGATCAGGGTCAGGCGGCCCGGCTCGTTCTCGGGTTTCAAGATGCCCATCAACTGCTTGAGGTCTTCGGGCGTCATCGACGGGCCGCATTTCACGCCGATGGGATTGACCACCCCACGGCAGAACTCGACATGCGCGCCGTCGGGCTGGCGCGTGCGGTCGCCGATCCACAGCATGTGCGCCGAGCACGCCACGGTGTCCCCGGTCAGCGAATCCTGACGGGCCAGCGCCTGCTCGTAGGGCAGCAGCAGCGCCTCGTGCGAGGTGTAGTATTCGGTCGTCGCGATTTCCTGCGCCGTATCGGCATCGACGCCGCAGGCCTTCATGAAGGCGACCGCCTGCGAAACGCGCTGGGCGGTCTGCGCATACCGTTCGTCCCGGGCAAAATCGAGGTTCCAGTCGGTCACCCTCTCCAGATCCGCATAGCCCCCCGTCGCAAAAGCGCGCAGCAGGTTGAGCGTGGCGGCGGCGTGCAGATACGCCTCCAGCATCTTCTCGGGGTTGGGGCGGCGGGCCTCGGGCGTGAAGTCCAGCTCGTTGATGATGTCGCCGCGATAGCTGGGCAGTTCCAGCCCGTCCTTCGTCTCGGTCGGGGCGGAGCGGGGTTTCGCGAACTGGCCCGCCATGCGGCCCACCTTGACCACGGGCTTGCGCGTGGCGAAGGTCAGCGTGACCGCCATCTGGAGCATGACCTTGAACGTGTCGCGGATCATGTCGCCGGAGAATTCGGCGAAGCTTTCGGCGCAATCGCCGCCCTGCATCAGGAACGCCTCGCCACGTGCCACATCGCCCAGCCTGGCCTTGAGCGCCCGGGCCTCGCCTGCAAAAACGAGCGGTGGATACGAGGAAAGCTTGTCGGTCACACGCTTCAGCGCGGCCGCGTCCTCGTATTCTGGCATCTGCAGGGCCGTGTGGTTTTTCCAGCTGTCGGCAGACCAGTTCACCGTCATCGTTTCGGTCCTTATCGGGCTAAGATCGGCGCGGGATCGCGCGCGGCACGTCATCGCACCGGGCGTGTCTATATCCCCTCGTGCCTTGCACTGTCCACAGGCCCCCGTGAGGAAAGTTAACTATCTCCGTGCAGGGGTTTATTAAGGGGCCTGCCGTCATACTGCCTCGGGATTCAAGGGGGTGCTTGATGGCGGATGCGGGGCAGGGCGACGGCATATACGAAGCGCGGATTCCCGCCATCGGTCGCGATGCCATGGCGCAGGCCGCGCGGTTGATCCGCCCCTCGGTCGCGGGGGTCTCGCCGCTCCAGCAGTTGTTGAGCGTTCCGGCAGCCTGGGTAGCGGTGGAGAATGCGGGCGGTCCCGTTTTCGAGGTCGGGCCACGCCTGCAATCGCCGCGATATGGCGGCGTCGCGCCGATCTATCCGAAATCCGATCGTCTGCAGGCCATGCGCAACGGCACCCTGATCGTCTTTCCGGGCGGGTTCGTGCTGGAGCCATCGGACCCGTGCCGCCCCTGTATCCACGTCCCCAGTTCGACGGTGCGGGCGGTCACCTTCTATCGGGATGCCTTCGATGTCGCCGTTTCGGCCCATGACCGGCTGGTGATCAGAACCGGGGCCGTCGAGGATATCGACTCGATCTTCCAGGCCTATTTCTGGACTCCGATGGTCTGATACGGGGCCTCGCGGAGCGGTACACCGCTCGTCGAGGCCCGGATCAGGTCCGGGGCAGAGCGGTCCTTGTTTCGGGCCGTTGGTACGATGCCGAAATGGTCGAGAGCGGAATCGTGCTTGACGTGGCCCGCAATCTCTCATTCTGTCGAAAGCTGTTATTTTTCCGGTGATTTCCGGTGCCCGTACGCACGGTAAATCCCCCGGTCATACAGGCATTGCCATGCGCGGATCTGACGGCTTGGAACCGGTTTCATATGTCTTCGTGCTCGTCGAGGAATTCTCGATGATCGCCTTCGCGTCCGCCGTCGAACCGCTGCGCCTCGCCAATCGCGGGGCCGGGCGGGATGTGTATGACTGGGTGCTGGTTTCGGAGACGGGTGCGCCTGTGCAGTCGTCCTGCGGGGCGCGGGTCGAGGTGTCGCAGGGTCTGGTCGATATGCCGCGCGCGCCCCGGGTCGTCGTCGTGTCCGGTCTCAACGCGCACCGGGCGGCCACGAAACCGCTGCTGACCTGGCTGCGCAAGCAAAGCCGGATCGGCTCGCCGATCGGGGCGGTGTGCACGGGGGCGCTGATCCTCGCCAAGGCCGGGCTGCTGGATGACAGGCGCTGCACGATCCACTGGGAGAATCAGGCGGCGTTCTCGGAGGAATTCCTCGATATCGAGTTGACGAACCGCCTGTTCGAGATCGACGGCAACCGCTTTACCTGCGCGGGCGGCATCGCGGCGACGGACATGATGCTGACCCTGATCGCGCGGGATGTGGACCCGGGGGTCGTCAGCCTGATCACGGACCAGATCATCCACACCCCCCTGCGCGGCGAGCGCGAGGAGCAGCGCCTGTCCGTACCGGCCCGGATCGGCGTGCGCCACCCGAAACTCGTGACGATCATCCAGATGATGGAGCAGAACCTGGAGGAGCCGATCAGCCCCTCGATCCTGGCGAAACAGGCCGAGATGTCGACGCGGCAACTGGAGCGCCTGTTCCGTCGCTATCTGGACCGCTCGCCGAAGCGGTACTACATGGAATTGCGGTTGCAGAAGGCGCGGAACCTGCTGTTGCAGACGGAAATGTCGGTGATCAATGTCGCGCTGGCATCGGGCTTCACGTCGCCGTCGCATTTCTCGAAATGCTACCGGTCGTACTTCAACCGCACGCCCTACCGTGAGCGCGGCTCGCCGCCGGTCGCCGCTGGCGAACCGGTCGAGGCCGGGTGAGGGGAGGGGAGGGGAAGTGGTCGGAGCGGCAGGATTCGAACCTGCGACCCCCTGTACCCAAAACAGGTGCGCTACCAGGCTGCGCCACGCTCCGAACGAGGCATCGGATATACGGTTGTTGCGAGCAGGGCAAGCACTGTGATCGGGTTTTTATCGATAGAGAGCGATCTTGTCGCCGATTTCGATCCCGAGGGCGGCGGACAGCCCGCCCTTGATCTCCAGAACCGCGCGCACGGCCATGTCGGAGCGCACCGGGTCGAGGGAATGAGGCTCGGCATCCGGGGCGATCTGAAGGATCGTGCCGTCATCCGCGATGAACAGCATGTCGAGAGGGATGAAGGTGTTCTTCATCCAGAAGGACGCGACCTGTTCGCGCGCATAGATGAACAGCATCCCCGCATCGTCGGCCATCTCGGTGCGAAACATGAGGCCGCGCGAGCGTTCCGCCGGGTCATCGGCGATCTCGACCGCGAATCGGTGGTGGGTATCGCCGGAAAGGATGTCGAGCGTCGATTGCGGGCCTGTCTCGGCGACGGCCCGCAGGACGGGGAGGGTGGCCATCAGGGCGACCGCTCCGGTAAGGAAAAAACGTCTCGTCATTGGCGGAACGAATAGTCCCAGGGCCTGACTTCGGTGGCCATCATGCCGCGTGGTCCGCGCACGACCCGCGACAGCACCGCTTCGCCGGGGGCCAGGTCGGGCAGGCCGAACCGGCGCAGGACCTCCATGTGGATGAAGATGTCGGAGGCGTCGCCGATCATGTTGCCGAAGCCGAAGCCCTTGGCCCGGTCGAACCACTTGACGCGCACCGGCACCAGTTCGCCATCCTCGACCGGATAGGTCGCCTCGTCGTCGTCCTGGGGATAGGACTCCATATCGTCCGAGGCGAAAGCGCTGTCATCGAGTTCGAGAACGCGCGTGGCCTGGACCCCGCGCTCCCCCTGGACGGCGTCGCAGACAATGGTGGCGTTCTCCGGCACGGCACTGAACCCGGCGGAGCGAAGGACCGACATGTGCAGCAAGACATCGCCGCCAAGATCGTCTGCGGGTTCTTCGGGTACGATAAAGCCGTATCCCTTGACGGGATCGAACCATTTTACCTTACCCACCACGCGAAACAGGGTTTCGCCAGTCAAATACGGATACTCCAAAACTCTACATCGTGCCAATCAACGGGAGGATACTACCCCGGATTGCAGGAATAGTGTCAAAAAAAGTTCGCCGGAACGTCATAATATTCGATAGTCCTGACTTTCCATCGATAGCACGGCACGATTGCCGCTTTCAACACCGTCGTCGATGGCTATATAGCCGTGCGGTGCCGCAGACCTGCCGACGCATAGACAGAGAGATACAAGACCGATGAAGTTCACTCTTTCATGGTTGAAGGACCATCTGGAAACCGACGCCGGAATCGAGCAGATCAGCGATGCGCTGGTCGATCTGGGGCTGGAGGTCGAGGGGATCGAGGACCCGGCGGCGGCACTCGGCGCGTTTCGCATCTGTCGCGTGATCGAGGCGACGCAGCACCCCAATGCCGACCGCCTGCGCCTGTGCCGGGTCGAGACCTGGCCGAACGGGCCGGAGGGCGCGTCCGAGGAGGTGCAGGTCGTGTGCGGCGCGCCGAATGCGCGCACGGGGCTGGTCGGCGTCTTCGCCCCCGTCGGAACGCATGTGCCGGGAACGGGGGTCGACCTGAAGCCGGGGGTGATCCGGGGGGTCGAATCGAACGGGATGCTGTGTTCCGAGCGCGAGCTGGAACTGTCCGAGGACCATGACGGTATCATCGATCTGCCGCAGGATGCGCCGCTGGGCATGCGCTTCATCGATTATCGCGACATGAACGACCCGGTCATCGACATCGCCATCACCCCGAACCGCCCCGATGCGCTGGCGGTGCGCGGCGTGGCGCGGGATCTGGCGGCGCGGGGGCTGGGAACGCTGCGACCCATGCCGATCGAGCCGGTGCAGGGCAGTTTCGACAGCCCCATCGGCGTGACGCTGCACGACGACGTGGCGGACCGCGCCTGCCCGCTCTTCATCGGGCGCATGGTGCGCGGCGTGACGAACGGGCCGTCGCCCGACTGGCTGCAACGGCGGCTGAGAGCCATCGGCCTGCGCCCGATCTCGGCGCTGGTCGACATCACCAACTACCTCACCTACGACCGCGCCCGCCCGCTGCACGTCTTCGATGCGGCCAAGGTCACGGGCGATATCCACGTGCGGTTGTCGAAAGCGGGCGAGAGCCTGATGGCGCTGGACGACAAGGAGTACACCTTCGACGATGCCATGACCGTCATCTGCGACGATACCGGGCCGGAGGGGATCGGCGGTGTCATGGGCGGGCTGGAATCGGGCTGCACGACGGAGACGACGGACGTCTTCATCGAGGCCGCGTATTTCGACCCCGTGCGCACGGCGGCGACGGGGCGCAAGCTGCGCATCAACTCCGACGCCCGCTACCGGTTCGAGCGCGGCATCGACCCGGCCTTCACCCGCGACGGGATGGAGATGGCGACGCGCATGGTACTGGATCTGTGCGGGGGCGAGGCGTCGAACCTCGTCATCGCGGGGGCCGTGCCGGATACCGCACGCCGCTATGCCCTGCGCGGCGACCGGATCGAGACGCTGGTCGGTATGAGTGTCGCGCCGGACGAGCAGGCGCGCATCCTGACCGATCTGGGGTTCGGCGTGGAGAAGGACGGCGACGGGTTCAATGTCTCGGTCCCCTCCTGGCGTCCGGATGTGCAGGGCGAGGCCGATCTGGTGGAGGAGATCGCGCGGGTATCCTCGCTGTCCAACCTCGAATCCCGACCCCTGCCCCGGCGCGATACGGGGGTGGCGAAGGCGACCCTGACCCCGATGCAGAAGCGTGTCGCGGGCACCCGCCGGGCGCTGGCGGCGCAGGGGATGAACGAATGCGTGACCTATTCCTTCATCGCGGCGGAACATGCGGCGTATTTCGGCGGCGGTGGGGATGCGCTGAAGCTGGAGAACCCCATTTCGTCGGAGATGTCCGACATGCGCCCCAGCCCGCTGCCCGGATTGCTGGCGGCGGCGTCCCGCAACCACGCGCGCGGCTTCGCCGATCTGGCGCTGTTCGAGGTGGGGAGCGGCTTCGCGGGCGCGGAACCCGGGGACGAGCGGATCGTCGCGGCGGGCCTGCGCCTCGGCTCGATGGCCCCGCGCGAGTGGACCGGCGCGCGCCGCCCGGTCGATTTCTTCGATGCGCGGGGGGATGTGGAAGCGGTGCTGGCCATGCTGGGCGCCCCGGTCGACCGGATGCAGACGGATCGCGAGGTGCCGGACTGGCTGCACCCGGGGCGGGCCGCGAATTTCCGGCTCGGACCGAAAAACCTGATCGCGAGTTTCGGCGAGGTGCATCCCAGAGTACTGGCCGGGTTCGACGTACCGGGACCGGCGGTCGCCTTTGCCCTGTATGTCGAGGCGGTTCCGTTCCCGAAGGCGAAGACCCGCGCACGCCCGGCGCTTGAGCGCACGAACCTGCAAGCCGTGGAACGCGATTTCGCCTTCGTCGTCGATGCCCGCACCGAAGCGGAATCGATCCGCAAGGCCGTGCGCTCGGCGGAGAAGGCGCTGATCGAGGGGGTCACCGTGTTCGACGTGTTCGAGGGGGACAGGGCGACGAAGCAGTTGGGCGACGGGCGCAAATCCATCGCCGTCTCCGTCCGCCTGCAACCCCGGGACAAGACCTTCACCGACGAGCAGATCGAGGCCGTCGGATCGAAGATCGTCGCCGCAGTCGAGAAGGCGACGGGGGCCACCCTGCGTACCTGACCCCTACACGTCGAAGGCGTGTCGGATCGGCGAGATACAGCTTGTCTCCTGTCGGCTGCGGTGCCACCTGAGCAGTGCAGCAGGAAAGGGATCGGCATGAGCATCGGACAGGAATTCAAGGACTTCGCCCTCAAGGGGAATGTCGTCGACATGGGCGTCGGCATCGTGATCGGCGCGGCCTTCACCACCATCGTCACCTCGCTGGTCAAGGACATCATCAATCCCGTGATCGGCTTCTTCGCCGGGGGCGTCGATTTCTCGAACCTGTTCCTCAATCTGGGGTCCGGGGAGTATGCGAGCCTGGCGGCGGCCCAGAGTGCGGGTGCGCCGACCGTCAATTACGGGCTGTTCATCAACGCCATCATCTCGTTCCTGATCGTTGCCTTCGTCCTGTTCGTCATCATCCGGAACGTGAACCGCCTGAAGCAGGCCGAGGGCGACGCGCCCGGGGAAACCCCGCGCCAGGAGGTGCTGCTGGAGGAAATCCGCGACGCCCTGCGCGCGCGGGGCTGACCGGAAATCGCGCGTTTTCCTCGCGTCCGCTTCATGATACGCCGTTCCGAAAAGGGAGAGCGATCATGGATTTCGGACTCAAGGGCAAACGCGCGGTCGTCTGCGCCTCGTCGCGCGGGCTGGGGCGCGGCTGTGCCGAGGCGCTGGCGGAGGAGGGCGTGGACCTCGTCCTGAACGGACGGACGGAGGAGACGCTGTCCCGCACGGCGGACGGTATCCGCGACCGATTCGGCGTCACCGTCGAGACGATCGTCGGCGACATCGCGACGGAGGAGGTGCAGGCGCGGCTGCTGGATACCGGCACCATCGACATCCTCGTCAACAATGCGGGCGGTCCCCCTCCCGGCGATTATACCGACTGGGACCGCGACGACTGGCTCGCCGCGATCGAGGCGAACATGCTGACGCCGATCATGCTGATGAAGGCGGTCCTGCCCGGCATGATCGACCGCAGATGGGGCCGGATCGTCAATATCACATCCGGTGCCGTCAAGGCCCCCATCCCCGTCCTCGGCCTGTCGAACGGCGCGCGGGCGGGGCTGACGGGCTTCGTCGCGGGGTTGTCGCGGCAGGTCGCCGAACACGGGGTGACGATCAACAACCTGCTCCCCGGTCCCTTCGACACCGACCGCATCGCGCAGACGCTGGCCGGGGCCGCCAAGAAGCAGGGCGTCTCCGTCGAGGAGGTGAAGAACGCCCGCAAGGCCCAGAATCCGACCCGCCGCTTCGGCGAATCGTCGGAATTCGGGGCCTATTGCGCGTTCCTCTGCTCGCAGCAGGCCGGGTACGTGACCGGCCAGAACCTGCTGATGGATGGCGGGGCGTATCCCGGCACGCTCTGACCCGCACCGCTCGCAAGGGATCGCGCGGCATCACGAGTATGTCAGAATCCGGCGTCCGGTGGACGTTCGGGGAGGCGTTCGCTATCAGGACGTGCTCCCCCTTCTTGCTCAGATAGGCTACCCTGATGATGTCGGATTCGATCCTGTTGCTGGTACTGACGGCGGGCGTTTTGCTTGCCAGTTTCGCCCTCTCCCCGAAAATGACCGGCGTGGACGGTTTCTACGACGGGCGCGATACGCGGGGCGCGGCACCGGGGCTGTGGACGCTGGTGCTCAGCCAGGTCACGACGTGGATCTTCGCGCGGTCCCTGCTGACCGCCGCCGTGCTGGGCTTCTACTACGGCACGCCGGGGGCCATGGCCTATGCGGCCTATTACTTCTCGTTCCTGTCGGGCGGCCTGATCATCGACAGCCTGCGGTTCAGGCATGGTTACGGGTCGATTCAGCCCTTTCTGGCGGATCGGTTCGGGCGCGCGGGGACGGGGTGCTACAACTTCGTCATCGCGCTGCGGCTCGTCTCCGAGGTCTTCGCGAACCTGCTGGTGGTCGGCACGATCTTTACCGCCACCTTCGGCGCGACCCTGCTGGGCGGCGTGTTCGGCGAGGCGATCGGTGACGGGGGCGGCATCGCGATTCTGGTGCTGGCGCTGGTCGGGATGGGCTATTCGATGCTCGGCGGCCTGCGCGCGTCGCTGCGCACCGACGTGCTGCAGATGATCATTTTCCTCGCCGTCTTCGCCGTCGCCTTCGTCGCCCTGCTGACGCATGACAGCTTCAGCCTCGGCGCGGTGATGCAGGCCGAGGGGACGGCGGGCGCGCTGCCCGGCTGGGTGCTGCTGGCCGTGGCGGGGTTGCAGGTGATCTCGTACCCCATGCACGACCCGGTGATGATGGATCGCGGGTTGCTGGCCGACCGGCGCACGACCGCGTGGTCGTTCTTCCACGCCTTCTGGATTTCGGTGCTGTGCATCTTCGGCTTCGGCCTGTTCGGGGTGCAGGCCGGGATGCTGGCCGAGGCCGGCGAGGGGATGCAGGCGGTCTGGGCGCGGATGTTCGATCCGTGGGTCATGGTCGCGGTGAACATGGCGCTGATCGTCTCCGCCATCTCGACCCTCGATTCCACGCTCTCCAGCGCCTCGAAGCTGGTCGTCGTCGACATGAGGGCCATGCCGCGCACGGTGACGAGCGGGCGCATCGTGATGGCGGGCTTCATGCTCGCGGGCCTGCTGTTCTGCTTCTTCGGGACGCAGGATCTGTTCGGCGCGGTTGCGGTGTCGGGTACGGCATCGATGTACCTCGCGCCCGTGATCCTGTTCTCGCTATGGGGCGGGGCGCGCGAAATCCCGGTCTGGAGCTATCTCGTGTCCTTCGTCGCCGCGATATCCGGCGCGGTGCTCTACTTCCTGATCAATGGCAAGAAGCAGATCGGGCTGGATGCGATGGCCGCGATGGGCGTCGAGCATAAATATACGGCTCTGTTGTACATCTGCATTGCCGTGCTGGTGATCGGCTGCGGCGCATTCGCCGTTGGCACACGCAAAGTGGCACGCCCCGGCGTGGCATGATACGGCACATTAACTGGACGCTGAACGGAGCCTGATATGAACGTCGACTGGAAACCCGTACCACCGGAGGGCGAGCGGGAAGCGCGCCGCTACCTCGACTATTTCACCCGCAACGGGATCACGAAGGGGTCGGTGCTGAAATCGGTCGAGCTGACCTATGATCGCTCGAACGTCTATTTCGACGACGTCTATACGTATTTCGACAAGACCGGGGTGTTCGACATCGCCTGCACCAAGGGGTGTGCGATGTGCTGTCACACGATGGTCAGCGTGGTGCCGCCCGAGGCGTTCTATCTCGCCAACTACATCCGCACGCAGTTCGATGCGCAGTCGTCGCGCGCGATGATCGACCGCATCGTCGCCCACGACGCCGAGAATCGCGGCAAGAGCGGCGCGGCGCGCCATGTCGGGCGGATCGCCTGTCCGATGCTGGACCCGGAGACGCATCTGTGCACGGTCCATGCGGGGCGTCCGCTGACCTGCCGGTCGATGCATAGCGGCGAGGTCGCGGCCTGCCGCACGGCGTTCGACACGCGCGATGCCTATTACCCCGCCCCGTCCCATGCGCTGTTCTTCAAGAATACGCAGGCGTATTACGACGCCTTCGGCACATCGCTGCACCATTCGGGATTGTTCGTCGAACCGCTGGAACTGAACGCGGCGCTGGCGACGATCTTTACCGGCAAGAACGTGTTCGTCCGCTGGCTGAAGGGCGAGAACCCGTTCGAGGAAGCCCTCGCCGAAACCGCGCTGACCGACGCGCCGCCGCCCGCATGAGCGGGGTGCGGCGGCGCGATGTCCTCGCCGGTCTGGGATGCGCCGCCGTCGCGCCGCGCGGGGCATGGGCGCGCCCTTCCGATATGGACGCCGCGCTGCGGGCGGTTGGCGATGCGCGCTACATCGCCATCGGCGAGCGGCACGACAATCCGGCGCACCATGCCGTGCAGGCCGATCTGGTCGCGGCGTTGCAACCCGCCGGGATCGCGTTCGAGATGATCCCGCGCGAGCGCGAATGGATCGTCAACGACTTGCGGTTCCAGGGGGCCTCGCGGGCCGATCTGGCCGAGGCGCTGGACTGGGCCGATAGCGGATGGCCCGACTTCGCACTCTATGCCCCGATTCTGGAGGCGGCACCGGATGCCTATATCGCCGGGGGTGGCCTGTCGCGCGAGACGATGGCGGCGGTCTACGAACAGGGTGCCGCCGGTCTGGGACCGGAGATGGCGGCGCGGTACCTGCTGGACGAGCCGTTGCTGCCCGAAGTCGAGGCGGCCATGCTCGACGAGCAATTCGATGCCCATTGCGGTCTGCTGGACCGGGACAGGCTGGGATCGATGGTGGCGGTGCAGCGGGCGTGGGATGCGGCCTATGCCGAGGCGTGGCGACGGGCATCGCTGCGGGGTGGAGGCGGACGCGCGGTGCTGATCTGCGGCAACGTCCATGCACGGCTTGAGACGGGCGCTCCGGCCTATCTCGCCCACGCGATCCGGCATGCGGGTCGGGAAGCGACCGTCGCGGCCATCGGGCAGACGGAGGAGGGCGAGGATGCCGTTCCGGCGACCTTCTATACGGCGACGATCCGCTCGCCGCGACCGGAGCGCGCCGATGCGTGCGAACAGATCCGCGCGCGAATGCACGGGGCCGAGTAGCGACCTACTTCCGCACCAGAAAGACCAGCGTTTCCCCGTCGCGCGACTGATCGACGAGGGTATGCCCCTGTTCCGCGCAGAAATGGGGCACGTCGATGATGGCGGCGGGGTCATCCGCCTCGATCTTCAGGATCGTGCCGGTGGCCATGCCCTTCAGCCGCTTGCGCGCCTTCAGGACGGGCAGCGGACAGCGCAGGCCGAGCGCATCGAGGGTTTCCGCCGGATCGTCCTGCACCATCGTCTTCCCCGTGAACGAACGAAAGCCCGGACCTTGCGATCCGGGCCGAATATGGTGGGCGGTGAGAGACTCGAACTCCCGACATCTTCGGTGTAAACGAAGCGCTCTACCAACTGAGCTAACCGCCCGGAAAGATCAGCTGTTGAGCGCGTCCTTCAGGGCCTTGCCGGGGCGGAACTTCGCCTGGGTCGAAGCCGCGATCGCGATCGTCTTGCCGGTCTGGGGGTTGCGTCCCTCACCGGCTTTCCGATGGGCGGTCGTGAACGTGCCGAAGCCCAGCAGACGAATATCGTCGCCGTTCTTCAGCGCCGCCGTGATCTGGTCGAGCGTGGCATCGACTGCCTTCAACGCATCGGCATTCGTCAGATCGCAATCGGCGGCGACGGCAGCGGCGAGTTCTTTCTTATTCACGGTTCAGCACCTTTCGGGTAATTTGTCTGGCAGGCATCGTATGGACGGGATTTCCGCAGGTCAAAGGAAAAGCAGCGGGATTGCCCGCTGCTTAACCAAATTTATCAGGGCAGGGAATAAAACACGCAATAGTCGTCCGTGTGCTTATTCATGCGTTCAGACCGCGAGTCGAACCGTCGGTTCCGATCATGTTCGGGGGCGCGAACTGCTGCTCGGAAGCCGCCTGGTCCGCCTCGGTCCACACGATAGGCTCGGGCCGTGACACCAGCGCGATATCCAGCACTTCCTGCGCCGTCGAGACCGGGATGATCTGCAGGCCCTTCTTGACGGAATCAGGCACGTCACGCAGGTCCTTCTCGTTCTCCTGCGGGATCAACACCGTCTTGATGCCGCCGCGCAGGGCCGCGAGCAGCTTCTCCTTCAGGCCGCCGATCGGCAGGACGTTGCCGCGCAGGGTCACCTCGCCGGTCATCGCCACGTCCTTGCGGATGGGGATGCCGGTCAGGACCGACACGATCGACGTCACCATCCCGACGCCCGCCGACGGACCGTCCTTCGGCGTCGCGCCCTCCGGCACGTGGACATGGATATCCATCCGCTCGAAGGCCGGTGGCTTGACCCCGATCTGCGGCGCGATCGAGCGCACGTAGGACGATGCCGCGTCGATGGACTCCTTCATCACATCGCCCAGGGTGCCGGTCGTCTTCATCCGGCCCCGGCCCGGCATCCGCACCGCCTCGATCGACAGCAGGTCGCCGCCCACCTCGGTCCAGGCGAGGCCGGTCACGGCACCGATGGCGTCCTTCTCCTCGGCCAGGCCGTAGCGGAACTTCGCCGCGCCCAACATGTCGTCCAGCTTGTCCGCCGTGACGGTGATCTGCTTGCGGTCATCGCGCACGATCTTGGTCACCGCCTTGCGCGCCAGTTTCGCGATCTCGCGCTCCAGACTGCGCACCCCGGCCTCGCGGGTATAGACGCGCACGAGTTGCGACAGGGCATCGTCGGACAGCTTGAACTCCTTGTCCGACAGGCCATGGGCATCGCGCTGCTTGTCGATCAGATGCCGCTTCGCGATCTCGACCTTCTCCTCCTCGGTATAGCCCTCCAGCCGGATGACTTCCATCCGGTCGAGCAGGGGCCTGGGCAGGTTCATCGTGTTCGCCGTCGTCAGGAACATGACATTCGAAAGGTCGTAATCGACTTCCAGATAATGATCCGCAAAGGTCGCGTTCTGTTCGGGGTCGAGCACTTCGAGCATCGCGGAGGCCGGATCACCCCGGAAATCCTGACCCATCTTGTCGATCTCGTCGAGCAGGATGAGCGGATTGGTGGTCTTGGCCTTCTTCATCGACTGGATGATCTTGCCCGGCATCGAGCCGATATACGTGCGCCGGTGACCCCGGATCTCCGCCTCGTCCCGGACGCCGCCGAGAGAGATTCGGATGAATTCGCGGCCCGTCGCCTTGGCGATGGACTTGCCGAGCGAGGTCTTGCCGACGCCGGGTGGGCCGACGAGGCACAGGATCGGGCCGCGCAGCTTGGACTTGCGCTGCTGGACCGCGAGATACTCGACGATGCGCTCCTTGACCTTGTCGAGACCGTAGTGATCGGTATCGAGAATGCCTTCGGCGGCCTTCAGGTCCTTTTTGACGCGGGCCTTCTTCTTCCACGGGATCGAGACGAGCCAGTCGAGATAATTGCGCACGACGGTGGCCTCGGCGGACATGGGGCTCATGTTCCGCAGCTTCTTCATCTCGGCCTGGGCTTTTTCGTAGGCTTCTTTCGAAAGCTTGGCATCCTCGATCCGGGCTTCCAATTCGCCCAGTTCGTCCTTGCCGTCCTCGGTCTCGCCCAGCTCGCGCTGGATGGCCTTCATCTGCTCGTTCAGGTAGTATTCGCGCTGGGTCTTCTCCATCTGCCGCTTGACGCGGGACTTGATTTTCTTCTCGACGTTCAGGACGCTGATCTCGCCCTGCATCAGGGCGTAGATCTTCTCCAGCCGCTCGTCGGCGGCGGTGATTTCCAGCAGTTCCTGCTTCTCGTCGATCTTGATGGCGAGGTGGTGCGCGATGGTATCGGCCAGCTTGCTCGGCTCGTCGATCTTGCCGGCGGCGACCAGGGATTCCTGGGGGATGTTCTTGTTGAGCTTGAGGTATTTCTCGAACTCCCCCGTGACGGTGCGCGACAGGGCGCGAACGGCCTTCTCGTCGCCCACGGTCTCCTCGACGGGGCTGGCGTCGGCCTCGAAGAAGTCACCGTTTTCGAGGTAGCGCACGATCTTCGCGCGGCGCTTGCCTTCGACCAGCACCTTCACGGTGCCGTCCGGCAGCTTAAGTAACTGGAGGACCGAAGCCACGACGCCGAGCGTGTAGATGTCGTCGGAGGCGGGTTCGTCCTTCGTCGCGTCCTTCTGGGTGACCAGCAGGATTTCGCGGTTGTTCTTCATGACCTCTTCGAGGGCATTGACGGATTTTTCGCGGCCCACGAAAAGCGGGGCGATGAGATGGGGGAAGACGACGATGTCCCGGAGCGGGAGCACGGGATAGATCGCGGTGTCGTCGGGGCGGATTTCTTCGGTCATAGACAATCCTCGAAGTCGAACCGTTCCGCCTTCATGGAAGCACGGGAACGATTGTTGTGTGGCGTTGCCCTATGAGATGGTCGCCCGCCGCCGCGCTTTCAAGGCCGATTATGCATACAATGAAAAAGCGCGGTATGGGGAGCGTTATCGCGTTCCCCGAATGTCGGTCAGCGACGAAACCGGCGTGGTTCCGTCGCTTCTTTTGGTCCGGACGGCAGGCGGGAGCGCGCTTGCCGGGGTCAGGACGCAGCTTCGGTCACGCCCGGCTCTTCGCCATCTTCGTAGATGAACAGGGGCTGCGCATCGCCGTTGATGACTTCCGCGTTCACGACGACTTCGTTGACGTTCTTCATCGAGGGCAGATCGAACATGGCGTTCAGCAGCACGTTCTCCAGGATCGAGCGCAATCCGCGCGCGCCGGTCTTGCGGCCGATGGCCTTGCGTGCGATGGCCGACAGCGCATCGTCCGTGAAGGTCAGCTTGGAGCCTTCCATCTCGAACAGGCGCTGGTACTGCTTGACGAGCGCGTTCTTCGGCTCGGTCAGGATCTGGATCAGCGCGCTTTCGTCCAGGTCGCGCAGGGTGGCGATCACGGGCAGGCGGCCGACGAATTCGGGGATGAGGCCGAACTTCAGCAGGTCTTCCGGCTCCAGCTCCGCCAGCAGATCACCGATCGTGCGCTCGTCATCCGTGCGCACATCGGCACCGAAACCGATGGACGACCCCTTGTTCCGCTGGGCGATCACCTTGTCGAGACCGGCGAACGCGCCGCCGCAGATGAACAGGATGTTGGTCGTGTCGACCTGCAGGAATTCCTGCTGCGGGTGCTTGCGTCCGCCCTGGGGCGGGACGGAGGCGACGGTGCCCTCCATGACCTTCAGCAGGGCCTGCTGCACCCCCTCGCCCGACACGTCGCGGGTGATGGAGGGGTTGTCGGACTTGCGGCTGATCTTGTCGATCTCGTCGATATAGACGATCCCGCGCTGCGCGCGCTCGACGTTGTAATCGGCGGATTGCAGCAGCTTCAGGATGATGTTCTCGACATCCTCGCCCACATACCCGGCCTCGGTCAGCGTGGTCGCGTCGGCCATGGTGAACGGCACGTCGAGCATCCGCGCCAGAGTCTGGGCCAGCAGCGTCTTGCCGCACCCGGTCGGGCCGATCAGCAGGATGTTGGATTTCGAGAGTTCGACGTCGTTCGATTTCTGGGCGTGGTTCAGGCGCTTGTAGTGGTTGTGGACCGCTACCGAGAGCACCCGCTTGGCCATGCGCTGGCCGATCACGTAATCGTCGAGGACTTCGCAGATTTCCTGGGGCGAGGGAACGCCGTCCCCGGATTTCACCAGCGAACTCTTGTTCTCCTCGCGGATGATGTCCATGCACAACTCGACGCATTCATCGCAGATGAACACCGTCGGCCCGGCGATGAGTTTGCGCACCTCGTGCTGGCTCTTGCCGCAAAAGGAACAGTAGAGCGTATTCTTCGAATCGCCGGTGTTGCTCATTCGTCTTCTCCCCGAGCCGCCCGTGCGGCTGGCCTGTATTCATCCGATGATACCACCCATGCGACCTGGGGGACCATCCTCTCGCCATCGGCACGAAAGGCAATGATAAAATTCTCACGTCTGCGCGCGCGACCCCGCCGCACGCGCAGGATCGTCACTTATGCTTTGTCGTCATCATCGCCCGCGACATCCGCGCGGCTTTCGACGATCTCGTCGATCAGGCCCCAGTCCTTCGCCTTCTCGGCGGTCATGAAGGTATCGCGCTCCAGCGCCTTCTCGACCTCGTCCAGCTTGCGGCCCGTATGGTGGACATAGATCTGGTTGAGGCGTTTGCGAAGTTCGAGAATCTCGCGCGCCTGAATCTCGATATCGGAGGCCTGACCCTGGAACCCGCCGGAGGGCTGGTGCACCATGATGCGGCTGTTCGGCAGCGAGTAGCGCATGCCGGGCGCGCCGGCGGTCAGCAGCAGCGACCCCATGGACGCCGCCTGGCCGATGCAGAGCGTCTGCACCTTGGGCTTGATGTACTGCATGGTATCGTAGATCGACAGACCGGAGGTGACGACTCCCCCGGGGCTGTTGATGTACATGGCGATTTCCTTCTTCGGATTCTCGGCCTCGAGATACAGAAGCTGGGCCACCATCAGCGTCGCCATCCCGTCATGCACGGGGCCGGAGACGAACATGATCCGTTCCTTCAGCAGGCGCGAATAGATGTCGTAGGACCGCTCGCCCCGGCTGGTCTGCTCGACCACCATCGGGACGAGGGTATTCATGTAAGTATCGACGGGGTCTCTCATGTCTCGCTCCAGATAACGATCAACCGGGGTGTCTCGTCGAATGTTAGGCATTCGATGTCCGGCGTTCGACATCGACATCCCCGTAATCGGCCATAGGCCGTGAAAAAATAGTGAAGGAATGCGCGATTAGCCGAAATCGCGCATCCCCGATGTCGAATTACACGCTGTCGGTTTCAAGGTCTTCGAGCGCCTTTTCCAGCTCGTCCTTGGTGACCGTCTTCTCGGTGATCTTGGCCTGGCCGATGATGTGGTCGACGACCTTGTCCTCGAAGATCGGGGCCTGCATCTCGTTGATGGCCTGCTGGTTGCCCTGAACCCATTCGATGAACTGGCGTTCCTGTCCGGGGTACTGGCGGGCCTGCTGGATCATCACGTCGCGCAGCTCGTCCTCGGTGACGCTGATCTCGTTCTCGGACCCGACATGGGCGAGGAACAGGCCGAGCATCACGCGGCGTTTCGCGATCTTCATGTGGTCCTCGGTCGGCTCGATCTCGGGGTGATCGTGGCCCTCGACCTCGGGATTCTCGTCGTGCCAGAGCTGATGCGCGACCTGCTTGGCCTCGATCTCCAGCATCGTAGGGGGCAGGTCGAAGGAGACGCGGCCATCCAGATCGTCGAGCAGCTTGCGCTTCAGATGCGCGCGGGAGGCCTGTTCGAACTCGCCGCCGACGCGGGTGCGGATATCGGCCTTCAGCGCGTCGAGCGAATCCATGCCGAACCGCTTGGCGAACTCGTCATCCATCTCGGCAGGCTTGGGCGCTTTGACTTCCTTGACGGTAACGTCGAAGGTGACGGCCTTGCCCGCGAGTTCGGCATTGCCGTATTCCTCGGGCATCGTCAGTTCCACGACCTTTTCGTCACCGGCCTTCACGCCGGTCAGCTGGTCTTCGAAGCCGGGGACGAACTGGTTCGACCCGATGACGAGCGGAAAGTCTTCCGCCGCGCCGCCGTCGAACGGCTCGCCGTCCATCTTGCCCAGGAAGTCGATGACGACCTGATCCTTTTCCTCGGCGGCCTTCTCGGCGGTCTCGTAGTTCACCGCATCGGCGGCGAGGCGTTCAAGCGCGTCGTCGACGGCGCTCTCGTCGACCTCGACGACCATCTTCTCCAGCGCGACCTCGCTGAAATCGACCGGGGGAACCTCGGGCAGCAACTCGTAGGCGACCGTCAGCTTGATATCGTCGCCTTCGTTGAAATCCTCGTTCGTCATCTTGATGTCGGGCGTCATCGCGGGGCGATGGTCCTTTTCCGAGATCATGTCGCGGACCGTGCCGTCGACGATCTCCTGGATGCTTTCGCCCAGCAGGCTCTGCCCGAACTTCTGCTTCAGCAGCTTGAGCGGCACCTTGCCCTTGCGGAACCCTTTCAGGTCCACGGTCGCCTGCGCCTCCACGAGCTTGGAATTCACCTTGCCCTCGACGTCCGCGCCTGGAATCGTGATATCATAGACGCGGATCAACCCGTCCGATTTGCTTTCCGTCACTTGCATCGTCTGGTCCTGATCTTCTCGTCGTTACAAATATGTCTGTTCCACGCAGGGCGGACCGGGCGAATCCCCGATCAGACCGGCAAAGCGCTGGTACGGGCGGAGGGACTTGAACCCCCACACCGCAAGGCACCAGAACCTAAATCTGGCGTGTCTACCAATTCCACCACGCCCGCAACGGTCGCGCTCCGAGCCGCTCTATATCAACCGCACGGTCGCGGTGCATCAACAAAATCGCACAGTGTCAAGTGGGGTCGTCCCCGGTGCGCGATGGTGCCCGGGCAAAACTGCCTGAAAACTGTGCGACGTGCTGAAAATATAGGCAGGATTTCGACCGTTAACCACGCCCCGGCCTGATGATGCAGGGCTTTCCGGTTTGGCCCGCCCCTTGCGTAAGCTTTCGGTAACCGTGTTTCCATCGCGGAATGAAAGGGCATCGTCAGCATGAAAAAGATCGAAGCCATCATCAAGCCGTTCAAGCTGGATGATGTGAAGGAGAGCCTGCAGGAAGTCGGCGTGCAGGGCCTGACCGTGATCGAGGCCAAGGGCTTCGGGCGGCAGAAGGGCCACACCGAACTGTATCGCGGGGCCGAATACGTCGTCGATTTCCTGCCTAAGGTGAAGATCGAGGTCGTCGTGGACGACGCCCTTGTCGCGCAGGTGGTCGACGCTATCGTCACCGCCGCGAAGACCGGCAAGATCGGCGATGGCAAGGTCTTCGTCAGCACCATCGACCAGTCCGTCCGCATCCGCACCGGCGAGGAGGGTGTCGAGGCGCTCTGACGCCCGCCGCCCCCGTACGAGAATTCCAACGAAAGGATACCACCCATGAGCGACGCCAAGACCCTCCTCAAGCAGATCAAGGACGAAGGGGTCGAGTATATCGACATCCGTTTCACCGACCCGCGCGGCAAGATGCAGCACGTGACCGCCATCGTGGACGTGGTCGACGAGGATTTTCTGGAAGAAGGCTACATGTTCGACGGCTCCTCCATCGCCGGGTGGAAGAGCATCGAGAATTCCGACATGAAGCTGATGCTCGATTGCGCGTCGGCCTATATCGACCCGTTCTACGCGCAGAAGACCATGGCGGTCTTCGCCGATGTGGTCGAGCCGGATACGGGCGAGGCGTATGAACGCGACCCACGCGGCACCGCCAAGAATGCCGAGGCGTATCTCAAATCCTCCGGTATCGGCGATGTGTCGTATTTCGGGCCGGAAGCCGAATTCTTCATCTTCGACAATGTCCGCTTCGACGTGTCGATGGAGCGCGTCGCCTACGAGGTCGATGCCGCCGACAGCCCCTGGAATTCGTGGACCGAGTACGAGATGGGCAATACGGGCCACCGCCCGGGCGTCAAGGGCGGGTACTTCCCCGTCAACCCCACCGATTCGGGCCAGGACATGCGCTCCGAGATGCTTTCGACGATGAAGCAGATCGGCATGAAGGTCGACAAGCATCACCACGAGGTCGCCGCCTCGCAGCACGAGCTGGGGATGATCTTCGGCTCGCTGACCGAGCAGGCCGACAACCTCCAGAAGTACAAATACGTCATCCACAACGTCGCCGCCGCCTACGGCAAGTCGGCCACGTTCATGCCCAAGCCCATCGCGGGCGACAACGGCACCGGGATGCACGTCAACATGTCCATCTGGAAGGACGGCAAGCCGCTCTTCGCGGGCAATGGCTATGCGGATCTGTCCGACGAGGCGCTGTATTTCATCGGCGGCATCCTCAAGCACGCCAAGGCGCTCAACGCCTTCACCAACCCGTCGACCAATAGCTACAAGCGCCTGATCCCCGGGTTCGAGGCCCCCGTCCTGCGCGCGTATTCGGCCCGTAACCGTTCGGGTTGCATCCGCATCCCGTGGACCGAATCGCCGAAGGCCAAGCGCGTCGAGGCCCGCTTCCCCGATCCGTCGGCCAACCCGTATCTGTGCTTTGCCGCGCTGATGATGGCCGGTCTCGACGGGATCGAGAACAAGATCCATCCCGGCGAGCCGTCCGACAAGGATCTGTACGATCTGCCCCCCGAGGAACTGGCGGGCATTCCCACGGTCTGCGGATCGCTGCGCGAGGCGCTCGACGCCCTGAAGGAAGACCATGCCTTCCTGCTGAAGGGCGACGTGTTCAGCCAGAGCCAGATCGACGGCTATATCGACCTGAAGATGGACGAGAACATCGAGTACGAACACACTCCCCACCCGGTCGAGTTCAAGCTCTACTACTCCTGCTGATCCGCTTTATTTCCATTACTCACGCGATGCAGAGCCGCTCCCGAAAGGGGGCGGCTTTTTTTTGCTTCGGAGGGGCGTCGATTGGAGTGAACGCAAATTCGTGCTATATGCGTTCATGGATAGGAGGTGCCGATGGATACCATACAGATGACCCTGCGCGGTGTGCCGGTCGCCGTCGCCGACGTGCTGCGCGCGCAGGCCAGGGACGCCGGAAAGTCGCTGAACCAGTACATGATCGACCGCCTTTCGAGCGATGCGGAGCGGTTCCTGCACCAGAAGAGGGTGGCGGCGATGCTGCGGGTTCCCAAGTCCGACCGCCGCAGTTTCGAGGAAGCGAAGGTATTGCTGGACGGGATGAGAGACGACTGGGAGTGATCCTGCTCGACAGCAATATCCTGAACGCGCTCGTGAACGGGCTGTTCTTTCCGAAGCAGGAATACCGCATCGGTGCCGTCACTCTCGGAGAATGCCTGCGCGGAACGATTATCCATCCCGAAGACGAAACCCTCAGGCGACTGGCGGCTCTGGTCGACGCGGTGGATGACGGCACGATCCTGCCCTACGGCCCGGAAGAGGCCCGGGTCTTCGCGCGCATCGCGGGGCGGGTGACGGCGCGCAAGCACATTCCGGACCTGATGATCGCCGCGACGGCCATCGTCGCCGGATTGCCGCTCGTCACCTTCGATACCGGGCTGGAGGCCGTTGCCCGGGATCTGGCCGCATCCGGACCTCCCGACCTCGCGCTCGTCGTCCACCTGCTCGATATATGATCGCGGTACGGGACGAATAGATTGGGTGTTCAGCTTTATGTGCTATATGTTGCAGTGCAGCATAAAAGGACGATATCATGCCCAATCGCTTCAATGCCTTCAATCCGACGGACTGGATTTCTTTAAGCCTGCAACAGCAGGGCCTGGCCATGAGTGCCGCCGAAACGATTGTGCGGCGCACAATTCTGATGGGCAGCGGGACGATGTCCGGCGTGGAGGCGACATCCATGATTACCGAGAAGCCCGCCGCCTTCGCCAAGGGATTCGAACGCGCTGCCGTGGCCGCCGCCAAAGGCCGTTCGGCGGTTCAGGTCACGGAAGAATTCTGGAAGCCGGTCGCCGGGTCGGCGGGGGCGAATGCGAAGCGGTTGCGGAAATAGGCGCTATCGCCCCAGCGCCCCCTGCACCTCGCGCCATTCGCCTGCCGACAATCCGCTCGTCTCCTGCGTTACCGTCTCGCCCGCGATCATGCGGCGCACGGCCTCCATCGCGGGGCCGGAGAGGGTGACGGCGCCGAGGCGGTAATCCTCGAACGCGCCGTAGGCCATCGGCACCCACGCCTTCGTCAGGTCGCAGATCGCGTCCGCATAGACCCGGATTTCGTATTGCGCGTGGGCATCGGCGCGCAAGCGCAGGAAGTGGAAGAGGTTGTGCAGATCCGTCTTCCAGTACCACTGGGTATAAGTGTTCAGCGTCAGGTTCATGCGCGCCAGTTCGCGCGACAACCCGGCCTTGCCGTCATCGGACAGCATCTCCTCGTAATGGGCGTAGGTCTGCTCGGCATCGCCGCGCAGCAGGTCGAGCACGCGCTGCGCCTCGTCGCCCTGAAGCACATCCCCGCGCCCCTGCCGATTCGTGTCGGACTGGGCGGCCAGTGTAGTGGCGGCGGGGATGTAGTATTCCTTGTCGAGGATCGAATAGCGCGCGGAATACTCGTTCACGTTCGCCGTGCGGTGCCGGATCCACTGGCGCGCGATGAAGATCGGCAGCTTCACGTGCAGCTTGATCTCGCACATCTCGAACGGGGTCGAGTGCCAGTGCCGCATCAGATAGCGGATCAGCCCGGCATCCGATCGCGCCGCCCTGGTCCCCCGGCCGTAGGAGACGCGCGCCGCCTGCACGATCGCCTCGTCGTCGCCCATGTAGTCGATGGCGCGCACGAAACCGTGGTCGAGCACGGGAATCGCCTCGTACAGCCGCGCCTCCAGCCCCGGGGCGACGGCGCGGCGCGTTTCGGCCCGGGCGTCGCGCTGCTCGGCGATGGCGGCGGCTTGTTCGGCGGTCAGGGTCATGCGGCTTTACTCTTGCGGGAGGGCGGCTAGGTTCGCGATAGTGTCTAACGCAATGTCCGGGAGAGTCCAGATGGCCATCCAGTACCTTCACACCATGGTTCGCGTCAGCGACATCGAAGAGTCGAAAAAATTCTACTGCACGCTGCTCGGCCTTAAAGAAACGCGCCGTAAGGATCTCGACGGGGCCAAGGCCACGCTCGTCTTCCTGTCCGAACCCGGCGGCGGCCCGGGCAACGAGATCGAGCTGACCCATAACTGGGAGGGCAACGAGGATTACGGCAATGCCCGCAATTTCGGCCATCTGGCCTATCGCGTCGACGATATCTACGAGACGTGCCAGCGGATGATGGACGGGGGCGTGACGATCAACCGCCCCCCGCGCGACGGTCACATGGCCTTCGTGAAGTCGCCCGACGGCATCTCGATCGAACTGCTCCAGCGCGGCGATTCGCTGCCGGAGCGGGAGCCGTGGGCGAGCATGGAAAACACCGGGGAGTGGTAGGGTCATGGGGTCCGCGCTGCTGATCATCGACGTGCAGAACGACTTCTGCGCGGGCGGGGCGCTGGCGGTGACCGATGGCGATGCCGTCGTGCCGCCGATCAACCGCCTGCAGGGCGAGTTTCCGCTGGTACTGGCCACGCAGGACTGGCACCCGGCGGACCATACGTCCTTTGCCGCCAACCACACCGGGGCCGAACCGTTCTCGACCACCGAGATGCCCTACGGCACCCAGGTTCTGTGGCCGACCCATTGCGTGCAGGGAAGTGCGGGGGCGCGGATGCATCCCGATCTGGCCATGGACCGGGTATCGCTGATCGTGCGCAAGGGTACCGATCCGGCCATCGACAGCTATTCGGCGTTCTTCGAGAACGACCGGACGACCCCCACGGGCCTGGCCGGATACCTGCGGGACAAGGGGGTGACGGCGCTGACGATGGCGGGTCTCGCCACCGATTTCTGCGTCGGATATTCCGCGCTGGATGCCCGCCGTCTGGGATTCGCGGTGACGGTGGTGACGGGGGCCTGCCGCGCCATCGATCTGGACGGATCGCTGGAGGCGTCGATGCGGCAGATGCGCGAAAGCGGTGTGGTAATCGCCTGACGTCTCCGCTACGCCCGTCCTCGTCAACGGGAAATCGAGGATAGGCCGGACATGACACCAAGCACATTCGACACGATCACTCTGGCGACCGATTCGCGGGGCGTCGCGACCCTGACGCTGAACCGTCCGGACAAGCACAACGCGATGAACGCGCCGATGATCGCGGATCTGGCCGCCGCCTGTACGCAGATTGCCGGGGATGCCGCGATCCGCGTCGTGATCCTGACCGGACAGGGCGCGGAGCGGGCCTTCTGTGCCGGGGGCGATCTGGGCTGGATGCGCGAACAGATGCAGGCCCCGCGCGAAACCCGCATGGCCGAGGCGCGCGCGCTGGCGCAGGTGTTCCGGGGGCTGAACGAGTTGCCGAAACCCGTCATAGGGCGCATCCAGGGCAATGCCTTCGGCGGCGGGGTCGGGCTGACAAGCTGTTGCGACGTGGCCATCGGGGTCGAGGGGGCGAAACTGGGCCTGACCGAAACGCGGCTCGGCCTGATTCCCGCGACCATCGCCCCGTACGTCATCGCGCGGATGGGCGAGGCCCGGGCGCGGCGCGTCTTCATGTCGTCGCGCCTGTTCGAGGCGGCGGAGGCGAAGGATCTGGGCCTGCTGTCCCGGGTCGTGATCCCCGAGGCGCTGGACGCGGCGATCGAGCGCGAGGTCGCGCCGTACCTGTCCGCCTCGCCCACGGCCGTCGCGGCGGCGAAGGCGCTGGCCCGGCATCTGGGACCGGTGATCGACGATGCGGTGATCGAGGACACGGTGCGGCGGCTGGCCGATACCTGGGAAACCGCCGACGCGAAAGAGGGCATCTCCGCATTTTTCGAGAAGCGCAAGGCGGTCTGGGGCGCCGAACCCCCGGCGGGTGCGCCGTAGGATGGCTGTCCCCGCCGCACTCGATACATGCCGATGAGCACCGACCCCCTCGTCCTCGCCCCCAATCTCAAGAAGCGTCTTTCCGGCGTGACGGCGACGATCGCGCGGCTGGTCCCGTTGCAGGCGCGCAGGATCGCCATCCGGGCGACGGGACCGGGCCTGCCCCCCTCGACCCCGCATATCCCGCTATCCGCCGTCGCCCTGCTGCCGCGCAGGACGCGGCGCGTCTGGCATGCTCGCCGCAATGTCGAGATGCTGGCGGGGCTGGCCCTGCGGCATGGGCTGCGCAAGAATCTGAAGCTTTTGTTCACCTCCGCATCCCAGCGCCGGCATTCGGGGTATACCAAGGCGCTGATCGCGCGGATGGATGCGGTCGTGGCGACTTCGGCAAAGGGGG
>ENA-ORXC01000245-ORXC01000245.1-marine-metagenome-genome-assembly--contig:-NODE-245-length-45593-cov-7.738927_pt1 | contig 45593 bp, 41 predicted proteins | sample MGYA00237865_ERZ511478 | MGnify/ENA metagenome assembly ERZ511478
TTCCCAGCTTGAGCCATTGAACCTTCCATACCATCTGTTTTAACGATTGTGCCATCTTTAGGCATTTTGATGCTCATTTTTTTAGATTGACCATCTTGACCTTGTCCAACTACTTCAGCTACTTTGTCACCTTGTTTAAGTTTGTCACCTTGTTTTGCATCAAATGATTTGATTTCACCTGCAGTTGGGCTTGCTATTTTCATTTGATCGCCGTCTATTTTGGCGTTATCAGTACTAACATAGCTTGTTGCATTGTTCCAGAAGTAAAAGCCTAATACTCCAATAACAATTAATACTATGATAGTAATGATATTAATTAATACCATTTTCTTCATATATACTTCCTCCTATTTGCTTTTAAAATTCACTTTATCTATTATAGTTACATAGACATTAAAAAAACACCGACACTTTAAAAAAATGTGTCGGTTATATGAACAAAGGTGAATACTAATGAAAAGAAAAGCAAAATATAAAATTATACAAAGTATGATTGATCTATTAGATGAGTACCCCTTTGAAGATATTACTATTAAAATGATATGTGCTTATAGTGGTGTTAATAGATCTACTTTTTATGATAATTATAAAGATAAATATGATTTACTAGAAAAAATCCAAAACTATCATCTCTCTAAATATACTAAATTACTTACAGCTTTATATAATAATTTTGAAAGTGTAAGAGTAGATACAAGCAAATTATATAAATTTTTCTTAATTGTAGCTAAATATATAAAACGAAAAGAATCGTTTTATCGTGCTATTTTCATTACTTATCCAAATAAAGGATTAGCGTTTGATTATTTTCAAGCTACAAAAAAAACATATGAACATGTTATTAATGATTATCCAAATTCAATTCGTAATAAGTCTTTATTTATCACTTACTCAATTGGTGGTGAAGTGGGTGTTATATTTTATTGGCTACGTAATGGCTGCCAAGAATCACCAGAAGAAATTGCTGAAAATTTACTAGCAAACACAGTTAAACTACAGCGATAATTATATTTGGTAAATGATGAAAAACAACCAAAGTGATTGTATTAATCACTTTGGTTGTTTAATTGTTACGATGTATTTTTGAATTAAGTAATTGTAATATAATTAAAATAATAGCCGTTGAACTAATAATCGTTACATAGGGCATTACATTATGCTCGCCCATAACATTAACCAATGAAGACATTACGCCACCTAATAGGAATTGTACTAATCCTAATAAACTAGATGCACTACCTCTACCTCGTGTACTTTCATCCATAGCAATTGAAAAACCTAAACTTGCCACTGCTGTTACAGGAGAAACTAATATAATAAATCCAATCACTAAAATCCAAAAACTCATATGATTTAACAAAGTAAAGATAACTAAAACTACACCAAATATTTGAATAAAGGTCACTATTTTTAATAAGCGTTGTCTATCCACATAGTCTACAAGAAAGCCTACTAACTGACTTGAAATAATTAATGTAATACCTATACCGGCAAACATAATACTGAATTGTAAAGCTGACATGTGATAGATTTTTTGAACTATAAATGGAGAAGCTGAAATATAGGTAAATAACATAATAAAAGAAAAACCTTGAATTGCCATCGGTAGTACAAACTTAGGTGTAAATAATAAATGCTTAAAGTTTTTAAACATTTCTCTAATACCATTACTATCTTTTTCATCTTCTTGTAAAGACTCTGGCACCTTCGTTAATGTACCAATAACCATTAATACACCAAATACAGTTAAAATAATAAATACCATTCTCCATACCGCAAAGCTTAGTATAACGCCACCAATAGCAGGCGCTATAACTGGTGCAACACCATTAACTAACATTAGTAAAGATAAAAATTTAGTTAATTCTTTACCTTTATACATATCACTAGCAATCGCTCTCGAAATAACAGATGCCGCCCCACCAGTAATTCCTTGTATAAAACGCAAAGCTATCATCACTTGTATATTCGTAACGAAGACAATACCTAAACTTGCAATAGTATAAATAAGCATTGATATCCATAACGGTTTCCTTCTACCAATAGAATCTGATATTGGTCCAGCAAATAAATTACCTAATGCTAAACCAATCATAAATAGAGATAATGTTAATTGAGCATTTGAAGTTGTTGTATGAAAGTCATTTTGTATATCTGGCAACCCAGGTAAAAACATATCTATAGATAATGCGCCTATTGCAGTAAGTGCTCCTAAGATGATTACAAATATAAGAGATTGTGATTTTGCTCGTTCTTTACTATTCATTTTTTGAAACCACCTTGTTTTTATTTTTAATAATAAAAGTTCTAATATTATATGATATAGAAATATTTAACATATGAGATTTTGATAATTAAAAAAATGAGACGTAGGACAATGTCCATAAATGTAAATGAACTTCATTGTTCTACGTCTATTTCTCTAATCTGTTTCTTTAATTAAGTTAAAGTCATTCCCACTAGAAGCTTGCTCTAACTCATACTCTTTATTAACATACTGACCATTTTCATCGATATGTTGTACAGTTGTTAATATTTTATCTCCACTTTTGCTAGCACTCAATACTTGTGGTGATTGTAATGATACAAGTTGTTGATTACTAATACTATTTTTCATTTTGTCATACATTGAAGAATTCTTTTTAAAATAACTTGATATTAAATCAAAGTTACTTTGATTTTTGGCTGAAGTTAAAGCCATAGAATAACCACTAAAGAATTGTGTGAGTTTGTTCTTCAAACTATTTTCTTCTTTTTCTTTTTTAGTCACATATTTACTTATTTCATCACTATCAAAATCTAAAGTAACTGACGTATTATCTTTTAAGTTAGACGCTTTAATTGTCTTAGTTTCAGATTCAAATGTTTTACCTTTCGCCTTACCTTGAGCTGAAATTGTTATATCTTTATTTTTAGGATAAGGACCGAATTCTTTAGAATTTGAATATGACATTGTACGATCATTAATGATTACTTTTTTCGATTTACTTGTCAGTTTCGTTGCACCTTTTAATTTGATATTTAAATGCGCTTCTTCAAAGTTTTCGTTAACATCTACAGTTTCACTATTACTATTCTTGAAATTAAAATCAAGTGTACCTGTGAATACGCCATTTTTTGTTTCTTTAGTTGCGTCTATGTGATAATTACCAGGAATAAAATAACCTAATGGTGTTGTTTTATTTGCATCTGCAATGACTGTTTTACGTTTACCACCTGATTTAAATTCATATTTAGTATCCACTTTAGGTTTAACGATAGGTTGTTTTGTAGGTGCATTAAAACTCATATTATCAAAAATAAAATATCGTCTTCCGTTTTTACTTACACGTAAAATATCTTGCCCATCTTTAGTTTGGATATACGATGCAACACTTGAATCGCTTTTGTTTAATTTATCAACCGTATTTCTAACATCTCTAACGAAATGCTTCATGCCCACTTCTTTTTTAATATATTTGATGTACGCAGCCGCTTCATCAGGATCTACCTTTTTATCTTTCGTACCAAGTAAGGTTGCTACCTTTTGATTATCGTCGTTATCAATTGCATTCACTAAAATTTTAGCTTGAGCATTGGGTGAATTATAATTTCTTAGAAGGAAAAATAAAATAACTAATAGTATGATAATAAAAAATATAATTGCCACTGGCACAACTTTTCTGATTTTAATATTCGATGATTGATTAGTTGATTTGTTAGTTCTATCTTTTCGTTTAATATTGTTATTTTTACTACTTTTCTGATTTATTTCTTTTTTTAATGACTGGCCGCAATTATGACAAGTGTGCTCATCATTTTCAACAGAGACGCCACACTGAGGGCACTGTTTCATCGTATCACCTCTATTCACTTTCCAAACTTACTACCATTTATAAATAGTTATATCACTATATTTATATCAAGGGGTTTAATTACTTATGCATCATTTTTTAATATTTAAAATTTATAACTCTTTATTTTTACAGATATTTTCATTATATGACTAAATGAATAACAGTAACATACGTATTTAGTCTTATGTCCAATGTATATACAAATTATATTCCTAACTCTTCTATTGTGTATAGTCTTTATTTAATAATTTTTAAGATAGTTTAGAACTATAATTCGTCATTCTATGATTAATAATATCTAAAACATGTCTTACTTGTTCTAAATCTTCCGCAGAAAAATCATTTGTAAAGTCATGAGCAATACTATTAATCAAAGCTTTACGCTCTTTTATATATGATTTTCCGTTATCAGATAACGTAATAAATTTGAGTCGTTGATCTATATTAGCGTTAGGTTTTTCTAAAATAACTAAACCTGCATCTAGCAATTTACTAATTCTTCTACTCACTGCCGCTTTATTAATGCCTTGCTTCTCCGTAATTTGACTAATAGTCATAGATTCGTTACTAAGCATCGTTAATACATTAGATTGTTCTAAAGAAATGCCATATTCATTTTGCAAATCTTTCAATAATTTAGCCGTTAAAGTATTTACATTATTGATAAATGTTTCTAAAAATGCAATATGATCTTCTAATTGTCTAGTCATATGTATCTCCTCAAACACGCGTAGATTTATATAAAATATTTATTTTTCATCTTATAAATGATATCAAGAAAAATTATAAAATGAAACCTTAAAAACAGTTTTAACTCAATATCTTTTAAGTTGCTTATTTAACTCTTATCAACTACATTTATATATACATATATGATAGAGGTGGCCCTTTCATGATTCCATTGCTTTTCACTTTATTAATTTTAATAATATTGTTTTCTTTATTTTTCAACCAATTTATAACTTTAAGTATAACTGGATTTATTTCTACTATTATATTAGGTTTTATAACTCTAATTTACCATCTGATTAGTTATTCAATACCTTATGAACTAATAGCAATAATAATAATGATATTTATGTATATCATATTAAAGCATGCCTCTATCTTTCGTAATAAACAAGGGCGTCGTTTTATTAAGCAAATGACTTTAAGTGGAGTTCGGTTAATCCTATTTATAATTGCTTGTTTCTACATTAGTACTTGTCCTATTCCAATATTGAATGGCATTATACTATGGCTTAGTTTCATTGGTTTGTCTACTTTATTCGCTTTCTTTTGTTATGTCTTTTGGTCTTCTGCATATGGTTCAACTCATTTTCAAAAACCAATCGATTTAATCATTATTTTAGGGGCAGGTATTTTTACTGAAGAAGTTACACCTATGCTTAAAGAGCGTTTAGATCGAGCATATGATATTTACCGACAGTTCCATAATTCTCCTATGATTTTAGTTTCTGGTGGTCAAGGTCCAGATGAACCTATTACTGAAGCTTTAGCTATGCAACGCTATTTAATTCATCGCGGTGTCCCAAAAGAACATATATTATTGGAACAACAATCAACAAATACAAATACTAACTTTATATATTCGAAAGAAATAATTAGAAAACATTTCAATATTAAACCCAAAATACTATGTGTAACTAGTCAATTTCATATTTTAAGAGCACTTAAATTGGCTAAAAATCATGATATTCATGCCTATGGTATTGGCAGTCATACACCATACCATTTTTTCCATATTGCGTTAATCAGAGACTTTTTAGGTGTAATGTACCAGTATCGTCTTTTACTAACCATATACTTTGCACTAACCTTTTGGTTAAGTATTATCATTTTATGGATTAAATAAAAGAGACAGTGTACATTCTATACGAATGTATTACTGCCTCTATTTTTATATTAATTTTTTTATTAGTCCATCTTCTAAGTAAATAACTTTATCTGCATATTCAAACAATCGCTGATCATGTGTCACCATAATCCCACACATTTGATTGTTTGAAATTTCTTTTTTAATCATTTTTACAACAGATAATGCTCTTTTAGCATCTAAACTTGCTGTGGGTTCATCAGCTAATAATACTTTAGGATTATTCATTAGCGCTCTCATAATAGCTACTCTTTGTTTTTCACCACCTGATAACATATGGGGGTAAGCATTCATTCTTTCATACAATCCTATATCACTTAATAATTTTTCTGCACGACGATATGCTATTTTTTTAGACATTCCTGCTTCACGTCCTACAATTATCAATTGATCAATGACGCTTAAATAAGGTACTAAGTGAGAAGATTGGAAGATAAAGCCTATCTCTGATAATCGACGATCACTATTTTGTTTAGACGATGAAAATAAAGGTTGTTGTTCATAGTTTATATCCCCATCAGTAGGAGAAAGTAGACCTCCTAATATAGATAACAATGTTGATTTACCCGAACCTGATGCACCTGAAAGAATTACAAATTCACCAGGCTCTATTGTTAAATCGATACCCTTTAATACTTCTGTCTTAGTACTACCTTCTCCAAACGTTTTAATTAATTGTTTAACTTGCAATGTCACTATTCTCCACCTCCAATAGCATCTAATGGATCGATTTTAACGACTTTAATAAATGATAGTAATGAGCCTATGCATGCTACGAGAATGAAAATGACAATAACTAAAATGTAATTAGCGTAGGCTAAATGAAATGGCATTGTTACTGGTATTATGAACGAAACACTTATAATCATAGCGACTGATATTAAAACTGATAATAATGTAATCATTAAAATTTGTGAGGTTAAGGATTTAAGCAAGTGTCTTGTCTTTATACCAATCGCTTTTAAAATACCTATTTCTGATACTTTTTGGATTGTCATGACATAAAAGAAGGCACTAAGAACAATAGCAGAAATAACGAATAAACTCACTATCATCATGTTTAGTGGTGCTTGTTCAGCTTTATAACTAGCAATATTATCTTTTAATTCATTTTCATCTGTAACTTGGATACCTGTAATATCCTTTAGCTGTTGTTGTTCATGCTTCGATAGTTTATTGAATGGATAAAATGTAGCATACTGTCCTTTAATATCACTGAATCCTTGTTGATTCATCATTACGATTGAACTATGTGAATACATCGCATCTTTAAGAAATCCTGTTACTTTATACGCTTTCTCTTGATTTTTAAATTGGACTTTATCTCCAATATTTATCCCCTTTCCTGTTAATTTTTCATTCACAACAATTTGATTATCGTTTTTCGGATAATGGCCCTTTGACAACTTAAACTTATGTTGTAATGAAGAATCGATTGCTAATACATCTTCATTATTTTCTCCTTTAACATTTAAAGTTTGTTGTTTCATTTTCAAGGGTTTAGTGTTAATGATATTTTCAACCTTAGATTGTTGTTTTTTCGTTAATTGAGATTTTTCAATTTGAGGTGCTTTCATATCTTGGATAATATAATGTTTTGATTTAAGCTGACTAAATAATGAAACATTTTCTCTGCCAAGCCCTTGTGCTAAACCACTAATAAATAACACCATCATACTTAATAAGACAATAATTAGCATAATCAATATATATCTTAGCTTATAAAATTTTATTTCATTCCATGCTAATTTCATTCATATTCACTCCTATTCGATATTTTCACTAGTTATATATTAATTACTTTTTATGAACTGAATATGAACAATTTCATACATTGTTTTATAAATTTTGCTCATAGTATAATTAAGTAAAAAAGATAGGAGTGTGTATATGAATCGCTGTCTTATCGTCGATGATGATTTAAAAATATTAAATTATGTCTCGACACATTTAGAAAAAGAACACTTTCAAACTTATACTCAAATGAATGCTAAAGATGCACTTGAATGTTTAAATCGTAATCAAATAGATATTGCTATTGTCGATATTATGATGGAAGGTATGGACGGGTTTGAATTATGTCAAATTATCAAAGAAGATTTTGAGTTACCTGTCATTATGTTGACTGCAAGAGATGCACTAAGTGATAAAGAACGAGCATTTCTAAGTGGTACGGATGACTACTTAACGAAGCCATTTGAAGTCAAAGAACTCATATTTCGTATTAAAGCTGTTTTACGTAGATATGATATACATGCAGAAGAACAATTAGTAATAGGTGATTTAACACTCCAACAAGCGTATATGGAAGTTATAGTAAACGATAAAACGATGATGTTACCGAATAAGGAATTTCAACTTCTTTTTCTATTAGCCACTAATAAGAAGCAAATACTTACAAGAGAGCATCTTATTGAAAAAATATGGGGGTTTGATTATGAAGGTGATGAAAGAACAGTTGATGTCCATATTAAGCGTTTACGACAACGTTTAGCTCAATTACATTCTAATGTCACAATTAAAACAGTTCGTGGACAAGGATATAAGGTGGAAGTAAATGTTTAAATCTTTATATATTCGAATTGCTGTTTATACAATCGTCGTCATTTTATTTAGTGCGTTTATCAGTTTTATTTTCACGAACATTTATTATCATTTTAATCTAAAACCCTCTAATGATGCGAAAATTATGAAGACATTAAAAGAAGCTAAGGAATTTGAAGATAAACAATCATTTGAACATATTAATACATATTTTAAACACTTGGGAGATATGAATTATCAAATTATGACTGTTGATCAACATGGTAACAAACACTTTTATGGCGCTCCTTTTAGAAAGGATAGCTTACCCAAACATGATATCCAAAAGGTTTTACACGGCGATACTTATCATGGGATAAAAGAGAAGCCTTTTAAACTTTTTATAACGGGTTTCTTTGATAATGAAACTGATAATACTGTAGGTCTTCAATTTAAAAATAATCATCAAGCTATTGCAGTATTTATGCGTCCTGATATAGGGGAAACATTTAGCGAATTCAGAATATTTTTAGCAGTGCTATTAGCATTATTGTTGATAATTTCAATCTCGTTAGTTATAGCTTCTACCTATTCTATAGTAAGACCTGTAAAACAATTGAAACGTGGTACAGAAAGATTAATGAATGGAGATTTTAACACGCCGATTAAACAAACACGAAAAGACGAAATCGGCACATTACAATATCGTTTTGACACAATGAGACAATCTTTAAAGCAAGTTGATGAAATGCGACAACACTTTGTACAGAATGTTTCTCACGAGATCAAAACGCCCCTAACTCATATTAAACAATTATTAGTGGATTTAGAACAAACCGATAATGAAAATAAACGACAAAATAAAATAGAAGAAATCAATCAAATTACAACTCAACTTAGTGATTTAACAAGAGAATTGTTATTATTATCGGAACTTGATAATGCACAACATCTTACATTTTCAGACAATATACAACTTAATATATTGATCAAAGACATTATTCGACATGAACATTTCGCACTAGATAATAAGTCATTAATGATAATGTCTAACTTGGAATCTATTTATTTCCTTGGAAATGAAAGACTATTACATCAAGCCATAAATAATCTTATTATCAACGCCATTAAGTATGCTTATCACGATTCAGTTATTAACATTGCATTAACGCAAACATCACAACATATTTTAATTCAAGTTACTAATCATGGTGATGTTATAACCGAAACACAACAATCACGAATGTTTGAACGCTTTTATAAACTTAGCCATGATAACAATAGTAATGGCTTAGGTTTGGCAATTACGGAATCAATTATTAAACTTCATCACGGTAAAATTTACGTCTCAAGCACTCAACATGAAGGAACTACATTTACGATTCAATTACCTCAAAACTAAATATAACCAACAACTTAAAAACTCGCATTCTAAATAAATAAAAGCATCTCACTATCGTAGCCATTAGACTTTATAGTGAGACGCTTTAACTATTTATTTAACTTTCAAATATTTAACTATTTCTTTATTAACAGCATGATAAACATCTTCATGTTCAGTTAATTTTAATCCGAATGAAGGAACCATTTCTTTAATAGCAGATTCCCAACTGTCAAAGTCATCTTTATAACATTTTTGAAGTACATCGAACATAATATCTACAGCAGTAGATGCACCTGGTGATGCACCAAGTAAAGCAGCTAACGTACCGTCTTCTGATGTAATTACTTCAGTACCAAATTGTAAATTACCTTTTGAATCTTTAGTATCTTTAATCACTTGAACACGTTGTCCTGCAGTAATAACTTCCCAATCTTCATCTTTAGCATTTGGTAAGAATACACGTAAGTCATCTATTCTTTCCTCATTAGAAAGCATTAATTGTGATACTAAATATTTTGTTAAGTCAAATTCTTTAACACCTGCAGTTAACATCGTAACGATATTATTAGGTTTCACTGATTTAATTAAATCTAAATATGATCCAGTTTTTAAGAATTTTGGTGAGAAACCTGCAAATGGTCCAAATAGTAATGAACGTTCACCATTTACAAATCGTGTATCTAAATGCGGTACTGACATAGGTGGCGCACCCACCTCAGCTTTACCATAAACTTTTGCATGATGACGTTTAATAACATCCGGATTTTTACATCTTAAGAATAAGCCACTAACTGGGAAGCCACCGATATGTTTAGATTCTTTAATTCCAGTTTTTTGTAGTAATGGTAGGCTTGCACCTCCAGCACCAATAAATACGAAATCAGTTTCATAAGTTGTAACTTGATTATTAGCTAAGTTTTTAACCTCAACTAACCAAGTTCCATCATTTTGTTTAGTTATATCTAAAACTTCATGTTTATAATTAATATCTACATTTTTTTGTTGTAAATTACTAAATAACTTTTTAGTTAGAGCTCCAAAGTTAACATCTGTACCAGTTTCATCATAAGTGATAGCAATTGGTTCTTCGTCTGTTCTACCTTCCATCATGAGAGGTACCCATTCAGCAATTTTATTTTTATCTTCAGAAATTTCCATTTTACTAAATAAAACATTCTTTTGAAGACTTTCAACACGTCTTTTTAAGAAATCAACATTATTCGCACCTTTAACGAAGCTCATATGAGGTACTGTTTTAATAAAGTTTTCTGGATTTTCTAATTGTCCTGTTCTAACTAAATAAGCCCAAAACTGTTTAGAAATTTGAAACTGCTCGTTGATTTTAATCGCTTTAGTAATATCTACAGATCCATCTTTACCTTCTTTAGTATAATTCAACTCACATAATGCTGAATGCCCTGTACCAGCATTATTCCAAACATTTGAACTTTCTTCACCGGGTTGATTCAACTTTTCAAATATTTTAATTTCTTTATCAGGTGATAATTCTTTCAATAATGTTCCTAACGTTGCACTCATGATACCGCCACCGATTAAGATGACATCTGTTTTGCTATGTTGTGTACTCATAACAAATACAGTCCCCCTTTTTTAGTTGATTAATAAAACTATCAAATGACCTAGATTTATATTAAAGCGCTTTCTAAATAGGTAAAAAAATAAAATCAACGATTTCCATTAATTCTAAACAACTTTTATTTTAGATTTATAATTAATGTAATCTAGTCATAATTACTCAATACATTACCTAAAATATGACACTTAAAACATTTAATATTGTACCATATAAACAATACTTAAATGAAATAAACACCTATTTGAAAATGTCAATTTCTTAGTAACATCACACATAGATCAAAATGATATATCTCATTTATTGTTAATACTTATATTTTAACATATTCATTTAACTCATTTGTGAACTATGTCATGATATAATCAATATAAATTCATAAAAATTAAGAGGTGTTCAAATGAAGTCGTTCACATTTTTCATGCATAACATCTATGCAATGGGCGGAACGGTTAAATCTATTTCACAACTTGCTAATGCATTAGCTGAAAAAGGTCATCCAGTTACTATTATTTCTGTCTTCAGAGGTGCCGACAAACCCTATTTCAAATTGCATAAAGATATCAATATTAAAGTATTAATTGATTACCGTATGAAACCATCTAATATTAATGCTATTATTGCCAATCGTATTAAAAAATATACACCGTTCTTAAAACCTAAACAATTATCACAGTATGAACCTGGACTTAATCAATTTTCGAGTTATGTTGAGAAGAAAATGATAAAAGCTATTAAACATGTTTCTACGGATGTTCTCATAGGTACAAGAGCAAGTTTTAATATTTTAATCGCTAAATATCAAAATAAAAAAGTTACAACTATCGCTATGGAACATATGAATTTCAATGCACATGATACAAAGTATCAAAATCAAATCATTAATGCATATCGAGAAATCAATAAAGTCACAACTTTAACTTCAGCAGATCGCGATATTTATCAATCAAAACTAAAAACACCTGTTTATGTTATACCTAATATCATTGATAACAAGAGAATTGCTTCTCAAAAGAAAAATATTATTATTGCTGCAGGAAGATTAGAATATGAAAAAGGATTCGATCTTTTATTAGAAAGCATTAGATTAATTCAAGACGATTTGAGACATTTAAACTATGTATTGCACTTATATGGCGATGGACAAGAAAAAGATTCATTAATTCAATTTATAAATCAATATCATTTACAAGATATTGTCGAACTTTATCCATCAACACCTAAACTTGATCAAAAGCTTGCTCAAAGTAAAATTACTGTCGTTCCATCAAGAAATGAAGGCTTTGGTATGGTCTTACTTGAAGCGATGGCTCAAGATAACATTGTCATTAGCTTTGCTGGTAATACTGGCCCTGATTCTATTATTAAAAATGGTAAAAATGGTTATTTAGTAGAACATGATGATACATCTCAATTGGCTAAACGAATTGATTTAACGATGCATAATGATAGTGAACTCCAATATATCATCAATGAGGGTCGACATACGCTAGAAAATTATACTGCCGAAGCTGTTTATAAAGATTTCATGAAAATGTTCAGCTAAAGTACATTATTAATTAATATTAGCTTTAAAATTTTTAACAGTATATACGTCAAGACACCTTAAAAAGCATATTAATAATATACAAAAAACTGATTTCCCGATATATGAGAAATCAGTTTTTTAAGTTTAACTACTAAATTTAATTTTATAATAATACTGATAAGATGAATGTCCAAATACAGATGAATATTAGTAAGCCAATACTATATCTCAAAGTCATTTTTAGTAATTCAGATTCTTTACCTACTTCTTTAACAGCTGCAGTTGCAATAGCAATAGATTGTGGTGAAATTAATTTAGCTGCAACCCCACCAACTGTATTAGAAGCAACAAGTAATGAACCACTTGTACCAATTTGTTGTGCTACAGATGCTTGGATAGGCGCAAATAATGAGTTGTTATTAACTACTGATCCAGTCATGAACACGCCAATCCAACCTAATATTGGAGAAAGTAATGGGAATACGTTTCCAGCTTTAGCAATACCTTGACCCATTGCACTACTTAATCCACCATAAGTAGTTATTTTAGAAATAGCTAATATGAAGCAAATTGTTAAAATAGGTAACCATAATTCTTTGAAAGTTACACCGAATAAACGTCCCGCATCACCAAAGCCAACTTTTTTAGACATTAATACTGTAATAATAATAGTGATTAAAATCGCAGTACCAGTTTGACCTATAAGATTTAATGATAATGTAATTGGTTTATGTGCAACTTCACTAAATGTTCCCGGTAAATTAAAGTTAAATACTAATCCAGAAAGTTTACCATTAGGTAAGAATAAATTCTTAAATGATGGTGCGCTCCAAATCATAACGATAATTGTTAAGATAACAAATGGGCTCCATGCATAGAAAATTGATTTTGCGCTATGATGTTTAACTGGTTCAGGTTCAACATCTTTTTGTATTCTAAATGTATGTTTCGGTTGGAATTTTCTTGAGAATAAAGCTAAAGCTAACATTGATGCTAATGGAGGAATAATATCTGCTAATTCTGGTCCATTAAATACAGTTAGTAACGCTTGTAATACAGTATACGTAATAGAAACTACTAATATTGAAGGTAATGTTTCTTTAATTCCTTTAAAACCATCAATTATAAAGATTAATAAAAATGGTATGAAGAAGTTAATAATAACTAAAGTAAATACTGATGTTTGGGATACTCCCATTGCTGTTACACCACCAGGTAAATGAAGTGTATCAACGATCCCCACTGGAATACCAATGGCACCAAATGCACCTGAAGCTGCGTTAGCTACTAAACACAACATAGCAGCTTGTAAAGGTTTAAAGCCCAATTGCGCTAATAATAAAGCACAAATTGCAATCGGAACACCAAATCCTGCTGCCCCTTCTAAAAAGGCATTAAATGAAAAACCTATCAATAATAACTGGATACGTTGGTCTTGAGAAATACTTGTAATACTATCTTGAATCGTAGAAAATTGTCCAGATTCTAATGTGATTTTATATAGTAATACAGCCATCATTACAATATAACCAATTGGAATAATACCTTGGAAGAAACCTTCCACTACCGCACCTGAAGCAATTCCTACAGGTAATTTAAAGAATGGAATTGCAATCAATAAAGTAACGACTAATGTTGTTATAGCAGCATAAATCCCTTTCATTTTGAAAACAGTTAAACATAATAAAAATAAGATAATTGGTACTGCAGCAATAATACTTGATAACACTAAATTATCAAATGGATTGAATGAATTTACTAACATAGTATGACTCTTCCTTTACTTTAAATTTGTTTGTCTCTAGCTAGAGTTATATCAAAATAAAAATATTTATTATCTTTGATTGTGAGTCTTCTTCAAATTGAATTCATTTATAACTTGTGAACTTTTTCACAATTAAAATATATCATCTTATCGTTAAAATTACAACATTGATTTTATAGTTTTGCCCAATTATTTCCCTTTATTTTTTTATTCTTTATTTTTGTGTCAAAAGTTTGTGATGATAACGCTTACATAAATCATTAAACGTCCTCATTATGAATTAATGTGTTACACATGATAAAATAAGAAGAATAAATTTAGCCTAAAGAGGTCAGCGATATGATAAAGCAAATTAATATAACTAGTTTAGAAAACTTAGATATTCAACTCATGAAAGCTTTAGATGAAGGATACACACATTTTGTTCCATACTCTAATGATATAATGCTTCATCAAAAAATGCTTGATGCTGTTGAATTAAAGAGCACTTCAATTATTGTTGATTATACAATAGATAAAACCTATTTAAATGATTGCAGATATTTTGGGTTAGAAACAGTTGATTTTATAGATTGGGTTAAAAATATTAATCACTTTCCTAATGTGATTTATGAAATTAAATCTGCCCTAGTTCATCTTGAAAAATTTAATATTGAGACTATTTTTGATTTAGCTTTAGTAACCATTTTAAAAGGCCAACTTGCAGTAGATGGACATGTTGTCTTTGATTTTAAAACACCTATTTATACTAGTAGTCAACTTTGGTCATCTATTGATAAAAATAATATTAGTAAAATAAATCAATTTTATTTAAACAAAATCGCATATGAACATCGTCAAAAAATCCCATTCCCTAGATTTACTTATAATGATCATAGTGAATTAAGATACTCAGATTCTGTATTGTTAAGTACAAAATTCAGATTACCTAAGTGGATGTTCAAACCATTTAAAAATCATTCTTTAAAAAAACATAGAGAATTAAGTTATATCTATGATAAAGATAAGTCATTGCTTAAAGAACATGTTGTCTTTATGGGATTTGATTATGGTTATCGTGGTAATTCTAAATACTTATTTAATTATTTTGTTAAGAGAAATCCAACCATCAATACTTATTTTGTGACAAATGATAGACAAGGGCCACATTTTATATCACCTGAGGATTCTGAAACAAAATCTATGATAGAAACTGCTAAAGTAGTTGTCACGGAAAGTTATATTCCAGATGACATCAAACCAAATGGTACTATTATTCAACTTTGGCATGGTACTCCAATTAAAAAATTATTTTTAGATAGTCATGAACCAAACCAAAACTTAAATATATATAATTATAGAGCTCGTAAATATAACAAGTTAGCTAAACAAGATTACTTAGTATGTGATTCAAAATTTGCTATGGATATGTTCCATACAGCTTTCCCTACTCATGATACTGAAGTGTTACCTATTGGTTATCCACGCGTGCAATATTTACTAAATAAACTAAGTGAGTCATCATTTTATGAACAACTCAAACGCGACTTAAATTGCGATCTAAATAAACCAATATTACTTTATGCTCCAACTTGGTTATCAAATAATGAGTTAGACCCAACATTACCAATCACCGACCAATTATTGGATAAATATAATGTTATATTAAATAGATATATTGAAAGTGATCAGTCTATATATTTACCTAAAGATACGATTATTCCTCAAAAAGGAATAGAAATTCAAGATTTACTACTTATTTCTGATATCGTACTTACAGATTATTCATCTATAGTATTTGATGCACTAACAATTGATAAACGTGTATGCTTATATACACCTTATCATGACCAATACAAAGAAGAGCGTGGTATTTATAATCGTGTGATGAAAAGCTTAGCTAATGTTTGGTATACGGACCCTGATTTATTACTAAATGATTTAGTAACAGATATGATTCCTAAAAACGATAATCCGTATATCAATAAAAATAATCAATCCTTACAATATCTTACTAAGCTAATTCAAAAAGAGTTAAAATAACTAGAAACTAATGTTCTTATAAAGGCGAATCACAAAGTATTTACATTTGATGATACGCCTTTTTATATCTATATATTTTGGAACAACATACTTTTATTTTCCATAAGCTGGGTCAACAACAACTGGTTCACCTTGACTATTTACAGTAACTATAGAATAAACACCATTGTGTTGTGGGTCTTTAAAACTAAATACATATCTATAATTGGCATTCTCACCTTCAATTGCATAGTCATTATACGTTTTATTACTACTGCCATATAAATTTGCTTCTTGTCTTGCTAAATCTAAAGCAGTTTGGAAGTTAGGTAATTGTTTTAATGCAGTTGATTGATTAACATTTGATTTTGATAAATTTCTAGCTACTGATGTGGCATTTTCTGATTGATATGGTGCTACGTAACCACTTGTACTTTGTGTTGATTGTGAAGATTGATTTGATGTTTTTTGATTGTTTGTATTACTAGCAGTTTGGTTTGAATTATTATTAGATGTATTCGCGTCATTCATATTATTAGATTGCTGAGTTGAATTGTCAGTACTTTTAGCTTGTTGATTTGAATCATTTTCACTATTATCATCTTGATTCTGACCTGTTGAATCATTATCACTTGTATTGTTTTGGTCATCGTTTTGGTCATCTTTACTTTCCTTAGAATTGCTTTGATCATCTTTATTTGATGTTTTATCTTTTGAATGATCATTTGACTTTTTATCCTTTTGTTCAGTTTTAGATGACTCATCTTTAGAGCTGTCTTTATCTTTGTTGCTATCATCATTCGAACATGCTGCGGCACCTAATAAAAGTGATAATGCCAACAAACTCGTATATAATTTTTTCATCAGTACAACCTCCTAAATAATATTTTTTATTTCCAAAACATCTTCTCACCCTTTTTGTATTTATCTCTCTTTTTAAATATATGATCACACCAATATCTTGGTCTACAATTAAGCATGTATTTTTCATAAAAAGAAGTGAATATAAAAAGGGTATAATATTAAATTACTCATAAATATTATACCCTAAATTTATTAATTTTTCGTGTTATTTTATTAAAGTTTATTCTTCAATATTTTTATGAATTAACTCACCAATATATTGTGATACTTTACCATTATTTACAGACAAATTTTTTATTTCTTTTAAATATTAATTTCTTTGAAATACTCTTATTTCTTATCGCTTTATTGTGGTTAAGTAATACATAACTTAATTTATTAACGTTTTATAATTCTTTTTCCATAATAATATCTCTATCAACAACATCACCTGTATAGAATTCATGTTGACCAGTCTGAACAAATCCTCTTGATTTATAAAATTGAATTGCATTTGGATTATGTTCCCACACACCAAGCCATATTTTAGATTTTCCAAATGATTTGGCTTTTTCTACAGCTAAATTAATCAATTCTTTACCTCTTCCTCCACCTTGATGAGTTTGATAGAAGTAAATACGTTGTACTTCTAGGTAATCTTCTCCATGAGGTTCAGTTTGTGCGTTATCAATATTAAATTTCGTATATCCAACAATTTCATTATTTTCTTTAAAAAAGTAATGGAAAGATTCGGGATTGTTTAATTCTGTTTTTAACTTTTCAATATTATATGCGTCCTCAAAAAACTTTTGTAAATTTTCTTCAGTATAATATGGTTTAAATGTTTCATAAAATGTATCAATAGCTATTTTTTGAAGTGCTTTAACATCTTCAATATTAATTTCTTCAATTTGTCTCATTATATGATAATCCCCCTTTAGTAATGCAATTTAACAATACTCTATATTATTTTTCAGAATATTTCATTTATTATATATTATAAACTAGAATAATTGAAGACGATTAAACTATTTTGAGTGAAATGCATTTAATATAACTACGATGATTAAATTACTACAAAAACCAAATTATTTATTGATAATCTTTATCAATAAGTATAAAGTTATAATTAATCAAGTACTATTATAAAGGATGATAAAAATGGAAAACATGTTTGTATTAGGAATCGCTGGACCAACAAGCCTTGTCATTATAAGTATTATTGCATTAATTATTTTTGGACCAACTAAATTACCTCAATTTGGTCGTGCTATTGGATCTACGTTAAAAGAATTTAAATCAGCTGCTGAAAATATAGATGAAGATTCTACAGAAACTCCCAGTAAATCTTCAAAATCACAACGTGAACAATCAAAATAGTGCTACTTTACTAGAGCACTTCACTGAATTAAGACAACGCTTAGTACGCGTACTCATATCATTTATTGTCGCAACTATTATCATTTATATATCGTCTCATTGGTGGATTAAACCTTTTTTACATTATATAAAGCGTTCAGATGTAACATTGCATACATTTTCTTTTACTGAAACGATTCAAATTTATATTATGATTATCTTTTCAGTAGCTGTATGTATCATCGCACCCATCATCTTCTACCAACTTTGGGCATTTATTGCACCAGGTTTACACCACTATGAACGCAAATTTATATATAAATATAGTATTTTTTGCGCTGGATTATTTTTAATTGGTGTTGTATTTGCCTTCTTTATTGGGTTTCCGCTTATTATTAATTTTTCAATTAATTTATCGGATGCTCTTAGTATTGAACCTATTATCGGTTTAAAGGCATACTTAGGTGAATTAATACGATGGTTACTTGTCTTTGGATTTTTATTCCAAATACCCGTGTTATTTATGGGATTAGCTCATTTTGGTTTGATAGATCCTCATCAATTAGGAAAATATCGTAAATATATTTACTTTGCTTGTTTTGTTGTAGCAAGTATTATAGCACCACCAGATTTAGTTCTTAATTTACTATTAACGTTACCTTTAATCATCTTATTTGAATTTAGTATGTTAATTGCTAAAATCACTTACAAAAGGCAAAAAATCTCGAATGAAGTCTAGTTATTATAACTTCACTCGAGATTCTTTTTTTATTTTTTACGTCTTTTTAAGACAAATGCAAGTATAAGTATGATTAAAATCACTTGTGCAATAATTGTTTCTACACTTGGATAAAAACCAATCCAACTAATTGTTGGTAAGCCTTCAATACTATGTTGGGACATATAACCTAGTAATTGTAATTTTTGAATACTTACACCTAACATTTTAAATGTCATAACAAATATTAATATGGATAATACTCTGAAAATAAAGCGTACTGGGATTAATTTAACAATAAATCTAAATGCAAAAGCAAAGATAACTAGTATTACTATTGCTAGTGCTATACCTAGAATAAAATCTTTTGTAGTGATACTACCTATCATACCCATATAGAATATGATAACTTCAACGCCTTCTCTTAATACTGAGATAAGACCAATAGTACCGAGAAGTATTAAGTTTCCATTGCTCATTGCACTGTTATACATATTTTGAATCATTTCATTCCAACGTTGTGCATTAGATCGACGATGCATCCAAACACCTACAATGTACATTAAGACAACAGCAACAATGCCGAGCACCGCTTCCATACCTTCTCTGACAACGCCATTATTACCTATTGTATAAATAAAGGCAATACCTAGACCAATACTTAAAGCAAGCCCTAATAATCCACCACCAATAACACTTGATGTACCTTTAACATCATTAACTTTACGTGTCATTGTTGTTAACGTCATGATAATTAATAAGACTTCTAGACCTTCTCTTAAGAAAATAATCATTACATCAACAAAAGAATATTCACCTTGACCAACTGTATCTTTAATTTCTGTATTCATTTCTTGTAGACCTTTTTTCACACGATCTTTATTTGAATCATCTAAAATACTTTGGTAATAAGGAATTTTGTCTTCTATTTTAGTGTATAAGCTACTATTTTTAGTTTGAATTTTACCCTCAACGTAAGGCCATATTTTAACAAATCTTGATAATGACGCATCTGCTTTATCTAAATCATTATCATTGATTCCAGCGATAGCTTTATCTAATTCATCATTAAGTTGAGTTACTTTGTATTTATCTGAATCTGTATCAGATTGCTTTTGATCAACAGTATCAATACTATCTTTAAATGTAGACCATGTAGATTTAACTTTATCCACATCTAAAGGTTCTTTTTGCACTGCAACTCGTAATTGCATTAAGTTCACTTCGATTTGGCCATATTTCCCGTCATCATAATTACGAATAACGGTTTCATTACTTGTCCAAATTGTATTCAGTTGATTGTTAAGCGATTGTAACTCTGTTTGATTTTTATCTTTGATTGCTTTTTTCATTGGTGCATCTTTTGCATCAACTGCTTGCTTTAACTCTTTGATTTTTCCTGAAGCATCTTTTGAAGATTGTTTATCTTCATAAGCAATAAGCGCCTTTGTTAACTCAGAAAGTTTATCAGCTTTAGTTTCATCTGATGAAGCATTTTCAACTTCCTTCAACTTACTGTTAACTTTCTTGCCTTCTTTACTATTTTTTATTTTTAAAGATTTGATTTCTTTTTTTACTTCTTTTAGTGCTTTAGATTTATCTGATGCACTTTTATCTTTATCTTCTATTGTTGATTTTGCATCTGTAATAGCAACATATGTTTCGCTCATTGAAGAAGTTTCGGCATAAGCAGGCGCAAACTTAAAGATAGTTAACCCAAGAATGATAATAGTAACAATCTTAATTAAATAGCGATTCACCTAGGTAGCCTCCCTTTTGTACACCTGGTAATACAATAAATGTTGCAGTTCCTCTATGTGTAATATATTCATTCAATTTGTCTTGATGTCCTAGATGATTTTGAATATCAATGAATTGTTGTGGAGACTTTTGGAAACAAATAAATAGTAGACCTGTTTCTAAGTTTCCTGTTTTCTCATTTGTTCCTGCCGTATAGTTATATGCACGTCTTTTTATTGACGTTTTAGCCTCTTTCGCTAAACGCGCATGTGCATCTTTAGGAATAACATATTCCCCTGTACTATCTTTAGCTTTAAGATCCATTTCATCAAATTCTTTTTTACCTGTTAACGGTGCACCAGAAGCTCTTTTTCTACCAAATGTAGCTTCTTGTTCTTCTAGTGCTGTACGATCCCACGTTTCAATATGAATTTGAATTCTACGTATAATGCAATATGTACCATTTTTAGCCCAACCATCATCAATATATACATAATCCTTATATTCATTTGTTTTGCGTGGATTGACTGTACCATCTTTAAATGCCATTAAGTTTCTAGGTGTTTCTTTTCCTTTGACTGATACAAAACCATTTTGAGACCATTTCACTTTGATTAAATCTCTAAATGGACGAATTAAATTATGCACAGCATGAAACGTTACCTGTTCATCATTTGAACATGCTTGAATCATGATATCGCCATCACTGTAATCATCTGTAATTTGGTCATTAGGGAAATGCGGTAAATCTTTATAATCTTTTCTAATTTTATTAGAAAGACCTAATTTTTTTAAAAATGATTTACTTACTCCAAAAGTGATGGTTAATTTACTGGCACCTAATCCAATAGCTTCACCTGTATCAACAGGTGGTAATAATGGATTTTTACTACCCTTTTCTACTGCATCGCCATCTGTCATATTGGCAGCCATCTTAGTCCATTCTTTAAACATATCTTTGATCGCATTTTTATCTTTAGATTTCAGTTCTAAAGATACGAAATTACAAGTTTTCTGAGTTGGTGTAGTAACACCCGCTTGCACTTTACCATAAAACTCGTAAGCATCTTTTTCTTCATCTTCTGGAGTGTCAAACATTGATTTAAATGAAAATACACTTCCTGCACCACTAGCACCTATAACGACACCGGCGCCACCTATACCCATCATTTTTAAAAATGATCGTCTAGTTACAGATGATGACTTTTGATTGTCTAGTTTACTCATTCAGTAACCACGGCCATTTTACTTAGCGGTTCTCCTAATGAATTCACAGCATCTGAAAGTGCTTTTCTATCTTTCTTAGTTACATCATTATATGATTTATAGCCATCGCCATCTTTATATTTATCTAGTAATTCATTTACTTTATCAAAGTTCTTTTGAATATCTGCACTTAATTTTTTATCTTTTTTCTCTAAAGTTGGTTTGAATAACTCATAGATTTTTTGTGCTCCTTCAATATTAGCTTTGAAGTCATATAAGTCTGTGTGTGAATAAATTTCTTCTTCACCAGTAATTTTAGAAGTAGATACTTCGTTTAATAAATCTACTGAACCTTGTAGCATTAATTTAGGTGTAATATCTAAAGTATCTGCTTTGGCGTGTAATTCTTTGGCATCTTTAAGTAATTGTTTAGCATCTTTTTTAGTTGTATCATCAATTTTGTTGTCTTGGTAAAGTTGCTTTTCAATTTTATGATAACCAGTCCATTCGTCCTCTTTCTTTTCTTCTTTCATATCTGCTAAACGCGCATCAATTTTAGGATCTAAATCACCAAAAGCTTCTGCAACTGGTTCAGAACGTTCATAATACATACGTACTTTAGGATATAATTCTTTAGCTTTATCCATATCATTGTTATCAATAGCATCTACAAATTGTTGTGTTCCTTTTAAGAACTCGTCTAATTGTTTGTCTGTGTATTTTTCATATTTTTTAGTAGCCTCTTTTAATTCGGCTTTATTTCCACTATCATTATTGCTCTTATTAGAACTATCTTTACTACTTTCTCCGTTATTTCCACACGCTGCTAAAAGTAATGACGACGTTAATAAAATCATTGGTAATTTTTTCATTATTACACCCCTACATAAATTTTTATTATTAAAAACAACTAGTCGCAATTGATAATCATTATCAAAATAATTATATGTTTCTCCTTTAATTGTGTCAATAACAATTCTTTTCAAAATTTATGAAACACTTTTTTTAACAATTTTATTTCTAAAACTTTATGACAATTCGTCACAATTTATATTAAAATAGTCGTGGCTAATTTTTGTCATTTTAAATTAAGGAAAGTTTTTATCATTTTAATAAGTAGAAGAAAACTTTATAATGAAGGTCATAAATATTGAAGGAGTGAACTTATAGTGTCAGAAAAATTTAAAGCTTATCTCGTAGATAGAGACGATGAAGGAAACGTCTCTTCAGATTTTAAGCAACTTACAGTAGATGATTTACCTGAAGGTTATGTACTGATTAAAGTACATTATTCAAGTATTAACTATAAAGATGCATTAGCTACTCAAAATAACAATGCAATTGTAAAACAATACCCAATGGTACCGGGTATCGATCTATCTGGTGAAATTGTTGAATCAAATGCACCAGGCCATTATGTAGGTGATAAAGTTATAGTAACTAGTTATGATTTAGGCGTAAGTCATTTTGGAGGATATAGTGAGTATGTTCGAGTTAAAAGCGAGTGGATTATTGATTTACCAGAGGATTTAACTTTAGAAGAAGCAATGATCTATGGAACAGCAGGCTATACTGCAGGATTAGCCATCGAACGTCTAGAAAATGATGGAATGACTATTGAAAAAGATAGTGTACTTGTCAGAGGTGCTTCTGGTGGTGTAGGTATGTTATCTGTTTTAATGTTAAATAAATTAGGTTATGACGTAGTTGCTAGTACTGGACGTAAAGATGTAGATGATAAATTAAAAGCGATTGGTGCTAAAGAAGTTATCGATCGTTTACCTGAATATGATCATAAGCCTCTAGCATCTAGAACATGGCAAGCAGCCATCGATCCTGTAGGTGGTGATAGTTTATCTAATATTGTAAATAGACTCGATAATAATGGTAGTGTCGCAGTAATCGGCATGACTGGTGGTACTAAATTTGAAAGTTCTTTCTTTCCACTTATTTTAAGAGGCATAAGTGTATTAGGTATTGATTCGGTATTCACTCCTATCAAATTGCGTAAATTAGTTTGGCGTCGTCTAGCCAAAGATTTAAAACCAAAACAACTGCATGATATTAAAGATGTCATTTCATTTGAAGATTTACCAAAAGGTATCGAACGTGTGATGAATCATCAACACATGGGTCGTATCATCATTGACTTTGGTGTTAAATAAATCTTAAAAATAAAATAAAGACGTGCTCGTTCAATATAATGTAAACTCAAAAAGTTAGATTAAAAGTTCTAATTTTTGAAGTTCATTACAATGATGAGTACGTCTTTTTATTATCCTAAAATAGGATATACATACCTGTTGAATGGGGTTCAGTAGACTGGAACCCAAATTTTTCATATAGTTTATCAGCTGGATAATCGGCCATTAAGCTTACATATGTACCTGTTACAGCATTTTCTTCCACATATTTCATAATATGTTCCATAATTGTACGGCCATAACCTTGTCCTTGATAATCAGGATGTAGTGCTACATCGACAACTTGAAGTGTAGTACCACCATCACCGGTAACTCTTCCCATCCCTATCAAAGTTTTATCATCATACAATGTGACATTGAAACATCCATTCGGCAATCCTTTTTGTGCCGCTTCTACCGACTTAGCACTCATTCCTGCATCTACTCTTAATTTCAAATAATCATCTACAGATGGTGCTTCATATTTAATGTTTATCATTTTGTTCCCCCGTTTTATATTAATATAGATATTGATTCATAATTTCTTTGTTTGATTCTTTAAATATTTCATTATGACTTGAAACATATCCTTCTGCAGCAGCATCAGGTTGGATATAAGTTTTAGCAAGGTTAGCAGCATTACCTGCGTCACTAAACGCACTTGCAATCAAATGAACCTTAGCTTCATGATGAACAATATCGCCACAAGCGTAGATGCCAGGAATATTAGTCGTTGTATTTCCAAATCCTTTTACTCGATATTCATCATACAACTCAAATTGAGACGTACAATCTTTTAATAATGGATTTTCATGATCGAATCCATGACTTATAATAACATCATCAAATGAATGAGTCGAAGTTAAACCGGTTTGTAAGTTAGTTAATTTAACTTGATGAATATAATTGTCTTCGTCGTTACCAATCAGTTCACTAATTTGTGTATAAGGTATCAACTGAACGCCTAAATCTTCAAGCACCTTAGTCATCGCTTCATAACCAGTTATCTCTGGTTTTCTATAAACTACGGTCACACTTTCAGCTATTTTAGCAATATCTCTCGCCCAATCTAATGCTGTGTTACCCCCTCCAGAAATAAGCACATGTTTGTCTTTAAATCTAGAGAATGATTGTACAACATAATGTAAGTTTGTAAGTTGATAACGCTCAGCACCTTTAATTTTCAGTGGTTTGGGATTAATAATACCTCCACCAATAGCAAAAATTACAGCTTTTGAATGATATACTTGTTCTTCTTCAGTTTCTATTTCAAAATGTCTTTCGTCTATTTTTCTTATATCAATAACACGTTCATTTAAATTCACTTTGGGATTAAAATGTAGGCCTTGCTGAATCATATCTTTAATGACTTCATGACACGGCTTAGGTGCTACGCCACCAATATCCCAAATTATTTTCTCTGGATACACTTGCATCTTACCACCAAGCTTATCTTGAACATCAATAATTCTCACAGACATACCTCTAAGCCCGGAATAAAAGCTAGCAAATAAACCTGCTGGACCGCCACCTATAATTGTAACGTCTTCCATTTAGTTTCCCCCTATTTAAACACTGTAAATAACATTTATATCATTTCTAAATGAAAATAATTATCATTAAATACTTTTACATTATACTATAAGGTATTTTACATATGAAGCAAATCATTTTATAAAAAAACTCGTGAGTCACTACCACTCACGAGCTGAAATTAATCTTTAGGTTCTTTAATGATTGCTTGTCTTAATAAGAAAAATAGTATTAATAATGCTGCTAACATAGCAGTATGACCCATTCCTGCAAATCCAGGGAATGAAGCCGGTACTGTTTTTCCTAATACTTGATAAGTACCTTTAACTGTCATCATACCAACTGTTACTAATACACCGATATGATATATAACAAAGAACCAATTAAATAAATAATAACTACTTAATTTAAATGACTTTTCTAATGATAATAGTAATAAAAACATAAACATACCTAAAATCAATGTATGTGTATGTACTAATGATAATTGTGTATCACCCGTAAAATGATGTGCTTTAGTTAGTTCTCTATAATAAAACCCACTAAATAATCCAATAATCATGTAAAAAAGAAATGAGTATAATAATCTTCGCATGATTCTTCCTCCCTCACGATTATATTATAAAACATATTCATTATTATGAAAGTGACAAAACAACAAATATTTAAGTTATAAAAGAGGACACGACCTATCAAAATCGCATCCTCTATGTTTAATTATTTTTTTGATTTTTTGAAAATAGCTACTAGAGAAAGTAAAATTGCTACAATTGATACAACCCATAACGCGATAGAACTACCACTTGTTGATGATTCATCACTTTGTGAACCAGTTGGGTTAGCCCCTTTTTTCACTGTTGTAATTGGTGCTGGGTGTTCACTATCTTCTTTACCGTCCCATTTAACAACATCGCCATTGTCATATGTTTGAACAGTTTTCCATTTAAAGCTACCTTCTTTATCTGGATTAGCTGCAACAATTGGGAATTCTATAAATTCATTAGGACCGATACCCTTACCAGTCGCTTTCCAAGTTACTTTAGTAATGTTACCTTTTTTATCTTTTTCAAATGAATGCTTAAATCCTTCAACTGGTGCTACATTCTCAAGATTAACGCCTTTTGGTACAGTTAATTCAACTTTTACCGTATTGTCATTTTGTTCAACTGGCACTCTCACATCATATTTATCATAAGATTCTGGTTCGCTTTCATTTGGATTTAAAGTTACATGTGCATCTGCAACCTTAAAAATTCCTAACGTAAAAAATAAAATAAAACTCATTGAAATTAATTTTTTTAACATAATTCGGCTCCTTAACCTGGTATATTGATTTGACTCATTATCACACCTACGAATATAAGTATGATTCCTATAATTAATTCTATTATTAACGTCACTTTATTAACTTGTTGACGTTTACCTAAAGCTTTCGTGGTTTGATATAAACCTAAAGCCATCATTATTAATGTACCAATGACTTTTACAAGTATTAGTATTGTCCATGTTTGCATGTTGGACCAAATTGCTAAAATATTCGTTTCATCAATAGCCATTAACACACCTGAAATAATTATCATTGCAACAGCAATAGTATTCACTTTAAATAGCATTGAACGTATATTTTTTAACCGCTCAGATGAATTGTTATTCACTATATACCAAACAAGATATGCAAGTGCACCTAACCATAATGTCATACCTGCAATATGTACCGTTCTAATTGCGATAGACCAAATTGGAATTGATTGAGACCATGCATGACCAGACATACTTATTGTTAGTATCATTACTATTGAAACTAGCCAATACCAAATTCGATCCATATTTCTAATTATAATCAATGCATATAATACTATCATTGCAATTGAACTTAAAATAAATGGAAATTGCATTAAAACATCAATTTTAAGTGATAATATAGCATCTACAACATCTGAGGTTAATGTCATCATGTATAACAATAATGCCATTATATACGCCATTATCATCATAAATGAAATACTCATTTGTTTAGGAAATAATTCAAATGAATGTAATTGCCGACGTTTAGCAATACCGTTTAACCAAAACAGACCTACTAAAATAATGGTTGTTCCTTCAGCAATATATCTCATTACTCCAAACCAAAAACTTGGTTCTGCATAAAAAGCGCTAGATGTATCTATATCTTTGGCAGTTACTTTACCTACCGAAAATTCAAATTGATCTCCTACTTCATGCCCGTCAGCTGAGATGGCTTGCCATTTAATAGTATGCGTACCTTTACCAACTTTATCTGGTGAAAACGTTAAAGTTTTTGCCCAGCCAGATGTTGATGGCTTAACTTTACCTAATTCTTTACCTTCATCATTATATAAAGTGATATTGGAATACTTCGAATTTACTGGTTCATTAAATTCTAATTCAATTTCTTCAGGCATTTGTTTTACAACGCCATCTTGCTTAGGATTCGTCTTTTCTAATGTTGCATGAGCTGAAGCTTGATTCATCATGGAAGGCAACAAAGAAAGAAAAAACATCACCATTACGGCAATAATAATCTTAGGGTACTTATTAATATGTACCATCGAACCCCCCTTATCTAAAATAACTCGTAAATTATTCCATATTACATCATAACGATTACTACTTTAATTCACAATAATATTGAAAATTGTTCATTATTTAGTCACAAAAGAAAAAGGGCAACCATCGTTTTAATAATAATGATTGTCCCTTTATTTACAATTATTCTTCTAATAAAGCTTCTTTATCAACTGTTAATTTATTTCTTAATAAGTAAACGATTAACATCGCTGCTAAAGCACATAATGTTTCTGCAATTAATAGTGACCATACTACCCCTGTTAAACCAAACAAACTATTCATGACAAATAATACTGGAATGATTACTGTACCTTGTAAAATAGCCATAATTGTTGCACCGCGACCTTGTCCAGTCGCTTGTAACATACCAGTGAATAAGAAACCAATACCATTTAATAATAATGATGTCATTGTCACTTGTAACATGAATGTAGCAAGATCAACAATGTGTGGATCTGTACTAAATAATTGAATGATTTGGTGACCAAACACAAATACTATAATCATACTTACTGCAAAAATCGCAAAGATAGAAATGATAACAGCTTTAACCGTATTTTTCATTCTTGATTTATTAGCAACAAAATTATAAGCAATCAAAGGTACAACGCCTTCACTTAATCCCATAATAATTAGTTCTGGAAATTGTACTAATCTAAATTGAATACCATAACTGGCAATAGCATAGTTACCATAATTAGCTAAAAACAAATTCAATACTAATCCAGTTACACCCATAAGTACAACCATTAAGAAAGCTGGAATACCAATTTTGAAAATTTCTGCCATCATTTCTTTATTTGGTTTAGCAAATTTAACATTTACAGAAAGTGATTCAATTTTTTTCATAAAATAAAGAATAAAGAATATTGCAGCTACTAAGTTTGAAATTGCAGTACCTAAAGCAGCACCAACTACATTTAAATCAAAACCGAAAATAAAAATCGGATCTAAAATCATATTTAATACAACACTTGCTAACATTCCTACCATAGAAACTATTGGTGCTCCCACTGCACGTGCAAATTGTTCTAAAATAAAGAATAAAATAACAAATGGGGAACTTAAGAACATAATTCTTAAATAATCACTTGTAAATTTGATTGTTTCACCATGTGCTCCTAAAACTTGTGCAATTTGATCAGTAAACGGTAATGTCACTAATGCAATAATGACGCCAAGTAATAATCCTCCATACATTGAAAAGCTACTAACGTATTTACTTTTACTGTAATCTTTGGCTCCTAATAATCGTGAAATATAAGTTCCACCACCTACACCAAATAGATTACCGAATCCCATTAATGCAGCAAATATTGGTAATGTTAGTGATATTGCTGAAATCATATGGCTATCATCTAAAAATCCTATGAAATATACATTTAAAATCCCATAAATTACACTTAATAAACTTCCTATCATCATTGGTAATGAGAAATGCATCATTGCTTTAAATATTGGTGCTTTTTCAAAAAAATACAATTGTTCGTCTTTCATTATTCTTACTCCCTTTTAATTAGATGGCTAACAGTTAGATTTCTAACTATATGTCGAAAAATATAGTGGCTATTACTCTAAATAATAACCACACATTATTTCAAGTTTTTCATCATTTGTTCTATAATTTCTTTAAATTTCAGTTGATCTTCATCTGAGATATTTAATAGTAATCTTTCTTCAATTTCATCAAATACTTTAGTAAAAGATTCTACTAGTTCTAGACCTTCGTCCGTTAATTTCAAAATTTTACTACGTGTATCTTCTGGATTAACTTTCCTAAAAACTAAATGATTTGCTTCTAGATTTTTTATTATACTGCTGACCGTTGAACCTTTTCTACCAAAGAATTCCATTAATTCTTTTTGCGATATACCTTTTTCTTGATAACGATATATATATCCTAATGTATGACTTTGTTCTTGTGTAATTCCAAAATCATCTAATCGTCGATCTGCATAATTCTTCATCTCATGCGCTAAGCTTCTTAATAGAAATTGATATGTCACTTCCATCGCTTCACCTCATTTAGTTAGATATCTAATGAATATATTAACACGGTTTTCAAAAATTACAACCGATATATTAAAGTTCTAATTTTCTGATTATTTATCGCTTTTTTTAAATATAAAGAAGGTAATCTCTATATCATTTGTAATAGAAATTACCTTCTTTATTAGTCTGATAACATAATGTCTTAGACCTTTTAAAAATTACAATATTTAATTAGTGATTAACACGTTTCCAAACTAATTTTTGGTTTGGCACATTACCATTAACAATGCTTAAAGTGTCACCTTCAAGTTCGAATAAACGTGGTTGTGTATCGCCTAACCAAGTTGGGTTCATACTTACTTCCATAGTGTGATAAACTGTTGAATTTTCTTCATCTAATTCATATTTACCTGAGTAAGCAACATAACCATGTGCAGCTTCTGCCATTTCATCTTTTGTACCAGTGTGTAAGTCACCAGAAGCATAAGCAGATCTACCTTGTTGCATTAATTGAGCTGACATATAACCATCTGGATTATACATAATAAAACCAGTTGCGTCTTTACCTAAAGGATAGAAGATATTACCATTTTCATCTTCATCTTGATAGTTAACTAATGCCCATGTTCCAATTAATTGTTCTTTTAAATTACTCATATTTATTCCTTCTTTCTATAGATTTTGAAATAATGAATTATGCGTTAGATCCACCAGATACACTAATAGTTTCACCAGTAATAGCTGAAGCACCATCAGAAGCTAAGAATAGAACAGTATCAGCAATTTCATGTGGTTCTAATAAACGATTCATTGGCATTTTACCAGTGATATATTTTTCCATAGCTTCTTGTTCTGTTGAATTATCTTGTTCTGCTAAGTTAGCAAGTTGATTTTCAATTAATTTAGTACGAACTGGTCCTGGTAAAACTGCATTTGATGTAATACCAAATTTAACAGTTTCTAGTGCTACAGTTTTAGCAAATCAGATTTGAGCAAATTTTGAAGCTACATATGCAGATTTGAATGGGTCTGCCATTTCACCATGTGCTGAAGAAATAGTGATGATACGTCCTTTTTCTTGTTGTTTCATACTTGGGATTGTATGTTTTGTCATTAAGAATGTACCTGTTTGAATAACACCTAATACTTGGTTCCATTTTTCTAATGGGAAGTCTTCAACTTTAGAAATAAATTGGATACCTGCGTTATTAACTAATACATCAATTTCACCATATTTACTTCTAATGTCAGCGATAGCAGATTTAATAACTTCTTCATCTGTTACGTCAACTTGATAAGCTACACCATTTTCTAATGAGTCTGCTGCTTTTTCAGCTGCATCTTTACTCATATCAAAGATAAATACACGATCGCCTTGTTTATCAAATCCTTGTGCGATTGCGTAGCCAATTCCTTGTCCTGAACCTGTTACAATTACGTTTCTAGTCATATTAAATTCCTCCTAAAATGTTTATATAAATGCGGATGCGATGATTACAACAATAAGCGCTAATAAATTGGCACCCGTATTAGTAATAAATAAATATTTAAAGCCATTTTTGTGATTTAAACCTGTCAATGCGAATAGTGTTAATACAACACCAGTATGTGGCATAACAGTAAATACAGATGAAGACATTACTGCAACTCTGTGAATTGTATCAGGGTCAATACCCATATCAACATACTGTTTACCAAATGCTTGCATGACAATACCTAGTGAACCTGAAGCAGAACCTGTTATAATACCGAATAACGCAGAAGCTACAGATAAACTTATTAATGGATTTCCTGGTATATTTAATATTAAAGATTTAATACTTGAAAATCCTGGTGCTAAAGTAACTACTGTACCAAATGCAATTGCAGAAGCAGTTAAGAACATTGGTGTTACTGAACTACCAGCACCTTCGTTAATAACTTCTCTATGGATATTGATGTGTTTATGGAATAAAATGGCAGATAAAATAATTGAAATAGCTAAACTAATAAGAATAACGTTATCAATTTTTAATATACTACCAATAATATTGATAATAATTAACACAACGATAGGTAAAATACTTAGATAAAAATTAGGTGTAGATTTTTCTTCATTTTCTAAATCTAAATTACTCGTATTAAAATCATCAAAAGTTTCACCTTTTGCAAGACTTTTATTTAATGCATGTTTCATGTACCATAAACCAAATACTATGGCAACGATTGTTCCAATGATTCCTAATAAAGGTGCTGCTGTTAATGTTGTACCCAAATATTTAGTTGGTACAACATTTTGTACTGAAGGTGTACCTGGTAACATTGTCATAGTAAATGTTCCTAAACCTAACATGATAGGAATACAAATCAAATTCCATGCAATATTCAATTGTTTGAATAAAGGTTTTGCTAAAGGCACGATAACGAAGACAACCACGAATAAGCTAATGCCTCCGTATGTTAAAATTGCAGTGATTAAAAATATAGAAACTAATATAGAATATGGATTGCTAGTACCAATTTTACTAATTATTTTAGAGGCGATAGAATGTGCTGCACCACTTTGATCCATGTATTTTGCAAGTAATGAACCAAGTAAGAACACGCCAAAGAAACTAATAATAAATTGAGCCAATCCAGTAATATATGATTCTTTAGTTCCAATTAAGGAATTAAAGAAAGGTAAACCGTTTGTTAAAATAACAATAATTGAAGCAATTGGACCTACTATTAAAATAGAATATCCATTCATTGAGAAATAGATAATGAATAATATCCCGATAATAATACCAATTGTACCGATGATTTCCATATTGGCCCTCCCTTAAAGTAGAATTTCAAGTTTAATTTTTGTCTATTTGATGACAATTAATATTATCAACCCAAAATTAGGTTTTGTAAAAGATTGTTTTAGGTATAAAAACTATAACTAAAAGGTTATATAGAGGAAAGAGTGTCTAAATGATAAACACAAGATCAAGTAAATATTTAGAGGAAATCAATAGATTTGGTAGTATTTCCCAAGCAGCAAAATATTTATACATTTCACAGCCGTATTTAAGTAAGTTTATTAAGGAATTAGAAACTGACTTAGGCACAGAGTTATTAAATAGAGAGAAAAACCCAATTACTTTAACGTACGCTGGGGAACGTTATATAGAATATATGAATCAAATTAAATATACGTATGATGAAATGAAATCGGAATTACAAATGATTTCTGGATTAAAAAAAGGTCGTTTAGTCATAGGAATTAATCCTATACTAGCAGCCCATGCATTATATAAGATATTGCCAGAATTTATAAAAGAATATCCAGGTATCGAATTAAAGTTAATAGAAGAATCAGCTCATCGAATTGAGCAATTACTTATTGATAATAAGATTGATATAGCAATTACGATTTTGCCTTTTTATCAAGGTGTATTCCAGTTTGAAACTCTATCTAAAGAACCCATATATTTGATGATTCCATCCAATCATTCATTAATTACAAATGATAATTACAAAAACAAATCAATTTTTGAAATTCATCAAGAACTAGTAAATGATAATTTTATATTGTTAAAACCGAATATGGCTTTGCGTAAAATCACTAATCAAATATTAGAAGACAATGAGCTTGAACCCAATATTGCGATGGAAACGATCAGCATTGATAATGCTTTAAGATTGGTAAATGAAGGCTTAGGGATTACTTATGTACCAGAAAGCGTTAAAAACAGTAGTAAACATTTTGAAGGGTTAAGTATTAAATTAGAGAACCCTAGCTATTTTAATCAAGTTGTAGTGGCATATAAAAGTGATAAATTTAATCACTTGTCTAAAGCTGCACATATGTTTATAGAATTAGCTAAAGCTACATATAATAAAAATGAAGATGAATGAATTTAAAATTATAGCCTGAGACATTAATTGTCCCAGGTTGTTTTATTTTATATAAATTTCAAGAGTAGTAATTATATGAAGACACTAATCAAATAGTGTTTTTAAGTAGTAGTTGAATACAAATGAGCATTCATTTATGTTTCTATGGTGAACTTATTATTTAAAAAATGTAATATGAAAATAAAAATTTATAAAAGTAAGCGTTTGCACTAGGAATTTCATATATCTTATTTTAAAATGGATACATACATAAACATAAGGAGATGGATTAAATGTCAGTATTAGATAAATTCAAATTAGAAAATAAAGTAGCTATCGTAACAGGAGGAGCTTCTGGTTTAGGTAAATCTATGGGAAAAGCTTTAGCTGAAGCAGGTGCTAATCTTGTAATTGCAGATATGAATTTAGAAGTTGGACAACAAACTGCTAAAGAATTTGAAGAAGAAACAGGAAATAAAGCCATTGCATGCAAAGTAGATGTAACAAATGTTGATCAAGTAAACGACATGGTAAAAGAAACAATGGATACATTTGGTCATATTGATATCTTGTTCAATAATGCAGGTATTAATGAACATGTTGATTTTGAAGATATGCCATATGAACGTTGGAAAAAAACAATGGATGTTAACTTAAACAGTATGGTACTAGTTACAAATGCTGTTGGTGAAGTCTTCCGTGAACAAAAGAGTGGTGTTATTGTTAATACATCTTCAATGTCAGGTGTTATTGTAAACACACCACAACCACAAGCAGCATATAATACTTCTAAAGCAGCTGTAATTATGCTTACTAAAAGTTTAGCAAATGAATGGGCTAAACATAATATTCGTGTAAATACAATTGCACCAGGATATATGAAAACAGAATTAACTAAAGATTATTTCGCTAAAGGCGGAGATATGATTGATACTTGGATGAATATGACTCCTATGAATCGTCCAGGTGTACCAGAAGAATTACAAGGTGCAGCACTATACTTAGCTTCAGATGCATCATCATTCGTTACTGGTTCAGTTATTACTGTTGACGGTGGTTACACAGCACTATAATCGTATTCAAAATTGAAGTGTCTGAGACATTAAGTTTTGAGACAAAGGATAAGAGGCAATTTCTATTGAAAAATATAGAAATTGCCTTTTTCTTTGATTCAATATATACATCACTGAGTAACGAATACGTGTTTTTTTAACATTTATTTACACAAAAAAACTGCCGATAAGACATATATCTTATCGGCAGTTATTGAAATTTATCGTGCTATATTACGCTGGAATTTCAGTACGTTTGTTACTATGTTTTCTAAGAGCAGCTGCTAATAAGCTTGATACTACTCCGAAAATCATGAATCCAATAAGCATCCACATTGTTGTATTTAACTCTAGATGATGATTCATATAGATAATTTCTTTTAAGCTTGTTGAGTAATGTGCAAATGGGTTCCAATCATAAATATATTTTTGATAGAACTCAGGTAGCATTTGTTTTGGTAACATTACTAATTGCATACTAAAGAACATTGCAATGAAGAAGATTGGTACTGATTTCATACCTAACCATGTCATTGTTCCAAGAATTAATCCAACGAATCCCATAATAGCTAATGCTACAAATATAGAAACTCTATTTGGATGATCAAAATGGAAACCTAACGCACCTTTCATGAAATAGACATATGCGAAACTACCAGCAAATGCTGTAATAGCTGTAAATATCATTTGTGCTACAGACGCAATTAAACGATGTGCAATTTTAACGTTATTACTAGTTCTAAATGCAAAGAATAATAAGATTGATGCAACAATAGAACCCATCCAAACTGGCATGAACATTAAGAATGATGCATTGCCGCCACCTTGGTGATCTTTAACTTCATTAATTTTATCGTTATTGATTTTAACTGGATTAGTTACAGCGTTAATATCTTTTGCATCAACTTTAACATTTTGTTTTTCTAATGTTTGAAGACTTTGTTTTGTAATTTGATTATTAATATTGTCACCCATACCTGACAATACGCTACTAGCCATTTGAGAACCTTGTAAACTTGTTCCTTCACTTACTATTGTTTTAAATTTGGCTTTTTTTACGTCAACTTTTTGGTTGCCCATTTTTTTAGCCATTTGTTGTGCTTGTTGAGCTGGAATTTCACCTGATTTTACTTTATCTTGCATTTCAGATTTTTTACTATCCATTACGACTTTTTGAGTTTTACTCATAGCATTTTTTGAAAAGTCTTTTTCAAAAATTGCAGCCCCATAATATTTCTCTTTTTCCATACCTTTTTTAGCGTCTTTTTCACTGTCTACTTTAACCCATTTAACAGCGTCAGAATCGCTATCTAATAGTTTATCTTCTAATTTATCACCAATATTTGTTTTCTTACCTTGAATAGAAGTACCTTCATCGTGATTTACGATAGCAATTGGCATATCTTTTGGTTTAGGATTAAACGCTGGGTAAAATGCAACCGCGAAAATCATTAATATTAAAATGATTGCTATAGGCGTCAACCATAATAATTTACTTTTAAATATATTCATAACTTTTTTTCCTCCCTTGAAACAATTCAACAATTTGTTGAACATTTATCACTTTTACAATTATAATGAGTTTAAATAAATAAACAACAATCAATTAATAGAAAAACGTCTTTTATTGAACACTTCGGTGTATATTGTCTATTAATTATGGGAGGTTTTACATTTTTGAAGGAAGATCGACGTGTCCGTAAAACAAAATCAGCAATAAAGCATGCCTTTATACAATTATTAAAGGAACAAAATATTGAAAATATTACAGTGCAAGACATTGCAGATAAAGCTGATATAAATCGAGGTACATTCTATTTACATTATGAAGATAAATATTTATTATTAACCGATATGGAAGACGAATGTATTGCTCAAATATCTAAATTCACCACCTTTTCAGAAATTGAAGGTGAAAATGTTGAAATGATTTCGACACTATTTATAGATAAAGTATTGCGAAACATCATTCAACATGTATATGATAATCTAGACTTTTATAATACGATTCTTAATTTGGAACGAAAAAGTCGTTTAGAAGAAAAAATAAGCGACCTGATACAATATAATATGAAGAATCAGATCAGTATTAATAATGAAATTGAAGGCATACCAGAAATGTATTTTCATAGTTATGTGTCAGGTGCCACAATCTCAATTATCAGATATTGGGTATTAGATTCTAATCGTATTTCTGTTGATGACCTTGTCACTCATATTTTCAAAATTATTTATTATGGTCCGTTACGAATTATGGCAGAACAAAAATACAATCAGTCTCGTTAAACACATTGCTCGTAAAATATTGTGATGCGTTTGAAGTTAAAAAGCTTGTGAAAGGACTTTTACAAATGATCACTGCATATAAACATTCAAATCAAATTAATAATGAAATTATCGAAACGACTCTTGATCAACAAGCATTGTGGATTAATGTAGTTGAACCTGATAGAGAAGAAATAGAACATTTAATGGAATATTATAATTTACCAGAAGACTTTATTCGAGATCCACTCGACTCAGAAGAAAGTGCTCGTATTGAGTATGACGAAGATACTGGATACTCACTGATTATTATCGACTTACCTCTAGTTAATTCAACAAATCGCAGTGTCCTATCCTTTATTACAATTCCATTAGGCATAGTCATTGGTAATGGTATCGTAATGACTATTTGTGACGCTGAAAATGAATTTTTAGAGAACTTCTCTAGACAAGACAATATTAATCTGAAGTTTCATAGTCGCTTTGCACTAGAAATCTTAACAACGATTGCGAATCATTATAATAGAAATTTAAGATTATTGAATAAATCACGTATTCGTATCGAAAGAGAATTGAAAAATAATATTACTAATAAGCAACTTTTCAAACTAATGGAAGTTGAGAAAAGTTTGGTATACTTCTTAGCGGCTTTGAAAGGTAACGATACAATAATTAAAAAGTTATTCCGTCTACCTGCTATTAAACGTTTTGAAGATGATGAAGAGTTACTAGAAGATTTAATTATCGAAAATAACCAAGCAATTGAAACAACCGAACTACATCAACGTATCTTAGAAAGTATTACAACTTCTTATGCATCATTATTATCTAATGATATGAATACGATTATGAAAACATTAACTATGTTTACTGTATTATTAACCCTACCTACACTGGTATTTAGTTTCTTTGGAATGAATGTACCATTACCACTAAGTGATCATAGTTACATTTCTTGGATTATCGTTGTCGTTATTTCTCTTATTCTTGTTGCAATCGTCAGTGTTTATTTATGGCGAAAACAAAAGCTATAGCTATAACAAAATTAAAAAAATCACTTGGGACATAAATCCCAAAATAATAGCACTAAGACGATTTATTTTAATCATCTTAGTGCTTTCTTTATACCCAATACTTCGTATTGTATGGCTCTCTTTGCCCAACTTGCTTTGCTTGTAGAAACTGATTTAATCAGTTTCTCTGTGTTGGGTCCCTTCCCATGGTACAGTTTCAGCCAGAAATACGGCACAGATAAATCTGTGAGTATTTCTAGTGTCTTCAACTAGTACTGTTCCCTCGGGAGTCTCGCCATAAATACTACGTATTTTGTGTGTAATTTTACATTATAATACTTTTAAAGAATAAGGCCTTCTGTATAATTTAATAGATATCATCAAAGTAAATTAACGAGTTGTCTTTTTTATAACCTACTTTATTGAACTTCTTTATATTTATTTCTTTTAGATAGAACAAATGTCACAAGAACTGAAACGACAAATGCTATTACCATTCCTATGAGGTAATGTAGCCACCCACCATGGTTTGGATTGATTGATATAAATCCAGGTATACCTGCTGTACCTAAAGCTATTGCTTTAACTTTAAAGAATGAAATATACGCTGCACCAAGACCTGATCCAATAATAGCACCTATGAATGGGTATCTTAATTTAAGATTTACACCGAACATCGCTGGTTCCGTAATACCTAAAACTGCTGAAATACCTGCAGCTGATGCAACACCTTTTAATTTTTTATTATTTTTAATAATAAAGAATGACGCTAACGCTGCACCACCCTGAGCGATATTTGACATGGTAGCAATTGGGAAGATAAATGAACCACCAGTTTTAGCCTGATCAGCAATTAATGTTGTTTCTACTGCAATGAAACTATGATGCATACCAGTGATAACGATTGGTGCATATAATAAACCAAAGATTAATCCGCCTATTGCACCACCAAATTCGTAAAGCCATGTTAAGCCATCTGATAACCAGTATCCTAATTGTCTTGTAATAGGACCAACAAATAAGAATGTAATAAATGCTGTTACAAAGATTGATAATAGTGGTGTTACTAAATTATCTAATACTGTTGGTATGACTTTGCGAAGCCATTTCTCAATAGTAGCTAATATATAAGCTGCCACTAACATAGGTAAAACTTGTCCTTGGTAACCTACTTGATTAATATGTAATCCAAATACATCCCAATATGGAATTGATTTACCCGCTTCTAATGCTTTCGGAAAATCATAAGCACTCATCAAACTTGGATGTACTAATATCATACCAAGTGCTGCGCCTAAGTATGCATTACCGCCAAATCGTTTTGCTGCACTAAATCCAATTAAAATCGGCAATAATGTAAATGGTGCATTGGCAAAAATATTAATCATCTCTGCTAATCCAGCAAATTGATCATGGACTTCAATCAAAGATTTGCCATCATAAAATAAGTCCTTAGCAGTTAATAAATTGTTTAGACCCATCAACAAACCACCGGCAACGATTGCTGGAATAATCGGAACAAAGATATCAGATAACATTTTCACAAAGCGTTGTAATGGATTCATATGTTTAGTTGACTTCTCTTTTACTTCAGAAGTTGTAGACGCTTCTTTACCAGTAATATTCTCCATTTCGTTAAATACTTTATTTACAGTCCCTGACCCAATAATAATTTGGTATTGACCACCAGTTGAGAATGTTCCTTTAACGACATCCATTTTAGATAATGCGTCTTCATCTACTTTACTTTCATCATTTAATATTAATCTAAGTCTCGTCGCACAATGCGCCATTGAATCTAAATTCTCTTCTCCACCTATTGCAGTTAATATATCTTCTGCTGATTGTTTATAGTTCATTTGTATAAACCCTCCCAATTTTTTGGAACCAGTTCCAAAATTACTAACTTTATTGTAAACGGTTGCAATAATTAAATCAACCTCATTCAATAAAGTTTTAAATTTAATCGTTGTCATGACAGTTAATTAACTTATATTAATTTACTTTTCAAATGGGTATAAGAATATAAATAATTAAAAATGAAAGGAGTTAGTTTATTGAAAGAACGTGGATATATTGAAAAGTTATGGCGTGAAGAGAAATATCGTGTATTACTCCATAGTCAAAGTCATTACAATGCTATACGTGAAAGACTTAAACATAATCCCTCATATAATGAAATTAATCTAATAGTAAAAGAAGCAATTCAAATACCCCCTAGTCAAGGAAGTGTTATGAATGCCTACGATCATATGTGGGGATATTTCAAAAAGTTAGCTACAGAAGAGGAAAAGGAAACTGCTACAAAATTAAAACATCAATTTAAACATCAAGATATTCCAATAGAAGATTTATTATCATTTTTAAGATCGTTAGCGTATCAATATGATGTTCAATATTTAAAAGATAGCACAGTATTAAAAGCATAAAAAAGACAAACCACACTTTTATAAGTGGTTTGTCTTTTTTGTAAGTAAAGGTAATAAACCTTTATTGACTCATTAAATGTACATTATTATAAATGTCTGAAGAAAGATTAATTCTAAGTTGTATCACTAAATAATTATAAACAATATAAAGGACTTATTTTTACATCCAGTGAAACGAATTGTCATGCTTCATTTAATTTGTTAGTACTTCGGGGGGAGTATTTCAAATTAATGTTTTTAAAAATCGCTACTTAAATATTGATGTTTCATCATACTTTAATTTTCAGAAGATGGTTATTCATTGGATGTCGTTTAAATATTTCTACCAAATATGAAATATGTTGTTGATTCTTGTTGTCATTGCTTCATATATTCAACATTGTTTCATGATGTCTAATTACTAGTTGCTAATGTGTTAGTAAAAATATTTAAAGTATGAATATAATCCTTGTTGTTTATACTAATGTTAAGTTAATCAATTTTTATTCACTAAATATGGTATATGTGATTCTATGTTGTCTCTCTCTTTTTGTTGTTATATCTAAGTTGTGTATATAACGTACATTTAATACCATAGATTACAACCCTTAATCAATTTAAGTTTTTTAAAATTTCTTTTGGATTGGAATCTATATTTATTATGTACTAAAAAATGAGATTACACGCTATTGAAAATTTCCAAATATACAATACTATATTTCTAAAACTCCTTTTATGTTGCAAACAATACAAAAATGGCTACGTTTTCACCAAATTTTTACTATGAACTTTATTTTTAACTATTACTATTTGAAGGCGAATCTATTATAATATCAATTATTATTTAATCGCGTATTAAATGCCACAGACATTGAATATCATAAAAACTATTCAATGCAAACAATTTATAAGTGATGATTTTTTTAGATTTTCAAAACAAACATAGAGGAGCTTCGTAATATCATATGACATGTAACCTAAACCTTTTTCATCAGTACAGCACCAAGCCATTTCGTAATATTAATAAAGTCATCATCTTATTTTCATTAACTAATGACTTGAACATTAAAATCAACGGAGAAGTTAAAGATTTAGATGCACACATTGCTATAATTAATCATGGTGACATATTTGAAGTTGAAAATGCTCATAATATAGTACAATTAACGATTCCGATCTTTTATTTTTATGTAGAAGATGACGACTTTTTCCAGTGCTATTTCGATAGACATTTATTACAATCTAGTGGTTATATCAAAACGCTTATTCTACAAACTATACAACAATATTCAGAGGACCAAACGGTTGATCATCAACTTTGTTCCAAAGTAATTCAGACCTTGTATAAAGAAGCAGTTATAAAATACGATGTTGATTATATCCCCAATATGTCAATTAGTAATACTTTGTTTTCAGAGTGTTTACTTTTTCTTCAAGATAGAATAACTCAAACTATTTCTTTAAAAGATGTCGCTATAAATAGTAGTATTTCAGAATCTTATTGTTCAAATTTATTTATACGTTATTTAAATATGAATTTTAAAGATTACTATACAAGTTTGAAAATCCGTCATGCTATTAAACTATTAATGACTACTAATTTATCAATTAACACTATATCAGAAGAATCTGGGTTTAGTAGCCATACTAATTTTACAAATCAGTTTAAAAACTATTTGAATTTTAGCCCAAAACAGTATCGCTCTTATATAGTCAAAATGGATACTTTGCCTCATTTAAATATAGAAGATAAGGATTATTCACCTTTTTTACCATTAATTAATCATTTTGATTTTAATAATCAATTAGCTACAGAGATTACTGAAATCAATATAGATAACTTTGATCCTAAAGATTATTCCAAACCCTCAAAAGCATTTATTAGACTTGATAATTTTAATGAATTATTTCATTTTACGTTCAATGAGTATTTTGATATTGATTTTTCATTTTTACCTGAACCAGTCATTCTTATTGAAAATGTTAGCGACGTAACTTCTAATCAAATTAACTATCATTTGTTACATAGATGCCTTGATAAATTATTTGAGAGACATATTGGTTTAGCAATAAAAATTAAATCTACAAATCAATTTAATGTAGTTAATCAATTTATTTTGAAGTTTTTACAAGGACATAATGACTATAAATTAAATAAAAAAGTCGTAAAATTAATGCTTATTTTTGATTCGTCTAAAATGTCTACACAAGATATACATCTTTGTCATTTAAAAATTAAAAATAAAAATAAAGATATCCAATATGGTATGACTGTAGACGGCCTATTACGTCAAAATCAGACTGTAGAAAAAACATACGATACTTTAAAAAGACTTAATTTTGATTACTATTTAATTGATATTGAAAATATTGAAACAAAATTATCTTTAATTAATAAAATAAGAACATATAATCATTCGACGACACATTTTGAAAATTATAAGCAGTTCATTTTAGATTCAGGCATAGACTCCACTCATTTTGTGTATGATTATTTATCTTTGAAATGTTTCAAATATGCTAGCAATAGTTCTAATCCTTTACAACTAGCTGATTTAGTTTGTCATATCATTGCTTTACTACGCTATGGTGGTGGTATTAGTTACCAACTCATTGCAGACGAAACGAAGTACTTGTCATTATTTAATGAATTCGGTAATGCATTACCTCTAATTCACATTTATAAAATGACTCACCCTTTTGTAAATGAAGAATTACAAATTTGTAATAACTACATTATGAGTCGTAAAGATGGCAATTATCACTTCATATTATTTAATAAAATAAACGATCGTTATTTATCTGATAGTCAACAAAAATTTATTTTCAAAAACACATTGAAATCACATTCATTGACAATAGTTCAAACTTTGAATAGTGAGCATGGGACAATAGATAATTTATTACCACAAACTAAAGAACAACTATTTCTTGATAAAGATATTATTAATCAATTGGATCAATGCAATCATCCAAAAACAGAACTATTTATTCAAGAAAATGATAATCAAGATGTTAATGTTGTTCTCAAACATGATGAAGTAAAATATGTATGTTTCAAACCTATTTAGCCATCGATTGTAGAATGATGTTGTCATAAGTTTAACAATCTCTGATTAAGGATATATTTAGTATTAAGGAGATGATAGGATTGGATAATCAAAAAGCAACTGAAGCAATTGAAAATGTATTAGACCATTCAAAAGTGGGTGTATTATCAACCGCTTATAATAATAAACCTAATAGTAGATATATGGTATTCTATAATGATGAATTGACACTATATACTAAGACAAATATTAATTCTATAAAGGTTGAAGAAATTGAAGACAATCCTTATGCTTATATTTTATTAGGCTATAACGAAACGACTAACAATAGTTTTGTTGAAATCGATGCAACTATTGAAGTTGTTAAAGATGAAAAAACAATTGACTGGTTATGGGAAACTCAAGATAAATCATTTTTCGATTCTAGTAAAGACCCTGAATTATGTGTATTAAAAGTAAATCCTAAATCAATTAAATTGATGAACGACAAAGATTTAGACACACCCTTCACAATTGAGTTATAAATGAATGATTAATCTCAACTTAAATAAGTTGGGATTTTTTGATGTGATACAAATTCGTATATTTGATGAAAATTTCAAATTATAATATCCACTTATATTTTAAATTTAATTGCAAATCACTCTATTTTTCTGTATAAATAAAATAGTAGATAGATAAACAATATCAAAGGAGATTTTGCTAAATGAAAGGTAAAAAAGGACTCGCTTATAGCCTTATTGCAATCATGGTCATTATATGTATTGTTTTAGTTATTGCTATGATGGCAGGCGGTAAAAAAGAAACATATTATGGCGTAATGAAGAATGGTACAACAATTGATAAAATGATTAGTGAAAAAGACGAAAAAATCGAAAAGAACGTTAAACTTCCATCAGATGCTGATGTATCTGTTAAAAAAGAGGATTTCGTAAGAATTACTAAAAATGAAAAATCTGGCAAAATTGCTAGTGTTAAAAAAGTAGATCATGATGATGTACCACATGGATTAATGACTCAAATCCATGATATGGGCGATATGCATATGTAATTTTAAAAGAAGCAAGTCGATAATGACTTGCTTCTTTTTTATGTTATACGAACGAATATGTTAAGTTATAATCTATCAACCACTGCCTCTAACCATTAAAATGGAAGTACTTTTAAGGGTCACAGTAGCTTTCGCTACTGCGTAAGAAGTACTAACCATTAAAATGGAAGTACTTTTAAGGGTCACAGTAGCTTTCGCTACTGCGTAAGAAGTACTAACCATTAAAATGGAAGTACTT
>ENA-ORXC01000247-ORXC01000247.1-marine-metagenome-genome-assembly--contig:-NODE-247-length-45345-cov-3.756671_pt1 | contig 45345 bp, 50 predicted proteins | sample MGYA00237865_ERZ511478 | MGnify/ENA metagenome assembly ERZ511478
CCCAAAACATTCTCAAACTCCCTAACATTACCTGGCCAATCATAAGATTTTAAATAGTCAACAGCCGCATCCGTTATCCCTTTAACATTTCTCCCATAATCTTGATTAATTTTCGTAAGCAAATGTTTCGCAAGGGCGGTAATATCTTCTTTCCGTTGTCTCAAAGGAGCTATTTGAATCGGCAGTCGATTTAATCGATAGTATAAATCTTCCCTAAATGAACCATCGATTATTCTTTTTTCCAGTTTCGCATTTGTTGCTGCAATTATTCTTACATTAATTGAAATTGGCTTCGCTCCACCTACACGAACTATTTCTCGCTCCTGAAGAACGCGAAGAAGCTTTGCCTGAGTCCCTAGAGATACCTCCCCTATTTCATCAAGGAATATACTCCCGCCATTCGCCTCCTCAAAAAGCCCTCGTTTACCACCCTGCCTAGCACCTGAAAATGCGCCATCTTCATAACCAAAAAGTTCGCTTTCAAATAAGGATTCAGAAATAGCAGCACAGTTCACTCTGACAAATTTGTTGTATTTACGATCACTTGCATTATGTATGGCATGGGCAAATAGTTCCTTACCTGTTCCCGATTCACCACGAAGAAGAACCGTTGCTGGCGTCGAAGCTGCCAGTTTCGCTTGTTGTACAGAGAAAGTCATTTCCTCTGACTTCCCGATAATGTCTTCAAAGGAATACTTTGCTTCAAGTGTTCTGATTATTTGTCTCGCTCGTTGAAGTTGATTGTTCAAAGAGTGTAGTTCTGAAATGTCATGAATCACCCCGACACTTCCTTTTAAGAGACCATCCACTATAACTGGTGAAACATTAACAACAACTTCTCTTTTTGCGGGACCGACTTTCATTTGCACGCCACGCACTGGTTTTCTCGTTCTGAGTACACGCATGTGCATGCTTTCACCTTCAGAAATGTCCGTATTTGCCGGCTTTCCAATTACTTCTTCCCGTTGAAGACCAGTTAATCTTGTGTAGGCAGGGTTGATCATAAGCCCTTTCCCAGTTTCATCCACCACTGAGATTGCCTCGTCAGAAGACTGTATAATAGCTTCCAGCATTGATTGAACACTTTTTAAATTTGTTACCTCTTGCGCCATCTGTTCAATTGCAGTCATATCTTTAAAAACAGCCAAAGCGCCTATGCGTTTTCCTTCATCATTAAACATCGGAATTCTTGTGGTAATAATTTTCTTACCATTAGGAAGTAACTGTTCTTTATTAATTTCCGCTTTTCCAGATGAAAGAACGCGTGGAAGTCTACTTGAAGCCATAAGAGACCCAATTATTTTTCCATCCGCGAGCTCTTTGCTAATTCCCGTTATTTTCTCGGCACTTCGATTAAATAAGGTCACTTCCTCATTCACATTCACAGCAATCATACCATCATGTGTTGAATCTAAAATAATTTCTTGTTGTTTGGATTGATGTCGTAACGTATCAATTAATATTTCTTTTTCTTCAATAAGTTTTAAAACAATATTAGCGACCGATCCTGGAATCAGGACAGTATGCTTTTCTCGCCTGTCTCTTATTTCTTCAAAAACCGCTTCATCCCCGGTAGCTTCTACAATGACATCGATTTCAAATTGGTTTAATGCTACTTTCCAATCTTCAAATACAGGTATCCCACTATTACGAGCTTTAAGAATACCAGGTGCGCCTTGGTGACAATCCACCATCGCAATAACTTTCATCATTTTAGTTTCCTGCAAAATCTGCAAAAGCGCCAATCCGCCTCTTCCAGCACCTACAATCATACATGTTCGCAACTTTTTCATCACCCGCACCCTATACATGCAATATATTTCATACTAATCATACATCTCTTTTTTAATTTTGACAAATTATGCACGGTTGTTTTTATCGTTTTTTGTAAGTTGCAAACACTGATGGACACTTCATTCCTACTTCGCTACAATAGCACTAGTGATGTGTAGAAAGGGTGCACCAGTAATGAGGTTAGTTGCTTTGCTTGTCGTATTAATTCCAGGAATCACCGGCGTTATCGGTATCAAATTAATGAGAGATGTTCTTTTCGGTGTAGTAAACCCACCGTTCACTTCTCTTGTTGTTCAATTTATTCTCGGACTCATTTTCCTTATCGCTGGCCTTGCTTTCGTTGGTGGATTTATTTTCTACCGTGATCGCAAGCGAAATAAAGTACAGCCAAGATTCTCTTCTAAAAAATAGTAATTTTTCATTGAAAGATCTTTCGTAACAGCACAGGTTCACATTGTAGTCATCTCCCAGACATAAAAACAAAGCCCACTTCACAAAAGAAGGGGCTTTGTTTTTCCATATTTAATTTGAAGCGTTTTGTTAAGCTTTCATCAACTCTCATATAGAGATAACTTGATTTATGTTTGAATTCGAATTACCTGCTATGAGAATAATTATCCATGTTGTGCTCAATCCGAAGCTTATCAGCAACCATTGCAATGAATTCAGAATTTGTTGGTTTTGCTTTAGACATACTCACAGTATAGCCGAACAAGTTTGAAATAGACTCTACATTACCTCTACTCCAAGCAACCTCAATCGCATGACGAATCGCACGTTCAACTCTGGATGATGTTGTATTGAATTTTTTCGCAATATCAGGATATAGGACCTTCGTGATCGAACCTAATAGTTCAATATCATTATAAACCATCGTAATTGCTTCTCTTAAGTACATATAACCTTTAATATGTGCCGGTACCCCAATTTCATGAATAATACTTGTGATGCTCGCATCAAGGTTTCTAGGGCGACTTTCACGCTGAGGACGCTTATATGACCCATTACTTGTTGTAAATGTTGTTTTCTTACCACTCACTTGCCTTACATGACTTGCTAAATTATCCATATCAAACGGTTTTAAAATAAAGTAGGATGCTCCTAAATCTACTGCTTTTTTCGTTACGTCTTCCTGACCGAAGGCAGTGAGCATAATAACGCTACAAGTATAATTCATTTCTCTTAAACGTTCGAGAACAGCCAGGCCATCTAAATGCGGCATAATAATATCAAGTACAAGTACATCAGGTTCTTGATCTTCAAGAACTTCTAAGCATTCCTGTCCATTGGAAGCGGTTCCGACTACCTCCATATCCTCTTGTCGTGACATATATTCCTCAATTAAATTCACCAATTCACGATTATCATCAGCTAGACATACTTTTATTTTTTGCACGGCTCCGTCTCTCCTTCCACAAGTTTGGTTACCGTAGTAGTATAGAAATTCAACGGAAGTTGTAAATTCCCTCTAATATTTCTAAAAACATTTAAAAACAATATTTATTCTTCATCATTCTCTAGCATACTTCAATTTACTACACAAAACTACATTTTCTGAATAATCTTTCAATTTTGTCGAATTTTCTTCACCCAAAGTATACCATGGTTTGTAAATGAAAGAAAGCGAACATTGAGCTTTTTTAGCTCGCTGTTCGCTTTTCATTACGACTTTCTTCATAAATATTAATACCAGCTTCTTCTAACATCCATTCAATATGAACGCCATAGCCTGAAGTGGAATCATTAACAAACACATGAGTAACCGCTCCAATTACTTTTCCATCTTGAATAATAGGGCTTCCACTCATCCCTTGTACAATCCCACCCGTTTCATTTAACAACTGAGGATCAGTTACTTTAATAACCATTCCTTTTGTAGCAGGGAACTTCTGAGGAATTGAACTGATAACTTCTACATCATATTCTTTTACCTCACTACCTTTTACTACTGTTAAAATTTTAGCGGGACCTTCTTTCACTTGATGAGATAGCGCAATCGGCATTGGCTTATCATACAGGCCTTTTTTTACTTCTTGGTTCATTTCTCCGAAAATACCGAAAGGACTGTTCCGCGTTATTGTACCAAGCTTTTGATCCGTTTTAGAAAATCTTGCTAGCTTTTCACCAGGGTGACCGTTGCTACCTTTTTCAATTGATGTTACAGAAGAGGGATAAATTTCTCCCCGATTAACAACAATTGGCTTCTTCGTATCCATATCAGAAATAACATGTCCTAGAGCACCATATTTTTTCGTATCTGGATGATAAAACGTTAACGTGCCAACTCCTGCTGCAGAGTCACGTATATACAACCCAATCCTGTATGCTTCATTTTGTTTATCCTTAACAGGAACCAACTTCTTACTAAGTTCTTCGTTTTCTCTTACAATCGTCACTTCTAATGCTTGGCCATTATTTGCTGCTTTTTTTACAATTGAGCCAATATCGCTCATTTTTTGAACGGCTTGACCATTTATCTTAGTGATAATATCGCCTACTTGAATGTCAGCAATTTCTCCTGGTGACCGATCTCCTTGATTCGTATGAATTAAATGGTGACCAACAACGAGTACACCACGAGTGTTTAATTTTACGCCAATTGATTGTCCACCAGGTATAACTTTAAAATCAGGAAGAACTTTCACATCAACTTTTTTAATTGGAATATTTCCAACAGTTAAATCCAGAATATCAGAACCGCTTTTGGCGCCGTTAACCGCAATTTCTTTACCCACTGGGATAAGACTTGCCACTTCAGAGCTTCCAAGCGTTGCAACGGCAGTAGTAACAGAGGATATTGTTGTTTGATCTCCTTCAAACATGATAATCTCATCTGGAATTGATAAAAATAACTGTATTGGTTTTGAAAAACCAAGTACGATTAAACCTCCAAGGAGAACTACTCCTAACAGCTTTCGAAACATCTCTATCTTCAATCCTTCACTCTCCTCGCTCTTGCTCACACCTCCAACATGGCTGTATCTATAATTTTGCCTTGAGTGGCCGTTATTATAACCTCTAAAAATGAAAATGCTACCCTCAGTTGGATAGCATTACATATCATGATTTAATTTGGTTTGCTTGATATAACAATTCTTTTGCATGTTTCTTTGTAAGCTCTGTCATTTCGGCGCCAGCAATCATTCTTCCAAGTTCTTCTATTTGCTCATCAGTACTTAAATTTCCAACACTTGTCTTTGTTCGACCTTCACCCGTTTCTTCTTTTGAAATATAAAGGTGATGATCAGCCATTGCTGCAACTTGAGGAAGGTGAGTAATTACAAGTACTTGAGACCCGGCGGAAAGACGCTGTATCTTCTCCGCCATCGCTTGAGCAACCCTTCCACTTACACCAGTATCTACTTCGTCAAATATAATTGATGTAATACCTTGATGTTTTGAGAAGATGGACTTCAACGCTAACATGATACGAGATAACTCGCCACCAGAAGCCGTTTTAGAAAGCTCCTTAAGCGGCTCGCCTGGATTGGTAGAGATCATAAAATCAATATCATCTTGTCCGGATCGATGGAAAAAGTCTTTCTTACTTTCATCACGGTCATTAAAATGAATTGCAAATTCTGTTTTTTCCATATAAAGATCTCTAAGCTCATGGTGAATTGATCCAACAAGCTCACTAGCTACTTTTTTTCGCAGACCGGTCAAATTATGAGCCTCTACTGTTAAATCAGCCTTAATACCTTTTAAGTCAGCCTGTAGCTCGTCTACGCGATCTTCTCTGTTTAATAATTCATCTACTTCATCTTCAATCGAAGCTGCATATTCCAATATGTCTTCTACCGATTCTCCATACTTTCGCTTTAATAATTGGATTTCGTTTAGTCGTTCTTCTACAAAATCCAATCGTGCGGGATCAAATTCAAGTTGATCACGATATGTATTTAATTTACCTGCCGTTTCTTCAAGTAGATAAAATTGATTAGCTACTTCTTCATGGTATCCCTGTAGTTCTTCATCAAGGTCCGCAACTGACTCTAGTTGTGACATCGCAAGCCCTACCCAGTCTAGTCCTTTATTATCTCCATGTAGGGAATCATAAACATCCTGAAGAGCGGTATATAGTTTCTCAAAATTACCTAATCGTAATTTCTCGTCCATTAACTGATCATCTTCATTAGGAGAAAGCTCAGCTTTCGTGATTTCTTCAAGTTGATATTGAATTAAATCCAGCCTATGAGCCATCTGCTGTTCATTCTCAGTTAAATTTTTCATTTGCTGCTGGATTTTTTTGTATCTTTGAAAGATTTCCCTGTATTCAAAAAGAGCCGGACCAATTGACCGTTCTCCAAACTGATCGAGCAAAGTAAGATGCTTATCAGATTGCATTAAATCCTGATGTTCATGCTGACCGTGAATGTCAATAAGCGTTTGACCAATCTCTCGCAAAATTCCAAGCGTCACTAACTTTCCATTTACTCGGCAGATGCTTTTACCTGTATGTGAAATATCACGGCGCAGTACTACCATGTCATCTGTAAACTCGATTCCGACATCTTCAAGTTTTTGCACCGTTGGATGGTTTGTATCAATATGAAATAACCCTTCAATTTCTGCTTTTTTCGTTCCATAACGAACGAATTCAGCTGAACCTCTCCCACCAACTAATAGCCCTATGGCATCAATAATGATGGATTTACCAGCACCTGTTTCTCCAGTAAGAACGGTTAACCCACGCTCAAATGAAACGGTAATCGCTTCTATGATTGCAAAATTACGAATGGATAGTTCCGCTAACATATTCTCCCACCTTTAAAGATCCTCATTCATATTCTACAGCATATCAATAAACCGTTGTGATAACATCGGTGCCGCATCAGCGCTCTTACAAATAATGAGAATCGTATCATCTCCGCTTATATTCCCCATAATCTCTTCCCAGTCTAGATTATCGATTAGAGCACCGATAGCATTAGCGTTACCAGGAAGCGTTTTCATTACAATAAGGTGATCCGCATGATCAATACTAATAAACGCGTCTGTTAAAGTTCTTTTTAATTTTTGAAGCGGGTTAAAGCGCTGATCTGCTGGCAGACTGTATTTATATCTGCCGTCAATTGTTGGAACTTTAACGAGATGAAGCTCTTTGATATCTCTTGAAACAGTTGCTTGCGTAACGTTAAATCCTGCGCTTTTAAGACAATAGACGAGCTCATCCTGCGTCTCAACATCTTGATTGGCAATCATTTCCCGTATCTTGATATGGCGTTGTCCCTTATTCATTGTATAACCTCCGGCAAGTAAAATCTGACAGCCTTATTATATAGTCCCAAACCTTTTTTGTATAGACCCTCATAAATATTCACTTACTAAAAGAAAAGTCCAACGTTCCGAATTCAGAAAACCTGATGGAATGTTAAACGAGAAAAAGGACACACATCGTGTATCCTTTATAATTTCTGATGCGCTTCTTCAACGACTTCTTCTGCAGAAGGAACATTTTCGACTTTGCTCTCCTGTTTCCAGCCAAGATATAATAGAAATTCGATATTTCCTTCGCCACCAGTTATTGGTGAATATGATATACCGTTTACTTGATATCCTTCTAGTTCAGCGAAATCCATTATTTCTTGCAGTACACGATGATGAATTTTTTTATCACGGACAATTCCTTTTTTGCCTATTTCTCCACGGCCTGCTTCAAATTGCGGTTTGACGAGGGCGATAACTTCACCTTTCTCTTTCAAAATCCCTTTTAATACAGGTAGGATTAATTTTAAAGAAATGAATGAGACATCTATTGTGGCGAGATCAGGGAGTCCTTGTTCAAAATCCTCTCTGACAGCATATCGAAAATTCGTTCTTTCTTTTACAACCACACGATCGTCTACTCGCAGTTTCCAGGCTAATTGATTGTAACCTACATCAAGTGCATAAACGAGAGAAGCGCCATTTTGAAGTGCACAGTCTGTAAAACCACCAGTAGAAGAACCAATATCTAAAACCACTTTATTTTTGGGATGGAGAGAGAAGACATCAATGGCCTTCTCTAACTTTAAACCCCCACGTCCAACATAACGTAGCGTATCTCCTTTAATTTGAAGAAGAATATCTTCTGGCACTTTCATGCCTGGTTTGTCCATCCTCTCCGTCTCTGAAAAGACAATACCTGCCATAATTGCTCTTTTTGCTTTTTCTCTCGTATCAATTAAACCTCGGTTTACAAGGAGTACATCTAGTCTTTCTTTTTTTGCCATGCTTTTTTATGCCCTCTTTTGTTTTGCTGGAATCATTTTCTTTGCTTTCTCAGCAATGTCATCTGAAGTTAATCCAATTTCTTTTAATAACTCACTTACACTGCCGTGTTCGATATAAGCATCGGGAATTCCCATTCGTTGAATACCACCATGCTGATAGCCACTGTCATTAACATATTCTAGAATGGCACTACCAAATCCACCTTGGAGTATAGCTTCTTCAACTGTAAGCATCGGTATGCCTTCTTGCATGAGATCTGCGATCATTTTCTCATCTAAAGGTTTTATGAAGCGAGCGTTAATTACACGAGCTGAAATACCTTCTTTTTCTAATTTATCCGCAGCACTCAACAGATCTTGTAACGTAGGACCAAATGACAAGAGAGCAATATCCGTACCTTCACGAATAACTTCCCAGCTACCAATTTGAATTTCCTTTAGTTCTTGATCCATCTTCGTACCAATCCCGTTCCCTCTAGGATAGCGTACAGCAATTGGTCCCTGATTGTACTTCAAACTAGTATAAACCATATGCTGCAATTCATTCTCATCTTTCGCCATCATAAGGACCATATTAGGTAAGTGTCTAAGGAATGAGATATCAAAAACACCTTGGTGCGTTTCACCATCTGCTCCTACAAGCCCAGAACGATCAATCGCTAGGAAAACATTCAAGTTTTGTCTGCAAACGTCATGAACGAGCTGATCATAAGCTCTTTGAAGAAACGTAGAATAAATCGATAAAACCGGTTTTAATTCCTGAGTTGCAAGTCCTGCAGCCATTGTAGTAGCATGCTGCTCAGCTATACCAACATCAAAAAGCCTTTCTGGGAATTGTTTTTCAAATGCTTCCCACTTAGAGCCTACTGTCATTGCTGGCGTGATGACTGAGATGCGATCGTCCTTCTCTGCAAGCTTTCGCACTGTTTCACTAACGACCTTACTATATCCAGGCGCTGCAACTTTCGGTTTAATTTGTTTACCTGCTTCAATCTTATAAGGACTCACACCGTGCCAAACGCCAATTTGATCGCTTTCTGCAGGTTGATAGCCTTTTCCTTTTTTCGTAAGTACGTGAATAAGGACCGGTCCTTTTGTCTTCTTAGCATATTTAATGTTTTCCATTAACGCTTCAACGTCATGACCATCTACTGGTCCGAGATAGGTAAAGCCAAGCTCCTCAAAGAAAATTCCTGAAACCAACAAATATTTCAAAGCGTCTTTCACGCGCTCAGCCGTTGAAGCTAGCGCTCCGCCAAACGCAGGGATTTTTTTTAGTAAATACTCAAGTTCATCTTTCGCTTTATGATATTTGCCAGCTGTGCGGAGCTTTCCTAAAATGTTATGAAGAGCACCTACATTTGGAGCAATGGACATTTCATTGTCGTTTAAGATGACGAGCATATCTTTTTGTTCATGTCCGATATGATTAAGAGCTTCAAGCGCCATCCCACCTGTAAGAGCCCCATCTCCAATAATCGCAACTACACTTTCGTCAGAGCCTTTCATATCTCGAGCAGCCGCCATCCCCATTGCTGCTGATAGTGAGGTAGAGCTGTGCCCAGTTTCCCAGACGTCATGCTCACTTTCATTCCGTTTTGGAAAACCACAAAGACCTTTATATTTGCGTAGCGTATCAAATCTCGAAGCTCGTCCAGTGAGGATTTTATGGACATAAGCCTGATGACCAACATCCCAAATAAATTTATCTTTTGGGCTATCATAAATTTTATGAAGCACGATTGTAAGTTCTACCACGCCAAGATTAGGCCCAAGATGTCCACCAGTTTCGGATAGTTTGTTAATTAAAAAGCTTCTAATCTCTTCAGCAAGCTCGGTCATATCGTTCATATCATAATTCTTTAGAAACTTAGGATTCTCAATCTTTTCTAAATCCATGGGAATGTCCTCCCCTTCTTATTTCGATTTACGGTTTCCCTTTTTCTTTTTGGATTGTTTGTCCACCATCTTGATCTTAAATGTTTTTTCTACATAGTATAAAAATCTACCTACTTGAAAGATGATACCTGTAGAAAAGTGAATGGCAAACGTTTTTCCGAGCGCTTTTCCTCCAACCGTTAACGCAGCAATGACGCTTGTAAATACTACTGATATTATATATTGAAACAAAGATCCATCGCTATGTCCAAGCTGAAGTGTTAATTGGACGACAACGGTTGCAGAGGCTGTACCACTTATAATACCCGATATATCACCAATTACATCATTACAGAAGCTTGCAACACGATCTGCGTTACGTGTCACAAAGATCGCATGTTTCGCACCAGTAAGACGTTCTGCGGCCATCGCATGAAATGGCACTTCGTTTGCGGCAGTAGAAGCTACACCAATTGTATCAAAGAATATCCCAATTAGAACGATCAACAGAACCACAATCATACCAATTGCCCATGAAACTCCACTTAATACCGCTGTTGATATAATTGAAAAAATAGCCGCTAACACAAGTGTGATAACGGCAATAGCTAGACTCCAGTTTATGGATTTTGATACGGAAGCTTTCATATCTACTCCTTGTCCATTATATAATCACATAAAAATAGGTATTCAACTAACAGGACATCAAGGGGTCAGTTCGTTTCCCCCTGTTCCCTGTCAGTTGAATACCCCTGCTGTATTATGTATCGCAGAGTGGTCACTTAAAGAGTAAAGACTGCGGCTTAGGTCCAGTAGGTTTTCCCAGATTGATACCTCAACGTCGCCGTTCAGGCGGTTTCCCTTTACATCAATCTTAGCGTAGTCACCATGCGCTAGACTGGATTACCACTTAGTCCGCACTATAATCCCCTTTAAGTGTCACTCGGAACAGTCTAGGAGTTTTCCTCAACAGTTCCACACATTTCCTAGCCTCTTTTGCAGAGCAGATTTCATATGGGTGGTAGGAAAAAAGCGGCCGGCCGAGCTGCAAATTTCCAATAATCCATAATCCCCTCTAGCTCCACTCAAGGCAGGCTACGCTGTTCAACTGCGTTCCCATGCAGCTGCAACAGGTTCATACCCCAATTCATAGCAGGCAGCGTTAACCGCTCTGCTACAAGAATGGGCCTCCGCGGAAGCAGGGTCAACGCCCACATGCCTTTGTGGATCGCCCTGCGACCTTAACTCCCAGCATCGACCCAAGTCTGGGCGACTCAAGCCAACACCAGGAACTTCATCGATGTGCCCTATGGCGGATTTTTAGGCCCGCCTTCAGAAATGGCGAACTGACTAGAATACTGCACCACTCAGTCTTAATTTATTATACCATACATTAGTTTTATGCTCAATTATGTGTTAGTGGTCCCGCTCTACAATAAATTTCGCAATAGATTGTAACGTGTCTTTTTCTACGTTAGCAGCAGTTAGATGGGCTAATCCCTCTTTAAAATGATGATTAAGTTTTTCTTTTGCTCCGTCTAGCGTGAGAAGCTTTGGATAAGTACTTTTTTCGTTCGTTTCATCACTACCAGGAAGTTTTCCGATCTTCCCTTCTTCTCCTTCAACGTCAAGAATATCATCGCTAATTTGGAAGGAAAGACCTATGTGTTCGCCAAAAGCACGTAGATGTTCACGTTGATGATTTGTTGCATGACCAATTATTGCCCCAGCCATAATAGAGAATACAAGAAGTTTTCCTGTTTTATGATGATGAATGTATTCAAGTTGTTCTAGCGTTAATTCTTGCTTCTCCCCGTCTAAATCCGCCATTTGTCCTCCTACCATTCCGGAAGGACCAGCAGCGTGTGATAACAATTTAATCAAGTCAACTTTTTGTTCACTTGTTAAATTGGAATCTGCAATAAGTTCAAAGCTTTGGGTTAATAACGCATCCCCAGCAAGAATTGCTGCCGCCTCTCCAAAAACGATATGGTTGGTTGGTTTACCTCGACGTAAATCGTCATTGTCCATTGCAGGCAAGTCATCATGAATCAATGAGTACGTATGAATCATTTCAACCGCACACGCCACTGGAATGGCTTCTTTAATGGAGTGACCAAATGCTTCTACGGTAGCGAGCATTAATATTGGACGGATACGTTTTCCACCTGCGTGAATCGAATACAACATCGCATCCTTCAATGACTCCGGCATCTCCAAGCGGTCAATGTAGGCGGGAAGTTCTTCATCCAACAGTTTCTTACATTCGTTCATATAGGAACTGAGATCTGAAGTCACGCTTCATCCCCCTGGACAGAAAAACGTTTAATTTCACCGTTTTCTTCAACAATTTGATCCATTTTACCCTCAACAGATTGTAGTTTCTCATGACATACATTTGATAAATTCATTCCTTCTTGAAAGAGTGAAATCGCTTTTTCAAGAGGTACGTTACCTTCTTCCAATGCTCCGACAATTTGCTCTAACTTTTCCATCGCTTCTTCAAATGTTACGTTCTCATTTTTCTCCATTCGAATCACTCTCCTCTAATCCCCATACATGGCAATCAATTTTTCCATCTGTCATTTCAAGTTTTAGAATATCTCCAGGGTGAACCTGATGAACAGATTTAATGAGTTCTTCTTCTTTATATGCAAGGCTATAGCCACGCTCCATTACTTTCAATGGACTTAAAGCATTCAGTTTCCCTGCAACAAGCGAAAAATCACGTTGTTTTCCCAGTAGAACACGCTGCATTTCTTTATTTAAAGAATGCTTAAGCTCTTCAAGCTCCTGACTCGCTTCTTTAAGAAGTTTTTGTGGATGCTGCTTCACTAGCTGCTTATGATTTCGTTCTACTCGCTCTGTTGTATATGATAGTAATCGCTTCATATTTCGTTGCATTCGTTCAACTTGCAAATCAAGCTCTTGTTCCTTTTGTTTCAATAATTGATCAGGGTAACGAAATGCATATGACTTCTGGAGGTTTGACAACCGATCTCGATCCGTAGCTAACTTTTCTTGCATAACTCTCATTAACCTATGTACTCGTTGGTCAACCCGCTCTTTTAATTCTACTACGCTGGGTACTGCCAGTTCAGCTGCTCCAGTAGGGGTTGGTGCTCTTAGATCTGATACAAAATCAGCAATTGTAAAATCGGTCTCATGGCCAACAGCTGATATAATTGGCACTCTTGAATTTGCTATACTTCTGGCAACTTCTTCTTCGTTAAACGCCCATAACTCTTCAATTGACCCTCCACCACGTCCAACAATCAGCACATCAATCATTTTCATGGCATTTGCCATCTCGATTGCCTGAACAATTGATCCCTTAGCACGATTCCCCTGAACAAGAACGGGAAACACCGTTATCCTAGCAGCAGGATAACGTCTTTTGATCGTTGTAAAAATATCTCGAATAGCTGCTCCAGTAGGGGAGGTAATCACTCCAATTTCTGTAGGATATCGGGGTATTTGCTGTTTGAGGTTTTCTGAAAACAATCCTTCAAAATCGAGTTTTCGTTTCAATTCTTCATAAGCTAAATACAAATTTCCAATTCCATCAGGCTGCATTTCTTTTGCATAGAGCTGATATTGACCATACGGTTCAAACACTGATATCTCGCCTCTAATAAGGACTTTCATTCCGCTTTCCGGCTTGAATTTCATATGTCGATTGTTTCCAGCAAACATCACTGCCTGAACACGCGACTTATCATCTTTTACAGTAAAATAAAGATGCCCTCGATTGTGAAGCTTCACATTCGATAGTTCACCACGTAACCAAACATCTTGAAGTGCTGGTTCATTATCAATCATCCGCTTCACGTGTCTCGTAAGGGCTGTAACCGATATATAGCGATCCGCTTTCACAACGTTCCCCTCCTCATTGAATTAGCTTTTTTGTATGATTTTAGAGAGGACTCCATTTACAAAGCGTCCCGATTCTTCTCCACCGAACAATTTTGCTAGTTCAACGGCTTCATTCAAACTAACATTTACTGGTATATCATCTCTCATCACTATTTCATACGAAGCCATTCGAAGAACAGAACGGTCTACATTACCAATTCGGCTAAAGGTCCAGTTAACAAGGTTCTCTTTAATGACTGCATCAATCTTTTCGAGATTCTCAAGCGTTCCGAAGACAAGCTCAGATAGAAACTCGTCACCTTCTCCCTCATTTAATACGTGTTGCAGGGCTTCACGTGGATCGGTGTCTGTTACATCTATTTGAAACAATACCTGGATGGCTTTTTCTCTTGCATGTCTTCTTTTCATTGCTATACTCCCTTTACGCTTATATTGCTATACCAATAAATAATAGCATAATGTTGAGGACAAATACAGGTTTTGCAATGTCCAATTGTTTTCATAAACTTAGGAAGGTTCATGAAAGTTGCTCGGATGAGTAAAAATTATTTCATTTATGAGTGGACTCACATTCGTAAAAAAAGCCAAAAAAACAAGCAGAGGGGACATGCCCCGCTGCTTATTCTTCGTCTTCAGTTTCTTTTTTATCAAACGTGATTCCAACAACACTCACATTAACTGCGCTGATTTCTAGCGCAGTCATTGTTAGAAGCGCCTGTCGAATGTTTTCTTGTACCTTCTCACACACTTCAGGAATGGATAAACCATAACTTACCACAACGTATGCATCCAAAATAATGCCATCCTCATCAAGCTCTACCTTGACACCTTTTCGATGATCTTTTCGCCCAAAGCGTTCCACAACACCTGAAGCGAAATTCCCTCTCATTTCTGCAACACCGTCTACTTCTGAAGCAGCAATACTACCGATTACTTCAATAACTTCTGGTGAAATTTCGACTTTTCCAAGTCCAGTATCGTGCTCTTCCATTTCAAATGATTGAAGTTCATTCATATTGAACACCTCACTTAGAATTCGTTGATTGTTCTGTTAAATCGTATTTCTCAAGAAACTTAGTATTGAAATCGCCGCTTACAAATTTCTCGTGACTCATTAAACGCATATGGAATGGAATGGTCGTTTTGACACCTTCCACCACAAACTCTCCAAGAGCTCGCTTCATTCTAGCAATCGCTTCTTCTCTTGTATCAGCGTAAGTAATGAGCTTTGCCACCATTGAATCATAAAAAGGCAAAATATCGTAACCAGGATAGACAGCAGAATCTACACGAACGCCAAACCCACCTGGAGGGAGGTACATGTCGACCTTCCCTGGAGATGGCATGAATTTCTTGTCAGGGTCTTCTGCATTAATGCGACATTCAATTGCCCACCCTTTGAACGTTACATCTTCCTGGGTGTACCGCAACGTTTCATCAGAAGCTGCTCGAATTTGCTCTTTAATTAAATCAATACCCGTTACCATTTCTGTCACAGGATGCTCAACCTGAATACGTGTATTCATTTCCATAAAATAAAAATTCCCTGTTGGCTCAAAAATAAACTCAACAGTTCCTGCACCAGAATATTGGACGGCTTTCGCAGCCCGAACGGCAGCATCGCCCATTTTTTTTCTGATGGTTTCATCAAGGGCTGGGGATGGGGTTTCCTCTACAAGCTTCTGCAAACGTCTTTGGATTGAGCAATCTCGCTCCCCAAGATGGATCGCATTGCCATGATTATCAGCAAGGACCTGAATTTCCACATGGCGAAAATCTTCGATAAACTTCTCAATGTAGACACCAGGATTACCAAATGCAGTTGATGCTTCCTGCTGGGTAATGTTAATTCCTTTTACTAATTCGTTTTCATCCTTAGCAATACGAATACCTTTACCACCACCGCCAGCGGTCGCTTTAATAATGACAGGATACCCCATCTCATTAGCTAGAGCTACCGCTTCGTCTGCATCCTTCACGATTCCCTCAGAACCGGGCACAATCGGAACTCCCGCTTCCTTCATCGTTGTTCTAGCAACGTCCTTGGTACCCATACGACTAATGGCTTCAGGGCTTGGTCCAATGAACGTAATATTGCACTCTCTACATAACTCTGCAAAGTCTGCGTTTTCTGAAAGAAATCCATAACCAGGATGAATCGCATCAACACCGGTTACCGTTGCAATACTCATGATATTGGTGAAGTTTAAATAGCTGTCTTTTGAAGCAGTTGGTCCTATACAATAAGCTTCATCTGCTAACCTAACATGCAAGGCTTCTTTATCGGCTTGAGAATACACAGCAACCGTTTCAATGCCAAGCTCTTCACAAGCACGGATAATTCGAACGGCAATTTCTCCTCGATTGGCTACAAGTACTTTCTTAATCTCCATACCATCATCACCTATGCTTTCACTAAAAACAGAGGTTGTCCGTATTCAACTAGCTGTCCATCCTCAACTAGCATTTCAACGATTTCTCCATTTACCTCTGCTTCTATTTCATTAAAAAGCTTCATTGCTTCAATGATGCAGACTACGCTATCTTCTGAAACTTTCTCTCCAGTTTTCACGTAAAGTTCCGATTCTGGATTCGGACGAGCATAGAACGTTCCAACCATTGGTGATTCGATTTTATGTAATGATTCATCTTGTACTTCTTCTTTTTCAGCCGCTTTAGGTTCTTCTTTTACAGGAGAAGAAGCAGGCATCGTTTGATCAACAGGCTGTTGTGCAATGGTTTGCTGTACAGGTTGTTGAACAGGTGCTTCTGCATATTGCACTTCATTTTTCTTTAATACAATCTTAGATCCATCACTTTCATATTCAAATTCATCAATGCTTGATTGATCAATTAGTTTGATCAATTCGCGAATTTCTTGAACTTTTAACAAGATTTCCACTCCCTGTCGTCTTTTTGCTAATTTTAGATAGTAAGGAGGTTTTCTGTATAGAAGACACTCTCCAACTTATAGCGATTATAGCATAATAATAATGACCATTAGTATCTCCCGTAAAACTTACAGTCAATCAAACCTCATGATTAAGACCATTATATAACAGCTGGTCCTAAGCCTATTTATCATATCATATCTTACGGTTACTTGGTAGAAGTCAACTTTGCACGACCTCCTCCACTAAGGGTAACAAATAAAGAAATCGTTTTCACTAGTATTTTAGAAAACGCGCCTAATTATAAAAAAAAGAGATGGAGTAATCTCCATCTCTACTTTGCCACAGGCTGAAATTCTACAGCGATTCTATGCCCTTCCCCTAACTGTTCTTCTGCTAGCACCATAATGTTATTTGCTTCTTCATTTGATAGCTGATCCGCTTTAACAATTACTCTTACTTTCTCGTCTTCAAGGGTATAAACCACTGCATCGCTATACCCTTCTGACTTGATCACATTTTCTAGAACTGATTCCTTTTGAGACAATGCCATTAATTCTTGACGCTGTTCATGTGCTTCATTTCGTAAGTCTGCTGATGCTTCACTTGCTATCACAGCCGTATAATCTTCAATCGCTGCATCTCGCTTTTCTTGAATTTCAAGCCTTAGCGCCGCAAAGACTTCATCACCAGAAACATTCATCGAAACAGATTTATCTTCAACACCATTCGTTTCTTTTGCTTCTTCTCCTTTCGCTCCTTCCTCGCTTTGCTCCTGATCTCCCACATATGCCACATTATCCGAACCAGGTGTCATGATGTAATAAGCTGATAAAACAATAATTAAACTTAGCATTGTCAATAACCATACCGTTTGCTTTTTTAAGACCATTTTATGATTCCCCCTTTAGTTTTTTCGGCAAAACCATCACCCGATGACTTTTCACATCAAGTAGTCTCGTCACTGCATCGACAATCATTTTTTTCACTTCCATGTTTTCTGCTCCGACTGCCACGACAACTACACCTCTTACAACCGGTTTCTTCGTACTTACTACGATCGGTCCTTGACCATTATCATTCTGGACAATAACGACTTGTTCATCGCTAGATTGTTCTTCAATCTTTCTCGAACCTCCATCGTTTGGAGATTCATAAGTATATTTATCAGTAGAAGTGCTGTTTTTCTCCACAACTTTTTGCTCTGTAGAATCTAAATTAACAATGACAGTGGCATCTGACACTCCAGCCACTTCGTCTAACGCTTCCTTTAATTGAGTCTCATACATATTTTCATATTCTGACATTGACGAGGGACTGGACTTTTTTTGACTAAAAGCTTCTTCACTTTCCGATGAGCTTTCCTGCTCACTGAACACTTGCTGGCCCGGGTCAGGCGTCGAGAAGAAACTACCGGAAAACATGAAGATGACACCAAGCCCTGCTGCAATTATTAAATAATAAAGCGGGATTCCTTTTTTCTTCTTCGGTTTTTTCAATTGATCTAGCCAGCTTGTTGGTTTTTCATCCATGTTACCTACTCTCCTCCCTTCACCTGAACGCCAACCTGGTTTGGATATAATCCCCATTCATCAGCTAGAAAATAAGCGACTTTCTTTGACTGTGCATCTGATGATTGAACCTCTTCTTCCGATAGTTCAAATGATACCGATACAGCTTCGACGTCCTGAACATCCTTTTCTACTGCCTTACTTACCGTTACTGCAATTTGTTCAATATTCTTTTCTCCCTCTGCATCTTTTAGCTCAAGACCTACATGTGTAATTTCAAGGTTAAACTGGTCTCTCAACTCCTTTTCAACCTGGCTTTTCATTTGGACAGCCATTTGTTCTTCAATATATGCAGCATTGGATGCTTGTATTTCACTTTTCTTTGATTCGATCTGATTTTCCATCCTTACATCCGGAGTGGGATCTGTGAGAGCTGCTGATCTTAACATTGAATCAAAATCTTTTGTGAAGATTGTTAGAATAGGCGATAGAATAACAGCCATTAACATTAATCCGATGACCATTTTCACATATCGCTGCATATTAGAATTTGGCAACAACAATTCAAGCACGGTAGCAAGTAAAATAAGAACAATGATATTCGTGATCCATCCCGTAATAACTGCCACTTCAAACCTCCTAACGCACCATTAGCGTAATATTTCCAGATGCTATAATGATTGTTACCGCTAAGAAAAACATCAATGAAACAATGGCAAGAGCTGCAAAAATAAACAAAATACTTTTTGATATTACATTAAGAGACTGGATAATTGGTCCTCCTCCTAATGGTTGAATGACTGCTGCCGCAATGTTATAAATCAGCACTAGTGATAAAACTTTTAGTGCAGGGAAGGCACATATCATTAGTAAAATGACAACCCCAGCTAGTCCTACCGTATTTTTCAAGAGCACCGATGCACTTAGTACGGTATCTGTTGCGTCCGTGAACATCCGTCCTACAACAGGTATAAAATTACCAGTTACAAATTTAGCAGCACGAATCGTCACACCATCTGCTACGGCGGTTGAGGCACCCTGCACTGAAATGACACCTAAAAATACTGCAAAAAATACTCCTAGTGTACCGATCGCTATATTTCGTAGTAAATTAGAAAGCTGGGTAACTTTGTACTGCTCACTAATCGTACTTACAATCGCAAGAACTGCGGACAGAAAAAGCATTGGTAGTACAAACTTCTGGATAAGCAATCCACCAGTGTTAACTAAAAACAGGACGATTGGGTGAAAAAAAGCTACAGAAGCAACGCCACCAACAGAAGCAATCAATGCTAAAAGTAGCGGAATTAACGCTAAGAGAAACCCCATCATATTTGCTATCGCGCTTTCTGTATATTGAATTGCCACGTGAAAACTATTAAGCGCAAGAATGATTAAAACCATATAGATCATGCCATAAGCCACTGTGCTTACTGCTTTATGTTCAAAGGCATTTTGCATGTTTTGTAACAGAATGCTGAAAATAGTTAACAATATTAAGCTACCAAGCAATTTGCCATGGACAAGTAATTCATGAAAAAGAAATTTCAATAAACCTAATAAATAAGCTTTTAGAGAAAATTGTTTTTCTCCTTTTATAAATTCCAAGAAGGAACCTTTCTGACTTTCAGGCAAAAAGCCGCCATACTCTTCGATCACTTCGTCCCAATAGGCCTGAATCTCTTGTAATCCGAGTGTGTTTAACTGCTTGTCTACAATTTGAGTTGTTAGCGGCTCATTTTCTTCGCCCTGAGCAAGTACTGTAGATTGAAATTGCAATAAGGTGAAGCAGAGGAATAGTAGCATCAACATCGTTTTTTTCATGTGAGGCATGTCCTGCTCCTCCCTCTTATGATGGTAAAAGTTTAAGCACCGTTTCAATAATCAGTGTGAGAATCGGTATAGCCATCGCTAAGATTAATAATTTACCAGCAAGTTCAATCTTCGAAGCAATCGCCCCTTGACCAGCATCTCTCACAATTTGCGCACCGAATTCAGCAATATAGGCAATTCCTATAATCTTTAACACCGTTTCAACATAGACAATTTCGACATTTGCTTTTGACGCCAGACTTTCTAACATTTGAATAATATGTTGAATTTCTCCAATTAAATATAGAAAAATCAAAGCGCCTGTGAAAACCGTTATTGTAAAGGCAAACACAGGCTTTTGTTCTTTGACGACAATGACAAGGAAGGTAGCGATTAAACCTAAACCAACGATTTGCAAAATATCAATCGCAGTCACCCCCTAACCCTGGAAAAGGAAGACCCCTCGTATTTTCTGAAAAAGATCGTCAATGATCGTGATTACCATATAAAGAACAACGATAAAACCAATTAAGGTAACCCAGTGCGCATATTCCTCTTTCCCCATTTGCTTAAGAATCGTATGAAGCATTGCCACAATGATCCCGATACCCGCTATTTGGAAAATTGTATTCACATCATGATTCATTTCCATTTCCTCCCAATGACTAAATCAATAGAATGACAAGAAGAATCCCTCCAAGAACACCAAGACTCTTAAACATCCTTTCATACTTCATTTGGTTGTCTCTCGCTTCACTTTCTTCTCTTTCCAAATGAATCAAGGCAAGTTTGATTTGTTTCTGTTCATGCTCCCGATCGTGTTGTCCAATAGTGGCGCCAAGTTGTTTCATTACTTCTTTCTCTTCTTGCTTAAAAGCCGTATACTTCCAAACCTCGTCCATGCTTTCAATCCATGCTTCATAAGCTGTCCCTTGTCCAGCATCGAGCTTTTTCCGAAATGAATCGAAAAACCAGGAAGTAGGGTGACCTACCTGTCTACAAATGTGACTACAGGCAACACTGAGTGGGGTCATTCCATATACAATTTCAGCTTCCAATGACTGAAGTGCTGCTTTTAACTGCCGCAATTGTCGAGATCGTTCGCTCACAGTTCTTGACCATTCCACACCTGCCCACGTACTCGCTAAAATAATAAGCACTGCACCTAATAACTTCATGCTAGATCACCTTTTTACGTCGAATTTCCTTACCCGTTTTATCTTTGATCGCATGAATCGTCCCAGGACCATTTTTACGTGACAGTTCGACAATTCTTTCAAAAGATCCAGAGTTCAATAAAGCTTTCATACTTGGCCTTCTGTGTAAATCATCCATGCTCGTTCCGTGGACAGTTACAACAAGGTTAATACCGGCATTAATTGCTTCAACAATAGCTTCACTATCTTCTTTTCGACCAATTTCATCAACAATCAATATTTCTGGACTCATGGAACGAATCATCATCATCATTCCTTCAGCTTTTGGACAAGCATCCAGAACATCGACGCGGTTTCCTAACCGATGTTGAGGGATTCCTTGGACGCAACCAGCAATTTCAGACCGTTCATCAACAATCCCTACTTTGGCTGACGGAATTCTTCTTATGTCATCGCCTTCAGCCATTATTCGAGTTAGGTCACGCAGCATCGTCGTTTTGCCGGATTGTGGTGGTCCTAAAATAATTGTATTTGTCCATCCCCCTGCATAAAGATATGATACAAGCGGTTTAGCTATACCAAGCTTTTGTTTTGCAATTCTTACATTAAATGATGCAATGTCACGGATCGCTTTAACATGTCCGTTTAGTGTAATGACTTTTCCTGCAAGACCGACGCGGTGCCCGCCTTCAATCGTGACAAATCCCTTTTTTAATTCTTCTTCTAACGCGTACAGGGAATAGTGGCTAAGTTTATTTATCATTTGTGAACTATCATCTTTTGAAATGAAGTATGTTTGACCGTTTAAGAGAGGAAAATTCGGTTCTCCATTGATCATTATTTCAAGCGGACGGTTAATGCGCATTCGAATTTCTTCAATCGTTGATCTTTCCATTTCTGTGTATTGACGCAGTATTTTCTTTACGTTTTCTGGAAGCACACGAAGAGCTTCTTCCACGAATGTCCCTCCTCCCACTGCTTGTTTCTCTTTACACTACTATTCCTATTACGATGGAAATATGTCTCTATCAAATCTATGAGAGCGTCCCAATTAAAATAAAGCCTACACCAATTACAATGAATAGAATTTTTGTGATTGATAGATCTCCTGCTAGACCAATTAGTCCAGCTGTCATCGTAACGACAAGGATGATAGGCCCGATAATAGCTAAAAATGCATTGATCAACATTGCGGTTTTAAGATCACGAAAAACTAGAATTAATACAGCTGCAATTAGCTCAATTACACCTGAGAGTATGCGAAGTAAACCCATTACAAGAACGGAATGAATCATCCTAACCCTCCCTAATCAGTACAACTTATGATGACACCGACTATTTCAGAAGACTAAGTTATGGACCAGCTCTTAAAACAACACAAAAAACCACCCTAATGTGGGTGGTTATCTTGCTTTTAAACCATGTAATATGAATTGAACAGTTAGTTCGATTTCTTTCTCATCATCCCAATCACGGTCCGGAACCATAATATATCTTGCTAGAAAAAAACCGAGAATGGCGGTTAATGAAAGTCGAATTGCAGAGGAAGAGGGGATTTCAATCAATTCTCCTTTTTCTTGAAAGTGAACGACTACTTTTCCAAATCGATCAAATAAATCTTTCGCTATATGCTCGATAAATTGTGTGCGAAGTTCTTCATGAAAGGGAATTTCTTGAATAAGGATTTTCACAATCGGTAAGTGCTTACGAATAAATGTTTGTCTATTTCTTACAACCGCCTTTAAAAAATCTTCATAGTGCTCATAGTCTTGTTTTAGTACTTTATCTAAATCTTTAACGATAAAAGGAGCAACAAGATGACTCATGACAGGTGTAACAATAGCTAGAAGCAAATCTTTTTTCGTACGATAGTGGCGAAATATCGTTCCTTCTGCTACACCAGCACGTCTGGCAATTTCGCTAGTTGATGAAGCAGAAAATCCCTTTTCCTGAAACATCTCAACCGCTGCTTTTACGATGCGCTTTTGCTTCTCAGTTAAATCTCCGGAATCGCTCACTTCTTCATCAAAAAGCCATTCCATGTTATTCTCTTCCTTCTTCATATGCTCCCCCTGGTTCTAAATTCGTCGATGTTTTTTTAGTGCGTATATGTTTAAAATCATAAAAACGATTGAAAATCCAAGTAAAACAAGTAAATCAATCCATATATCTGTTAAGCCTTGTCCTTTAATCATAACACTTCTCAGGGCATCAGCTCCATAATACAAAGGAGTTAACGGACCAATCCAGCTAAGATAGTTTGAGATCGTATCAAGATTAAACAACCCAGAGAAAAAGATTTGGGGAACGACCACAAGAGGAATGAACTGAATCATTTGCAATTCATTTTTTGCGAATGAGGAGAGTAAAGTTCCCAACGTTAGTGCACTTAACGCTAGCATAAGTGTAATCAACAAGACGAAAAGAAAAGCTCCTTCCATCATGAGATCAATCACATAAATACTATATAATGCTATTATGGCCGATTGAAGCATTGTAAATAATCCAAAACCGATTACATAACCTGTTACAAGTTCCCACCTTTTTATTGGGGTAGCTAAAACTCGTTCAAGCGTCCCTTGTGTCCTCTCTCTTAAGAAAGAGACTCCAGCAATTAAAAACACAAAAAAGAATATAAAGAAGCCTACTAAAACAGGTCCAAAGTGATCAAATGAACTCATATTGTTCGAACCAAACAAATAGGACACTTCCAAATCCATTTCTTGATTTTTTCCCATTGAACTACTTTGAACCATATTTATGACTGCTCGATTAATAGAAGGGTCGCTCCCCTCAAGATATAGCTTTTTCGCACCGTTCCCAAAATCAATCACAGCATCATAATCTTTTTTTAAAGTAGATTCAATAGCTTCATCTGAAGCGATGGGTTTTACACTAGCGTGTTTTTCCATTTGTTCAACGATCGATTCAGGGGTGTTTCGTACGCCTAGTTTCAATTCCAAATCTTCTCCGTTAAAGACAAGAGATAGCATGGTTAAAATGATAATAGGTGCCACAATCATTAAAGCCATCGTTCGTTTATCACTTATAAACTGCCTCAATATCCTTATTACAACTGCAAATATCCTCATTCCACCCCACCTCCAAATGAAAGGAACGCTTCCTCGATTGTTACTGAGTCAGTTTGTTTTTTTAATTCGTCCGGTGTACCGACTGCAATCAATTGACCATTTCGGATCATACCAAGCCTTGAACATCTTTCAGCTTCATCCATTACATGAGTGGTTACCAATATGAGGACTCCATTGCTTCTTAGTTTTTCAAATGTCCACCAAATTTTTTGTCTAAGTGAGGGATCAATTCCAACAGTTGGCTCATCTAACAGCAAAATATCAGGATTGTGCAACAAAGCAATGGCGAGGGATAAACGTCGCTTCATTCCACCCGAAAAATCTTCTACTTTCTTTTGAAGTTCATTCTCTAAATTAACGAGCTGCATTACCTCTATAATCCGTTCTTTTTGATCACGTCGATGGACACCGCTTAGAGTTGCAAAAAACTTCAGATTCTCATAAGCGGTTAATTCACCATACAAAGCATCCGCCTGCGCCATATAACCAACTTTCTTCATCATACTAAGATTGGGCATTTTCGTATCGAGCACTTTCACCTCACCATCAGAAGCCTCTTCAATACCACATAAGAGTTTCACTAAGGTTGTCTTACCAGAGCCGGATGGTCCTAAGAGACCGAAGATCTCACCGCGTTTTAGTGAAAGATTAACATGATCTAAAATGGTAGTTTTGCCGTAGTTCTTCGTAACATTTGCTTCAATTGCATCTTTGGGCATGTGACCCCTCCTAAAATGAGTGATTACTCACTATATTTTATCACGAAATTATTGATTGTAAAGTGAGTAATCACTCATTTTAAAAAAACAAAAAAACCGCTCATACAGAGCGGTTTTAAAATTCACTTCACTATCCCCTTGATACATATTCACCTTTAGAAGTATCAATAATGAGAATGTCTCCCTGGTTCACAAAGAACGGTACTTGAACCGTTAAACCAGTTTCAACAGTTGCAGGCTTTGTTCCTCCTGAAGCTGTATCCCCTTTAATACCAGGCTCAGTTTCAGTAACAACGAGTTCAACAGTATTTGGTAATTCCACACCAATTGTTTCTTCACCATACGTACGAATGGAAATTTCCATGTTTTCTTTTAGGAATTTGAGTTCATAATTAATTTGCTCTGCAGGAAGTTCCACTTGCTCATAAGATGTTGTATCCATAAATGTGTGCATATCTCCACTTGCATAAAGATACTGCATTTTACGGTTTTCAATATGAGCTTTAGAAACCTTTTCGCCAGCACGGAATGTTTTTTCTTGAATACCGCCAGTACGAAGGTTACGTAGCTTTGTTCTTACGAAAGCTGCACCTTTACCAGGCTTCACGTGTTGAAAATCCATTACTGTCCAGATCCCATTATCCACTTCAATCGTAAGACCAGTTTTTAAATCGTTAACAGAAATCATAGGTAGTCCCTCACTTTCATTATTCGCCGAGAATCAGCAATTCCTTAGTGGAATGAGATAGCGTCTCATTGCCAGTCTCGGTAATGACTGTATCATCTTCTATTCGTACTCCGCCCTTACCAGATAAGTAAATACCTGGTTCAACGGTAACGACCATACCCGGTTCTAACACCGTATCAGATTTAGATGAAAGCCCAGGGCCTTCATGTACTTCAAGACCAACACCATGCCCGAGTGAATGCCCAAAGTATTCGCCGTAACCTTTTGCAGCAATTAAATCCCGGGATATAGCATCTGCTTCTTTTCCACTCATTCCAGGCTTAATTTGTTCCATCGCCTTAAGCTGAGCTTCAAGGACCGTGTGATAAACACCTTTAAGTTCTTCGCCAGGATCTCCAACAGCCACAGTACGTGTAATATCAGAACAATATCCTTTATAATAGGCGCCAAAATCTAGTGTAATTAGTTCGTTTTTGCCAATAACTTTATCACTTGCAACACCGTGTGGAAGAGCTGAGCGAATACCCGACGCAACTATAATATCAAATGAAGACGAGGTTGCGCCATTTTTTCTCATAAAAAACTCAAGCTCATTCGATACATCAAGCTCGGTTAAACCGGTACGGATATAGCTTGTGATATGTTGAAAAGCAGCATCTGCTATTTCAGTAGCTTCTTTCAAAACGTTTAATTCACTAGCATCTTTGATCATACGTTGTTTCTCAAGAAGTCCATTTATAGGAACAAGACTTGCTTCTACTTTGGATTCATATGTCTTAAAAATCTGATATGTAACTTGTGTTTCTTCAAACCCTAACTTTTTAACGCCTAGTGCATTTGCTATTTTTGCCACTTCATCTACAATTGGGCCTTTGTGTTGTACAATTTCAAAACCCTTCGCTTGTTCTTTTGCCTGGTCAATGTAGCGGAAATCAGTTACAAACTTGGCTTCTTTCTCAGTAATTAGTACAACGCCTGAACTTCCAGTAAACTGAGAGATATACCTGCGATTGCTTGTTGATGTAATTAACATCGCATCAATATCATACTCTTTAAATGACTGACGTAGATTCTCAATACGTTCCAAAACTTCGTCCTCCTTTAGAATTATAAAAATGATCGCAACGCTAGTTCATAACCCACTAATCCAAATCCTACAATTTGCCCTGTAGTGACAGGGGAAATGACAGACGTGTGTCGAAAAGGCTCTCGCTTATGTACATTTGAAATATGTACCTCTACCACTGAAACAGGAACACTAGCAATTGCATCACGGATTGCATAACTATAATGAGTGAAGGCGCCTGGATTTAGAATAATACCCGAAGCATTCTCTGCTTCATGAATCCAATCAATTAGATCTCCTTCGTGATTTGATTGACGAAAAATGACAGTTGCCTCATTTTCACGAGCTAATTGAGATAATCGCTGTTCCACATTTTCAAGCGTTTCGTTCCCATAAATGTCGGGTTCACGTTTACCCAGTCGATTTAAATTAGGTCCGTTTAGCACATAGAATGTTTTCATGCCAGTCTCCTTAATCATGACGATTCGGCAGTTCTCTCTAACTCAGATGTTGCATAAAAAAAGAGAATGTTCCATGAACATTCTACCATAGCTTCATTTGTTTGAATAGGAAGTGCCCTTTTGCTGATTCTCATGATACTCAAAGGAGATCGAATAGCCAATGAATACTCCATAAAGTAAATAGAGGCAGATTGTTGTAATAACTGTATTGCGATCTAGTTTTGTAATTGTTGGCAAGTCAATAAACATTGGATTAAGCAAGTAGAATACAATGATCCATAGTACAACCCCATAAGCAAGCCCTGCCAGCATATTATTGATTTTCACAAGCGTTATTTTATATAAAAATGCAACGAGAATGGAAACGAGTCCAATCGAAAGGATGCCTATCCATTGACCTAGCTGTTCATTCTTCCACTCTCCAAGTGCCCACGGTGAAAGAATTAACGAAGGCGGTATTTTCGTGAACTTAAACAAATAAGTCAAGTACCCAATAAGCCCCCAAAACAGTCCCCCCGCTATTCCAATGGTAACAATTTTTGATGTGAAAGAAAGAGGTTGTTCTTGCTTATTCTGTTCAAGCTGCTCGTTTTCTTTTGAGTCCTGCTGCTTTTCTTTTTCCATTACATTCACCTCATACCTAGCATTTCCTAATGTACACGAAATTATTTATTAGAAATTATGGGTATTGAAGAGATTAAAATCGCTAACGTTGGGGAAAATGATTATTAACATCTCCTATCTAGAGGTTTTTGCCTATTTCTTGTAGAATGGTATTAAGTACATTTCATTAAGAGTATAATCGTTTCAAAACATTCTACTTCATACTATAGGTTGGTGAGAGATATTGTCAGATACTAACAAGCCTGCATATGGCGGGCAAGCGGTTGTGGAAGGCGTCATGTTTCAGGGGAAACATACATCTGTAACCGCTATTCGGCGAAAGGATGGATCGATTGATTATCTAGAAGTTCCCAAACAGCCGAAACCAATACGAACAAAACTTAAGAAGATTCCCTTCATACGCGGAGTTGTCGCAATCATTGATGCTAGTGGAAATGGGACGAAGCATTTAAATTTCTCTAGCGAGCGTTACGATGTTGATCCCTCTGAAGATGAGGAAGTCCTTGGAAAAGATGAGCCTTCTAAACTAACTCTTTTATTAGGTGCTGCTGCTATAGGCGTTATTTCTTTCGCTTTTGTGAAAACGATTTTCACCTTATTACCAGCATTAGCTGCAGCTTCACTGGAGTTTATATTTCCAGGTCACGTGGTTCAGAATTTAATAGAAGGTTTCATTAAACTGATTCTACTGCTCGGCTATATTTATTTCATTTCACTCACGCCTATCGTTAAAAGAGTGTTTCAGTATCATGGTGCAGAGCACAAAGTAATTAATGCTTATGAAGCTGGATTACCCATTACAATCGATAATGTCCAGAAACAATCACGACTGCATTACCGATGCGGAAGTAGCTTTATTCTTTTCACAGTCGTCATTGGAGTGTTTATTTATCTATTAGTTCCCACTGACCCTTTATGGGTCAGGTTAGTATATCGTGTTGCATTAATACCAGTTGTCCTTGGTGTCTCTTTTGAAGTTCTTCAGCTAACGAACAAAGTGAGAGACATCCCAGTTTTGAAAGGGCTTGGCTATCCAGGATTATGGGTACAGCTCCTAACGACGAAGAATCCTGATGATAAGCAAGTAGATGTAGCCATTCACTCATTTAAAGAACTACTTTCTCGAGATAAACTACGAGAGGAAGATGAATCGAGCACAAAAGTTGTGTAAAGATGAACAGGAGGTGAATCATTTGTCGCGCCGTGTTGTTCAACCTCTGATTTATTTATTAATAGGTCTTGCAGCTATTGGTTTTTTATGGAAAATATTCACAGATCCAAGCGGACTTTTCAAGCAGCTTCTTATCACTGCAGCAATTGCCGTCGTGATCATCTTTATTGCCAAAAAATTGATGGCAAAAAAAATGGGGCAACAATCAACTGCCTATCAAAGAGCTGCAAAACAATCTTCAAAATTAAAAAAGAAAAAAGCTACACCTAGAAGAAATGCCACTCACCTACGGGTCATCCCATCTAAACGACATATGCCTAAGAAGCGTTCATTACAAGAAGACAAGAAAGAAAATCCTTTTACGGTCATTGAAGGACGTAAAGGCAAGAAGAAAAACAGAGCTCTTTTTTAAAATTGTGGCTTTAAAGTGAACCACCGTGCTTTTAGCAAGAGTTCTCATTTAAATTTAAGGCTTTAAATTAAGAAAGGATGGCTGATATTCAGCCATCCTTTCTTTGTATTTCGGGCATTTTCCGCCACGTATTGAGGAATTGAGAAGTTCGCTCCTTACCTAACATGATTAATTTCTTCTGCCCATGTCTCTCTAATTTAAATGCAGTGGTAATATCCTGATTGATCGGAATGAATACGATATTTTGAGCTTTTTGATCTTCAATGTATCGTGCATCATGAGCTCGTTTCATTGTTTCAAAGAGAGCCTGATACATGTCAACGGCATTTGATATTTTATTTTCAGGAATTTGATTAAAGTTTGCACTCAGTTGAAACCCCAGCACAGGGCGAAGCGGTTTTTTATTTTCAGGGGGTTGAAAAACCCACAGTGGAAAATTACTCAATATCCCCCCATCTACCATGTAATGTTTTTTTCCATTAATGGAATAGAGAGGCTGAGGCTTAAAAAAGAATGGCAAACTTGCACTCATACGCACTGCTTTAGCAACTGAAAATTGCTCTGGCACGAATCCATAATGGGCAAGGTCATCAGGTAATACAACAAGTCTTCCTTTCGTAATATCTGATACGATAATCTTAAGGGAACCTTCAGGCAGATCTCCAAATGTTGAAATCCCCTTCTTTTTCAATAATCCGCCCACCCAAAGTTCTAGGTCCTTTCCAGAATAAAGACCAAGATTCCAATATAACATCAACCAGCGAAGAAGCGGGAACGTAAAACCTGAATTTTTCTCTAATAGTGAAGTCAAATCTGTATCAAGCAATATGTTTTCTAACTCATGCCCCTTATACCCTGCAATGATCAGTGCGGCAATAAGAGCACCAGCACTCGTTCCAGCTGTTCTCTTAAATGATAGCCCTTTTTTCTCCACAGCTTGAAGTGCTCCCACAAGTGCAATTCCTTTTACTCCCCCACCTGAAAACACTCCATCAATATACACATCCCTACCTCCTTCCAACCTTATTAAAGCCTAAGCTTATAAGCTAAGATTTAGTACAGAAAAAAAGATATTGTTTCATATCGATAAAGCCTTTATTGATAAAAAAAGGAACAATCCGATTACACCTCGGATTGTTCCTCGTGAGCTTCTTCATTTTTTCGCTGGACTTCCCTAAGTTCATCCACTCGTCCATTCGTTTCTTCAAAATATTGGACTAGATCTCCAATTCGATCAATAGCATCCCAACTTAAATGATGCTCGATCCCTTCAACGTCTTCGTATATGTTCTCTTCATTAACCCCGATAACACCTAGAAATTGTTCAAGCAAAGCATGGCGATCAACGAGTCGCTTGCCTAGCTTTTTCCCTTTGGGAGTAAGCATGAAGCCGCGATACTTTTCGTAAACGACATATTTACCTTTATCTAATTTTTGAATCATTTTTGTTACCGAGGAGGGATGTACCTCTAGTGCTTCCGCAATGTCTGATACGCGAGCATACCCTTTTCCGTCTATTAGTGCATAAATACGTTCAATATAATCTTCCATACTTGGAGTAGTGGCCATTGGATTCCCTCCATCTTTTATTCCATTTAAGCCAGTTAATAAAAGCATACACCATAGTATGGGCGGATACAAGGAAAGGTTCCATATGCTTTTATTAAGAGGCAAACCTTAGTGAACTAGCTAAAGGAGATCACAAAAAGATGAAGGATAAACGTTTCCGCTTATCCTTCGCTCCCTGATCCTAAAGTCCGCACTTCAGTTGTGCACTACAATTATCACATGTATTACATCCACCGATTTCTTTTACTTGCCCTTTCCGACAGACTGGACACGTATTTCCTACTTCAGACCCGATTGTTACATCAGTTGAACGAAGGTCAGTGATTGTATCAACAAGAACAACATGTTTCTTTTCTTGCATCCCATCCTCAAATTCAAGCTGCTCAAATGAATTATCCTCAGCTTTAAGGGTTAGTACTTGAGAATCACGGCTACCATCTACATAAACGGTGCCTCCCTTAGCGCCGCCATTATAAAGACGTTCATAAACAGCTTCTACTTGCTTTACGGAATACCCTTTTGGCGCGTTTACCGTTTTAGAGATTGAACTATCTACCCAGCGCTGAATCACACATTGCGTATCAGCATGATCTTCAGGCGCAAGTTCCATTGCGGACACAAACCATTCTGGCAACTTCTCGGGATCTGCTTCTGGATTTCTCTCGTAGTATTCTGCTAGTATGTCTGCTTTCACTTCGATAAATTTACCGAGGCGACCACTGCGGAAATAAGAGAACGAGAAGTATGGCTCAAGGCCGGTAGAAACGCCAACCATCGTCCCTGTACTACCCGTAGGCGCTACAGTTAGTAGATGTGAGTTACGAATACCATAATCCATAATGCTGTCTCGTAAGTCATTCGGCATTTGTTGCATATAGCCAGTGTTAACAAAAGCTTCACGTAACCGATTTGTTTCCTCTGTTGTTTCACCTTCAAGGAACGGGAAACTGCCTTTTTCCTTAGCTAAGTCAACTGAAGCACGATAAGCCGTAGTCGCGATCGTTTCAAATATTTGATCAGTTAACTTATTGCCTTCTTCTGAGCCGTACACTGTTTCGCAATAGATCAATAAATCATGAAGCCCCATTACTCCTAGACCCACACGGCGCTCACCAAGAGCTTGTTTTTCGTTTTCTTTTAAGAAATAAGGCGTTGCATCAATCACGTTATCTTGCATTCTTACGCCTACTTCAACAGTTTCTCTCAATTTTTCAAAATCAACTGTTTTCGTCTCTTTATTTGCCATTTCAGCAAGGTTTACAGCCGCAAGGTTACAAACTGAATAAGGCGCTAACGGTTGCTCTCCACAAGGATTCGTTGCTACCACTTTTTGGCCATAAGATGTAGCGTTTGTTTTTTCATTAGCATTATCAATAAAGAAGATTCCTGGTTCTGCCGAATACGTTGCACAAATATTGATAAGATCCCATAGCTCTTTTGCCTGAACTTTACGATACGTTCTTACAGGGAATCCTTGTTCCTTCCAATCACGAACATCACCTGATTCATGCCAGTTCTCATTGTAGAAACACATTTGTTCTTTCGTATAGTTTTCTACATCAGGGAAGCGCAGCTCATACTCAGCATCGTTTTCGACTGCATCCATGAAATCCTTCGTAAGACAAACAGAAATATTTGCTCCAGTTAAAAAGTCTGGATTATGAACGGAATACGTACCACCAGTCGCTAATTTCTCCTGTGCGTCTTGCATCACTTTTTCTTCAAAACCACCTGTACCGGGGATACTACGATAATTTAGAATGCTTTGGTACATCGATCTCTCAGAATCAGAAAGAGGCGTGAATTTAAGTTTATCTTCTGCAAGCTTTTTAATTTGCTCGTCTTTTGTGTTTTCCACAAGAAAACGAAGGATACGTGGGTTTTGCATTTTTGAGATAATGAATTCAATAATATCAGGATGCCAATCCGAAAGCATGATCATCTGTGCACCGCGACGTGATCCGCCCTGCTCTACGAGATGTGTAAGCTTTGCAATATCATCAAGCCATGAAACGGACCCCGATGACTTTCCATTAACTCCTCTTGCAAGAGTGTTCCTCGGACGAAGCGTTGAGCCATTTGTTCCTACCCCGCCCCCGCGACTCATAATTTCCATTACCTGTTTGCGGTGCTCCGAAATGCCTTCTCTTGAATCTTGTGGAAACGGCATAACATAACAATTGAAATAAGTTACTTCCGTATCTGCACCTGCGCCATATAGTACTCGCCCTGCTGGGACAAAGTTCATTGATGAAAGTTCATTATAGAAACGATCTTCCCAATATTTCTTTTCACCATCCGTTTTCTCAACATCTGCCAAGCCCCGAGCGTTCCGTCGTGCAATTTGCTCATAGTAAACTTCAAGAGGCTTCTCAATAACGTCCAATGAACGTACAATTAAGCCAGTTTCTCTCTCTTCTTCAGTATCCAGTACACCGACATAGTCTTCATGCACAGCAACAGTCGCTTTCTTTGAAGCTAGATCCAGTTTTTCAATATATCCAAGACCTCGTGCTGGGAACTTTGGATCTTCCTTAATCGTTAAGACAACAAAATCACCTTTTTGTAACGTCTTTTTTTCAGTATCTTTAAAGGCATAGCGATCCAGCATAACAAGACGACTTACACCTTTGTGGCTAAGGTGCATATCTTCTGTAATCGGATGAACCTGCGCGAACATCTCAATATCTTTATTTAACTGTGCGATGTTAATGGACCTTCTTTTTTCATTGGTTTTTATTGTCATATAAACCCCTCCATTTCGACATTTATACATATAAGAGCAACTCTAGATGTATGTAACTGTGATAAATCGTCTTGATTAATAGTAGCACATGTCCATCATGCAAACAATCATTTTAAACCATATATAGTGTTCAGAATTCTTCGTCCAATACTACATATAGTAAAACGGTGGATGTTCGTTTAATTTGTCAACTTTCAAATTAAGTGAAAATACGAGATTAAACTCGATAAATCAAGGTTGAATTACAAGAACAGAGAAAAAAGAGGAATTTTGTCTATTGCACAATTATCCACATTCTGTTTTTTTGATCTTTGCCTATCTTTAAATAAAGAATGCGTTTCGTTAATGCAACAAGAATAACTTTAGAACATTTGTTCCTCTATCGTCAATAGGAAAAAGCACCCATGGCAGGTGCTCATTTACTAAAGTTCCATTCGTTACTTGCATACTTGTCCATTGCCAAATCGTTCACGTAAGCTTCTTGTTCTTCTGATAGCTCAAATGGGACTAACTCAATGTTAAGGCCTTTTTGAAATCCATCATAAAAGGCTTTAATCGCTTCTGAAATTGATACTGATGTATCGCGAAGTGCATTAATAGCCACCGCTTTGTTTCTGAATCCTCTTTGCATCCGTTCACGAATACGATCATTTTTAAATTTAAAGCAATCAAACAATTTGTCTTCATCAATATCTAGCAAAATAGATCCATGCTGGAGGATGACACCTTTTTGGCGCGTTTGAGCACTCCCAGCCACTTTCCGTCCTTCTACAACAAGTTCATAATACGAGGGCGAATCAAAGCATACTCCAGACCTCGGAGCCCTAAGTTCTTCTTTTTCTTTCTCAGTTTCAGGAACAGAGAAGTAAGCATTTAAACCAAGTTGTTGAAAACCAATCAATAGGCCTTCAGAAATAACACGGTATGCTTCCCTTACTGTAGTTGGCATATCAGGATAATCTTCAGATACAATAACGCTGTATGTAACCTCTTTATCATGAAGAACAGCTCTTCCACCTGTAGGTCTTCTCACAAAGCCCAACCCATAGTTCTCTACGGCTTCCATATTTATATCTTTTTCAATACGTTGGAAGTAACCGATTGATAGGGTTGGAGGATTCCACCCGTAAAATCGAATGACTGGAGGTATGCTCCCTTCACTGTGCCATTTCAACAACGCTTCATCTAGTGCCATGTTATATGCTGGAGAACGTTCTCCCGAATCAATAAATGCCCATTGGTTCATTATCGGTACTCCTTTATCACAGTTAATTTCTAACACCTCTCCTATTCTAGCAGAGGTGAAAATGGATGACCAATCAACACCCTCTTATTTTATAAAAGAAAGGTCGATACGTGACGGACGTTATTTCTAACCAAGTTTCTTTTTAAAACGAAAATAAATGACAAACAATCTCAGAACTACCTATCGCAACTAGAAAATAATATTCCGTATTTAATTCGGTAACCTTCAGGTGAATTTTTTATTTATTCTTTTTTTCTTTTGCGGAAAGGGGAAAAGACGTGTAAACTTAAGGTTGTCGATTTTACTTGAAAGGGTGTAACAAAGTATATGGAATGGATTATCGCATTACTCGTCGCGATCATTGTGTATGTTGTCATTACTCGCTACATACAGAAAAGGAATTTGAAAACGTTAACGGAGGAAGAATTCCGAGCGGGCTATCGTAAAGCCCAACTGATTGATGTTCGTGAACCAAACGAATTTGATAACGGCCATATTCTTGGCGCAAGAAATATTCCTGTTAGTCAACTCAAAATGCGTATCAAAGAAATTCGCAAAGACCAGCCAGTCTATATGTATGATTACAACGGAATTATTGTCGCTCGTGCTGCAAGCATCCTTAGAAAGCACGGGATTAAGGACCTTTATCAGTTAAAAGGCGGCTTCAAAAAATGGGGCGGAAAAGTAAAGAAGAAGTAAAAAGCAGCTGCGTAGCAGCTGCTTTTTTATTTCCGAAAAGTATTTAATTACGCTGATACGAAAGGTAGATTACGATTTTTGGTATCGTAATATTGGTTTTCTTGCAGCTGTCGTTTCATCCAGACGGCCAATCACAGTTGTATGAGGAGCTTCCTGAACAATTTCTGGGTTATCTTCTGCTTCTTTCGCAATTTGAAGCAGTACATCACAGAATTCATCAAGGGTTTCCTTTGATTCCGTTTCTGTCGGTTCAATCATCATACACTCTTCGACATTAATAGGGAAATAAATCGTAGGTGGATGATACCCAAAATCAAGCAAACGCTTGGCCATATCTAACGTTCGAACACCCAGTTTCTTTTGTTTCTTACCAGAAATAACGAATTCGTGCTTACAATGCTGTTCATACGGCAACACAAAAGCATCTTGAAGACGTCTCATCATATAATTTGCGTTCAAAACCGCATTTTCAGATACTTGCTTTAGTCCTTCTGGCCCCATCGTACGGATGTACGTATAAGCACGGACGTTAATACCAAAGTTTCCATAATAAGGTTTCACTCGTCCAATCGATTGAGGACAATCATAGTCAAAACGATACGCATCATTTTCTTTTACAAGAACTGGTTTCGGAAGGTATGGAATGAGATCTGATTTAACTCCCACAGGTCCTGAACCAGGTCCTCCTCCACCGTGTGGGCCTGTAAAGGTTTTGTGCAGATTTAAGTGCACCACATCAAAGCCCATATCTCCTGGTCGAGCTGCCCCCATAATGGCATTCATATTTGCACCGTCATAGTAAAGTTTTCCACCGGCATCATGAATAATTGTCGCCATCTCGGTAATTTGCTCTTCAAATAGACCAAGCGTATTGGGATTTGTAAGCATAAGAGCTGCCGTGTCTTGATCAACAACACGCTTTAGATCCTCGAGATCGACTAACCCTTTTTCATTTGACTTTACGGTCACTGCCTCAAAACCAGCAACGGTAGCAGAGGCGGGATTTGTACCGTGGGCAGAGTCTGGGACAATGACTTTTGTACGATTAAAATCCCCATTTGCTTCATGATAGGCACGAATCATCATTAATCCTGTCCACTCGCCATGAGCACCTGCAGCAGGTTGTAGGGTCACTTCGTCCATACCTGTTACAGCGACAAGGTTTTCCTGAAGGTTGTACATCATTTCTAGCGCACCCTGAACGGTCTCCTCTTCTTGAAGCGGATGGACAAAAGCAAAACCAGGATACCTTGCCACATCTTCGTTAATTTTTGGATTATATTTCATCGTACATGAACCAAGCGGATAAAATCCAGAATCCACCCCGTGATTACGTTTCGATAAGGCGGTATAGTGACGCATTAGCTGCAGCTCCGACACTTCTGGTAGCTCCGGTTCAGTTTTGCGATTAAATTCCTCCGGTAACCATTCATCTAAATCAATGTCAGGAACATCAAGTTCAGGAAGACTGTATGAAATACGCTCCGGTTCACTTAGCTCAAATATTAACGCCTGGTCTTTACTCATTTTGCTCCCCCCACTTCTTCTACAAACATATCAATTTCCGCTTTTGTACGATTTTCTGTTACTGCGACAAGCATGTGATTGTTAAGTTCAGGATAATCGCGACCAAGATCATACCCGCCGATGATTCCTTTAGTTAATAACTTGCGATTCAATTCCTTGATTGGGCCGTTAACCTTAATAACAAATTCATTGAAATAGACGCCATTAAACACAGTTTCTACACCAGCTTCTTCAAGAAGTGCTTTCGCATAATGAGCTTTTTTTATATTTTGCTCTGCCATTTTGCGTACGCCTTTCTTTCCGAGCGCGGTCATAGCAACTGAGGAAGCTAGCGCATTTAGTGCCTGGTTTGAACATATATTGGACGTCGCTTTATCCCTGCGAATATGCTGTTCTCTTGCTTGTAACGTAAGTACAAAACCACGCTGTCCATTATCATCAGTTGTTTGTCCAATCAAACGTCCTGGAACTTTCCGCATTAGTTTTTTCGTCACTGCGAAATATCCACAGTGAGGCCCACCAAATTGAGCTGGGATACCAAACGGCTGACAATCTCCAACAACAATATCCGCACCCATCTCACCAGGTGGCGTTAAGCGCCCAAGCGCCAGTGGGTTACTTGAAACGACGAACATTGCTTTTTGCTCATGTACAAGCTTTTCAATATCTGGCAATGGTTCAAGTTGCCCGAAAAAGTTCGGATACTGAACCATCACACAAGCAGTATTTTCGTCAATTTCTTGCTTCAACTTTTCTAGGTCTGTAACTCCATTGCTCGAATCGACTTCAACCACGGATAAGCGTTGCCCTCTAGCATAAGTATCAATTACGGCACGCGCTTCTGGGTGGACCGTTTTAGATACGATGATTTTTTTCTTTTTTGTTTGTCCGGCACTTAGCAGACCCGCTTCAGCTAGAGCCGTAGGACCATCGTACATGGAGGAATTCGCTACTTCCATTCCTGTTAATTCACTAATCATCGTTTGAAACTCAAAAATAGCTTGCAATTCACCTTGAGAAATTTCAGGTTGGTATGGCGTGTAGGCCGTATAAAACTCAGAGCGACGAATAACGTGATCTACGACAGAAGGAATGGCATGATCATAAACGCCCGCACCGAGGAAAGACGCATTTTCGAGAGTATTCGCATTTTGGGATGATAGCTTTGACATGTAACGAATCAATTCCGATTCAAAAAGCTGCTTTTCCACCTTAAGTTCGCCTTTAAAACGAATGGCTTCTGGAATATCCTCAAAAAGATCCTGAACAGAGTCCACCCCAATTGTTTCAAGCATTTCTTTCCTGTCCTGGTCAGTCGTTGGCAAATAGCGATGTTTCATATGTTCATTTCCTCCTCAGTATCCGTTTATTTCTGACGTTTATAGAATGGTGATGGAATAACTTTTGCTTGTACACGCTTATTGCGAATTTCCACATCTAGCTCAGTATCCATTTCTGTATACTCTTTCTTAATTAGCGCAAGACCTACGTTCTTTTTTAAAGTTGGCGATTGTGTACCTGTTGTCACTTCTCCAATCAGTTCTTCCCCTTTATAAACAGGGTAGTTCGTACGAGGAATACCCCTCCCAATCATTTCAATGCCAACCAATTTTCGCTCCAGGCCATTTTCACGCTGACGAAGGAGAGCAGATTTACCAGCAAAATCAGCCTCTTTACTAGTTTTAACAGCAAAACCGATTCCCGCTTCAAGTGGAGAGATATCCTTCGTTAGCTCCTGTCCGTAAAGAGCCAGCTTAGCTTCAAATCTAAGAGTATCACGAGCTCCCAAGCCGCAAGGTAAGATATTTTCTGGTTCACCCGCAGCTAAAATCGCTTTCCAGAGAGCAGGAGCATCTTCTGAAGCGGTATATAGTTCAAATCCATCTTCACCTGTATAACCAGTTCGAGAAACTAACGTTTTAATTCCCGCAATCATAAGATCAGCCTGAAACTTAAAGAAACCAATTGATGAAAGATCTGTATTTGTGAGACGTTGCAGAATGACCTCTGCTTTTGGACCTTGAATCGCTAGTTGAGCCATCTCATTCGATATATTGTTAAGGGATACACCTTCAATGATGTGCTCCTCAAGCCAGTCATAATCCTTAACGGTATTCGCTGCATTTACGACTAATAAGTAATGTTCCTCCGAGTATTTGTAAACGAGAAGGTCGTCTACCGTACCACCATCCTCATAGCACATTGCAGTATACTGGGCTCCATTTACTTTCAGTTTGCTAACATCATTTGTCATCATCTTCTGAAGATAATCAAGAGCTTTTTCACCTTTGACATCAATTTCTCCCATATGAGAAACATCAAATAATCCAGCTCTTGTTCTCACAGCTTCATGCTCTTCCTTAATACTAGAAAATTGAACAGGAAGTGCCCATCCACCAAAATCAATTGTTTTAGCACCCATTGACTTATACGTATCAAATAACGGGGTTTTCAATAACTCGCTCATCTTGTTCCCTCCTATAACATCAAAATTAAAATCGTTTCATTTAACCCTAACCAACTATGCAAACCAAACCATGTCCAGCCATTAAAAAAGGACAGAGAAAACCCGCTATCAGTAGCGCGTTTTCTCTGTCCTTTTGACCTGAAAGTTTCTCCTCACATCAAGGTGCGAGGATTACATCTTTGGCGGCTTAAAGAAGCTCTCTCCAGAGGTGCGTCTAACAAGAGTCTTTTTGCCTGAGAGATTCACAAATTTGCTTGCTCCTTCGGCGCTGCATCTAGCAGTCTCTCCTCTTGCCTTCATTCGCTTATTTTCAGTTTTAAGGTATTGGATTGTACGGATTGATTCATACTATTAATGCTTTCGATTTCAATCCTACCACTACCATAGGAGCGTTGGCAACAATCTTTTTAATAATAAAAGTATTTTAACTACTATATTAAACACGAACAATATTATACATTAAACTTATATCATTCGTAAATAACAGTTTTAAAGAAAGGGTTTTCATTTTGAGGACTGAATTACAATTCGATCAAGAGTGGACAAACAACTTTCTCAAACAAATTGAAGAGGATGGACCATGGGCTAATTGGGGGCTTTTCAAACTGGCTATCGAAGCTGAACAACATCGGGCTATCCCATCGTTTAAAGGATTACAAGCTCCTACTTACCTTCCTGACTTAACACCACACCCTTATCAACTCGAAGCTGCACGGCGAGTCGTTGAGGAGATGAACGGAAAGGCTATTCTAGCAGATGAGGTTGGTCTCGGAAAGACAATCGAAGCTGGTCTTATAATTAAAGAGTATATGATTCGTGGGTTAGTAAAAAAAGTCCTTATTCTTGTCCCAGCCTCGTTAGTGTCTCAATGGGCCATCGAGCTTAACACAAAATTTTATATACCTGCTGTCGTTCAACGAAAAAGCTATGTTTGGGATCAGTGTGATGTCGTCGTATCCTCGATTGATACAGCAAAACGTGAGCCCCATCGGTCAATTGTTTATGAGCAACATTATGATATGGTCATCATCGATGAAGCGCATCGTTTAAAAAACAACCGAACAAAAAACTATGAATTTGTCCAACATTTGCCTAAGAAGTTCTGCCTTCTATTAACAGCTACTCCCGTTCAAAACCGTCTTGATGAAGTTTTCAACCTAGTATCATTACTAAAACCAGGTCATCTCGGCAGCTTTGAGAATTTCGAAAAGGATTACAAAGGAAAAGAAAAAAATGCTGAAGACGAAGAGAGACTTCGCACACTGATACAAAAAGTAATGGTAAGGAATCGCCGTGAGGATACTGGTATGGATTGGCCTGAACGCATTGTAAAAACGGTACCGATTACTTTCTCACCTGAAGAAGAAGATCTTTATCGTTCAGTTGAAGCATTGAAAAAGGAACCGATTTCAACCCGTAGTCAATTTTCAATTATTACCTTATTAAGAGAAATTTGTTCAAGTCGTGAAGCTGCCTATATGACATTAAAAAAAATGCTTGAGAAAGATTCTCTTGATGAAGTCACACAAACCTTCATCCACTCCTTAATTAAAAAAATTGAAGGTGTACCAACAAATTCAAAAGCACAAAAAGCCCTTGAACTAATTCAATCAATTGAAGGAAAAGTCATTATCTTCACGGAATATCGGGCGACACAGCTATATTTACAATGGTTTTTAAAGGAGCACGGTATCACTTCCGTTCCTTTTCGAGGTGGGTTTAAACGTGGAAAAAAAGATTGGATGAGAGAGTTATTTAAGAATCACGCTAAAGTTCTTATTGCAACAGAAGCTGGTGGAGAAGGGATCAACCTTCAATTTTGTCAGCACGTCATTAACTATGACCTCCCATGGAATCCTATGAGGATAGAGCAACGGATCGGCCGCATTCACCGACTAGGTCAAGAAGGCGATGTTCACATTTATAATTTTGCAACAAAACATACGGTTGAAGAACATATACTTACCCTGTTATACGAAAAGATCCAGCTGTTTGAAAGTGTCATAGGTCAACTAGATGAGATCTTAACTCGCCTCGGGATGCGTGATATAGAAAAACATATTTCTGACATTCTACTTCATTCCGAAAGTGAAGGGGAAATAAAAATTAAGATGGATAATATTAAAGAATTAATCAATTATCAAAAGGAGGATTCAGATGCACCAAGAAAATATTCATAACTATTTGCGTTCGTATTTTCTCGCGAACGATTGTCGTATTCTACACGAAAAACCTGGCCTCCTCGATGTTCAACTAACCATTGAACTTGATAAAGAGTTAATGAACCGACCATTTTATTGGCATTATCTTGAAAAGACTGGCGGAACGCCACGACCGATGACGCTTACGTTAATTACAAATCAAACTATTGAAGAGAAAGGTGAGTTTGTTCATTTTGGAGCACCAAGACTGCATCAAATCTTTTCCTCTACAAAAAAACTCGCCTCTTCCATTCGTCTATATGAGGATGTACAAACAAATCAGCAACAGCAATATCCCCTTCATCCCTGGCTTTGTCTTAATATAAAAATTTCCTATCAATGTGATAGAAAAAAACACCGTCTTCTTTCACTCGGTCTTCACCTTGTTAGTGGAGCGGTAGTCGATGACTTTCACAATTTGTTACTAGAAAAGTCGCTTACCCCAAAAATTCCTGACTATGCTTTTACCGTAACACCTATCATAAAACCAGAAAGTGGATTAAAAAGACTCGAATCTGTTGTAGAAATGCTGCTCACAAAAGAAGATGTACAGTGGGCTGAAGAGGCAAGGATAAGGTGGGCTTCTGATCAGCACCTTCTTGATCAATTTTACGAGGGAAATACGAATGATCAACGGTATGAAGTAGAAAAAGAGGCACTAAGAAAACAGTATGAGCCAGTCATTACTGCAGAAATTATTAATGGAGGTATTTTCCACCTTGTTCCCGGTATCGAATCACAACCTTATCCCACTTAAAAAAGCTCGGACTCAACTGTCCGAGCTTTCACGCTTCTTTTTCTTCATGAACATCGATACCGACATTGGAATAATGCCAAACCATCGAAACAAAAAAGGCTGCTTTTTTGCTTTTTTTACAGCACGCTGCTGCTGTCTTTCTTCTTTTGGTTGATCGATATATGAGACAACTTGTTGTGTCATATATTTCACTAAATCGTTCGATGACATCTTGATCACCCTTTTATCATTGTCTACATTATTAAGGGTGTCCAAATACTTAGTTTTTTATCCTATGCGTTGACATATTTCGGCGACAATGTCTTTTACTGAACGATTCGTCGTCTCAATTTCATAATCGGCTTCACGGTATAACGGCAGCCTTTCCGTGAAAATAGTGTTAATCTTCTCTTGCTTGTTATCTCCAGCAAGCAATGGCCTTGAAGTATCGCCTTCTAACCGCTTAACAATTTCTTCAGGCTCACAGTGTAAATAGATCATTGTGCCATTCTGCTTCATAAAAGAGCGATTTTTTTCACTTAAGACGATCCCACCGCCTGTACTAATAATAATATTTTCAGTCGGAAGATCTTTGAGAGACGCTGTCTCATATGATCGAAACGCTTTCTCCCCCTCACTTTCAAAGATAACTGGAATTTCTCGTCCTTGCATTTTCGTTATATGCTTATCCGTATCCTTTGAAGGAAGAGCTAACGCTTTTGATAACTCTTCAGCAACAGTTGTTTTCCCTGATCCCATAAAACCTGTTAAGTAGATCGCTTTCATGTTTATCCCTCACTCCATTCTACGACTTCTTTCAATGTTTGATTGTATTGGAACAGCGCAAAAACCTTCGTTGCATTTTGAGTTGTTCCATTTAGCGTGATGTAAATAACTTCTGAAGGAGAAAACTGGATCGCGGCGTGAACCGTGCCTTCTTCATAAATAAATGTTTTCTCAGTAGTTTCGACATCGGTTTTTTGTATATATGAAATTGTATCTTTCATTCCTAGCACTAGCAAGGAATGCTTTTTGAATTGTTCCTCTTCACGATCTAGAAATGCTCGTTCGTTCATTGTTGCATAGCATAAATGAAAAATGAACCCAAGAAGAAGTGTGCTAATTAGCATCATCATAGCAGTCATATAGCCTTGGTCATCCAGTTGCTTAAGACATTTGAAAACTAACTTGTTTCTCCGTTTTCCCATTATTCAAATCCACCTCGATCATTACTCTCCTACCGGAGATTTGAACCGTAAAATCTCTAATGTCTTGTAAGACAATTTCATGACCGGTATTATTGACGCGGCGACGTATGGAAGATCCATACCTTTCATACTTAACGATCGCTCCATCTTTTTTTGTTAGTTCAATACTTCCCTTACTAAGTATAATTTGAGTGGCTTCTCGAACTTCTTTAGAAAACAAGTGAAAAAACAAGCGTGCTTCTTCTTGCTGAAAATCTGCCCCTGAATTTTGGATGGCCGCGCTCATAAGTAAAGGAAGCGTCCATATAATAGCCAGTAATATGGTCAAGGTTAGCATTAGTTCAAGTAACGTAATCCCTCTTTCACTTCTCATGAGGCAAGCTTCTACATATCAATAATTCATCCTTTTTCTCTTCATTGTAAGAAATGCACAACCCATTCGGTGTTTCAGTTAAGTAAAATACAGTGCCTTCCAAGATTTCTTGCTTGGGAGGTACTACATTGTTTAATACAAAGTCATTCCAATGATGATCGAGCAAAAGTATCGCTTCCTTTCTCGTTTGAATGCTCATTCGCTCTTCATAAAGTTGTACATAAATTGGCAATGCGCCAGATGATAAAAGAGTAAGTATAGAAAGGGCTATCAAACCATCAAGTAACGAGTAACCATTACAATTTTTTAATATAAAAGCGACCTGCTCCCACTTGTACAACAAGCTTATACTCCTCCTTACCCGCCTTCATATAAAGGGTACCTGCCTTTTGAACATTTCCATTACCGCCATAAACAATTTGATACCCCATTGTTCCTTCATCGATTGTGATGTGATCTGGAATCTCATTTGTTCTCACTACCGTCGAGGCATTACCCTGGATACTATAAATACCTTTACTTGGCGAAATCAAAAACCGATAAGAAGAACCATTTACATAAGCGAGTTCTTGAGTATACCTAAGATCCGATTGAATCTCCTCTAGGAAATGTTTTGTTACAGAAGCATTTTGCGTAGGCGTAATGTGGAGAAAAACCAGGGTTAAGAGAATCGACAATAGAGAAAGTACGATCATCAACTCGATTAAGGTATAGCCAAAAGAATTTATTACGTAATGAAATCGTTTCATTACTCGGCTAATATCACTTTTCCATCGGTGATCGTTAATGCCTCTCCTCCGGGACAAGTGGTTTCATCCATATCGAGATAGCCATCTGTAACAAGATCAGCGATTGTAGTTGGAAATTCTTTTTTATTCGCTTTGTATGCTGCTACCTGTGTTTGAGCGACTTTTATCGTTGCTTCACAACTTTTTTCTTCAACGACTTCGTTATTTTTCGTTAAACCAGGGACAGCAATTAAAAGAAGAACGGAAATAATCATAATAACGATCATCATTTCAATGAGCGTAAATCCTTTTTCTTGTTTAAATAAGCTTATCCATTTTCTTAATTTCATTCATAACTTCCCCCTTAAATGTTTTGCAAATAATAAAACATCGGCATAAGAATGGACATAAACATCAACATGACGACAAGACCAACACCAACAAAACTAACAGGCTGCAAAATCATAAACCCTTTCTT
>ENA-ORXC01000248-ORXC01000248.1-marine-metagenome-genome-assembly--contig:-NODE-248-length-45344-cov-60.342833_pt1 | contig 45344 bp, 30 predicted proteins | sample MGYA00237865_ERZ511478 | MGnify/ENA metagenome assembly ERZ511478
GTGAAACACACTTTTTCTGATACATATACAGGCGAGCAAGAGGAGATTTGCGCAATGATTGCAAATTTTGATACACAAGGAAAATCCTTTGATGAGCGTGATCGTAACTCACTTAAACTATTTAATATAGGTGATGAGACGGTTAATGTAAAGTCATTTAAAGTTCCTCACCTTGTAAATAAAATTGCTTATAAATTTTTTAGAAGCTCAAAGGCCGAACGCTCATTTACTTACGCACATAAGTTACTTGAGAACGGGATTTTAACTCCTGCGCCTATTGCTTATTTTGAAGAAGAAACTATACTCTTTGGCCATAGTTATTATGTAAGTAAGCATCTTAAGTACGACCTTACATATAGAGAGCTCACAACCCAAGGTATTTACAAGGGTAATAAAGAGATACTGGCGGCCTTTGCAAAGTTCACGTATACACTTCACAATAAAGGCATACATTTTCTAGATCATTCTCCTGGTAATACGCTTATTGTAATCAAGGATGATGGCTATGATTTTTACCTCGTAGATCTCAATAGGATGAATTTTGGACCTATGGATTTTGAAACTCGTATGGCAAATTTTGCACGCCTTTCATATAATGAGAGTGATATTGCTATTATGGCAAAAGCTTACGCGAAAGAAAGTGGAGAAGATCAAGAAAAAGTTTACAAAGCTATATGCAATGCAACTCAGTCTTTTCAAGAGAAATTTCATAAAAAGCAAAAGCTCAAAAAGAAGCTAAAATTCTGGAAGAAAGCATAAAGTTGTGTCTATCGTATCTAGATTAATTCTTACTAGAGATATTAAGACAGCAAGTCGTTATTTAGTTCTACCTTCGCGATTATATAGAAGTGGCTGCATATAGGTCATTTCAGAAAACCTATTTATGTCATTTAAATCTTTGGGGCTATCTGACGCCCTGCTCAAAGCTGTGAGCGAAAAAGGCTATACAACGCCATCACCTATTCAACAAAAAGCAATTCCAAAAGTACTAGAAGGTAAGGATGTTCTTGCCAGTGCTCAAACAGGTACCGGTAAAACCGCAGGCTTTACACTACCTATGTTACACAACCTTATCGCAAACCCGCGACAAGGTAGGCGCAAAGTAAGAGCGCTCGTACTTACACCTACTAGAGAGCTAGCTGCTCAGATCTATGATAATGTGCGCGAGTATAGTAAGTATGTAGACATTAAATCTACAGTAATTTTTGGAGGAGTAAACCAAAACCCTCAAGTACGTACCATACGTCAAGGAGTAGATATACTTGTAGCAACACCTGGGAGACTACTTGATCTTGAGAATCAAGGCCTACTTAGTCTTTCTGATATTGAGTTTTTAGTACTTGATGAAGCAGACCGTATGCTTGATATGGGGTTCATACACGATATTAAAAAAGTATTAAGACTAGTGCCTGCAAAGAGACAGAACCTGCTTTTTAGCGCTACTTTTAATAAAGATATTAAGAAACTTGCAAGTAGTATACTTACAAATCCGGTACTAGTAGAAGCAACACCAGAAAACACAACCGCCGAAAAAGTAGACCAGAAGACGTATAGAGTAGATAAGTCTCGTAAGACTGAAATGCTTATAAAGTTTATTAATGAAGGTAACTGGGATCAGGTACTGGTATTTACGAGAACAAAGCACGGTGCAAACCGTCTTAGTCAAAAACTAGATAAAGCAGGAATAACATCTGCAGCTATTCACGGTAATAAAACACAAAATGCGAGAGTAAAAGCACTTGCAGGTTTTAAAAGTGGTAAAATAAGAGTGCTTGTAGCAACAGATATTGCTGCACGTGGTCTTGATATTCCATTACTACCTTATGTTATAAACTACGAGCTTCCTAATGTGCCAGAAGATTATGTGCATAGAATAGGTCGTACGGGTAGAGCAGGAGCTAGCGGCCAGGCTATATCTTTAGTAGGTGTAGATGAGGTTGCTTATGTGCGAGGTATAGAAAAACTATTAGGAGAAAAACTTCATAGCGAGGTGCTAGAAGGTTTTCAACCTACAGATACAATAGAGCAACTTAAAAAGGAGGCAGCCGAAAATAAAGCGCGTCACCAGCAAGGACGCCGTAATAGTCGTAATAACAAACCATCTGGTAATAGAGGTGGAGATACTTCTAATAGCCGTTCTAATAAGTCTAGAAGAAGAAGATAGGTTTATAGTTTTTACGAAGAATTTATTCAAAAGTCCTCTTGAAGATAAACAAGGGGACTTTTTTTTGGACTTTTCATAAATTTTGAAAATCATTAAGTAGGTGTTTAATCTATTGATAATAAGTCGTGTGTGTGGTTAATTGTGCTATGTAAACTTGTCTTAACAATTTCTTATTCTTATTTATTCTAAATAAAGTTGTGTAGACCACTTCTCTCTATTATTTTTGCCGTCGTAAACAAATTTACTATTTATAATAAGTCTAAATAAAAATGAAGAACTACTTACCAATAGCACTAGCACTTACGACAATTGCATTTACATCTTGTGAAGATGATGATCCAGTAATAACTGATGGAGGTACAGATATAGAAGTAACCGCACCGGCTACTTACTCTTTTGAGAGAGATGGAGAGAGTACTGTAAGCTTTTCTGGTCAAACTACTAGAATACAAATGGCTCAAGAGCTTGTAAGCGAGATGAGTGATTTTGACAATGCAACTGTAGCGTCACTATCTAATATGTTTTCAAATGAAGAAAACCCTTTTGAAAATGAAGATTTAAATGCTTCAGATAAAAGTATAAAGAGCAAGGTTGCTGCCTCAGCAGATTATTATGCTGGTAATACTGCAGCATCTGCAACAGTAAAGGCATTTTTTGAAGCACGTCTTGCAGATCAAGTAAACGAAGTTTTTCCAGCTCAAAACACAGTTGCTACAGAAGGCGTAGCTGGACAAATTGCAGATGGAGAGAGTACAAGATATGTAAACGCTCAAGGTTTTGAGTACAACCAGATAGTTGCAAAGGGACTTATAGGAGCTCTTATGATAGATCAAGCGCTTAATAACTATTTAGGTACGGCTGTTCTTGACGAAGCTACTAATGTAGAAGATAATGATAACGGTGTTGTAGTAGAAGGGAAGTCTTATACTAATATGGAACACAAGTGGGATGAAGCATTTGGTTACCTATACGGTAATGCTGCAGATGCGGCAAATGCAAATGCTACAGCAGGAACAGATGACAACTTCCTTAATAAGTACTTAGGTAGAGTAGAAGGAGATGAAGATTTTGCAGGAATTGCTCAGGAAGTATTTGATGCTTTTAAACTAGGTCGTGCTGCTATTGTAGCCGGAGATTATGAGCTTAGAGATGAGCAAGCAGAAATATTAAGAACAAGATTATCTGAAGTAGTAGGAATACGTGCTGTATACTACTTACAGCAAGGTAAAAATGCAATAGAAGCAGAAAACTTTGGGACAGCTTTTCACGACTTATCAGAAGGATTTGGATTTGTATATAGCTTACAGTTTACACGTAACCCTAATACAGATGCACCTTACCTTTCTACAGAAGAGGTAAATACATTTATTAGTCAGCTTACAGCAGATAATGGTTTATGGGATGTTACTCCAGAAACACTTGATGCTATATCTACTGCTATTGCGGCACAATTTGATTTTACAGTGGAGCAAGCAGGAAGTTAATTTGAGTTTGTATGTTTTCAACAAGGGAGCCCATTGGCTCCCTTTTGGTGGTAAAAAGAAGAATTAATTATGAAAAGAATTTTTGGAATACTAGCAATTTCGCTATTCATTTATGCCTGTGGAGGAGATGACACTACAGTAAGTACAGATGATACAGATACTGTAACTCCAGTAACTTTTGATCGTAGTGCGATGCTCACAAACTGGGCAGATAATATTATAATACCAGGTTATCAAGACTTCGTTGCAAAAGTTAACACCTTAGAAGCGCAAGTAGCCTCATTTACAGATACGCCTAGTGATCTTACCGCGGTAAGAGCAGCTTGGCTAGATGCATATACCACTTGGCAACGTGTATCTATGTTTGAAGTAGGACCTGCAGAGACGGTTAACTTACGTCTTAATGTAAATATATACCCGGCAAATGTTGCTACTATAGAAGATAACATCACAGCAGGATCTTATAACTTAGATCTTTCTTCTAACAGAGCAGCCAAAGGTTTTCCCGCAATAGACTACTTACTTTATGGTCTAGGTGAAGACGACGCAGCTATACTTGCAATATATAATGGTACAGATGGTGATGCTTACAAGCAATATCTTCTAGATATAATAGCAGATATGAAAACTCTTTCAACCACAGTACTTAACGAGTGGGAAGGAGATTACAGAGATACTTTTATTGCAAACGATGGTGCCTCTGCAACGGCATCTACAGATCGTTTTGTAAATGATTATATCTTTTATTTTGAGAAGCACTTAAGAGCGGGAAAAATGGGTATCCCTGGAGGCGTGTTTTCTGGAAGTGTTGAGCCTAATAATATAGAAGCACTTTATGCTGGAGGTATCTCAAAAGATCTTTTTATAGTAGGACTTAACGCTACACAAGATTTCTTTAATGGTAAAGCATATAACAGTAGCGCACAAGGTGAGAGCCTTGCGAGTTACTTAGATGAACTTAATGCAATAAAGGATGGGGCAGACTTAAGCGAGATAATTAACTCTCAATTTGATGTCTCAAGAACCGTAGTTTCTGCTTTAGGTAACTTTGAGCAGGAGCTAGCCATAAACCCTCCTACAAATTTCTTAAACGCTTATGATGAGGTACAACGCCTTGTGCCATTACTCAAAGTAGATATGGTAAGCGCTATGAGTATAAGCATAGACTTTGCAGATGCAGATGGTGATTAGATAACTAATGAGTACACGCATAACAACATATTTTAATACCCAAAGAGAGGCCGCACCACTAGCGGTCTTTCGTGTGTTTTTTGGTGTACTAATGTTTGCGAGTATTGTGCGCTTTTGGAGTTATGGATGGATAGAAAAATTTTATATCACTCCTAGCTTTCACTTTACTTTCTACGGGTTTGAGTGGGTGAGACCCTTAGGTGATTATACCTACTTACTTTTTGCCATTTGTGCATTAAGTAGTCTTTTTGTGATGGTAGGTTATAAGTACCGCTGGGCAATTATAATTTTCTTTTTGAGCTTTACTTACATAGAGCTTATGGATAAGACAATGTATCTTAACCACTACTACTTCATAAGTATGTTGAGCTTCTTGATGATATTTCTTCCAGCTGGAGCTTACTTTTCTGTAGATGCTATTACGCTTTCGCGAAAGCGTAACACAACCCCACCACAATTCATCCCAGCGTGGACTATTGATAGTATAAAACTGCTTTTGGGTATTGTTTATGTGTATGCTGGTCTGGCAAAACTTAATAGTGACTGGCTCTTTAAAGCGATGCCGCTTAAAATATGGTTACCGTCTAAATTTGATATACCCCTCATAGGTAATCTTATGGGTGAGGAGTGGGTTCAGTATGCCTTCAGCTGGTTTGGTGCGGGTTATGACTTGTTTATTCCCTTCTTTTTGCTGTATAAAAAAACGCGCCCTTATGCCTTTGTAATGGTGATAATCTTTCACGTGCTTACACGCGTGTTGTTTCCTATCGGGATGTTTCCTTATGTGATGATTGTGAGCGCACTTATCTTTTTTGACGCAGCGTTTCATAAAAAGATTATTAACGCTTTCGCGAAAGCGCTAAAATACCCCACAGCACTACTTAAAACGAGTAGGCAATACGTTGCTAGTTCTGCTATTTCAAAAAATTATGCGGTTGCTGTTGTTGTAATATTCTTTATGATACAGATATTATTACCGTGGCGATACCTGGCTTATCCTGGTGAGTTATTCTGGACCGAAGAGGGTTATCGTTTTTCCTGGCGCGTGATGCTTATGGAAAAATCTGGATATGCTCAGTTTAAAATAGTAGACGGTGTGACGGGCAGACGATTTTATGTAGATAACACAGATTTTTTGACTCCGTTGCAAGAAAAGCAAATGAGTTTCCAGCCAGACTTTATTCTCGAGTATGCTCACTATCTTCGCGACCATTTTGAGAGTCAAGGCCATCAAGAGGTACAAGTATATGTTGAGTCATATGTTGCTCTTAATGGGAGATTGAGTACAACATATATAGATCCAGAGGTAAATCTGGCAGAAATAGAAGATTCTTTTAAACACAAAACGTGGGTTACCCCATTTACAGATGAGATTAAAGGTTTATAATACACTTATTTTTATACTTATAGCAACTACTGTTATTGCCCAAAACAGCCTGAGCGGTACGATCTCTTCTCAAGATGGGAAGGCGCTAGAAGATGTTGAGATTTACTTAAGAGAAGCAAATCAAGTAGCTAGTACAGATGCGTCTGGAAAATACCGTTTTGAAAATATAGAAAACGGCACGTATAACCTCATCGTTTTTGGACTGGCCTATGAACTCGTAGAGCAACAAATACGTATAGAAGGAGAAACTGTAAAAGACTATACACTTACACCACTAGGTGAATCCCTAAGCGAGGTAGTACTCACAAGCCGAAGAGAAAAGATTTTTGCCTTACGATCTCTAAAAAAAGTAGAAGGAACTGCAATTTATGCGGGTAAAAAAAGTGAAGTAGTACTGGTAGATCAACTTACGGCAAACCTTGCTGCAAATGCCCCGAGACAAATATATAGCCAGGTAGTAGGCCTTAATATCTACGAGAACGGCGATGCAGGGTTGCAGCTTAATATAGGTGGCCGCGGTCTAGACCCTAATCGCTCTGCAAACTTTAATATACGACAGAATAATTATGACATAAGCGCAGATGTGCTGGGGTACCCAGAGAGTTACTATACACCACCAGCAGAGGCGCTTAAAGAGATACAAGTAGTGCGTGGTGCTGCATCTTTACAGTACGGAACACAGTTTGGCGGATTGATAAATTTTAAATTCAGAGAACCCGTAAAAGACAAGAAGATTGAATTAATATCAAGGCAAACCGCAGGCTCGTATGGATTGCTTACCTCTTTTAATAGCCTAAGTGGTACGGTAGGTAAATTGAGCTACTACACATATTTTAATTACAAAGAAGGCGACGGCTGGAGACCTAACTCTCAGTTTAATAGTCGTAATTATTTTGCACACGTGGCATATGAGTTAAGCGAGCGCACTACACTTACGGGAGAACTTACTCTTTTTAATTATTTAGCAAAACAAGCTGGAGGTCTTACAGATGCTCAATTTATAGAAGACCCTAACTTTAGTAACCGTGATCGTAACTGGTTTGATGTAGACTGGAAGGTGTACTCACTGCGTCTTGATCACGCTTTTAGTGATAAAACAGATTTTAGTTTAAATGTATTTGGACTTGATGCACAACGTAGCGCCGTAGGTTTTAGAACTAATAGAGTATCACAGCCAGATGATGTAGAAGAGCCTAGAGAACTTCTTGTAGATAATTTTACAAACTGGGGAGCAGAGGCAAGATTACTTAGCAGGTATCGTATAGGTGATAAGGATGCGGTCTTCTTGATAGGAAGTAAGTACTATGATGCTAGTAATAGCCAGCAGCAAGGACCTGGAACTACAGCTGCCGATGCAGATTTTAGTTTTGCAACAGAGGAGTTTCCTAATTATGAACGCCAGGCACAGTTTGATTTTCCTAATAAGAACCTAGCGGTTTTTGGAGAAAATATTTTTAACCTAACAGATAGATTTACGGTTACACCAGGCTTTAGATTTGAGTATATAAAAACAGCAAGTGCTGGTTCTTATAAAGACATCGTGTTAGATCTAGCAGGTAACGTGCTTGTAAATCAAGACCTGGCAGATAATCGTGATTTTGAACGTGACTTTTTATTATTGGGACTTGGTACTACATACCAGCTATCTCCTGCTGTTGAGTTGTATGGTAACTTTAGTCAAAACTATCGTTCTGTTACTTTTAATGATATACGAGTGGTAAATCCATCTTTTGTGGTAGATGAAGATATTAAAGATGAAGAAGGCTTTACCTTAGATATAGGGGCAAGAGGTCGCATAGATAATAAGTTTGCTTATGATGTAAGTGCCTTTGGTGTGCGCTATGATGACCGTCTGGGAGAAGTGCTTTTTGAAGATACAGATGGTAGTATAAAAAGGCGTCGTGGTAATATAGGTGATGCTTTTATTTATGGTCTTGAAGTTTTTACAGACTGGAACCTACGCAATACTTTTTTTGAAAGTCATAAAGAGTTTAAACTCAATTTATTTACAAACCTCGCGCTTACTAGTTCAGAGTATCTTAGTTCTGAGGAGATAGGGGTAGAGGGTAATGAGGTAGAGTTTATACCAGATGTAAATTTAAAAACAGGATTAAATTTTGGTTATAAGAATCTTACAGCAAGTGTTCAGTATACATACCTCACAGAGCAATTTACAGATGCTACAAATGCGCCACAAGATGTAAATGATAATCAGCGTGGTATAGAGGGGAGTATTCCCTCATACGGAGTGCTAGATGTTTCGGCAGCTTACTCTTGGAAACAGTTTAAGTTAGAGGCCGGACTTAATAATGCACTTGATGAGTCATATTTTACAAGAAGAGCAACCGGGTATCCTGGTCCTGGTATTATACCTGCAGAGCCTCTCACATTTTATACTACATTACAGATTAAATTATAAGCCTGTCTTTTACGAGATATGCTACATATAACAAAAGCCCTCTCATATCTTTATGAGAGGGCTTTTGTTATATAAAAATAAGCTATGACTAAGCTTGTGCTTGTGGTGCCCACGATGCACAGAGCATACCTGGTGCAGCAGTTTTTGGGTTTGCACAATCGCTTTCTTCATAGCGCTTGCAAGTAACACAGTTACGGTCATCTTTAAGAGCAGCCTTCATTTCAAAGCTGTCACAGGTATATGCTGAGTTTACCTGTACTTGGTGCTTGTTACAATAATTATCGTCTTTAAGTTGATCACAGTTTATACAGTTATGTGCGAGTTTAATAGCCATTTTTTTCTTTTTTTAAGTTCGTATTCTTTCCTAAAGTTATGAATAAAGGATGTTTGAAAATTATAAATAACTGTTAATCAGGTTGTTTGTATTTAGATTGAGTAAGAATAAAGAGATAGTTGCGGTAAAATTGTTTCAAAATTTCTTGGTGATATTCTGTTTAAATCACTCATTTTAAGTGTCTTAAGTGTAGATTTGATAGATGGGCGAGTTATATTGATTAATTAAGCGTATCTTTGCACGCAATTAATTGTTAGCGTGGATTTATAGTAGTACGCTTTCGCGAAAGCGTAAAAAACTCCACTCTCACCTCTTAAAACAATAATTGCTATGACTGCACACGAAAATAAAATTCTAGGAGAAGGGCTCACCTATGACGACGTACTTCTAGTTCCTGCTTTTTCTGAAGTATTACCTAGAGAAGTAAGCATACAATCAAAATTTACTCGCAACATCACTCTTAATGTACCTATTGTCTCTGCGGCGATGGATACGGTTACAGAGAGTCGTATGGCAATTGCTATTGCTCAAGAAGGCGGTATAGGAGTATTGCACAAAAATATGACTATAGATGAGCAGGCTATCAAGGTGCGTAAAGTAAAGCGTGCAGAGAGCGGGATGATTATAGACCCTGTGACATTACCTCTTAAATCTTTAGTAAGTGATGCAAAAGCTGCAATGCGTGAGCATAGTATAGGAGGAATTCCTATTGTAGATGATAATGGGAAATTGATAGGTATTGTTACAAACCGTGATTTACGTTTTGAAAAAGACAATGACCGTCCGGTAAGTGAGGTGATGACATCAGAAAATCTTGTTACTGCAGCAGAGGGAACCTCTCTACAACAAGCAGAAGAGATACTTCAAAATCATAAAATAGAAAAACTACCTGTTGTAACAGGAGATAATACACTTGTGGGGCTTATCACTTTTAGAGATATCACAAAACTTACTTTAAAGCCTAACGCAAATAAAGATAAATTTGGTCGCCTACGCGTAGCAGCTGCTATAGGTGTTACTGGTGATGCTGTAGAGCGTGCTGGAGCACTTGTAAAAGCTGGAGTAGATGCTATTGTTATAGATACAGCTCACGGTCATACTAAAGGTGTGGTAGAGGTCTTAAAATCTGTAAAAGCATCTTACCCAGAACTAGATTGTGTGGTAGGTAATATAGCTACTGGAGCAGCAGCAAAATACCTTGTAGAAGCGGGTGCAGATGCTGTAAAAGTAGGTATAGGCCCAGGATCAATCTGTACAACACGTGTTGTTGCGGGAGTTGGTTTTCCTCAGTTTAGCGCTGTGCTAGAGTGTGCAGCCGCTATAAAAGGAACAGGAGTACCAGTAATTGCAGATGGAGGTATACGTTATACAGGTGATATTCCTAAGGCAGTTGCCGCAGGAGCAGACTGTGTGATGCTAGGTTCTTTACTTGCAGGTACAAAAGAGTCACCAGGAGAGACTATTATTTATGAAGGACGTAAGTTCAAATCATATAGAGGTATGGGATCTGTAGAGGCTATGAAGCAAGGCTCAAAAGATCGTTACTTTCAAGATGTAGAAGATGATATTAAGAAACTAGTACCAGAAGGTATTGTAGGTCGTGTACCTTACAAAGGTGAGCTTAACGAGAGTATCCACCAGTTTGTAGGAGGTCTTAGAGCTGGTATGGGTTACTGTGGTGCTGGCAGCATCGAGGCTCTTAAAGAGAACGGACAATTTGTAAAAATTACTGCTAGTGGTATAAACGAGAGTCACCCACACGATGTGACTATCACAAAGGAAGCTCCTAACTATAGTAGATAGAATTTTTTTAATTACGCTTTCGCGAAAGCGTAATAACACCCACAATAATAGGGTCTTCTTATAAATAAAGAAGACCCTATTTTCTTTCTGTAAATTAACGGGTGAAGTGTCTTAATGTCTCCTTAAAATCTCGTACTTTTACACCCCGTAAACGAACCTTCAGAAAATCCTTAAATGGCATCTACAAAATACATCTTCGTAACGGGCGGAGTATCCTCTTCACTAGGTAAAGGTATTATCGCAGCATCACTAGCAAAACTTTTGCAAGCGCGAGGATACAGAGTCACTATTCAAAAACTAGATCCTTATATTAATATAGATCCTGGTACACTTAATCCTTATGAGCACGGAGAATGCTATGTGACAGATGATGGTGCAGAGACAGATCTTGATCTGGGACATTACGAGCGTTTTCTTAATGCACCTACCTCACAGGCTAACAATGTTACAACGGGACGTATCTATCAAAGTGTGATAGATAAAGAGCGTAGAGGTGAGTTTTTAGGTAAAACAGTGCAAGTAATACCTCACATTACAAATGAGATCAAGGAGCGTATCCAGATTTTAGGGAAGAGCGGAGATTATGATATCGTAATTACCGAGATAGGAGGAACTGTAGGTGATATAGAGTCACTACCATATATAGAGAGTATACGCCAGCTCAAATGGGAGCTAGGTAAAAAGAACTCGCTAGTTATACATCTTACACTTATACCATACCTTGCAGCAGCAGGAGAGCTTAAAACTAAGCCTACCCAGCACAGTGTAAAAACACTTATGGAGAGCGGTATTATGGCAGATATACTTGTATGCCGTACAGAACACGAGCTAGGGTATGATCTTAAGGCAAAGCTTGCACGTTTTTGTAACGTAGAGCAAGAAGCTGTTATAGAGTCTAGAGATGCTAGTACTATATATGACGTACCAAACTTGATGCTTGAAGAAGGTCTTGATGCAATCTCTCTTAAAAAATTAGACCTGCCAGACGCTACACAACCAGAACTTACGAGATGGAATGAGTTTCTAGCAAAGCATAAAAACCCAAAATCTGAAGTAACGATAGGCCTTATAGGTAAATATGTAGAACTTCAAGATTCTTATAAATCTATACTTGAAGCATTTATACACGCAGGTGCAGAAAATGAGGTAAAGGTAAATATAGAGAGCATACATAGTGAGCATATCACTCCAGAGGTGATTAAAAATAAAATTGCAAACCTTGACGGTGTGCTAGTAGCACCAGGTTTTGGAGAGCGCGGTATAGAAGGTAAAATTAAGGCAGTACAATATGCAAGAGAGCATAAGATTCCGTTTTTAGGGATATGTCTTGGTATGCAAATGGCAGTTATTGAGTACGGAAGAAATGTTTGTGAGTTTACAAAAGCAAACTCAACAGAGATGGACCCAAACACTCCGCACCCAGTCATAGATATAATGGAGGAGCAAAAGAGTATCACAGATATGGGAGGTACAATGCGTCTAGGGGCTTGGGCTTGTAAGCTTGCGCCAGATAGTATTGTAAAAGACGTATATGGCGATGAAATCATTATGGAAAGACACCGCCATAGATATGAGTTTAATGACGCATATCGCGAGCGATTAGAAAAAGCCGGTATGAAAATTACAGGTACTAACCCAGATACAGGTCTTGTGGAGATTGTAGAAATAGAAGATCACCCTTGGTTTGTAGGCGTGCAATATCACCCAGAGTATAAGAGTACGGTAAGCAACCCGCACCCGCTATTTGTAGCGTTTGTGAGAGCAGCCGTTAGTTATGCTCAAGACAGTACGCGTGCCAGTATGGCATAAATAAACCCTTTGGCGAGTAAATTGCTTTGAGAAAATCACGCTTTCGCGAAAGCGTAATCAAAAAACACCCACCTAAACAGGATTAATGAAAAAGAACTTTGACACAAATTCACTTATTGGAATGCTCCTTATGGGAGGTATCCTTTTATGGATCATCTACTTTAATAAGCCTACAGCCGAAGAGCTAGAAGCTGAGAAAGCAGCACAAACAGAACAGGTAGAATCACAAGATACAGATGTAGCTAGCCTGCCAGTTGCACAAACAGCTCCTGCAGTAGCATCAGACTCTATTACAAATATTGCATTACAAAACAGACTAGGTGCATTTGCATACTCTGGCTCTTTACCATCTGCAAAGGAGGGAGCAACCACTACTATTTCTAACGATGTTTTAGAAATTAAAGTGAGCAATAAAGGTGGATATATAACAGAGGTGAAGATGCTACAGCATAGCACTTATGACTCGATACCTGTATACCTTATTAAAGATGGAAACAGTACTTTTAATGTAAGTTTTAGTACGTCTGATAACCGTAATCTTAATACTAAAGACTTGTTTTTTGAGCCTAGTCTTTCTAAAAATGGTAACAATGATGTGTTATCTATGAAGCTTAAAGTTTCTAATAATGAGTACCTAGAGTACCGTTATGAGCTTAAGGAAGGCGATTATATGATGGATTTTGGGATGCGTTCTCAAGGACTTTCTACTAGACTTAACACATCAAACCCTATGCGTATGCAATGGGACTTTAAAGGGATGCGTCACGCACGTAGCCAGTCTTATGAAAATAGATACACGCGTCTTACATACAAGTATGAAGAAGATAAAACAGATAAGCTCTCACCAGCAGGAGATGATGATGAGATAGAAGAGGATCTTGTATGGATGAACTACCGCCAGCACTTCTTTAGCTCAATGCTTATCTCTGAGACACCTTTTAAAGAAGCGAGACTTACCTCAAAAGATCTTTATAAAGAAGCAGACGATAGAGATGAAGAAACCATATTTACAAAACAATATGGATCTGACGTTTTACTAGAAGCCAAAAATGGAGAGCTAGACTACGCAATGCAGATGTACTACGGTCCTACAGATTACACAATCCTTAAGTCTTATGATCAAGGACTAGATGAGGCAATGCCATTAGGTTGGGGAATATTTGGGTTCTTAAACAAGTACCTTGTGATTCCGTTTTTTGGATTCTTATCTGGATTCTTACCAGCAGGTATTGCTATTATAGTAATGACTATTGTTATAAAATTATTTTTATCTCCTGTACAGTATAAACAGTACACGTCACAGGCTAAGATGAAGATTCTTAAGCCAGAAATTGCTGCTATCTCAGAGAAGTATAAAGATAACGCAATGAAGAAGCAGCAGGAGACTATGGCGCTGTATAGTAAGGCAGGTGCAAGTCCCGCCGCAGGTTGTTTACCAGCGTTATTACAAATTCCAGTGTTTTATGCGCTATTTACGTTCTTCCCATCTGCGTTTGATTTAAGAGGAAAAAGCTTCTTATGGGCAGATGATTTATCTAGCTATGATGAGATTGCAAAGCTTCCGTTTGAGATTCCTTTTTATGGTGATCACGTGAGTTTATTTCCTATACTAGCTGCAGTTACTATTTTCTTCTCTATGAGATTAACTACAGGTAACCAGCAAATGCAACAGCCTACTCAAGAAGGTATGCCAGATATGAGTAAGATGATGAAGTATATGATGTACTTCTCACCATTACTTATGCTTGTTTTCTTTAACCAGTATGCAAGTGGTCTGAGTTTATATTACTTTATTTCTAACTTACTTACTATAGGTATTATCTTAGTTATTAAAAATGTGATTATCGACGAAGAGAAGATAAGAGCAAAGATAGAAGTGAAAAAAGCTAAGCCTAAGAAGCAAGGTAAGTTTGCAAAGAAAATGCAACAAATGATGGAGCAAGCAGAGCAACAGCAGAAAAACAAAAAGTAAGCTGCTTCTTTATAAGTATCATATCAAAAACTCCTACCTCTTCAGGTAGGAGTTTTTTTTAGTTTTTATGGGGTCTGAGAGCGCTTTCGCGAAAGCGTAAAAAGAAAATGTAACAACTGCTGTAACAAAACCTATGATGTATCGTCTTCCTAATAACTAACCAATTAATCGATGGACCAACACTCGTTCATAAAGCTTGTAAATCCTTTTAAGGATAAGATATATCGCGTTGCAAAGCGATTGCTCGTATCACAAGATGAGGCGCAAGATGCTACGCAGGAAGTACTACTGCGACTATGGACAAAGAGGTCTAAAATAAAAGAATATCGAAGTGTTGAAGCATTTGCGATGACGATGACAAAAAATTATTGCTACGATAAGCTTAAAGCTAAGGGAAGCAATAATCTTAAAATCGTTCATAACAATTATGAAGATCACTCAGGTAATACAAGCAAGCATATTGAGGTTGCAGATGAGGTCGCGTGGGTGTTTAAACTTATGGAAGACCTACCAGAGCAACAACGACTTATTGTACAAATGAGAGATGTAGAGCAAATGGATAATGCAGAGATTGCCGTGGCACTCCAGATGAATGAGACCGCTGTGCGAGTAGCACTCTCTAGAGCCCGCAAAAAACTAAGAGAAGAATTGATTAAAAAACGAAATTATGGAATCTCATAATATAGAGAAACTACTAGAAGATTACTTTGAAGGAAGTACTACGCTCCAGCAAGAAGCACAACTACGTGACTACTTTACGGGTGATAACGTGGCGCCACATCTTAAAGAGTATGAAAGTATGTTTACAGCATTTGCCGTAGCAAGTGAAGAGACTTATGATAGACCTATTGTATTACCTAAGCAGCACAAGCCTAGATATAGATTTATGGCAAGTGCAGCAGCAGCGGTAATAGTAGGACTAGTAATCTGGACACAAGGTACTCAGGTAGATAATCGTATCTCTACAAATTATGAAAACGAAGAAGTAGCCATCTTAAAAACCAAGCAAGCCCTTGGTATGATGTCTCAAATGATTAACAGTAGCACCACACAGCTGGATGTGGTAGAAGAATTTGACAAAGCCTCTAGCACCTTATTTAAATAAAAATCAAAAAACAAAGAAGATGAAAAAGTTAATAATGATAGCAGCTCTTGCATTAGTAACCCTAGCAAGTAACGCTCAGAGCCCTTTTGATAAGTACGAAGACCTTAAAGGAGTAAGCTCTATAGTAATGAACCAGAAGATGTTTAAGCTACTCAGTAAAGTAGACCTTAACTCATCAGACCCAGAGATGCAGCAGTACATAAACCTAGTAGATAATCTAGAGAATGTAAAGATGTATACCAGTGCAAATGCAGGTATAATGGACCAGATGAACGCCTCTATGAAAGGCTACATAGCAAGCAGCGGTTTACAAGAACTAATGCGAGCAAAAGATGATGGTAAGAATGTAAAGTTTTACTATAAAGAAGGAAGTAGTGAAGACTATGTAAAAGAGTTTGTAATGTTCTTAAACGGAAATATGGAAGGTGAGCAACGCGCTGTATTCTTTCAGGTAACTGGAAACATAGATTTAAAGCAAATATCTAAGCTAGCTCAAGACCTAGATTTTAAAGGGAGTGAAGCTCTTAAGGAAGTTCAAAACGCAAAAAAGTCATAATATGTATAACACAATAAAAACAGTAGTAGCAGCCTTTGCGGTGTTGCTCACACTTGCAAGTTGTAGTAATAAACAATCGTTGCAAGAGTATTATGTAGATAATCAAGAAAACGGTGACTTTATTCTTGTAGACGTACCTACTAGTTTACTAGGTAAAAATGTAGAGGCGTTAAGTGAAGAGCAGCAAGAGGTTTTTAAAACCGTGCGTAAAATAAACCTTATGGCATACCAGACTAAGTCTGGTGACACGGCAGCAATGCAAGTAGAGCGCGATAAGGTAAAAGACATCCTTACCTCAGATGATTATGAGGAGCTTATGAAAGCCAGCGGAGATATGGGGCAAATGCGTCTCTATTTTAAAGGAGAAGAAGATGCTATAGATGAGGTGATCTTCTTTGGTGCAGATGATAATAAAGGCTTTATGCTTGCTCGCTTACTAGGTAATGATATGAACATAGGAGATATGATGCGTATGGCAGAGTCTCTAGAAAAGAGTGATATAGATGTATCACAATTTGGAAGCATTATGGAAGTTTTTGATAATAAATAAAGTCAAAAAATGTTGAACGCATAAGCCCTATTTGGCGATAGGCTTTCCATATATAGAGGTACCCGCAAGGGTGCCTCTTTTTTTTGGAGCACATTCAGCAGGTGTATTTACAAGAGCAGTATCCCGCTTTACGTTGCAATTCCTCGGGATGGCACGGCCAGCCCTGCGGGATTTACACTGCAATCGGGGCTAGCTATGAGATTTATAGAGTACTCCCTTAGTACCCTATAATTGGCAAGTATATTTTCATCTAAACGTGTATCTTAGACAACCTAATTTTACGATATGAAAAAATACAGCATTCTTGCCATTTGTTTATTAGTCGCAACCAGCACCTTTGCACAGTTTTTAGATTCAAAAAAAGATCTAGTAACCTCAAAAGGATTTTTCACACTGCATTATGATGAGAGTGATGATAAGATATATGTAGAAGTAGATAAGCTAGATGAAGAATTTTTATACGTACACTCACTGCGCACAGGCTTAGGAAGCAACGACATAGGTCTAGATAGAGGGCAACTAGGTGGTAATGCAGTAGTAAAATTTCAGAAAGTAGGTAATAAAATAATGCTCGTACAGCCTAATATGCGCTACAGAGCAAATACTACAAATGAGCTAGAACGCAAATCTATAGAAGAAGCCTTTGCAAAGTCTGTACTCTTTGGGTTTCCTATAAAAGAGCAAAAAGGAGGAAAGTACCTCATAGACTTCACACCGTTTTTACTAGAAGACACACACGGTGTAGCTGCGAGATTAAAACGTGGTAAGGAAGGTACTTATAAATTAGACAAAACAAGAAGCGCTATGTATATGGAGCGCACAAAGGCCTTTCCAGAAAACACAGAGTTTGAGGCGTTACTCACTTTTAAAGGAAGCCCAACGGGAAGAAACATACGCTCTGTTGCGCCAGATGCAAAGGCACTTACTGTAGTACAGCACTACTCATTTGTAAAGTTGCCAGATAATAAGTACGTGCCTCGTCCTTTTGATCCTCGTGCTGGAGTAAACGCAACTACATATCTAGATTATGCAACACCGGTACAAGAGCCTATAGTAAAGCGCTATGCAAACCGTCATAGACTGGAGAAGAAAAATCCTAATGCAGCTATGAGTGAAGCAGTAGAGCCTATTATCTACTACCTAGATCCTGGTACACCAGAGCCAGTAAGATCTGCATTACTTGAGGGAGCAAGCTGGTGGAATCAAGCATATGAGTCGGCGGGATTTAAGGATGCATTTCAGGTAAAAATGTTGCCTAAGGATGCAGACCCTATGGATGTGCGTTATAATGTAATACAATGGGTACACCGTAGTACTAGAGGGTGGAGTTATGGAGCAAGCGTGCGTGACCCACGTACTGGGGAGATCATAAAAGGGCACGTAAGTCTAGGGAGTTTAAGAATACGTCAAGATTTTTTAATCGCTCAAGCCCTGATGAATAAGCCTTTTGCAGAGCGTGATGATAATTATGAGCCTATGCTAGAGATGGCGCTCGCAAGAATAAGACAATTAAGCGCTCACGAGGTAGGTCACACTATAGGGTTTGCACACAACTTTGCAGCAAGTTCAAACGGTAGAGCCAGCGTTATGGACTACCCGCATCCTACACTTACGTGGGATGGAAGTGAAGTAGATTTTTCTAATGCCTATGCAACAGGTATAGGAGAGTGGGATAAAGTTACTGTACAGTATAACTACGGAGTGGCTCCTAAGGGAGTTTCAGAAAAAGACTTTCTCAATACTATCTTAACTAAAGCAGAGCAAAGCGGCTTACGTTATATAACAGATAGTGATGCAAGACCACAAGGAGGAGCTCACGCCAAGGCGCACCTATGGGATAATGGCGCTAGTGCTTACCAAGAGTTAGATAAGATGCTTGCTTTAAGAAAAGGGGCTATCACAAACTTCTCTGTAGATAACATACGTAGCAATGAGCCTTACTCTGTGCTTGAAGATGTATTTGTACCACTATATTTTTACCACAGATATCAAACTGAGGCAGCGGTAAAAATGGTGGGAGGTCTTGAGTATAACTATGCTGTAAAAGGAGATAATAATCTTGACGTCACAAAAATTCTTGACGCTGGTGAGCAAAAAGCAGCGCTTAGTAGTGTTTTAAAAACACTAACTGCTACAGAGCTGGCTATACCTAAAGACAAGTTGGCCTTATTCCCTCCTCGAGCACAAGGGTATGGGAGATCACGTGAAAGTTTTAAAAGTAATGATGGCGTAGGCTTTGATGCTTTAGGCGCTGCAGCAACAGCAAGTGATATGACGTTGTCACTGCTCCTTCATCCAGAAAGAGCAAACAGACTTGTGCAACAGAAGGCGATAGACCCGTCTCAAATGGGACTTGATGGAATGCTCTCTACGCTTGTAAATAGCACCATATTCAGTAACGAGCAAGATTCTTATAAAGCAGGAGTACAACAAACTATAAATTACAATGTACTTAAACATCTTATGAATCTTTCGGCGCATAGTAAGTCTATACCACAGACTAAAGCTTTTACGAGAGCACAGCTTAAACAGGTGAGAGCAAAACTCGCTAGTCAAACTACAGATGCAAATGCGGCATTTATGGTAGATGAAATTGAGACATTCTTAAAAGCGCCAGAAAAGTTTAAGGTATTACCATCTCCAAAAATTCCAGATGGATCACCTATAGGATGTATGTAAGTACGCTTTCGCGAAAGCGTAAACTTAAAACTCACCACCACATATTATAATTATATCATACACTAGAATTAATGAAAATAGATTTACGCTCAGATACACTCACAAAGCCTACTCCGGCTATGCTCGATTTTATGATGAAAGCACAAGTGGGTGATGATGTTTACAAGGAGGACCCTACAGTAAACGAGTTAGAAAGTCGCCTGGCTAGAATGTTTAAGATGGATAGCGCTCTATACTTTCCTACGGGGAGTATGGCAAATCAAGCAGCCATTAAGTTACACACACAGCCAGGAGAGCAACTTATAGCAGACCAATATGCGCACGTTTATAATTATGAAGGAGGAGGAGTATCCTTTAATAGTGGCGTGTCGTGCAAACTTATTAATGGCACTAGGGGTATGATAACTGCATCCCAAGTAGAGGCAGCTATAAATCCGCCAGATTTTTATCATAGTCCGCTCACTACATTGGTGTGTCTAGAAAACACAACAAATAAAGGTGGAGGAGCTTGTTATGATCTAGAAGAGATAAAGAAAATTAAAGCAGTATGCAATAAACACGGTTTAGGTTTACACCTAGATGGTGCAAGATTATGGAATGCTCTTGTGGCAAAAGGAGAGGAGCCATCTAGTTATGGAGAACTATTTGATACAATATCTGTGTGCCTTTCAAAAGGTCTTGGAGCACCTATGGGATCTGTCTTGATAGGGAAGCAACAATTTATGGATAAGGCGATGCGCGTACGTAAAGTTTTAGGCGGCGGTATGCGTCAAGTAGGTTATATGGCGGCTGCAGGGCTGTATGCGTTAGATAATCACGTAAATAGAATGGTAGAAGATCACCAGCGAGCGCAAGAGATAGCAACTTTATTAAAAAGTCAAACTTACGTTAAATCTGTTGAGCCTACAGAAACTAATATTGTCATATTTAACCTTAAAGAAACAATTAATGAGACTTCATTTGTAAAGTATCTTTTTGATAATGAGATAGCTATAAGTGATATGGGCCAGGGTAAATTAAGAATAGTTACTCATTATGATTATAATAAAATTGCACACGCCCGTGTTCTAGACGTTTTAGGCAGATTTTGAGCGATTTATCATAATTAGAAAAATCACTAAAAATGCGTTAAGACGTGAGGATTGAGTTTTTTTGTGTTGTTGGTCGATTTAAACGTGTATTTAATCCTTTTTAAACTTTCTTAAAAAAAAGTTAACGTCTTTATAAGGGAAAGCGGTTATTTTTGTACTTTTAAAATTGAATTCCAACACTTTAATCTTTTAACTATCAATTATTATGAAGAAAATTTTATTTTTATGTGCATTAGTAGGATTTGCATTTGCAAATGTTCAAGCACAAGATTTACCTACAAATCCAGAACCAGGTAAGTGTTACGTACGTTGTACAACTCCAGACATCTATGAGACTCAGAGTGTACAGATCCAAAAAACACCTGCTTACAAAGTACTTAAAGTAGTACCAGCTCAATACGATACAGTAACTGAGCGTGTAATGGTAAAAGAAGCTTCTAAGCGTCTTAGAATTATACCAGCTACTTACAAGACTGAAACAGTAACTTATGTAAAGAGTACTTCAGGTTCTTCTTTAAGAGTAGTTCCTGCTTCTTTTTCTAACGATTCTGAAACTATCGAAGTTAAGTCTGCTTACGCGCAGTGGGAATTAGGTGCTCCAGCTCCTGATTGTGCTTCTTCTAACCCAGACGATTGTCGTTACTGGTGTTACAAAGGATACCCAGCTGAGTATACTACAGTATCTAAGCGTGTACTTGCTGCAGATGCAACTGTACAGTCTACTCCAGGAGGTTCTGCAAACGGAACTTACACTAAGAGAGTTGTTGATCAGCCTGCAAGCGTAGTAGAAGAAGAAATTCCTGCTGAATTTGCAACTATCACAAAAACTGTTCTTGTAAAAGATGCTACTACTACTGAAGATGTAGTACCTGCAACTTTCAACACTGTTTCTAAAGAAGTTCTTAAGCAAAAAGGTGGTCTTACTACTTGGAGAGAAGTTGAGTGTGCTCTTGTTGAGTACCAAGCACTTCCTATCAACTGGAATACTAACTCTGCAACTTTAACTCCTGCTGCAAAAAACATTATCGATACTAGATTAATGCCATTACTTGCTGAAAACCCAGGTGTAAAATTAGAGATCGCTTCTCACACAGATTCTAGAGGAGCTGCTTCTTCTAACCAAGATCTTTCTGAGCGTCGTGCACAGTCTGTAGCAAACTACCTTATCTCTAAGGGAGTAAACAACAGTCTTCTTGTAGCAAACGGATTTGGTGAGCGTAAGCTTAAAAACCGTTGTGCAGATGGTGTTTCTTGTACTGAGCGTCAGCACGCTGCAAACCGTCGTACTGAGTTCCGTCTTATCAACAACTAAGACTTACATTAGCACTAGCTAATCAGTTATATATTAAAGCGCCTTCATAATGAAGGCGCTTTTTTTGCTTTTTATTCTAATAACTGATTATAACAAAAAAGGCAACCACGGTATGTGGTTGCCTTTTTTAATGCATAATATATATTGTATTATTTAAACATATCCATTCCTGGTATATTAGGCATACCTTCCTTAGCAACGGCAGCCATTTCTGTGTCGTGTATACCTTGTGCCTTTTCTAGTGCCTTATTAAGGGTTAATACAAGATAGTCCTCTAGTTGTTCTTTGTCTTCAAGTAACGCTTCATCTAGGCTAATCTCTTTTATACGTCCACTTGCTGTAACAGTAGTTTTAAGTAATTGGTCTGACGATGCTTCGTCTATTAAAACTGTTTTAAGTCTTTCTTTTGTTTCTTCAGCTTTTGCTTTGGCTTCTTGTAGTTTTCCCATTAAGCCCATCATATCTCCAAACATAAGTATTGTTTTTAATCATTAGTGAGTACAAAGTTATTAAAAGCTTTGATGACCTATTTCATACAAGCCAGAATTGTTAGACAGATGGGTTGTACTTTTGCATTTCTATAAAATATAAAGCTCTTGATAAAACATAACATACCACCTGTAGCCAAAAAATTACCTGTTCAATTAGAAAAGCATAATGATACCCGAGTAGATGATTATTTCTGGATGAATGAAAGAGATAGTCCAGAGGTGTTATCACATCTTAAAGAAGAAAATAGGTATTATGATGAGATGACGTCCCATACCAAAGCTTTTCAAGCTGAACTTTTTGAGGAGATGAAAGGTAGGATAAAAGAAGATGATACCTCTGTACCTTATAAGCATAATGGATACTGGTATTATAGGCGTTTTGAAACAGGTAAGGATTACCCATTATATTGTAGAAAAGAGGGGAATTTAGATGCCCCAGAAATCATCGTTTTTGATAATAATGAGATGGCTTCTGGTCATTCATATTTTAGTCAAGCTAGTTACTCTGTCTCAGAAGATAATACCATTGCAGCTTACGGTGTTGATACTGTAAGTAGACGCCAGTACACCATACGCTTTAAGAACCTCCTTACTGGAGAGATATTTAGTACAGAAATTAAAAATACAACAGGTGGTGCTGTATGGGCAAATGATAATAAAACTGTCTATTACTCTAGAAAAGACGAAGAGACACTGCGCTCTAATCAGATATTTAAACACACATTAGGTACAGATCCTAGTGAAGATGTGCTTGTTTATCAAGAAGACGACGAGACTTTTTATACATATGTCTTTAAGTCAAAGTCAAAAAAATATATTCTCATAGGTTCTGACAGTACTATGACGAGTGAGTTTAGATTTGCATCTGCAGCCCGAGGAACAACAGATTTTAAAGTTTTTCAAGAGCGTACACGAGGTCTTGAGTATGCAGTATCGCATTATGATAACGCGTTTTATATACAGACTAATAAAGATAAGGCTACTAACTTTAAGGTAATGAGAACCCCAGAAAACCAAACAGCGATGCAGCACTGGGAAGACCTTATACCTCATAGAGAAGACACGCTTATAGAAGATGTAGAGATTTTTAAGGAGTACTTAGTGATAAGTGAGCGCAGCAACGGGTTAAATAAGATAAGAATCAAAAGCTGGGATGATAGCGTAGACTACTACCTTCCTTTTGATAATGAAACTTATGATGCATACCCTACGACAAATATAGATTTTGATACTCCGGTACTCAGATATGCCTACAATGCTTTAAATACGCCCGCATCTGTTATAGACTTTGATATGAAAACTCAAGAAAAAACGGTTCTCAAAGAACAAGAAATTCTGGGTGGCAATTTCTCAAAAGATAACTATAAGATGGAGCGCATCTGGGCACCTGCTCAAGACGGTGCAAAAATTCCAATCTCTATCGTATATCATAAAGATACAGTGCTAGATGGAAACGCTCCGCTATTACAATATGCATACGGAAGCTATGGAAGTACCATAGATCCATCCTTTAGCAGTATACGTCTTTCTCTGCTTGACAGAGGTTTTATCTATGCCATTGCCCATATACGAGGTGGTGAGTATCTAGGTCGTAAATGGTATGAAGATGGAAAACTCTTAAAGAAGAAAAACACTTTTACAGATTTTATAGATGTTTCAAAACATCTAATAGCACAAAATTATACGTCTTCAAAACACTTGTATGCCTACGGAGGGTCTGCCGGAGGGTTGCTTATGGGTGCGGTAATAAATATGGCACCAGAGCTTTACAACGGGGTCATTGCTGCTGTTCCTTTTGTAGACGTAGTTACAACAATGCTTGATGATACCATACCACTCACCACCGGAGAGTATGATGAGTGGGGTAACCCTAATGATAAGGAGTACTATACTTATATGAAAAGTTATAGTCCATATGATAACGCTTTCGCGAAAGCGTACCCAAACTTATTAGTAACAACTGGATATCACGATAGCCAGGTGCAATATTGGGAGCCAGCCAAATGGATAGCAAAGCTAAGGGAGAACAACACTTCTAATAACCAAATCATCTTTCAGTGCAATATGGATGCAGGTCACGGCGGAGCATCAGGACGTTTTGAGGCTTTAAAAGAGGTGGCGCAAGATTATGCGTTTTTGCTTGATTTAGAAGGGGTTACTAAGTAGTGGTGAGCGATGTTGTTTATAACTGTGTGGAATAGAACCCATAAGAAAGAACTTATTTTTAAAAATTATGGTACTTTTGCCCTGTTTTGAGCACAAGTTTTAACCAGAAACCGCTCAAGGCGCTAACCTAGATATATGAACAAGGACTTAAATGTTTATGATAATGCGTTACAACTTATAGGTAACACACCACTCATAAAATTAAATAGCATTACGGCAGACTTTGATGGTGAATTTTTAGCCAAAGTTGAAGCTTTTAACCCAGGCCACTCATCAAAAGATCGTATAGCACTTCACATTATAGAAGAAGCAGAGCGTACGGGAGTACTTAAACCTGGTGATACCATTATAGAAACTACATCTGGTAATACAGGTTTTAGTATTGCTATGGTAAGTATTATAAAAGGTTATGAGTGCATACTCGCTGTAAGCTCAAAATCTTCTCCAGATAAAATTGATGCTCTTAAAGCAATGGGAGCAAAGGTGTATGTATGCCCGGCAAATGTAAGTGCAGACGACTCTAGATCTTATTATAGTGTAGCAAAAAGACTGCACGAAGAAACTAAGGGTTCTGTATACATTAATCAGTATTTTAATGAGCTTAATATTGATGCTCATTACTTATCTACAGGTCCAGAAGTGTGGAATCAGACAGAAGGGAAGATTACTCACCTCATTGCTTGTAGTGGTACAGGTGGCACAATATCTGGTACGGCTAGATTCTTAAAAGAGCAAAACCCAGAGATAAAAGTAATAGGAATAGATGCTTATGGGTCTGTGATTCAAAAGTATCACCAGACACGTGAGTTTGACGCTACAGAAATTTATCCATACAGAATAGAAGGTTTAGGTAAAAACTTAATACCTACAGCTACAGATTTTGACGCTATAGACGAGTTTGTAAAAGTAAGTGATGAAGAGGCAGCACATAGTGCTAGAGAGATTGCTACCAGAGAGGGGTTATTTGTAGGTTATACAAGTGGTGCCGCTATACAAGGTTTAAAGCAGCTTGCTGCACAAGGGGAGTTTACAAAAGATAGTAAAGTAGTTATCATATTTCCAGATCACGGAAGCCGCTATATGAGTAAGGTCTTCTCTGATAAATGGATGAGTGACCAAGGCTTTTTTGATAGTCAAAATGAAGAAGCTGTCGCAACTATAGAATACATAAAGTAATCTAAAATATTACGTATATTTAAACTCCTACCTCGTGTAGGAGTTTTTTGTTTTTGGCAATCATACTATTAGATTTTACTGTTAGGTAAAAATGTCAAAATTGTGTACTTTTGCACCTGTTTTCAAAACAAGCATATGAAAGATTTATTTGATAAAATTTACAAGGATAAGGGACCATTAGGTAAATGGGCATCAGTAGCAGAGGGATATTTTGTATTCCCAAAGTTAGAAGGGCCTATTTCTAACCGTATGAAGTTTCAAGGGAAAGAAGTGATCACGTGGAGTGTAAATGATTATTTAGGTCTTGCAAATCGTCCAGAAGTAAGAGCAGTAGACGCACAAGCAGCTGCAGATTATGGATCTGCTTACCCTATGGGTGCTCGTATGATGTCTGGTCACACAGAGCTACACGAGCAACTTCAAAATGAGTGTGCAGCCTTTGTACAAAAGGAAGCAGCTTACTTACTTAACTTTGGTTACCAGGGTATTATGTCTACTATAGACGCGCTGGTAGGTAAGGATGATATCATTGTGTATGATGTAGATACCCACGCTTGTATTATAGATGGTGTGAGATTGCATATGGGTAAACGTTTTACCTACAAGCATAACGATATGGCAAGTATCGAAAAAAATCTTGAGCGTGCTACAAAAATGGCAGAACAGACAGGCGGAGGAATCTTAGTGATTTCTGAAGGTGTGTTTGGTATGCGTGGAGAGCAAGGAAAACTAAAGGAAATAGTTGCTCTTAAGAAAAAATTTAACTTCCGCTTACTTGTTGACGATGCACACGGTTTTGGTACACTAGGTGCTACTGGTGCAGGAGCAGGTGAGGAGCAAGGTGTTCAAGATGATATAGATGTATACTTTGCAACGTTTGCAAAATCTATGGCATCTACAGGAGCATTTATTGCTGGAGATCAAGAAATAATAGATTACTTAAAATATAACCTACGTTCACAAATGTTTGCAAAGTCTCTGCAAATGCAACTTGTGGTAGGAGCACTTAAGAGATTAGATATGCTACGCTCTATGCCAGAACTTCGTGAGAAGTTATGGGAGAATGTAAATGCATTACAAGGTGGTCTTAAGGAAAGAGGTTTTGATATAGGTACAACACAATCTTGTGTAACACCAGTATATCTTAAAGGATCTGTACCAGAAGCAATGGCACTTGTAAAAGACTTACGTGAGAACCACGGAGTATTCTGTTCTATTGTAGTATACCCTGTAATACCTAAAGGTCTTATACTTCTAAGAATGATACCTACGGCATCACATACGCTTACAGACGTAGAAGAAACACTTAACGCTTTTGAGGCGATACGTGAGCGTCTTGATAATGGAACGTACAAGAGACTTTCGGCAAAGGTGGCAGAGGCTTTTGGAGCTTAAGTCTTAAGCATAATAAAAATGAAAACCCGTTACTAGTTATAGTAACGGGTTTTTTATGCTTTCGCGAAAGCGTAAAAATACTATTCACTTTCACTTACCATTGATAGTTTGTTATCAAATTGCAGCGTTCTTATAGGGAATGGAATATTCACATCATTTGCATCAAACGCTTTTTTAATAGCTAGCATCCCTTTGTGCTTTGCTGTGAGCTTCTCTTTTCCGTTTTGACAGTCTACCCAATAACGACATACAAAGTCTATAGAACTGCCGCCAAAGGCCGTGTAAAAGAATTCTACCTCCTCATTAGATCCACCTTGTGCAAATGTATTATTAATGGTCTCTTTAGTAAGCTTTTCTACCATCTCAAGATCAGACTCATAGCCTACACCACATTCTATAACAATACGTGCGCGGTCTGTGATAGAGTAATTCTTTAATGGATTATCAGTAATCGTTTTGTTAGGAATGATTACAATATTGTTATCTGGTTCACGTAAGCTAAAGTTATTGAGTTTTATGTCTTCTACATAGCCAGTATACCCACTCGTTTCAATCCAGTCACCTATATTAACTCGTTTTCTAAAAGAGAGTATAATCCCTGCAATACCATTTGCAAGCGCTCCTTGTAGGGCTAGACCTATAACGAGTCCAGATACACCAGCACCTGCTATAAGTGTGTTGAGCGTTTTATCAAGATTAAGAACGCCTAAGGCAAGAAATAAGCCTACAAGCACAACGATTACGGCAAGGGCTCTACCTATAAGTTTTGTAATAGACTTTTGCGGTACATACTTCTTTACCACCTTTTGTGAGTACTTATTTACTAGGCGTGATACAAAGTATGCGATCACAAGTACAAGTATAGCGACTGCTAGATTAGGAAGGTTTCTTATAAATGCTTCTACCCATCCCCATAATTTGGTCGATAGATTATTTAATGATTCTGTTATTTTATCCATTAGGGTTTTTCTTTGGTTTAAAACCAAATTACCGTCAAATGTTAAAATTTCTATCTCATTTAACCTTCATTAACTAGTGAATATGGGTATTTCTAAAAAAAATTAAGAAAAATAGGAGTGCGCTTTCGCGAAAGCTATCTCGTCGCCTCTAGCTCTTCTTGCTCTGCAATGCGGGCAGAAATCCTCCCATCTGCTATGATCTCTTTGATGTCTTGAACTTCTTCTTTTGACATACTAGGGTTAGGAACGTCTACATCTACAAGCGGGAAGGCGATGTTATAATACATCGCAAAATGATCTGAACCAAATCGTGGTAAGCGCTTCATCTGGGTGACGTGCAAATCTTTTGAATAAAATAAATGATCTAGCGGAAATCTAAGCAACCAGTAGTTTGCGTGGAAGGATGGATACAACCCTCTTCCTACACGTGGGTCAAGATATCCTGTCATTTTACTAAAAAGGCGTGAGGTTTTAGACCATACCACATCATTGAGATCACCACATACTACGGTAGCGTCTTGTGACTCTCTACATTTTTTACCCACAAGCATAAGCTCTGCATCCCGTTCTTTTGACGTTTCATTTTCTGTAGGACTAGGTGGAGCAGGGTGTATTGCTATGAGATTGAATAGCTGGTTTGCGTAGTTTATCTCACAATGTATGGAAGGAATATCCTTTTCTACTAGATAATGTACATCTGCACTCTTAAAGGGAATTTTAGAATATATATGCATCCCATAAAAGTTATCTAGGGTAGCTTTTACAGTATGTATATACTCTGGAAATGCCATAGAGATGGCGTCATCCCACTTTTGGTCTGACTCCATTGTAATAAATATATGAGGCTTGCTTTCTTTTATGAGCTCTATAAAGGCATCATAATGTGTATTAGTTTGTAAAACGTTTGCTGTGACCAGCGTGAGTTGTTCTTTGTGAAATTGCTGCTTAGGCTTACGTCTGTGATAAAATGGCGTGTATGGTCTTATAAGAATGACCTGGTATAGTAGTACAGCAGCAATGGCAGTAATAGCAATTATTTGCAAGACATTAAATTGCTTCCAGAAAATAAAAGCAAGGGCAATGAGTATAACTTGTATAACAGCCGTTTGTAATCGCACAAAATCAAAAAACCTAACGGTCCAGTGAGATTTAGGCAAAAGCGGTAGCAGTGGTGCTACAATAAACAAACAGATAAGCCCTATTAACATAGTAGTAAATGTAAACAGGCTATATGATATTTACTATATTTTTTACAATACTTTGTGACGACAGCTTTTAACTGTCACCTAAAAGCTCTTTCATTTTTGCACCTAGGGCAGACCCTCTAAGGTCTTTTGCGATAATAACTCCATTCTCATCAAGTAAAAATGTAGCTGGTATTGCACGCACACCATAGCTTCTAGGTATTGGGTCTTGCCAGTAGTTTAAGTTAGAGACGTGGTACCAGTCCATTTTATCATCTTTAATAGCTTTTTTCCACCTAGCATCTTGCCCTGGTCTATCTAGAGATACACTTATAATGTTAAGTCCTTTATCGTGATACTGGTTGTATACATTTACAACATTAGGGTTTTCCATACGACAAGGTCTACACCAAGAAGCCCAAAAGTCTATGATCGTGTACTTTCCTAATGCATCAGATAAGGCAAGTTCTTTACCTTCTGGAGTCTTTGCGCTAAACTCTGGAGCTTTGTTACCCACACTAGCCAGAGCACTTGCAATGCGTTGTGATTTGAGCTGTGCGATATAGTTTTCTACACTTTCACCTATAGGAGAATCTTGTATGTCTTTTGATAAGCTCTGGAAATAAGCATCAGACTCTTCTACCTTAAGAACTTTTGCATTAATAAGATCAGATAGAGCTATAATTGAGACCATCTTGTCTGTATTATTCTCTACTACGGCTTTTTTATCAACAATAAATTGCTCGTCTATGTCTGAAATTTTTTCACGCATAAGAGTGACCATTACGCCATCTGTCTCACGTTGCGCTTTTTGCATTTCTTTAATGTATTGTTGTTTTTTTACAGCAGTCTGTCTAGCGCTATTTCTGTAAGAATTAAATAATTCATTTTCTAAACTTCCTGTCACAATTGATGCGCCTAGACTATCTTTGTACAATTCTACAGTAAGAGGTTTTGCGTCCTTTACTAGTAAGAGTTGGTTATTTGGTTTTCCTTGGCTTAAGATTAAAATCCCTGTACCGTCAGTAATAGGTTTTTGAAAAGTAAACTTTTCTGCTGTTACAAGAGCAGTATCTACAGCTACACGTTTATTGTTAGAACCTAATTCTTCTAAGTAAAGCTCAGTGCCATCAGGCATTCCAGCAGCGGTACCTTGTATTGGAGAAATGTCATTATTCCCACAAGAATAAAGTAAGAAAAGTACGGCTATCGCTACTAATTGTTTCATAAATGATTATTTTAAGTAACAAAAATAAGAATAGTGCGTATAATAAAGAAAGAAAGAGGGCTATAGAAGCCAGAAGTTATGAAAACGAGTATGCAATTTAAAAATCAAGATTTTCCGTTGGACCTACGTTTTAGCGTGGAGAAGCTTATGGCACACTACACGCAAGAAGCAGCAACAGATCATCTACAGGCTCAAAATAGAATTAAAGAGCTTACTCAAATAACACAAAAGTTTCCAGAGCTTATCACAGGTATAAGCGATCTAGACAACTTATCACAATATCAAGAGCAGATAGATAATTTACTCTTAGATCTTTTTCCTGCAGTATTACAAGGCAATGAGATAAAAATAGTCTCAATGCCATTTCAAGAGACGGTATTACAGTCTACAAAGCGATATAAGTCTATTATAGCTAGCGGAGGTGAAGAGTATACTCCAGAGATAACAAACTTTGATGATAACCATTATTATATAATGGGGTGCAGCATTATCTTAATGCAGTATTACGGATATAAGATTGATTTTAGAAGGCCATTTTATTACGAGATACCAGATGCAAGTGGTATGACACGTTCATATAGAATGCTATATAACGGAGACTTTGTAGGTATAGAAAAAAAGCCAGAAACTCCAGAAATCACAGAAGAGGATGTTGCCGTATTACTAGATAACTTTGATAACATAGAGGTGTGGAAAGAAAAATTTCCTTCTCAAGGTTATATTTTTAAGGGCTTTGTAATTGCAAATCTATATGATGCTACGGTAGATGTATCCATATCAAACCTAAAATCTGGTCTATTACAATATGATCAAGAGAACACAAACTTTACAGAAGATTTCCATAAAATCTTTCAGGCAATATTCAATTTACCAGAAATCCAAATAGGTTTTTCTAACTATAATGAGCAAGAAGGTAAATTTGAGTTGGTACCTCTTAAAAAAATAAACAGTTATATCCTTTATGGTGAGACTGAGGCTACCTGTACATCTGCACTTTGTACAGGATCATATGACGCCGTTTTTAAGACAGGTAAGTATTTTGCAGTTTCAGACATCAACCATCATCATAAAAGTTTTCCAGACATCAAGATGTATGAAAACTTTAAAGATCAAGGTATAGGGAGTGTGATTCTTGCCCCTGTGAGGTATAAGGGCAAGTTACTAGGTATTTTTGAGTTAGCTTCTCCTAATGTAGGTGAGCTTAACACTATTAATGCAAATAAGCTAGAAGATGTAATGCCTTACATTGTAGAGGCAGTAGTTAGAAATAAAGAGCAGCAAGAAAATGAGATAGAACTCATTATTCAAAATGAGTGTACCTCAATACATCAGAGTGTTTACTGGAAGTTTGAGCAAGAGGCAAAACGCTTCTTAAAGTTGCAAGCTCAAGGAGATGCAAATGTTCAGTTTAGAGATGTTGTTTTTAAGGATGTATATCCGTTATTTGGTCAGATTGACATAAAAGGGTCATCAGAGTCACGTAATAAAGCAACCCAAAAGGATATCTTGTTACAGCTAGATAAGGCTATAGAAATTCTAAAAGAAGCGCGTAGCATTGAGAATTTACCCATATATGAGCAACTAGAGTTTAATCTTAATGAGTTTCTAATTGAAACTACTGAGCAACTTGAGGTAGACAGTGAGCGTAAAATACTTAACTTTTTAAAAGAGAATATACGCCCATTATTCAGCCATTTATTAAAACGCAGTGATAAGCTTAAATCACTCATCACATCATATAGAAGCCAGATAGAAGATAATCTAGGGCTTGTGTACCGACACCGTAAAGAGTATGATGAGTCTGTTATGTTGCTTAACAAGCGTATGGCGGCTGTACTCGAAAAGAAGCAAAAAACGGCTCAAAAAATGTATCCACACTTTTTTGAATTGTTTAAAACAGATGGAGTAGAGCACAATATGTACCTGGGAGAGGCTATTACAAAAGACGATAGCTTCAATAAAATTTACCTCTATAATTTACGCTTGTGGCAACTACAAGTAATGTGTGAGATGGAGAATGAACATTTCTCGCTTTCGCGAAAAATGGATCACCCACTAGAAGTTGCTTCTATGATATTAGTTTTTAACACCTCATTATCTGTACGTTATAGAATGGACGAAAAACGTTTTGACGTAGATGGTACTTACAACGCAAGATATGAAGTTGTAAAAAAACGTGTAGATAAAGCTTATATAAAAGGCACTCAAGAGCGTATTACACAAGCTGGTAAAATTACCATCGTGTACTCGCAATATGAAGACGAACAAGAATACTTACGTTATATAAAATTCTTGCAAACCAAAAATTATTTAGGATCTGAGATAGAGATACTTCAGTTAGAAGATTTACAAGCGGTTACTGGCCTCAAGGCACTACGTGTAAACGTGCTTTACGCTCAGAAAAAGGGAAAAGCAAAAAAGAGCTTCTATACCTATGAAGATCTTATGGAAGAGATAAAGGCATAAATAATACATCTTAGGCTTTATTTATATAAAGCCTAAGGTCATATTAGTAAGATCTCCCACGCCTTCTACCACTGTTGCAGCTTTATCTCTATAGATAAAGAATACTGCAAACGTAATTACAGATATGATAATACCTATCATAAAGACATTATAGGTCATACGTAGCAGCTTATATTTCCTGTCGAGAACGACTCCTAAGAAGTATAAATCTTTTGTAAGTGCAGAGTATATATACTCTTTATCTTGTAACATCTCTCCTATAGCCCACTCATAATCTTCAAGTTTCATTTTATGAAAATTTCCAAAGAAGAGTAGGTTTACCTTTTTCTGGCGCACATCTTCTTTGTCAAATTCACCACGAGTAACATTTGGTCTAGTAGCTATAATAGACATTACCATAGAGATCATAGCAAATAGTACAAATACGGCAGTAGGATATATTAAGTGAGCATTACTTTCATTCTCAAGTTTTGGGATAAGATTTGCAAGAGCAAGAGAGATCACAATAGCGTTTACAGAGAGTAAAATGTTTGCCTTCGTATCAGCAATATCACTAAGCTTGATATGATTACGCAAGGCGATGCGATACATAGACTGTATACCTTTCTCTGGGCTTGCATCTTTAAGTTGCATTTTAAGTTTTTCCTTCTTTTTGGCTTTTTTTGCCTTTTTGCGAGCCTTTGTTAGGTCATTTAGGTTACTATCTTTCTTGGGTTTCCAGTTTTCTTGGGCATAGGTGGTATAGTATCTATGCTTAACTGTAAACATCTCTATATTAGCCTTTGTCCACTCCTCCGGAGTATATTCTTTTATATCTTTAATTTTAAGTTCTTGGCGTAAATATTCGCTAGCTTCAGGAAAGTAGTCTTTTGCAAAGTGTGATGCATCTGCATCTCTAAGCACCTTCTCCAGGTAGGTTTCTGGCTCTACTCGCATATCTGTTGCGAGGATTACTTTTTTAACTTCAGAGATGATATGATCATCTACACCTTCACCTTTTAAGAAGGTCTCAGCCATTTGTGCACTACGTGCTTCGTGCTCTTTTGTACCGTCTACATACCCTATATCGTGCAATAGTGCACCTAGTTGAAGAATGAGTTTTTCTTCATCTTTAAGGTTTTCTTCACTATTATCTATAATTTCTTGGGTACTTTTAAGGACTCTCTTAGTATGTACGTAATTATGATATATACACGTCTTAGGTAGTTCGTTATCAAAAAGTTGTGAGATATAGTTATCAGTTTTTTCCAGTAATTCGGTCATAGTGATCGTAAACGATTAGACTTCTAAAGTACATTAAAAATAGCCATATGAACAAATATTACGTTTTTCTTAACTTCTTACTCGCCCTCTTTTTAAGTGGTTGTGCGACGTATGCGCCTAAGTATGCAAATGAAGTAGCTGAGCCTCAAAATTTTGATAGTAGTACGCTTTCGCGAAAGCGTATACATAAAACCTTTTACCTTATAGGTGATGCTGGTGGTGACAAAGACGGCGGTAGTACATATGCGCTTGATGCTTTCAAAAAAGTAATAGATACAGCAGATACAGAAAATGACTATGCGGTCTTTCTGGGGGATAATATTTATGATGCTGGATTGCCTAAAAAAGATCACCCAGAGCGCGCAGAAGCAGAGCGCAGACTTGATATACAAACCGCTGCTGTAGAAAACTTTAAGGGAAAGACACTTTTTATACCAGGTAATCACGACTGGTATGCAGGTGGAGTAGAAGGTGTAAAACGTCAAGAAAAGTATATCGAAAAGGCACTAGATGATAAAGAAGCTTTTCAACCAGAAAATGGATGCCCTATCGAGATGAAAGAGGTAAGTGATGATGTGGAGTTAATGATTATAGACACACAGTGGTATCTAGAAGACTGGGATGAAAATCCTACTATAAATGATGATTGTAGCATACGTACTCGTGAGGGTCTATTTTTAGAAATAGAAAATGAGTTTAAAAAGAACAATGAGAAAACGATAGTTGTTGTAATGCATCACCCTATGTATACAAATGGGGTACACGGTGGTAAATTCAGTTTTGATAAGCAATTATATCCTACGCAAAGTAAGTTTCCGCTTCCGGTGCTTGCTTCTCTTGTGGCACAAATTAGATCACAAGGTGGTGTATCTATCCAAGATAGATATAATAAACGCTACAATGAGCTTATGAAACGTATAGCGGTACTTGCTACAGATACAGATAAAGTAATTTTTGCGTCTGGTCACGAGCATAGTATACAATATATAGAAAAGGACGGTATCAAGCAGATCGTGAGTGGAGCCGGGGCAAAAAACTCTGCAGCAGCACTGGGAGAAGATGGGCTTTTCTCTTACGGAGGTCAAGGCTTTGCTATATTAGATATTTATGAAGACGAGTCTTCGGCAGTACGATTTTATGCGGCAAACCAAGGAGAGCCAGAATTATTATTTACCTCACAAGTACATCCACCTCGCGAGCCGGTTAATCTAGACTCGCTGCCAGAGTTTTATCCAGAGACGGTAATGGCAACGGTATATGAACAAAATGATACAGACGTCTCAGATGTACATACGTCACTCTGGGGAGATCATTATAGAGAAGTTTATGGTACACCTGTTACAGCTCCCGTTGCAACGCTAGACACGCTTATGGGAGGTTTTACAGTAGACAGAAAGGGTGGTGGGCACCAGACACGCTCTTTACGACTTAAGGATAAAGACGGGCGCGCTTATAACTTGAGAGCCGTACGCAAGAGTGCAGTTCAGTTCTTACAGAGCGTGGCATTTAAGGATAATTTTATTCAAGAAGATTTTAGAGATACGTTTACAGAAGACTTAATTCTTGATTTTTACACATCTGCACACCCTTATGCTTCACTTGCGGTGGCACAACTCTCTGATGCGGTAGGTATATATCATACTAATCCGCGTTTAATTTATGTGCCTAAGCATAAAGCTCTTGGTAAGTATAATGCAGATTATGGAGATGAACTATATCTCATAGAAGAACGACCAGACGAAGATTTTACAGATGTAGACTCTTTTGGTAATCCAGACAGTATAGATAGTACAGATGATGTATATGAAAATTTAAGAGATGATGAGGAGTACCAGATAGATGAAGCAGCTTACCTGAGGGCACGTATTTTTGATATGCTTATAGGTGATTGGGACCGTCACGCAGACCAGTGGAGGTGGGCTCGATTTGATTCAAAAGGAACAAAACTTTATAGACCTATACCTCGTGATAGAGATCAAGTGTTTTCAAAATTTGATGGAGCAATCTTAGGTCTTCTTAAAACGCTTATCCCAGCGGTAAAACAATTTCAAAACTATGATGGAGATCTAGAAAACGTAAAGTGGATTAATGAGGCGGGTATCAAAATGGATCGCGCACTACTCAAAAATGCCGTAAAAGAAGACTGGCTACGTGAGGCTACATATCTACAAGAAAATCTAACAGATCAAGAGATAGATGAGGCTTTTAAAGCTTTACCTCTAGAGGTGCAAAAACTAGGAGTTGATGAAATTAAAAAGAGCCTGCGAGAAAGAAGGTCTAATATTGTAGATATAGCAGAGACCTACTATGACTATATCTCTACACTCGTAATTCTTACGGGAACAGATAAAGATGATCACTTTGAGATTACAAGAGGTGATGAGAGTACCAGAGTACAAATCTCTAGAATAAAAGATGGAGAGGTTAAAAAACCTTTTGTAGATAGAACAATATCTTCACAAGAAACCAGCGAAATATGGATTTACGGTCTCGATGATGATGATGTTTTTAATGTAAGTGGAGGAGGGAAGAGACCTATTAAAATGAAAATTGTAGGTGGTCAAAACAACGACATTTATGAGATAAAAGACGGTCGTAGACTTAAAGTGTATGAGCATAAAACAAAGCCAAATACCGTAAAAGAAAAGAGCGGAGCAAATGTGAAGTACTCAAATATCTATAACTTTAATACATACGACCCACTCAAGAAAAAAAGTACAGCAAATAGTACATTACCAGCCATAGGCTTTAACCCAGATGATGGGCTTCTCATAGGCGTGACTAATGTCTTTTCTACATATGGGTTTAAAAATGACCCTTTTAGCAGTAGGCATACACTTAATGCGACATATTCATTTGCGACAGAGTCACTTAATTTAAAATATGAAGGCGACTTTGCAAATGCTTTCGGACAGTGGAATCTCGTAGTAGGAGGTAAGTTTACAAACGAGGCATTCTCTCGTAACTTCTTTGGTTTTGGAAATGAAACAGTAAATAATGACGACGATTTAGGACTCGACTTTAACCGTGTACGTAATGGCGAGATTGGTGCACACATAGGTGTAGAGAGTGATAATACCTTTGGTAGTAAACTACGTTTTGTAGCAAACTTTGAGCGTATAGAAATAGAGCAAACAGGAGGACGTATTATAGATGATGCTACACTATTTACCCCAGATACAGATAACTTTTTTGGAGGGCAATCTTTTATAGGTGTAGAAGGTTCATACAGTTATGTAAGTGCAGATAATCAAGCAAACCCAACTAGAGGTATGGAGTTTGAAACAGTTATAGGTGCTAAGCGCAACTTGAGCTCTGGTGATAGAATGTATGCATATATCAACCCAAAAATAGGGTTTTATAATGCGCTTTCGCGAAATAGGAAATTAGTCTTAAAAACACTCGTACAATCACAAATAAGAATAGGTGACGACTTTGAATTTTATCAAGCAGCCTCACTAGGAGCAAGAACAGGATTAAGAGGTTATCGTTTTAATAGATTTACCGGGGAGTCATCACTAGCAGCTTCTGGAGATATAAGATATAGTTTTGATCGTTTTAGTACAGGTCTTATCCCTATACAGCTAGGAGTTTTTGGAGGAGCAGATGTAGGTCGTGTGTGGGTTGATGGTGAAGACAGTAAGAAATGGCACAACGACTTTGGAGGTGGTTTCTGGATAAATATGGTAGAAACCATATCTGGACAAATAGGAGCCTTTGCTGGTGAAGACGGGATGCGTATAGACTTTAGATTTGGAGTCAGATTGTAAAAATCTATAACTCAAATAGCTTTAACAAATAAAGGCTCCCAAGTGGGAGCCTTTATTTTTAGTCTAATCTCAAGTATATCTTTACAAACCTAAAGACAGCCCAAAACCTAGTCTGCCTCCTTCTGGACCATAAAAATAATGTACATCTGTTTTAAGCACTGCAGCGGTAGTAAATTGTAATCCGCCACCATAGCTGTAGTGTAATGTGCTATCTTCATTTCCACCAGTCCAGACGCGTCCCGTATCGTAACCTACGTATCCTTGCGTACGCACAGGAAATAAAAAGGTACGTATGGGTTTTAATTTAAAGCCTATATCTACAGATCCAGCAAGTGATTGCTCACCTCTAAAACGACCTTGTCTATAAGATCTTAATCCATTATTTGCACCCAGCGTTGCGAGTCTATAAAATGGAATATCATCACCAAATCGTAACTCACTAGCAATACTTGTTTTTAAAACTATATTGCGTGATCTATCTATAGCATTCCAGAATGTTAGACTAGGATCTATGGCTCCCACATATTGCGATGAGGTAAGCTCATCTGCTACACTACTACGTATTGTAAAATGCATTCCTCTTGTGGTAAAAGCTTCATCATCTCTACTTTCATACTCATATTTCCCAGTGAGGGAGAGATACTCTGTACTTGCTAGTGCAGGAGTTGTGACATTTATACCTCTCAGATCTGTGTTTTCATAATTAAGATCAAAAGCTGTAGAAGAGCCATATTCACCAGTATAGTATAGACCTATCCCACCTTGTAAATATTGAGTGTAAACTCTATTGTCATCAAAGCTATTTGCATTGTTCAAGCTACCATTACCAAGTCCAAAAAAGTTCTCTGTATAATTTGCAGATGTCAAACGCCCAAAAGCTTTAAAATTCCAATCGTGAAAGAGGTGAGCCTTATGCCACTCTAGTGAAGCGTCTACCGCCTGTGTAAGTGATATATAACGGGCATCTAGCTCAATCTTTGTTGTAAAAGGATGCCTCTCGTAACCCAACGTAGATTTCCCAAAAATAAGTCGCGGTGAGAAGCCCTCATCCGGATTGTAATTTGCCTTAAGACCAAAAGTGCCGCCGCTATCTGGTCTACGCTCGCTGTCATAAATATGATTCTCGTAAATATCATCTATGTGGCGAGTTGCTTTCCCTTTATCTACAATCGTATTTTTATAAGACTTTTGATCATAAATGGTAACATTCTTTCCGCCATTTACAGTAAACGTGTCATTCTCTAGTCCTCCTACAAGCACTATTTTTATAGGACTAGAACGTAAGCCGTTTACTTCAAATATATCTTTATCATCAAGGCCATAAATCCATATGTTTTCTGTCACGTCTTTATCCAGTGTTCGGTCAAAGAGTAGTGTGCCTTTCTCACCGTCCTTAATACGATAAGCCATCACTCGTACATTTCCATTTGTCAGATTTTCAATGATAAAGTGATCATCTTTATCAGTTCCTTTAAGAGATACAAACTTGCTTAAATGGCTATAATAACGTTGTACGATATCGGGAAGATTACGCTTTCGCGAAAGCAAACTCTCCTGTATCTCCACCCACGTAGTATCTTGAACTTCTTTAGGAGCAGCTTTAAAAGCGCTTTGCACAACCTCTTCTGTAATGCGTTCTTGAATATAAGTTACCTCCTCTAGCCAAAGCGATAAATCTGCCCGTTGTAATATGGCTCTGTCTAGGTTTACGGCACTCTCGCTAAATTGCTCAATAAATGGAATGTCTGGCCCATAGTTACCAAACTGTCGCATCCCGCTCATTATTTTTTGTGCGTTTTCTAAAAATGCTCCGTCAAATTTTGCAAACACCTGATCTCTATCTCTGGGTACAGCAAGATATTTTATGACACCATCTGCCTCATCTACCTTATCTTGTGCCCAGCGCCACTGGTCTTCGTGTCTATCCCAGTCACCTATGAGCATATCAAATATGCGCGCTCGTATGTACATACGTTCATTAAGCTGGTTAGACTCATCTTCTCGTAGTTCTTTAAATAAATCTGGTGTGCTTTCTACCTCATTGCTAAATTCAAACATATGTGACTTATTAAAGTCACCACTAGGTTTTTCTACAATCATATAAAGCACATTACCGTGATCTTTATTAAAGTTGCCTAGCGCTTTTTGCTTGGGTATATAATATAGTTTTGGGTGTGTGTGAGGGACATCTATAGCACCAGCAAGTCTTGGTATTGCAAATGCGCCATAAGGATGCGCGGCTGTATAAAAGTCTTCAATTACAGTTGCGGGTACGGTATCTTCAAAATAATTTTCGGCATCAAGATCATTATATCCCGCCGATTTTAAAAAAGCAAGCGGATCTTTTGCAATAGCTCGCATATTATACTCACGCCCTTCTTTGTCCTCAAGGCGTAGACCATTAGTTTGATTTCCGCCACCAGCACGTTGTACCGTAAGGCCTCCATACAATGTGTCAAGCAGGGCAACGGGAGCTTCAACAGGCACTCCATACACATACCTATAATGCTTTCCCCAGAATTTCTCATACTTAGCACTTTTTATAACACTCTCTTGGGGATAAATAGATGCCACCATCGTTTTTGGAAAACGCGTAGGAAGGCTGTCTATGTTATAATCCTTAGGTTTTTGAAAAGCTGTTTTTGAGTATAGTTCTGTCAGGGCCCCATCTTGTAATCCATAAAAATGAACAGAAGATGCACCTCCCTCATACAGTCTCACCTCAGAAAAACCAGGTTTTGTAGACGTAAAAAGTCCTTTTTTACTCAATCTTGCAGGCTTTACAGAACTTCCCGTACCGGCAATAACTTGCTTTATTTCTCCCTGGTCTATGTATTGCATAGATCGCTCGTGTGAAGAGAGGATAATAACCCTAGGTGCGTCAAAACTAGCGAGCTCTATATGAGACATAAGCTCGTTCATAAGTGGGTTGTATCTGTCTTGTTTTGATAATCCTCCTTGTGATCGTAAAAAAGACCAAAATGTTCCCACTCCTGGGATAAAGAGGTTTTCTGCCGTGGGACGATATGTAACCTCTGCAGGTATTTCGCCTCCGTATACACCATTTGCATAGAGCGGGTGGTGCATCCCTATAATAATTGTTTTGTGACGAGCCTTGCGTATCTCACTACTTAGTAATGTCGTAAACTGCTCGCGTGTCTTAAGCTCACACTTGTCGTTCATCTCTTTTACTTTACTCCAGTCTTCTATATACCACTGTGAGTTAATGAGAATGAGCTCAACTTCGTCATTAATTTCTATGGTTTCTAGTGGGCAACCATTTTTTGGTATAAAATGATCTTCTTCGTCATAAAAGTCTTCTATGGCATCTTCTATTTCTTCCATTCCCTTAAGACCAGTCTCGTTCCACTCAAGTTCTCCTGGTAAAAAGAGTGCGGTGCCCTTAAAGTTTTTTGTGATCTCAAGTTGTTGTAAAAGTTGTTTTTTACTGCGACTATCTTTTAGGTCATTGCGATGTAGGTTATCGCCCGTAAATAAAAAGTAATCTTCTTTTTTACTATGTTTTTTTATGTAGTTACTTACACCATTTAGTAATGACTCATTTGCACCGCGCGCATAGGCACCAGCGTTACCTAGCTGGAAGAAACTTACATAATTTTGGCTGGTGTCAACCGCTATATTATGTGTTTGTTCTCTATACAAGTCGTGATGTACAGCACAAGATGCACATAGTACTATGGCCCCTAGCAGGAGGAATTTTGTGATTATAAATGAAAGGGAGTGTACTGTTTTATTCACGTTTTAATTTTATTCAATCTACACATCATTTTTCATAATTATCCTTAGCAAAAGATTAATGTTTGTTAAATAAAAACTGCCTATCTCATTAATGAAATAGGCAGTCTAAAGAAGCTTTATGTCTTTGTCTAAATGCGAATATAATTTTTGTTGAGGTTCGTATCTGCTATCATATCACGTGTAAAACTTAGATGCCCTTTTGTGGTGATAATTCTAAAGCGATAGTCTTTCATTTTTGTGAGTGTGTCTAGTAGTAGCCACTTGGTTTTAAGCAGCTGAGGTTTTGTAGATTTTAAGCTCACCTCAAAGAAGTATTTTATGCCACGCTTTTCGGCCACGATATCTGGTATGATGGTGTTTCCGGTTTCTTGTCTTGTAAAGGATGTAGGCGTCTCATAGCCTGCTACATCTGCTTTGATATTTTCAAAACCTTTGTTTTCAAGATAGGTAATGGTCGTGTTTAAAAATGCGTTGTTTTTGTTTTCTTCTTTGTCTAAATGTATCATAACCTGTAAGATACAGTTGTAACATCCCATTTTGTACTAAAAAAGGGTTAAAAGAAAACGACACAATGTTAAAACCTGTAGGGTGTAGTGGTGCGCTTTCGCGAAAGCGTAATTACCCCGAAGTGCTGTTTTATCTCACAATGAGTTTACGTGTTGTTGCAGTTGTTTTTGTCATCACTTTTACAATATATACACCGCTAGGTAGGTTGTGAATGATAGGGCTGGCATTCTGAAAGTTATCTTTATAAACCTCACGACCTAGAGTGTCAAAGAAGAATACCTCACCAGTTTCTTGAGGGGTAGTTATAGTAATTGCACCCGAAGATGGGTTAGGATATATAGTCATATCACTAAGCTCATTATCTTCAACCCCCAGCGGATTAGTCCACTGCTCACCTACGTTTGTACCCCAGATATACTCTACAAGGTCTGGCATATCTATAAAGGGATTACGGTTAAACTGCCAGTTGTAAATAACGTTATTACGATTCATCTCATAATCATCTGGTGGGTCGTTGCGGTGCCAGTCTAGTAAAATATCTAGGTCACCTAGAGCTCCCACAGTCGTATTTGCAGGGTTACCAGATACTACGTCAAGCCCGTTATAGCGTATGGTTAAGAAAAAGATACTACGCGCTACATCACCATAAAAACTACCTTGATTACCTGTAGGGCCACTGTACTCGCCGTAGTCTTGGTTACCGCGAGAGCTATTTTCTGGTCCATCTGCTGCACGCAGTGCGTGGGCATCACTATTTGCGTGGCGTAGTGAATCTGCCTTTGTGGTTGTAAAAATGTCTATACCATCTGCTACTTGATCGTACTCTATGTCATTAAAACCTCCACGTGATCGTGGGTAGGTGTGCTCTCTGTTCCATAAGCCCTCATTACTACCTCCAGAAGTCTGAAAATCTAACTTAGGTCGCTGCTGCTCTGTATAGACTAGCCATACCTGATTACTGTTAAGGGGGCTTTGGTCTGCCTCTTTTAAAATATCTATAATATCTGCATAGGTTTGTGCACGTACCGTAGAAGGATCTGCTATGATATCTTGTAAGGCTTGTATAAGTGCGTCATCTGCAAGTGTATCAATGGAGTCGTAATAGCCATCTGGTTGTGTACTTTCTACTTGGTCATAGGTAGGAGCGAGGGGAGTACCGTATGAGGCAGTTGTAAAGTCATTGTCTATAATACGTATGATAATATTATCATTTGCTCTTTTAAAACCATCTGGCATCTCACCAAAGGTGATTTTCAGCTCCTCATCACCCTCGTCGTCTTGATCGTCTATAATTGTAATGGTAGTTTGTCCTGTAGAAGCACCTGCTGCAATGGTAACACTTGTGTCACCTGTAAAATCTGCCGAGTTAAAGCCTGTATTGTCCAGGGTAAATGTAAATATGGTAGTGCTGGTAACGGCTGTAGTCGTGGTGAAGTTTATGGTAATCTCTTCGCCTTCATTATATGCTGTTTGAGAAGTACTAGCGCCTATAAAATTAAATACCACTCCAGATCCATCATTAAGTTGTCCTGGGGTAGGGGTTGTGACATCATACCCTCCCGTACTATTAAGTTGGATGGAGTTACTGGATGATGCACCATTACCACCTTCGTTTACTTGTGTGGTTTCTCCTAGTAGATTGAGGAGGTTTGTATCATCACTATCGTTAGTATCATAAACTAGTGCATCTACAAGATTTGCTGTGGTAGCAAGTGTACCTTCGGGAAAGTCTTGTTCGTCTCCTTGATATATTGCAACGGCATCTGCGCCGTTTTGTATCGTATTATCAAACAGTATAAAATCTGGCACAGGCACCACATTATTACTGCCTATAACTACAATACCGTTTACATCTGCCACAAGGCCATCTAGATCAAGTGCAAAGTAGCTGCTATCACCGCCACTACTAGATCCATTAAATAAAACAAGCACATAGCCGTCTAGAGAAGCTTCTGGAGTGGTAAGGAGTTCTATAAACTCTTGGTCATCTGTACTAGGTGTATCTGCATCAAGTTCATTTATAGTGACCTGCGCTATTAAAGGATTACAGCAAATAGAAATAAGAAAAGCAACTAAGTAAAAATGTTTCATACAAGAGATATTGTAGCTACAAAATTATTACTTAAGTGTTCTTGAGGTGTTAAGTGAGCGTTAAGTCCCTTGAGAACAAATTACTAAACAACTAGTTTACACCCATATTGAGTAAGTTCTGCTCTTTGAGTTGACTTTTTGCACTTTTTATTTCAGAGTCTGTTGGTTCTTGGGGAAGTTGTAAACTTGCTCCTTGTGGCTCATAGGTAAGCTCTGAATATACTGGGAAATGATCAGATTTTATATGACCTGTGCGCTCTAGCTTTTTTACTCTAAACTCTTGAGAGGTAAAAAGGTGATCAAGAGGCCATCTCATCAGTATATTTTTCGCATTAAATGTGTTGTAAAAACCACGGCCTATGCGAGGGTCTAGTAGTTTACTCACTTTTCTAAAGAGCGAAGTCGTTCTTGACCAAGCCACATCATTAAAGTCACCCATCACAATTACGGGAAGCGTTCTTTTATTTACTGTAAATGCCGTTTTCATCATCTCTGTGTCTCTATCCGAACTCATAGGGTTGTGTTGAGGCATAGGCGGAGTAGGGTGTATAGCATAAAGTTGTATTTGGTCTCCGCTCTCTAGTGTAACAATGGCTTCCATAGATGGAACTTCCTTATCTACGAGGTGTCTTACCTTTTTTTGGGTAAGCGGTAGTTTTGAATAAAGTAGCATTCCATACGTATTACCACGCGGCTCAAGTAAATAGTGGGAGTATGTAGATGCGAGACTACTGTGTACCGCTTTTTTCCAGACTGTATCTGTTTCCATAAGTAATACAATGTCTGGATCATAATCTGCTACTTGAGATAGTAGAAGGTCATATTGTGTGTTTTTTTGTAAAACGTTTGCACTATATATTTTTATAGACTTGCTAGTGTCTGTGATTGTATTTTCTAGTGCTTCTGGAGCTGCAAGTGGTGTATAGTCATAAATCTTAACAAGCTGAAATATAAAACACGCAGCGAGAACACTCACAAAAATATAATCTCCTACATACTTGATATTAAAGCGTATAAAATAGGTGACAAGAGC
>ENA-ORXC01000250-ORXC01000250.1-marine-metagenome-genome-assembly--contig:-NODE-250-length-44231-cov-176.033610_pt1 | contig 44231 bp, 35 predicted proteins | sample MGYA00237865_ERZ511478 | MGnify/ENA metagenome assembly ERZ511478
AACTCTATATTAAGTTGCATCGCTTGCTCGTATGACAGACCATTCATTGCAGGCGTACCGGTTCCTGGCACATATAAAGGATCGACACTATCAACATCAAATGACACGTAGATATGATCGCAATATTCTAGTTTTTTGAAAATTTCCTCTACGGTAGAACTGATGCCTTTTTGGGTTATCTCAGCCACGCTATATAAAGGGATTTTATGTCTTCTAATTAGATCCATCTCTTCTTCTTGATAATCTCTAACGGCACAAAACACCACGTTTTCTGGCTTAATTGATGGCTCGCTCGATGCCATAAATTTCAACTTTTCCCAATACTCTTTTTCTTTTTCAGAAAGCTCGTTACGCTGACACTCCAAATTATCAATGGCACAAGCCATCGCCAAAGGCATGCCATGCATATTTCCTGATCCGCTAGTATATGGTGAGTGAAAGTCAGCGTGTGCGTCTATATAAACCACGCCGATTTCAGCATCAGGATGTGCCATTTTTAGGCCATGCATCGTGCCTGCACAGCTAGAATGATCACCTGCGATAACAATCGGAAATTGATTCTCATTTCTTATATCTTTGATTTTATGAGCCAATTTAGAAATAACAGGTTCAATCACATCAGCGTATTTTGCATGCTTAAATGGCGACTCTTCTTCATGTATATATTCATTTTTTATACTATCAAGTTGCAATTTTTCATAGTAGTCTGCGTTCATTTCTTTTGATGACGCGCGCAACGCATCGATTCCTAGTGACGCGCCTTTTTTATGCCCTGCAACATCTGAATAAACTTCTACTATTCGCACGTTTTTCATTAAATCATTCATTATTTTGTCTCTGTTAAATAAAACAATTTTTTCATCATTTGAGTCCACATCTGGCATTGAACTCCTATTTTCTATATTCAAATGACTTATGATTCGGCCATCGTTTCATCCGTCTCTATGCTACGGTCTTTGCTATGAGCTTTTACGACCGAATAGAGGTTTTTAGGGTCTTGTTGCTGAGGAATCAAGTCAAGCAGCTCATATGCATCCTGCTTTTTGATCAAATCACGCAAAAATACCAAAGCCGTAAAGTCTTCTGAGGCAAAACCAACACCATCAAATACAACCAAGTTATTTTCGTTGGTGCGTACTTCTTTTTCACCGTTTACGATGCGGTGAAACTCTGTCACAGGGAAATCTTGAGAGAGCTGTTGAATGTCGCCTTCAATACGGGTTTGTGGTTCAAACTCTACAATGACATGATCGGCTCTTAACAAGATATTGGCATCCAGCTCCGTTTTTCCAGGACAGTCACCACCGATGGCGTTAATATAGACGCCTTTTTTGACCATATCATCACGCAGAATCGTGGCATTTTTCTTATCTGCGGTACAAGTGGTGATGATATCTGCACCTTCAACCGCCTCTTCTGCCGTTTTGCAAATAGTAATCTCTAGGCCTGAATCGGCAAGGTTGCGCGCTACTTTTTCAGACGCGGCTGGGTCAACATCATACAAACGTACTTTTGAGATACCCACGACTGCCTTCATACCCATTGCTTGGAACTCTCCTTGAGCACCATTACCGATAAGCGCTAAAGTCTGGGCGTTTTTGGGTGCACAATGTTTGGCAACCAGTGCTGAAGTCGCTGCTGTGCGTAGGGCGGTTAAGATACACATCTCTGTCAACAGAATGGGATAGCCGGTATCGACATCAGACAATAAGCCAAAAGCGGCTACCGTCTGCAAATCGCGCTTGGTATTGATTGGATGGCCATTGACATATTTGCACGCAAACATTTCACCATCGCTGACAGGCATCAGCTCTATGACACCGTCTTTGGAATGAGAAGCAAAACGACTGGATTTTTCAAAACTATCCCAACGAGAAAAATCTTGTTCTAAAGCATCTACCAATTCTTTTATGGTCTGTTCTATACCATAATTACTAATGATTTCAGCCATCGCCTGTACGCTAACAAATGGCACACCCTGCTTCTGTGATACGATAAATTTAGACATTAATTTTGCTCCATTCCTTGAATATTATTTATTTAACCGACAATTAATATGCTACCAATTATAATTGTCAGTTAAAATGTCAATAATTTACTAAATATGGACATTTTTTTGACACATTGTTAGGTGCTACTTAGCATAATGTCAAAATCCAATGAAGGAAGCATTTTTATGGCGTATTACACTTATGACTCTTTGGATAGCGAACTGATATCTGAACTTCGACAAGATGGTCGAGCAACCATCTCAAACCTGGCTAAAAAACTTAAAGTCTCTCGTGCCACTGTCCAAAATAGATTGGATAGATTGATTCACAACGGTGCTATTTTAGGATTTACGATTCGAGTGCATGAAGCACTAGATAAAGAAACAGTCAAAGCGATGATGATGATTGAGGTAACAGGGAAATCTACTTCACAAGTGATTAGGAAACTGCGGGGTATCCCCCAATTGATTAAGCTGCATACGACCAACGGGGCGTGGGACTTGGTAGGAGAGATACATACCACAAGCTTGAGAGAGTTTGATGAAGTGCTGCGTCAAGTCAGAGAAATTGATGGCATTTTGAATAGCGAAACAAGTGTTCTGCTGTCGAGTTTGTAATGTCATTAAACTCACAGTCACATAAGCGATGCTATTTATTTGATAGATATTGACTTAGAGTGTTGTAATTAAGCCGCCTGAAGGTAAACGTAAAAAGAATATATTGACGTTTTATAACCTAGATTTTTTAGTTTTTATTTGACTGGTACAATAAAACTAAAGAACGTATCTTTTACTACGTTCTTTAGTATGAGAACACGATGGTATCTTTAACTTAGACGATATCTTATCTGAGCTTAAGACAAGAAATCTACTAATGGCTTACTATTTATTAAATAATATTAACTTCATAGCTGAACTTCTCTGCCATTCCATATGACTCTCTATATTCGATAGGATCACCTTCTAGACTCTTAGCAATACGGCATACCTTCACTAGGTTTTCTTGCTCATTATTATCTAAATAAGGGTCTACGTGATTGGCTACAAAAAATAAAGTCTCTACGGCAGATGAGACAAACTGGCCACACTTAGTATAATAGAACGGATATAGCAGATTCTCAAAATCTTCAGGTTCTAGATTTACAAAGGCTTGATAACGACTCTTAGGTAACCAAATTTTTTCACTCAGCGAAACTTTGCCTTCAATAATGCGCACACGTTCTATATAAATGAGCGCTTTATTCTTACCAATATCTAGCTTTTTGTTAATCTCTTCAATACCCTCTATTACCATGACCTTTTTGACCACGCCTGTCGGTGTCGCATAGCAAGCATCTTTATCACGAAATTTAAAAAACCGTAATAATGAGCTTTCAAAATCGGGACGCTTTAGAAAGGTACCTCTGCCTTGATACTTGGTTAATACGCCATCGTCGACCAGCTTCTCAACCGCTTTTCGAACGGTTCCGACTGATACTTGATACTTATCTGCAAACTCCTGCTCAGTCGGTAAAGGTGTGTTTTCGTCCCATTTACTTTCTGTCAGTAAAGTCAAAATGTGCCATCGCACTTGCTCATACCGTGGTATTTTAAATTTTTCTAAGTTTTTTAGCATTATTTCACCACAATTTAAGGGGTTTATGAATTGTTTTGCTGTTTTTAAGCATTGTTATCATTTTAGAGATTGGAATATAACGGAGTACTCTATCTTAAACGCTAAGAAAACCTTATATATCATTGCAATACTAACGACTGTCTGGCACTTTGTGGACAATCTTATCTAATTCATATTACTTTTTTTGCTATTATTCCACTTATTTATACGTGCATTTCAGGCTTATACGATTCTGTAATCTAGAAAGTTGTTTGTCAATATTCTCGTAATGCTCTTTACCTATAGAAGTCGATACAGTTCTCTATAGAATTCATGTAGTTAAGCTCAAGGGACAGTAATGACTCTTTATATTCTAGCCGCAATAGTAATATGTATTATTTTGGGCTATACCACCAAGATCAATATTGGTCTATTTGCTATTGCATTCTCATACCTCATTGGCTGTTTCGGTATGGGAATGAGCGCTTATGAAATTGTTGAGCTGTGGCCTCTCAAAATTTTCTTTGTTATTTTTGCCGTTACTCTCTTCTATAATTTTCCTTTAGCGAATGGCGCTTTAGAAAAACTATCAAACCATTTGATCTATAGATGCCGTCATTTCCCCGAGTTTTTACCCTTGGTTATTTTCTTTGCTGCTACGGTCGTTGCTGGCTTAGGGGCTGGCTATTACACTGTCTTAGCCACAATGGCACCTATGATCCTGCTGTTATCCAAACGCACTAACTTAAATCTTGTCGTTGCTACCTTATCGGTGAACTATGGTGCATTAGCTGGTGCTAACTTTATCACCTCACAAAGCGGGGTTATCTTTCGAGAGCTGATGCGCGGGGCCGGCGTCGCAAATGATAATACCTTTACTTATGTTTTAGGTGTCTTTGCGGTTACCTTTCTCATGCCAGTGATCGTCCTAGGTATCTATTGCTTTTTTAATGCCAAAAATAGCAAAATTGCGATTCAAACGATAGTACCAGAGCCTTTCGATAATAAGCAAAAACAATCTATTATGCTGATTTTTATTATGATGGCTATCGTGCTTATTGTACCTATCTTAAATCTCCTAATGCCTAACATAGAAGCAATTCAGTTTTTGAACGCTCGGATTGACATTGGTTTTATCGCCATTATTTTTGCCTTAATCAGTTTATTATTAAAATTAGGTGACGAAAAAACAGTAATTGCTTTAATTCCTTGGAATACACTTATTATGATTTGTGGGGTCGGCATGCTGATCGGCCTTGGCGTTGAGATCGGTGTTATTTACGAACTAACAGAATGGCTAAGTACCAACGTCCCTATCTGGATGATACCAATTTTGGTCTTCGTTATTAGCGCAATCATGTCAATCTTTGCTAGTACACTTGGCGTAGTCGCTCCTACTCTATTTCCTATGGTACTGCCTTTAGCCGTTGCCTCTGGACTTAACCCTCTATTGTTATTTACCTGTATTGTGGTGGGAGCACAAAGCTCATCACTCTCTCCTTTCTCATCAGGAGGCAGTCTAATGTTGGGCGCTTCTCAAGTAGTTATAGAAAAAAACAAGCTATTTAATGCGCTACTATTCAAAGCGGTACCCTTAGATATTGGTATTGGCATATTAGCCATTTTCATTATTCAGCTGCTGTTTTAGCTAGTATATGTTCCTATGTTGAGAATGGGAACAAGCCCTACCCTTAAGCAAATCTCTCCCAAAAGACAGTTTTGATGCAGCTGTCTTTTGACAAACATATACAACCAAACTTTTTAAACACCTAATGAATTGCCCGTCATAGCGCTTAGTCTCATCTCACTGACCTCATCTACCGAGTTATCTCTTTTCCTTATCCGAAAAACATGCCCTAGCACATTTTTAACATCGCTCTCATAGTTATCAATACCTGTAAATCATTGTATTCATTAGTTTTTATTGACATTATCATCTTGTATTCTGAAGGTTCTGCTGTCTTTTATTTTCCTTGATATTAAGACGATAAATAACTTCATATCAGTCATTGTGATAGTACCTTAAAATAAAATTCATGTATACATACATATGTTTCTTGTTATTTCTATAATATTCTGTTACTTTTGCAAAACGCTAAAAACTCTACTTTTATGAAGTTTAGTAGTTATTGTCAGGATGATCTGAACTTCATCTGTCATCACTTTATTATTTTGCTCAGAATTCTATTGAGCTATTCATTAAAAATACACACAAGGAGTGTCGTGTGAACAAACTATCCTATTTGGCTCTTGGCCTTTCTGTACTTACCCTTACCGCATGTAATAAATCTGATACGGCAGCATCTGATGCCAGTTATGACTCCCCTTCACGTCCAGAATGTATCGCCCCAGCAAAACCAGGCGGTGGCTTTGACTTGACTTGTAAACTTGCTCAAGCTGGCTTAAGAGATACCGGCCTATTAGAAGATCCAATGCGAGTCACTTATATGCCAGGCGGTGTAGGTGCTGTTGCTTATAACAAAATCGTTGCCAATGATCGTGCTAATAACGATGCAATCATTGCTTTCTCTACTGGCTCTATCCTAAATCTATCGCAAGGTAAATTTGGTAAATTCACCGAAAAAGACGTGAAATGGCTAGCAGCCGTTGGTACTGATTATGGTGCTATCGCTGTCAATGCAGACTCACCTATCAAAGACTTAGCAGGATTGGTCGCTGAGCTTAAGTCAAATCCAAAAGCAATCAGTTTCGCCGCTGGTGGTAGTGTTGGTGGTCAGGACTGGATGCAAACAGCTATTTTAGCTAAAGCGGTTGGTGTTGATCCTAGCAATATGACTTATGTTGCGATGGAAGGTGGCGGTGAGGCTATTACAGCGGTCATGGGTAACCATGTGACTGTCGTAAGTGCTGGTATTGCTGAAATCATGCCACAAGCCACTGCTGGCAAATTACGTGTATTGGCCGTATTCGCAGATGAAAGACTGGGCGGCACTATGGCCGATATTCCTACTGCTGTAGAGCAAGGCTATGACGTCACTTGGCCTGTCATGCGTGGTTATTACATGGGTCCAGATGTCAGCCCTGCCGCTTATGACTGGTGGAAAGCAAGCTTTGATAACATGCTTGCGGATCCAAAATTCGCTGAATTACGCGAGCAACAAGAGCTACTACCATTCTCTATGACTGGTGATGAGCTAGAAGCATACGTTTATAAACGTACAGGTGAGCTACGTGAATTGTCTGCTGAGTACGGTCTTGTTGATGCTGCAGCTAAGTAGCATTACTCAGATCATATCCCCTTAATGATTGAATACTGATTTTTATAGTATTTATCGAAGGTTGAAAGATGAGACATCTATCAACCTTCTTATTTTGGAATTTAAGGAATACTTCTATGACAATGGAACGTGCGTTTTCTGGATTAATGGGACTGTTTAGCTTATTTTTGGTCTACTTAGCTATTGGTTACGTTGCTCCTATTGCCTATGATCCTATCGGCCCTAGACCCTATCCTATTTTGATTTTCTCACTTACGGCGCTTTTGACCTTGGTTATTGCCTTTCGTCCAGCACGATTTACGAAAGTCATCGATTTGGGCTATAACAACGTCGTGCTTAGAAATCTTGTGCTGTGTGTCAGCACATTATTAATTTATAGCTTAATTTTCGAGCCTTTAGGTTTTGTGGTTGCTACCACACTGATGTGTTTTGCGGTTGGTTTACTATTTGCCGGAAATCCTATTAAAAGCCTTATTTTTTCAGTTGTGATCAGTGTCGCCCTGTATGTCTTATTTGACATGGCTTTGGATGTGATTCTGCCACTTGGAATATTATCAGGAATAATGGGATAGCTATTATGGAAACTTTTGACTTTTTAATGCAAGGTTTTGGCGTAGCGATGTTGCCCAAAAACTTACTGATTGCACTCATTGGCGCTTTTATTGGTACAGTTGTAGGCATGTTGCCTGGCCTTGGCCCTATTAATGGTGTGGCAATTCTATTGCCTTTTGCCTTTGCCCTTGGTCTACCACCCGAGAGTGCACTTATCTTACTAGCGGCTGTTTATCTTGGTTGTGAATATGGCGGTCGTATTTCTGCCATTCTACTTAACGTGCCGGGATCTGCCGCGGCGGTTATGACCTCATTGGATGGTAACCCGCTAGCGGTTCAAGGCAAGGCTGGCATCGCCTTGTCCATCTCTGCGGTTGCTTCATTTATCGGTTCTACGATTGCGACCATTGGTGTGGTCTTGTTCGCACCTCTATTGGCTAAATGGGCAGTGTCTTTTGGACCTGCTGAATATTTCGTATTAATGGTATTCGCGATTTGCTGTTTGAGTGGTTTGGTTGGTGATCAACCTATCAAGACAGCAGTGTCAGCGTTAATCGGCTTGGGTCTGGCTACTGTTGGTGTCGATGCGGTCACAGGTATCTATCGCTATACCTTTGATTCAGTCAACTTATCTGATGGTATTCAGTTCACAACGATCGTTATTGGCTTTTTCAGTGTTAGTGAGATCTTGATTTTGCTCGAAAGAACCAGTACTGGTGGGAAAATTATCGCGCAAGGTAAGCGTAGCTTATTTAACCTAAAAGAATTTCTCTTCACCATTGGCGCCATGGTGCGTAGTGGCATAATGGGCTTTTTCGTTGGTATTTTGCCTGGTGCAGGTGCAACTATCGCGAGTGCAATGACCTATGCTAGTGAACGCAAAATTGCTGGAGACAGTGGCAAATTTGGTGAAGGCGATCTTCGTGGCTTAGCATCTCCAGAGGCGGCTAACAATGCATCAGCATGTGGTTCATTTGTACCGATGTTGACCTTGGGTGTTCCTGGTTCTGGTACGACAGCGGTCATGATGGGTGCGTTGACTTTGTATAACATCACGCCAGGTCCACAGCTATTTACCGAACAGCCAGACATCGTTTGGGGTCTTATCGCTTCATTATTCATCTGTAACGTCATCTTGTTAGTAATGAATATTCCTTTGGTTGGTGTATTTTCTAAGCTACTTAATGTACCAAACTATATCTTGATACCATCTATTGCTGCTATTAGTTTTGTTGGTGTTTACTCTATCAACAGCACGACCTTTGATATGGTATTCATGGTAGGACTTGGGATATTTGGTTATTTCTTACGTAAGCTACATTTCCCTCTATCAGCCCTTATTCTAGGTTATGTACTAGGAGAGCTAATGGAGTCTAACCTCAGACGTGCCTTGTCTATTTCTCAAGGTGAAATGTCTATTCTATGGAGTAGCCCAATCACCGTATCACTATGGGGTCTGGTAGTTGTCATGATATTCATGCCAATCATTCGTAAAATGTATCGTAAGCGCTTTAAGAAGACTGCTGCATAAGTTCTTGCTAGTTCGTCTCTAAATCTCTCTCCGGCGGTGGTTGTACTCTATGTATGGCCACCGTTTTTTTAGAGATACTTTCACCCTACTTTCAACAGCTATTTAACACTCCTAACTCTTTTGTCAGCTGTCCAAAATTAGCAAAACATCACTACTTGATGTCACTTATGAAATAGGATTTTATAGTGCTCTTTGTTTTAGATTTATTGCAAACCATTCCAACTTGGCATTTAGTAGGTTTGTTTGTCGCTGGCATGGTCGCTTTTATTATCTCCACTATATCTGGTGGTGGCGGTGCTATGCTACTGATACCAGTTACCTCTTCGATGGTAGGGACAGCGATTGCACCACCTGTGATCAACGTGGCTACCTTTCTGAGTAATGCATCGCGACTTTATCTATTTTGGCATGATATTGATTGGTCATTGACCAAATATTATGTCCCAAGCGCTATCGTAGGTGCATGGCTAGCCGCATTGGTGTTTAGTCGTTTGGACGCAGGCTGGATTCAGTTATTGGTTGGCGCATTTTTAGTCTCGACTATTTTCCAATACAAGTTTGGTAAAGTAAGTAAAACATTTGATATGCCAAAAGTAGGTTTTGTGCCTGTGGGCTTTGTCATTGCCTTTATGAGCACTTTGGTGGGTGGCCTCGGCCCTATTCTTAACCCTTTTTATATGAATGCTGGACTGGAAAAAGAAAGTCTTATTGCGACCAAAACAGCTAATTCTTTCTTTGTAGGTATTGTACAAATCGTCAGCTACACCTTTTTTGGGATACTCACCGTCAAGATATGGGCGTATGGTCTTGTATTAGGACTGGGCGCCGTGATTGGCAATATCATTGGCAAACGCTTTTTAGCAGGCATTAGTATTAGCCAGTTTAGAATTATGCTGCTGATACTAATGGTCATCAGTGGCCTAATAATGATAATAAAAAATATTGATGTACTGTTCTAGAGACTCTTCCACTCTATGCCATGACCACTCATAGTCTATTCCTATAAGTAAGCATAATTCTTTAACTTCATATATATTTACCGATTGAACATCTATGCATAGTATCTTTTTAGGCTAACCTGAGCAATGCTATTGAAACTAACATAGAAAGCTTTAATCTAACGGACTGAAGATATCAGTAAATAGAATTTTCCTTAGTGTTTTTCCGAGTATGCTTATACCTAGCATATGTAGAAAGCCCCAATCTCAAGGTTGGGGCTGTTTTTATGCCTGCAATAAAAGAGCTGTAGTGGAAGACCCTAAGTTTCAGAGCGCTGTAATCAAAAATAGTTATTAGGCATCATTATGGTTCACTTAATAACCCAGTCGAAAGCAGCTACCCTTCCACATGTCGTCAGTTTAGTCTATTACTCCTAAAACAAGACAGTTCAGTGAATGAATAATTGGTTTCTTATAGAATCTGGCAAGCCTCATCAAAGTCCAATCTTGGCAGACGACTATACAATTGATCTTCTTGACCATAACCTATATTAATCAGTAGATTTGAAGTCCATTTGCTATCTTTAAGAAAGGTATTATCCACTAATTCATTATTAAATCCAGACATGGGACCGGTATCTAAACCCAAGGCTCTACAAGCCAAGATCAGATAAGCCGCTTGCATAGAACTGTTTCTAAACGCCGTCTCTTTTATGAGCTCAGGGCTAGAGTTAAACCATGATCTGGCATCAGTATGTGGGAATAATTTGGGAAGTTGCTCATAAAACTCATTATCATAAGCGACAATCACTGTGATAGGTGCTGTCATTGTTTTTTCGATATTACCTGATGATAGTGCTGGCTCTAATTTCGCTTTAGCGTCATCAGATTTAAGAAATACAAACCGCGCCGGTGAACAATTGGCCGAGGTAGGCGCCATTTTAACCAAGTGATAGATTTCTTCAAGTAGTGCATCTGGCACGTCTTTTTTTTGCCAAGCATTAAAGGATCTGGCCTTGCCAAACAGTTGATCTAGACTTTCTGAAGATAACGATAGGGAATCAGTCATAGTACGTCCTAATTGATATTAATTTTTGGATAAGAATTGAAGGATTTTGCTATTGGTTGAGCAGGTTTCTGTGATTGTACTGGCATGGCCACCTGTTACCATCAACTCAAATTGAGCATTTTGCATATTTTCAGCTAAAGCCAGACCGCGTTGCCATGGCACCAAAACATCATCAAGATTGCTTAAAACTAGCGTTTTGTTTTTAATATGCTTAGCATTTATCAGAGGTTGATAAGCCTGCAAAGCTTTCAATCTCGTTGAGACGTTCTCGACTGGCGCAAAGTGAGCGATGGCTTTATTTTCTTTTTGTGTGAGTGCGTCTATATTGTCTGAGATCCATATAGGCGGGTACAAAAATATCGCTTGGGCACGTACAAATGCTTCTACCCCTGTATCTTGTAGCAAACTGGTTCGCATACGAAAACATTTAATAGTATGAGGATCGAGGCTTTCCCAACCATTTAGGATGACCAGTTTATTTAACAACTCTGGCGCTTTATGAGCGACTTCCATACCGATAAATCCGCCAAGTGCGTGACCGACAAAATGACAATTAGACAGCTCTTCTTGTTTTAAAATTTCAATTAATTGTTCTGCTAAATCTTGCATGGAATAGTTATCAGGTAAGAGATCACTGTCAGGTGATACCCCCTCTTGTTCATAACAAATCACATTATAGTGCTCGGTAAAACTCTCAATTTGAGGTAACCAGAAATCAGCATGCCCGCCTAAACCTGAACTAAATACGATCGTTTCTGTCGTGTCGTTCTTACAAGGATATTTTTTAACTAACATAGGGTTTCATCCAATTTCAGTAAATTTCAAATTGCGGTAAAAGTATCTAATAGCTTGTAAAATCAAGTTAAATTAAACTGACTAAATCAATTCAACGGTACGCTCATCGCTTCCATCATATTCATACGTTACGGTTTCTTCTAAATTTTCGACTTCGCTTTCACCTTTACTTTCGATGGTCTCTTGAGATTTAATATCTTCTTGAGACTTAATGTACTGAATTAACGCGTCTATGGTTCCAACCTTTAGATTATGAGTATCGGCGAATTTCATCAGATCATTTCTACGAGCCATTTCACCATCTTGGTTGATAATCTCTACAATAACCGCAGCAGGTTCTAAACCAGCCAGTCTCGTTAAATCACAACCTGCCTCAGTATGCCCAGCTCGCTTTAAGACACCGCCTTCTTTAGCCACTAATGGGAAAATATGGCCTGGCGTTACGACGTCATTAAAGGTAACGTCTTGAGACACGGCAGTTCTGATAGTCTGAGCCCTGTCTGCCGTTGATATTCCGGTACTCACCCCTTTTGCTGCATCAATGGAAACAGTGAAATTTGTACTGTAAGGTGCTTGGTTGTCCTTGCACATGAGAGGTAGTTTTAATTTTTTGCAACGCTCGGAGGTCAAGGTCAAACAAACCAAACCTCTGGCATGGGTGATCATAAAATTGATATCATCAGGTTTGGCTAAAGTGGCTGCCATGATCAAGTCACCTTCATTTTCCCGATCCTCATCATCCATGATTATGACCATCTTGCCTGCTTTAATATCTTCAATGATTTCTGGTATTGTATTGATATTCATAAAATCCACCATTTGCATCTATATTTGCTTTTGTATGTTGTTATGTAGAGCCTATTGTCAATTAATCACACACTCTACATAACGTCCTACGTTTGCTAGGCCGTATACCTACTTCATAGAGATTGTGGTATTTACGCCTTCACTAGCATCCTCATCAAACCAGCGTGATATCACGGTTTTCGTCTGCGTATAAAACTGCACCGCTTGCTTACCATAAGGACCTAAGTCACCGAGCTTACTGGCTCTAGACCCTGTAAACGAAAACATCGGTAGCGGTACTGGAATTGGTAAATTGATACCGACTTGTCCAACATCGATATCTTGTTGGAACTTATGTGCATGGGCGCCAGACTGGGTGAAAATTGCGGTGCCATTGCCATTCGGATTGGTATTGATAATCTTAATAGCTTCCTCAAGCGTGTCGGCATACATAATGCACAAGACAGGGCCAAAGATCTCTTCGGTGTAGCAGCTCATATCAGTGGTTACATTGTCCAAAATAGTTGGGCCAACAAAGTTGCCATTTTCATAACCTTCTACCTGACAACCACGGCCATCTAATCTGAGAGTTGCACCTTCATCAATGCCAGCTTGGATTAAGCGCTCGACACGGGCTTTGGCTTTCTTAGATATCAGCGGACCCAAATCTTTATCATCCTTGCCAGCAGACACTACTAGCTGTGCTGATTTTTCTACAATTTCATCAACCCACTGTTTAGACTCTCCAACCAATACCACGACAGACAGTGCCATGCATCGCTGACCTGCTGCACCAAATGCGGCACCTGCTAGCTGATTCAGACTTTGTTCTTTATTGGCGTCAGGCATGATAACGGCATGGTTTTTCGCACCCATCATACATTGCACACGTTTGCCAGCCTGACCGGCTCGATCATAGACATGCTTGCCAACCGCTGTTGAACCAACAAAAGATATCGCTTTTATGTCAGGGTGATCGCACAGCGCATCCACCGTGTCTTTACCACCATGAACCACATTTAACACCCCTTTTGGTATACCTGCCTCAAGCGCCAACTCGACCAATCTCATGGTAACGATTGGATTTTGTTCAGAGGGTTTTAAGATGAACGTGTTGCCTGTGGCGATGGCCATTGGAAACATCCATAGCGGTATCATGGCAGGAAAGTTAAAGGGGGTAATACCTGCACAGACGCCTATTGGCTGCTGCACGGTATACATATCAACACTACTGGCGACGTTTTCGATGTAGCCCCCTTGTTGCAAGTTGCCGATACCTGATGCGTGTTCTACAACCTCAAGACCTCTAAATACATCACCTCTAGCATCTGCCAGTGTCTTACCTTGTTCTTCAGTCAGTAGCGCCGCCAGCTCATCCATATTTTCACGTATCAGTTGTTGATACTTTAAGAAAACACGGGCTCGTTTACTGATTGGTGTGACACGCCAACTCTGAAAGGCCTCAGATGCTGTTTTGATGGCTTGCTCGATTTCCTCAGGTGTTGACTGTGGTACCTTAGCGATAACTTCTTGAGTGGCTGGATTGGTGATATCAATCCATTCTGTGGTAGTTGATTCGGTAAATTCGCCATTAATCAATTGTTGTACGCTGCGTGGTTCTGTATTCATGACACGATTCCTTAAGGTAATATCAAGTAGGGATTTAAATTTATGGATTGAGTTTTAAGAGCGGCTCTGATGTAGCGATTTCTCTCTCAGTGGTCACGCTCACCTCTTTTTGTTTGTTTTTAAAATTGAAAACGAGGTTCATAAGAATGGCTAAAAAAGTAGCGGTACCGATACCACCTAAATCAAAGCCTGCAATGTTTAGTGAATAGTTGCCAGTACCTAAGATTACTGGGACGGCGGCTACCAACATATTGCCATTCTTACTAAAATCAATTTTTGCATTCATCCAAATGCGCGCACCAGCGATCGTAATCAAACCAAAGACAACGATTGAAGCACCGGTCAAAATAGGCACAGGAATGGTGCTTACCAACGTTCCAAATTTAGGTGACAGGCCTAATAAAATAGCGAAAACACCTGCTATCACAAAGACAACTGTAGAGTAAATTTTGGTCGCTGCCATGACGCCGATGTTTTCTGCATAAGTCGTCATACCAGTACCGCCTACCGAGGCTGAAAGCGTGGTACAAAGGCCGTCAGCGAAGAACGCTCTACCCATATAAGGCGAGATGCTTTTGCCGGTCATGGCTTCTACTGCTTTGAAATGCCCAAGGTTTTCAGCGATCAAGATGATAAAGACGGGTGCAATGACTAATATGGCACTGGTCTCAAAGACAGGAGAGTAAAGGGTTGGAATACCGAACCAAGCGGCATTTGCAATTGGACTAAAATCAATAGGCGTGCCCATGCCCAATACATTGGTTAATAGGAAATAAATAAAATACGCAGCGACCAATCCGATTAACAGTAACAGGCGTCTGACCATGCCTTTGGTAAATACGGCGACTGAACAAATACATAATACGGTGACTAATGCCATCCAAGAGTCAAAGCTACTGCCGATGACGCTTTGTATGGTGACCGGCGCTAAGTTCAACCCGATAATCATAACAATGGACCCAGTGACCACAGGTGGCATCAAGTTCTCAATCCACTCTGTCCCTGTTTTCATTACCAGCAGACCCATCAATGCGTATAAAACCCCGCAGACAACGGTACCTCCCAGCGCAATACCAATATTTGGATTGATACCAGTGCCGCTATACCCTGTTACTGCTGCAACCGCTCCGATAAATGCAAAACTAGAGCCCAAATAACTTGGTACGTGACCCCCAGTAATCAGAAAGAAAAGTATCGTGCCTATACCCGTAATCAGCATGGTTAAGCTAGGATCAAAGCCCATCAGTAAGGGAGCTAAGATTGTCGCACCAAACATTGCGAATGAGTGCTGTGCGCCTAACACCACACTTTTACCCATTGGTAAGTATTCGTTGATACCTACCGGTGTCGTTTCTAGGTTCCCAGTATAGGGACGCCATTTCACAAACCATTTATCCATTTTGAATATCCTTAAAAAAGTAGAGGTGTGATACTTAGTTTTTGCACTTACTCAATTGATGGTAGTCTCGATTGAAATAGATGAGACTTTCACAATCAGGCTTGTGTTTGATATCCAATACTTCACAAATAAGAATATCGTGGGTCCCCACCGAGCTGATAAGTTTGATTTTGCAATCAAAGGAGATGCTGGCGTCCTCTAATACAGGCGATCCGGTTGACAGCGTGGACCAGTTGCCTTGCTCAAATCTTTCTTCCAGCGCCTTTTTGCCACCGAACACACCGCTTAAATCTTTATGTTCAAGACCAAGTGTGTTGACGCATAGCACCATATTTTCTTTAAAAAACTTGTACACAGAAGCGCTTCGGTTTAGACACACTAATAGGGTTGGCGGTTCGTCAGTGACACTGCACACCGCTGAAGCTGTAAATCCTGCGCGCCCTGCTGGACCCTCAGTGGTAATAATGTTCACGGCAGCCGCCAACTTGCTCATTGCATCTCTAAAAGACTGCTGCATGTCGGTTAAGTTTCCTGCCGTAGAGGTGAATGATTCTTTAGACTTATGTTTCATTAATGAGGATTGCGTTACTTGGCTTTCTTTAATTACTGTATTCATCTGTCATTTCCTTTTAAACAATATTCCGCCACATGTGTAGTCAACTAAAGCGCTCTACTACAGTCCAATGCTAGGGGGTTCGATGTCAGGTAACTTTAAATTCACTAACTGCAGTTATTTTTAAACAGGTTTTTATCCAATGTGCGCTATGGACGCGATTTCGACCAAAGCATCTGGTTTAACCAATCCACATTGAATACAAAATCTTGCTGGCTTTTCATTGGGAAAAAATTCTGCATAGACTTGATTGACCGCGTCATAATCTGCCCAATCTTTTACAAAGATCGAATTAAACGTCACATCATCCATATCGCCGCCAGCGGTTTGAATAACGTTTTGAATCGTTGTTAACACATGGCGAGTTTGAGCAGCGGCGTCACCCACATGTACGACATCGTTGTTTTCATCAAAAGGCAAAGTGCCCGAAACATAAACGATGTTGTCGGCTTTAGTCGCTGGGACATAAGGGGCTAATGGTTTGCTGGTACCTTCAGGGATAATCACTTGTTTAGACATATCTACATTCCTATTGCGGTTGGATTAAGTATGAAAATCGTGGTTTAGGTTGCTAAAAACTGGCTAAGTAAAACGTTAGCTATCTGAAAAACACTGCTGCATGCTGGCAACATCAGACACCCAACCAAAAAAGGTTTTTACGTTATATAGTGTGGCGTCATGAGCTTCTACTGGCCCTGCTTGATAACAAGCGTCATCTAATAACACCCCAAAATACTCAAGGAAGAACCCATCTCGAAGTGTCGATTCAACACAGACGTTGGTCGCGATACCTGTGAGCAAGAGATTACGTATGCCACGTGATCGCAATACGCTATCGAAATTGGTGTTCGCAAAGCCGCTATATCGAGGTTTATCTATAACGATGTCTTGAGGCATAGGGCTCAGCTCGTCGACCAACTCATAATCCCAGCCCCCTTTTGCCAACAGCGTTCCCTCAATTTCAGGATTCTTACGCATGGTTTTTAAGGCATTTGACTTGTGATAATTAGGCGATCCATTACCACCCGCTTCTACATACTTGTTGTCCCAACCATTTCTAAAGTAGATGACTTGTATACCAGATTGATGCGCAATATCCACGGCTTGCTTGATTTTATCGATGACGGGTTTGGTCGCTGTGACATCAAACCCAGCCAAATCTAGATAACCGCCCTGACTGGCATAAGCGTTTTGCATATCTACTACGATCAATGCCGTCTGGGAGGGATCTAACTTGATAGGTTCAGGCAACGACTCTAAAACGGGAGAAGATTCCTTGGTAAAGTCTGCACAAATTGTATTAACCGAATTCATATCTGCTCCTTTTATTAAGCTTCGCTGACAGCTTGACTGGCAACTGGGGTATCGACATTGATACGGCTCTTCATAAGGGGCTGAATCTTACTGCCAAAATCTTCAACACCTTGTACGAAGTCATCAAAAGTAAGTAAGACGCCATCAGTACCTTGTACTTCAGCGACTTCGTCTAACATGCTGGCGACATTTTCAAAGGAGCCAACCAGCGTACCCATATTGATATTGACTGGTGAAACGCTTGAGGCCATATGGCGAATATTGGTATCTTTGCCTGATGTTTTGTCTTTACCGCCTTGTGACTGCAACCAATCAATGGCTTCAAAGTCCGCACCGTCATTGTATGATTGCCACTTTGCTTGGGCTTTTTCATCGGTCTCATCTGCAATAACCATAAAGAGAACATAGGTCGGAACATTACGGCCCGTCTGATCCGTGTGTACCTTTAATCGGTCATTAATACCGGCATAGGCAGTTGGCGTGTTCAGACCTTTACCGAAGACAAAGTTGTAATCAGCGTATTTTGCAGAGAACGCCAAGCCTGTATCTGATTGGCCCGCACAGATAATCTTCATATCCGCTTTTGGAATAGGCTTCACCTGACAATCATTCATCTGAAAGAACTCACCCTTCAAATCAGATTGGCCTGTCGCCCAAAGATCTCTCAAAATTTGCACATATTCAGATAGGTAGTCATAGCGCTTGCCAAAATAATCATCGCCTGGCCACATTCCCATCTGTCCATATTCTGCTTCTTGCCAGCCAGTCACGACATTCAATCCAAAACGCCCGTTTGAGATGCTATCAAGCGTTGATGCCATTCTCGCTACGATCGCAGGTGGCATAACCAACGTCGCCGATGTGGCATAGATTTTTATCTTGGACGTGACTGCGGCCAATCCCGCCATCAAGGTAAAGCTCTCGAGGTTGTAATCCCAAAACTCCGTCTCCCCGCCAAAGCCGCGCAGCTTGATCATCGAGAGCGCAAAATCAAAACCATAGTGCTCAGCACGTTGCACAATCTGTTTATTTAGCTCAAATGTTGGCTTGTATTGCGGCGCGTTTTTTGAAATTAACCAGCCGTTATTACCAATCGGACAAAAAATACCTATTTCCATGATTTCACCTATACGTTTGAGTAAGAAAAGAGCGATAAAAGAAATAAAGATTATTTCATGTTTTTTATGTAGCATAATTTATGCCAAATTAATTAATATTTATTTATCAATGACTTATATGTTTTTCATACAAAAATTATTGAACCATATGGTCTAAAAAAATGCAGAGAAATAGTGCGGGCTGTTATAAATTGGTGCAAAGTGTTATAAAATAGTGCACAAATGTATAAATTGTTTATAAGTACATTTTGATAGTGGTTTGGATGAAGATAAGGTGGAATAAGCAGCAGAAAAGCCTGGTCAACAGCAGGTTTCTATAGTTAGTGAACCTGCAAACCGATATGGTATTGCTCGCTGTTGGAGTAGTTGGCATACCCGTTTTGATCAACCAGTAGCATCTGCATTTGGTTACTTCGACCCTTTTTTAAATTGAATCAACTATCATTTAAAATTGGGTTCATATGGCTTTACGATGAGGGAAAATATAGTGAAAGAATACGCACTAAAAGAAGAGACAGAGACGAGTGCAAAGATATTAAAAAAGAAAGAACATATCATTAATGCTGCATTGATCGTATTTTCCCAAGAGGGGTTAAATGGCGCGCGAATGGAGCAAATTGCCGAAGAAGCTGACATATCTAAATCGAATATATTTTATTACTTTCAAAGTAAAGAAGTTCTGTATGTTGCTGTTTTAGAAAAGGTGCTGAGTAAGTGGCTATCGCCTTTGAGTGAGATTAACGCCAACCAAGATCCAAGGGTTGCCCTTAAGACCTATATTGAAGAAAAATATAAAATCTCAAAAAAATCGCCTGCAGCATCGAGACTATATGCGTTAGAGATTATACAAGGGGCACCTCATTTGATGGCCGTATTAAAAGGCCCTTTGAAATCTTTGGTTCGTGAAAAGGTGGCAGTGATTGATGGCTGGATTGCAGATAACAAAATTAAGTCCGTGTCTGCTATCCATTTGATTTTTCATATTTGGGCGGTGACTCAGCACTATTCTGACTTTTCTATTCAAACTGAAGCGGTGTGTAACCATAGCTTGAGAAATAAAAAGTTCGCTAATGAGGCATTAAACACTAGTACTCAGCTTTTGGTAGATAGTTTGATTCCGTGATTTAAGATGAGTAAAGTACGGTTACCCAATTCGGAAAGCCCCAATCTGAAGATTGAGGCTTTTTTTTATGTCCGTCATTTAAGGACTGTAGCTTAACTAAAGACTGTAGTTTAAATAAAACACTACATGGCTAAAACTTCTTTTCTCCAACCCCTATAGTCACGATTGTATAAGGATGACTTGGGAGAACTCAGCACCTGCAAGTGAGGTTAGCAACTAAGGTAAGTAGTGATATAATGTTCTGATAATTGATATTTTATGAAAGGGTTACATTATGGCTCGTACCGCTAGCGCATTGCACATTTTAGTAAAACATAAAGAACAAGCTGAGGACATTATTGCCAAGCTTAAAAAAGGTGCTAAGTTTGATGTACTAGCCAAGCGATACTCAACCTGCCCATCAGGTAAAAAAGGTGGCAGCTTAGGTGAGTTTGGCAAAGGTGATATGGTAGGGCCATTCGATAAGGTTTGCTTTACCGGCGAACTATTTACCCCGCATTTAGTAAAGACCAAATTTGGCTGGCATGTCGTAAAAGTCCTTTATAGAACTTAAGCATTGGCGCTTTGATTGTAAGCCAACTGAGCTATATCTCAAATATTGTCCTGATTCATATATGATTTATCATCGTGATAATTATGTGTGAATCAGAATTTGATTTTTGGTCGACCTATCCCTTTCTAATCCTTACGTCAAACTACCCTTATTTTATTTAAGCAGTATTTTACTTAAACAGTATTCTACGAGTTAAGGTCAAATATTGAGGGGGCGAGACAAACTGTAATTAGCCTTTAAAACCCTTGGGTAGTTCAGGTGCAGGCAAACGTTTCATATCAGAGTCAACATTACCGAAACGCTCATGACCATTATTCCAATCAACAATAGATTGTTCAATCTCAGCTTTGTTATCAGCAACGAAGTTCCACCACATTAGCACTTGATTATTAAGCGGTTCGCCGCCGATAAACATGATGCGGGTGCCCTTTTTGGCAGCCAGTTTGATACTTTTGTTATTAGCGACATCGCTATCATGAAAACGGAATAACTGGTCTTGCCGACAAACCTTGCCTTCGGACTCTACTTCCCCTTCTGAAACCAAGATACCGTACTCAAAGCTTGGCTCTAAATTCAATGTCGCTTCGCCATCTTGCTTGAAGTACACATCTATACCAACCAGTTTTGAATACTGAATGGTAGGCGCTTCAAAGGTCTTACCTGATGTATTGGTATAACTACCTGTCGTCAGTATCATCTCTACGTTGCCCTCGCTCCATGTCGGTAGCTCAGGATAATGATGAAAACTGCGTTCAATGCCTTGGTCGGTGGGAAGCGCAATCCATAGCTGTACCAGACTGATGCCACGCGCTGCATCCTCTGAACCGCCCTTATCTGGAAAGACACTTTGTTCTGTATGACTGATACCTTGGTGCAGACCCGTACCTGCGGTCATGACATTAACTTGGTTTTTGGTAATAACCTGTTCATTGCCCAAACTGTCTTTATGTAGCACCTCACCATTTAGCATCCAGCTGAAAGTCTGCAAGTTAGTATGCGGATGGCGTCCCACTTGCATTCCTGCATCATCTTCATCAAAATCAGCAGGACCTGCATGATCTAAAAAGCACCACGCACCGATCGGTTTTTTGCCTTTATTAGGTAGTAAACGTGCGATTGGAATACCACCGACGTTAGCCAGTTTTGGCTCTAACGTTTGAATACTCATAAACTTACTCCTTTCTTGATACTCTATATATTACAAATAATGAGCGTAGAAAAGTGTTGAATGGTTGTTGGTACTTCCATGCTCAATACATCGGCAGCTGACATCTGATCATTTAGCGTTTTACTATTTATATTAACGCTTCTGCTAATGGTAAAGATATAAACGCCGTTACGGGTATTTTTTAGCCGATATGGTTAATTTTTATCATCGTTCCTTTGTATACCGCGTATTTTCTCTGCATCACTATCTAAATTTATTATGCCACTACAGGTACAATAAAAAGTATATATAATTGACGCATCTAAAATATGAGCAATGAAAACATGGATATCGAAGGCAATACTGCTGATCAAATAGAAATTATCTATGAAGATGAGTATATAGTAGCGATTAATAAAGAAGCTGGTCTGTTGGTGCATCGCAGTTGGCTGGACAAAGGCGAGACACGCTTTGCTATGCAGCTCACCCGTGATGCGGTAGGCTGCCATGTGTTTCCAGTACATAGGTTAGACAAACCCACATCAGGTGTATTGTTATTTGCCAAGAGTTCAGCTGTGGCACGTAGCCTTACCGAAGCGTTTACTGAACGTAAAGTGACCAAGCAATATGTGGCCGTGGTGCGCGGGTTTATGTCTGAGCAAGGTACTGTTGATTACGCGCTGAGCTTTAAGCCTGACGCCATTGCCGATAAATTTGCCAACTTAGATAAACCTGCTCAAGAAGCGGTGACTCACTGGCAGAGTTTGGCACAAGTTGAGCTGCCATTTGCAGTATCAAAAAAGCATGCCACTAGCCGCTATAGTCTGGTTCGCTTAACGCCTGAAACTGGACGCAAACATCAGCTACGTCGGCATATGAGACATGTATTTCATCACATCGTAGGTGATACCAGTCACGGCGATATACGTCATACACGATTTTTTCGTACTCACTATGATTGCACGCGTATGTTGCTGCATGCTCAGACTTTGGCACTAAGCCATCCCGTCACTGGTGAGCCACTAGTACTAAAAGCGAGATTAGACGATCAATGGATGCGTATCTTAGAAGAGTTCTCTTGGGTAGACAGCGCTAAAGCCTAAACTTATCTAAAATAGTCAGTGAAAAAAGCCAAAATACGGCTGCTAAAGGTTCGGTTCCCTAGTGAGGACTTGAATCTTTGACTGTAGGCTAATGATATCGAGGTTTTGAATTACTGAGATAGCCACAGTGTACTTTATGGTGTACTTACCATACATACTCTATCTATGATCGGTGCGCTATACAGGCATCGAGCTGCTAGTATTCGAGAATACTTTAATCACTATAAAATTAAAGGAACTATCACACCATGATCGTTAAATACACAAAGTTGGATGATAATAATAGCTCTTTAACGCTGGGAAAGAACTATATCGTTATTTCTATTAGTATAAGACCAGATGAAAAACAACCTTTAATTACTATCCGAAGAAATGATGATGGAACACCTTGTGTTTTCAGCTTAGCGCTCTTTGATGTGATTGACTCTCAAATACCTCAAAACTGGGAGTGGTATGAATTGAATAGTGGTTTTAAGGGCTATTATCGATTACAACCAATCGAGTTCCATGGAAATTTTTGGCATGACTATCATGATGGTCATGAGAAAGCTGATGAGCTATTTGAAAAAGTCTATAGCCTATTAAATGATCGAGCTATAATAAATGGGTATCAAGTATAAATTTTTACAAATAAATTATTTTCTCTCAAAAGGTATACCCCAGCGGAACCAGCTATTTCACCCCAAAAACCTATTAACAGACTACTTAAAACAGACTGGTATAATGGAACCACTTATAACAGCTTTTAAGAATAGTTATATCTGTTAGGCTTTACTCGATTACTTTATATTCTCATAATACACTTAAAAGATAGTCTCTTATACTACGCTCCAAAACCTCAAGTTTTTCAAAATATCTTTTTATCAAGTCATCAATATCTTGTAGCACTGCGCATATAGCTCACTTAATGATAACTCACCGTTTTTTGGTGATCATTTTATCAAAAACCTTTTGCACAGCTCTGTGACTGCGCTCACGGATGTTAGTCTCATTTAAACTTATACATTTTTCTTGAAAGCTAAAAGATGATAAGAGAATAAAAAAACGCAGAGCACCATTTGATGCCCTGCGTTTGTTAGATTGAACTGTATTTACAGGATACTGCGTCTAAATTGTAAATAGGCCGCTGTGATTGCCGCTGCATCCTCTATCTGCGGATAATGACCTAACAGAGGCATATTGGTTATATCAGCATTGGGTATCAACTGACGATAACGATCAATCATATGCTGTCCTGAGATGGGATCTTTGGCACCTGCGATCAATTTCACGGGTACGGTACTGTTGATAATGGCGCCTACCCATCGCTCACGGTACTGCTGGCGTTGGGGCATATAGTTAATCAACTTATGCATCACTGCCAATCCGTTATTGTGATTTAACAGCTGCCATAGCGTATCTATCACCTCTGCTGTGGGCTGCGTGTCAGGGCCAAATATCCGTTGTAGACTGCCTGCAAATTTCTGCTTATTAATCAGCTTTGATACCAGAGGTCCCAATGGCGATAGCAGTAGCTTCTGTACCAAGATAGGTTTGTGCGTCTCAGGGAACAGACCACCGTTCAAAAAGCATACGCTAGCAATGTGTCGCTCAGCGCTACCCTCAACTTGTCTGGCTAGCAACTCTTGAGCCACTGTATCACCATAGTCATGCGCCAATATATGATAATCACTAACGCCTAGCCTTTCTAAAACCGCTTGATAAATATCAGCCTGCTCACTGATTAGATAGCGCGCGTTTTTGGGTTTGGCTGATAACCCAAACCCCAGCATATCGAGGGTGATGACATAATAGTGCTCGGTTAACGCGTCCCACATGCCCTCCCAGTCCCAACTGGCACTAGGATAACCGTGAATCAATAGCAATACAGGTGCACTTTTATTTCCTGCATACCGAGTGAATATTTGGTGTCCATGGATTGATTCATATTGTCCCTGCCGTTGCCACTCATCAAGAGTTATCATTAGAGATTTACTCCTCAAATGATGGGTCAGTGCGGCGCAGTTTTCTTAGTAATGCAGGCCAGGCGATATCGCCATTCGCGCCTCTGGTGACTTGCTCTGATGCAGCTTGGATACCGGCCAAGATTTGTGCTGGTATCGGTGTCAATACACCGCCCCCACTCTGCGCTTTGATCTGAATCTCACAAGCTCTTTGCATGATATACATGTACAAGAACGCATTGGCGACCGTATCGGCACAAGTGAGTAGACCATGGTTACGCAAAATCATAAAGTGAGCATCGCCTAAATCAGCAACCAAGCGTACTTTTTCTTCAGGGTTTAATGCGACACCTTCGTAGTCGTGGTATGCCAAGTTGGATAGCGGAAATAATGATTGTTGCGAGATAGGTAGTAGGCCTTTTTCTTGCGCTGAGACGGCCACGCCATCATTTGTGTGCAGATGGATAACGCAATGCGCATCATCACGAGCTTCATGCACAGCACTATGAATGATAAATCCAGCTGGATTAACCTCAAACTCTGATGGCGCTACTTTTTCGCCTGCTTTATTGACCTTGACTAGACTAGAGGCGGTAATCTCTTCAAATAACATCCCGTACGGATTGATCAAAAACTCATCCTCAGTACCTGGTACGCGCGCAGAGATATGAGTGAATACCAAATCATCCCAGCCATAAGAGGCAATTATTCGATAACAGGCAGCAAGATTTACGCGCATCTGCCACTCTTGTTCGCTCATATTATGGTGTACACTCAAAGTTGAATCGGTCGATGTCGCGGTTTGCATAGTTGTTTGCATGGTGTATTCCTTTACTGTGTTAGATATCCTGAATGATTACTTTACACCATTTCATAAAACCAAATCTGTCAAAAACATTACACTTATGAATATCAATCATTATTTAAATAACGACCCATGGTTTAGTCAATTGCCAGCCATTGTGCAGCCGCTATTGGCAGGCGATGCGGTGTTAAAGGTATACCAAAAAGGTCAAATGATTCATGCCATCGGTGATAGCGATGATGCGGCGCTACACTTTGTCGTGTCGGGTACGATTAGAGTCTGTAATGTGAGCGCTAGTGGCCATGCTATGACACTGACGCATCTATCTAGTGGTGAGTGGTTTGGTGAGATATCTATCATAGATGACAATCCTCGCACCCATGATGCGTGGACGATTAATAAAGTAACGCTCATCTCTATCCCAAGAAATCTAGTCATTCAGACAGCGCAGTTGCATCCGATTTTATACAAGCACCTCGCGCTTATAACCTGCCAGCGAATCCGACGAGCATTTGATTGGATTGACGATGCTACCTCACTCAACACTTCAGCGCGATTGGCTAGCATGCTGATTGGACTGATCGACACTTATGGTAAGCAAATAGGAGACGATATCAAAATAGAGCTGCGCTTATCGCAAGAAGAGCTAGGCTTTATGCTTGGTACTACCAGACAAACCATCAATAAAATCATTCAATCATGGCAAAAGCAGTACCTTATCGATATGCACTATGGTTTTATCACCATAAAGGACAAGCCCCAGCTGATGGCAATGATGAATCCTGCCTGACTTAAATGTATAAAATCGTCTCAGAAAATATCTCATTATCTAACTTATGATAGTTAGCATCAATCGCCTTAACATTTTCTTAACAGACCCCTTGCTATGGTAAGGAATGACGTTTCCTACCATCTGTTGAGAAGTATCTGTATGTCCATACCTCAAGTCATCAAAACCAATGCGCTAAAAATCAAAGCACCTAACGCCTATACAAAGACTAGCTACCTTAGTAAGCTCTATAATCGTGAGATAAATCTCAGTTATCTTATTATTATCGTCGCTTTATATTTGGTAGCGACTGCAAATATTGGCTTTTTTGAGCAGGTGCTAAATGTCTATCCATTTAGCAAAAACGTCGGATTTATCCTGTCTATTATTGGCTTGTTATTTGGACTGATGTGGCTGGTATTACAGCTGCTGTGCTATCGTCCCATTGCCAAACCAGTGTTGATTGCGCTACTGATTATCGCTGCCATCTGCGGTTATTTTACCGATGCTTATGGGACGATATTTGACACAAACATGCTGATCAACAGTTTGGAAACCGATCAAGCAGAGGCAATGGGGTTGTTTGCCCCCAGCATGGTCATTCGACTGCTGATATTAGGCGTGTTGCCAGCATTTATTATTAGCAAAATTCGTCTGAAACGCTCTACGTGGCAGCGAGGCATACTACAAAAAACAGCCACCTTGATACTGTCTATCGCACTGATCGCAGTTTGTATTTTGCCGTTTGGTGACCAGTACGCCAGTTTCTTTCGTCAACATAAACAAGTCCGTTCTTATGCCAACCCGATCACGCCTATTTACTCTACGATCAAACTTGGCGAAAACTATGTCGATGAGCTACGCCGTCCTGATAGTTTGACGCTGCATGCGACAGATGCAAAGCGTGTGGCACCTGCTGATAGTGTGAGTGGCAGTGCTAAACCAAAACTAATGGTGTTTGTGGTTGGCGAAACAGCTCGCGCAGATCACTTCGGCTTGAACGGCTATACACGCAATACCACACCCCTGCTCTCAAAGCGGTCAGACCTTTATAGCTTTGAAGATGCTGTCTCCTGCGGAACCTCTACGGCCTACTCCGTACCTTGCATGTTCAGCTATGCAAATCGAACAGACTACGATATCGATACCGCTAAGTATAATGAAAACGTATTAGATACACTAAACAAGCAAGGGGTCAATGTCATTTGGCGCGACAATAACTCTAGCTCAAAAGGCGTGGCCGATCGCGTCACCTTTGAAGACTATAAAATAGCTGACACAAACCCCGACTGCGATGTCGAATGCCGAGATATCGGTATGCTTGACGGGTTTGACGCACTTTTAAAGTCAGGCAGCTCACAGAAAGAAATGCCGAAAGACACGCTTATTTTGTTACACCAAATGGGCAATCATGGTCCCGCTTATTACCAGCGCTATCCCAAAGCATTTGAAACGTATAACCCTGTCTGCATGACCAATGAGCTATCTAAATGTGATGCTCAGTCTGTGATAAATGGCTACGATAATGCGATTCGTTATACCGATTATTTTTTGAATAATGTGATTGATACGTTAAAACCTTATGAGCAAGATTATGATGTGGTAATGGTATATATTAGTGATCATGGGGAGAGTTTGGGTGAAAATAATATCTACCTGCACGGTCTACCCTATAAGTTCGCACCAGATGCCCAAAAACACGTGCCTACGATAGTTTGGTCGCCCAATAGTAATAGTATCGATACTGAAAGTCTTTCTAGTATGGTCAATCAGCCAGTGTCGCACGATTTTATTACCCCGACGTTGCTTAGCTTTTTTGGTATTACAACCGATGAAGTCAAAGGTGCAGCAACTTTTTTTAAACTGGGTCATTCTAATTGAGTGGTTAAAAGTGAGTTATTCCAAATAATTTGTTAAAAGTAGCTCACTACATACGTTCTTATATTACTCAATCCTTTTAGGTAACCATTATTTTTTAGGTCAGCATCATGTACAAGATACTCGTCATTGAAGACAACCCCGATATCGTTGCCAATATTTATGCTTTTTTTGAGCCAAAAGGCTTTGAGTTGGACAACGCACATAACGGCTATAGCGGATTAACACTCGCCTCAAAAAATCGTTATGATGTGATATTGCTAGATGTGATGCTGCCAGGTATGGATGGCACGCAGCTGTGCAAAAAGCTCAGAGAAGAGCTGCATGACAAAACGCCTGTGCTAATGCTCACGGCTCGCGATACAATCTTGGATAAAGTCGCTGGGTTTGATAGCGGCGCTGATGATTATTTGGTCAAGCCATTTTCGTTGGTTGAGTTGGAGTGCCGTATCAAAGCGCTCATACGTCGCCATGAGGACGATCATTTTGCCCACAGTATTGCCGTCGGAACATTGTCCTTAAACAACAGTGAGCATACTATTATGCGCAACGGACAATCGCTGAAGCTTACCCCAACTGGATTTAAGATATTACATATCCTAATGAGTGCAGCACCTAGAGTCGTCAGTAAAACTGAGATTGAAGAAAAAGTATGGGGACTAGACGTACCCAGTAGTGATGCACTGCGCACCCATATGCACAGCGTGCGTGCACAGGTTGATAAGCCATTTGACACACCTATGATAGTCACAGTACCTGGCATAGGTTACCAAGTGGTTGACCCTAATAAATCAGCGAGCGCGTAGTTATCATTACAGTATGGATTGAATAAACCTTATCCAATTTACTAACTGACTGACGTATAGTATTTGTCGCTCTGTTATATATAGCCCTACTATATATTGCCTTCTTCTATTAGGTTGTCCCATACCATGCTCAATATAGACTCAATAGCCAATAAGTTCAGACTGTCCTATTTCATATTTGCGTTATTACTGTGCGCGGCTTTTGTCAGTATTTTCTTATACGCAGAGAGCCGAATAGAGCAAGATTTGGTCAAGGCTCGCCTGTTGCAACAGCTAGAGCTTAGCCAAGAAAAGTATGGTGACCAGCCTATTTACACAGCTGATCCAGGTATAAAAATTTACCGTTACGATAAAGCACCTGCCAGTCTACAAACGATAGCCAATGACACGGTGCAAGAGACTTCTGTCACTGTTAATAAAGCCTCTGGAGCAGATCATGCCAACTTGCATCTTTTTGCCTATACCCAAGATGGTCAAGCCTATATTTTGACTTACCTAGAAAACACCGAAATGGTGATGGGAAATTACCCAGTTTTGGCGATATTTGAACACCTAGAAGACATATTTGCAGATACGTTAAAGGTAGCCGTTATTTTGAGCTTACTTATCGCCGCTATTTTTTCTCAATTGTCCTCCAAACAAATCATCAAGCCTCTATTGGATTTAAAGCGAGCCGTTGAGACCGATCATCACAACTTAAGCGATTTGACTCATTTGCCGTCTGAGGTTGGTGTCTTGGCACGGGCTATCGATGAGAAAAACCACAAGTTAGAACAGTACCTCAAACGCGAGCAACTGTTTACTGGTGATGTCAGCCACGAGTTACGCACACCGTTGACCATTATTATGGGAGCCTCTGAAGTAATCGCCTCGCAATTAGACGCTGACAGCCATTTAAATGAGTTTACCAATCGCATCAGTACCACCGCCAAAGAAACTTCTGAGATTATCACCGCCTTGCTCCTACTATCGCGCGCGCCTGAAAAGTTAGACGCACCGCAAACCTCTATCAACAGTATCGCCTTATCTGAAATGCAACGCCTGAAATATTTGCTGCGTTATAAGCCTGTCACTTGTCAGATAATTGCTGAGCAGGAATACAGCGCTTACGTACGTCCCGAACTCCTAAAAATGGCATTGGGCAATCTCATAAAAAATGCATTTCAATATACCGATGAGGGCGAAGTAACCATTACTATCGATGACGAAAAAATCATGGTGACTGATACTGGCTTAGGTATTCCTGAAGCGATGATGCCTCTATTATATGAACGGTTTGAGCGATTAGAGTCTCAATATAAAGATGAGACGACAGGAATGGCCCTGCCACCAGATAGTAATATTAGACATAAGGTTGAAGGATCAGGTCTAGGGCTCAGTATCGTCCAACGCATCATGTCACATATGGGCTGGCAGCTCACTCACCAAGCCAATCACTTAGAGGGCAGTACCTTTAGTATTTATTATAAGTAACCTTGTGATAGTCCAAAGACATCTTCATTTCCTAATCATTGATTACTGATTGGGAAATGAAAAATTTAAACACCCATTACGCTTTATTCTTATCCATCTATATCCTCTTAACGTTTTCTTAACCTCTCCCGTCTTATACTCAGGCTATCTTAATTTTAATAGACCGTTAAGAATGCCATATGAAGCAAATTACTCATACCAACCTTATAGACCCATCAACCGAGCATAGTTCTGTCAACCAAACAGCACATGATAATGCACTCGCGGCTGATAGCTTTGCAAGTCATACCAAAGGTAAAACGGGAATCCTCCGCATTATAAGAGCCACTGGTTACTCTATAGATGGCTTTAAAGCAGCATATAAATTGGAAGCGGCTTTTAGACAAGTTGTGTGGCTCAACCTTATACTGCTGGCTGCTGTCATCGTTATGCCTTTTGCGCTTGGTATAAAAATGATGCTGGTCGTCGCTTCTTTTTTGTCGTTGATTGTCGAGCTGCTCAATACAGGAATTGAAGCCTGTGTCGACCATACTTCGACCGCCAAGCACCCACTCGCAAAAATCGCAAAAGATGTCGGCTCTGCGGCACAGTTTTTGTCTTTGTGTTTGTTAATGGTTTTATGGGTAATGGCGTTGTCTGCGCTATTTTATTAAAGCATGGCGAGCACTCGCTTAACAGCGAAACGCGCTGCTAGCACTATCTTAAATAATAAAACGAAGGTCGTATTAGGAACTATCAACATCGCATATACGTTATCAGGTGTAGTCATGACTTCAGAAAACAACGCAATGACTTGGGACTGGCTAAAACTACTGTGCGTGACCATCATGGCCACCTTGGTTTTTGAGCATAGCCAATTAGATGTACGCATCAGTGAGCTTTTTTATAACAATGGTCACTGGCTACTTGAAAAAGGCGCGCAGCCTTATGCATTTATCTTTTATGATTTGCCCAAAGTATTATTGATTCTATTGGCTGTCTACCTCATAGCGGTTTTAATCATCAAGTATAGACAGTCAAGGCTTAATACTACTGCCCTAAACTGCCATAAGCTCAATCGCAGTAAGCTCAGTCATAATAAGCTTGATAAGTTTATGCTTCCTTTACCTATACGCGAGATAAGCTACCTACTGATTATATTGGCGATTGTACCTGCTACTATTGCCACGCTCAAAGGCGTCACCCATGTTAGCTGCCCAAATGATTTGGTGATTTTTAATGGGGATTTGCCCTACCTCAATCTTTGGCAAAACATCGTAGCAGCAACGCCTGCCAGATGCTTCCCAGCAGCTCACGCCAGCGCAGGGTTTTCTTTATATGGACTGGCTTTTTTACCGACACTAAGAAAATACCGCTACCAGATAGTCATATCAGTAACTATCTTGGGCTGGACAATGGGACTGTATAAGATGCTATTTGGCGATCATTTCTTTAGCCATACATTGGTCTCAATGCTGCTGTCATTAACGATAGCCTGTATGCTCGCAGCCATATTCTTCAAACAATCAATTAAAAATAAAGCACACAGTACCAACGACGATAAAAGACATACTGGTCTTAGCTTGTCTAGTATTAAGCACCTTAAAACTTAAAGTCAGCGCTTAGGTTCATTACCTATGCATCAGTACTTAGCTTCAATAATTAGGTATTAGTACTCATTTATCAGTACTTTGAATTGACGTTCGGTCATGACAGAGTCGTTCGTTATCTCTTTACTAAAATAGCACTACTAAGTATTTGAAAAACCCTGTATAAATAATTGACAATCATTGGCTTATTGTTAAGCAAACGCAAGGATAGCGCTTGTGAATAATCTCCCCTATTTCGATAGGCTGTAAATAGGCTGTAAAGGAATGTAGCTATGCGCTTGTCGTTTATTAGGCCAAAACCATCGTATATCTATTCTTTTCTGACCATTCCATTGCTACTCGTAGGCACTGCAAATAGCAGTCAAGCTGCCAGTTACGCTATTAATCCTGCCAGCACTCATATTCGATTTGCTATCGAACGTTTTAAGAGTTCAGCCACGACTGGTGGCTTTTACAATATCAAAGGTCAGTTGCAATACGATCCAAACCGAAGAACAGGCGATATCTCATTAATCATACCGATAAACTCATTAAATACCGGCAACCCTTCTTTTAATAATAGTCTAACGGGGCCTGAATTTTTTGATATACAGAGATTTCCTTCAGCATATTTCGAATCGACAAAATGGCATTTTAATCAAGATAAAAAAAGCCCGCAGGTCACTCGGGTAGATGGACAACTGACTCTACATGGCGAGACCCACCCAATTAGCTTAACCGCGACTAAGTTCGATTGTTATCTAAACACGAGCATCAGAAAAGATGTTTGCGGTGGTGAGTTCACTGCTACGATTAATCGTACAAAATGGAATATCAATAAATTCGCTTGGTTCGGACTGACCAAAAACCTTGACTTAAGTATCAAGGTCGAAGCCGCCAGACAGTAGTATTTTTAATGTTTCGCCATTGTCTGAATGGATACTGGTAGTGATTTGCAGAAAGTTTAAAAAGGAATTAGACATGATTCATCGGTATTATAAGAGTATTGCGAAACCACTTTCTGCCGTCATGCCAGCATTGTCATTTTCTTCGATAATAACACTGACGCTGACATTAACGTTGGGATTCAGCTTAGTGTCTACCGTCGTGATGGCAGACACGGTCAGCCTGCCAATAGACACTTTGCCCAGTCGAATAACCCTACCAAATGTCAGCCCAGCCAATAGTGCGCTTGCCAATCGCGGGGCTTACGTGGCTCGTACTGCCGACTGTATGGCTTGCCACCGTGATGACTATAGTGGCGGTATACCGATTGAGACGCCCATTGGCAATATTTACTCGACCAATATTACACCATCAACACGCTATGGCATCGGCAACTATACCGAAGCCAGTTTTAAAAAGGCTTTGCGAAAAGGTCGTGCACCCAATCATCAGCTTTATCCTGCGATGCCTTACCCGTCTTATCATGGCATGACAGATGAGGATATCAGCGCCTTGTTCGCGTACTTTCAGACCGTTCCTATCGTAGACAAACCACCTGAAAAAACCATTCATTTGCCTTTCCCGTTAAATATTCGTAGCTTAATACTGGCATGGAATGTCATCAATGTGCCCTCTACTGAAAATCGCTCAGGGCTAACTGAAACTCAGCAGCGCGGTGAATATTTGGTCAATAACTTAGAGCACTGCGGTACCTGTCACACCCCGCGCAACTTAACCCAAGGCCTAGATAAAGATCGTTATTTATCCGGCGCGCCACTTGGTAAATGGTTTGCACCGAATATCACCCCTGACAACGACACAGGTATCGGCCTTTGGAGCGAAATGGATATCGTAACTTATCTACGCACAGGCACTCTTGATAAGCGCGCTTATGCGGGCGGCCCGATGGCGGAAGCAGTGGCACACAGTACGCGCTATCTCACCGACGAAGATCTGATTGCTATGGCATCTTATCTAAAAGTCGTTCCAGCCATTAAGACTGATGACTATCTCATACCTGTCAATGTGTCTCGCCTACCGTCGCCTGTTAGCGATTCTATTACTTATGACTTACTTGAGCAAAAAGACTATTTGGCGCGTGCCAAAACCCATACTGTCAGCAGTGCCAACAATAGCGGTCTGAACAGCAACTCGCCAAAAGAGTTGTATCTGACACATTGCGCCAGCTGTCATGGCATCGATGGTTACGCCCAGCCCGATGCCCGCTATGCATCCATCGTTGGCCTCAGTAGCATTCGCCGCGTAAAACCTGATGCACTCATTGGCGTCATTGCATTTGGGGCAAAAGGTGCATTTAACACAGCACCAAAAATGCCCAGCTTTTCAGAAGATTTAAGCCCTGCACAAATCGCTAGTATCACTAACTATGTACGAGTTAAATTTGGTGGTTTACCAAACAGCGATGTCAGCGCGGCGGATGTCACGCGTGTGATAAAAGAAAAAAGTTAGCCATAAAACTAACTATAAAAAATGCGCTCTAATCTTCGCCTTTTGTCATATGGCAAAGACCAACACGATAAGGATAATCCTATGAATGACCTGCTCCAATCTCCCACGCGTCGGCAACTGCTCTCCATGATTGGCAAAACGGCAGGCGCGACCGCTATGTATCAAGCGATGACCACGTTGGGGTTTGCATCTGAGTCGAGCTTTAAAGAAGAAATGAATCTTAAGGGCGCACCAGCTGGCGCAAGTATCGTGGTTTTGGGCGCAGGATTGGGTGGCCTGGCTGCTGCTTACGAGCTACGTAAAGCGGGTTATAAAGTCACCGTGCTAGAGTACCAAAATCGTGGCGGCGGACGTAGTTGGACACTTAATAGTGGTGACAAATATACTGAGCTTGGCGGTGCTGAAGTCACTTGCGACTTCGAAAAAGGCAATTACTTCAATGGTGGGCCATGGCGATTGCCAATACATCATTACGCGGTCTTTCATTATTGCAAAAAATTTGGCGTGGCATTGCAGCCCTTTATACAGACCAATGATCGCGCTTATCTGCATCGTACCAATCACTTCGATGGTGCGCCGCAGCGCTTGGGCGAAGTACAAAGCGATATTCGCGGTTATGTGTCAGAGTTATTGTCCAAAGCCGTCAATAAAGGCAGTCTCGATAGCACGGTGAATAAAGAGGACAAAGAAAAATTACTCGAAGGCTTAAAAGGCTGGGGCGTCCTTGATACTAACTATCGCTATGTCAAAAGCCATGAGACTGGTAAGCATCGTGGCTATAGCGTATACCCTGGTGGTGGTTTGATGCCAGATGCCAAGCCATCAACCCCCATACCGATGGACAAATTATTAGACTCAGGCATGTGGTCAGATATTTATACCAACTATACCGTTCATGTCCATCAACCAGCGATGTTTCAACCCGTCGGCGGCATGGGAAAAATCGGTGATGCTTTCACGCGCGAGTGTCGCGAGATGATTACCTTCAACGCCAAAGTCACTAAAATCAATCAAGACGAAACTGGTGTCACCGTTGACTATGTCGATAGCAATAGCCCTGACGGTGCTACCAAGACAGTGCGCGCAGATTGGTGTATTTGCACCATCCCCTTATCCATCTTGACGCAGATTGATATCAATGTCTCCGCACCAATGAAACAAGCGATGGCAGCCGTTCCTTATGATAGCTCTTACAAAGTGGGCTTGGAGTTCAAACGACGGTTTTGGGAAGAAGATGAATGGATATATGGCGGCATCACTTATACCGATATGCCCATCTCGCAAATCTCTTACCCGTCACAAGACCTGTTTACCACAGGCGCAGGCGTACTGCTTGGCGCATATGGATTTGGGGAAGCCTCGTACAAATTTAACTCGTTGACACCCAAAGAACGTATCAATGCCGCGCTCGCCTATGGCAAACGGATTCATCCGCAATATACTAAGGAATTTCGCGCTGGCACGTCCGTCGCATGGCATCGTATCCCTTGGTCGCTTGGCTGTTATGGTATCTGGAGCGAGTCAAGTCGTGAGCAGTACTATGAGACATTATGCGAGATAGACCACCGGATTGTGTTAGCAGGTGAGCATTGTTCACATATTCCTGCTTGGCAAGAAGGCGCGATACTATCCGGTATGGATGCCGCCAAACGCTTGCATCAAAAGGCCAAGAAACTTGGATAGCCAGCTTTTGAGTAATGAGCTTTGAATAACTAGTCTGCCGTTCAAGCAAGGATGATAACAATGAGACTAAGCACATTAGGAACAATTATGAACGTAGTGACAGCAAACCCAATGAAATCGTCTAGCTCGCTCAGATCGAGCAAAGCAATAATGACGCTCATGGTTGGTGGGTCGATAGCGTTAATAACGTTGTCAGGCTGTAGTCAGAATAGAACCAAAAACGCAGCTACTATTGCTAGCCAGCAAACAGCTCCCATGGTATTCGACAACAATTTTGAAAATCAGGCCAGTCGTAATCAGGGTGCATGGGGCGGCGTATATATGTCCAAAAACGAGTTGGCTGAACCCACTAGCAATATTGTCGATGTGCGTTCAATAACGAAGATGAGTAATGATGCCAGCCTACAAAAATGGCTTACGAAGTTTGAAGGCAGTACACAAGGCAAAAAGGGATTTTTTACCACTAATGGTAAAAAGCTTTACGATGACTCTTGTGCTGGTTGTCATATGCAAAAAGGTGAAGGTGCGCAAGGCGCTGGCTACTATCCACCGCTAGCCAATAACAGCAAGATGCAATCGAAGTATTATATTATTAGTGTCGTTATCAATGGTCTGCGCGGTATGCCCTCTTTTCATCACATGATGAGTGATGAACAAATAGCAGCCGTCACACAATACGTGCATAGCGATCTAAATAACTTCACAGATACAGTGACTACTACTAACGTCGCTCAGCTACGCCATGAGTTTCCACCAGGGTCAGATCCTAGTGAGTGAGTTTACAAGAATCGCTATTAATAGAGTCAATATAACTTTACATACCAAAATACATCTAGAAAAAGCCATAATGTGAATGCAAAAAACGCCACTGGATTGAATCCAGTGGCGTTTTATGAAAAATCAAAATCTTTACTAGGTGAATAAACCTATAGGATAGTAGTATTCACATCAGTCTGAATCAACAGATCATGGTTACCATTGGTATCAGAGAAGCTATACACATTATAGTTGATACCGTCTTGAGTGGTAGTACCGCTATTTGTCCAACCTGTCGCAGTAAGACTTACGCTATCATCACTGTCACCATTGATAATTAGGTCCTTATCGGTCATGACCGTATCATTGATGATATCAAGCACATCACTGGTCGACAGATTGGTAAGTGACTGAGCACCATTACCCGTCATATCGATAACCTCAATACTTTCAAACTTAGATGAATCGAAAGTGCCAAAGTTAATTGTGGTATTTTCTTCATTAATGAGTAACGTATCAATACCGTCACCACCATTGATAACTAGGTCAGCAGCATCAAATATTAACGTGTCATTACCCGTTCCACCATTTAACGTATCGACACCAGCACCACCATCTATCGTGTCGTCATCGGCTCCACCATTAATCGTGTCGTTACCCGCTCCACCAGTTAACGTATCATTTCCAGCATCACCATTAAGTGTGTCATTGCCACTACCGCCTATAAAGGTATCATTACCAGCACCGCCAGAGTATTTAAGCGCAGCAGTTTGGTTGACTGAAATCAGTTCATCATCACCATCAGTACCATTGAATACCAAGGTCGGTTTTACATCAATCTGGATCGTACCTGTATCAGTTTTTAAGCTATCAACAATTACGTTGTCAACCTTTTCGACTGTTTCTAATGTTATTGACAAAGGACCTGTATAAGGGGTTGCTGATTTTATACGGATGTTATTGATACTGTCATAAGGGATGCCCTCAATGACATAGGTTTTCGTATCCAAATCCCATGTTACATTCAATGGCGCGCCATCTCTGGTTTCTACTTGTAATACATCACCATACAAACTGTCACCAGTCACAATAATATTAACCGTTTCACTACCATCCACATCCACCATTGCAGCGTTCAAGTTTAATGTGGTCCATTTACCTTGTGAGCCTAGCAAAGTAGATGGATTAAATACGATTTCGTCAGCTACAGGTGTCACATCTAGATCTATAACAAGTGGGGCACTGGCCATGCCACTATTATTAACCACTGTCATCTCAATATTTTCAACGACACCACTAATATTTTCCGGAGGTGCAATAAAGATGTTGTTTGTCTCACCTGCGGCACCACTATTTACATTTTCCAATTTATTGGTATCGATTGACCATGAGTTATTACCATTACCATCTGAGTCACCATTATTGCTGGCCAATACCACGACACCAGATTTATTAGTGTAATACACCAAATAACCATTAGGGACTTCATCAAACGTAATCGCAGCAGCCGTGTCATTTTCATCAACGACATTTATCTTGTAGTCTATCGCAATCTTGGTATCTTCATCACCAGTAGCCTTTGCTACTACATCATCATAAGCAATGGACAGACTATCAGGCTGCGCCGCTACTGCTATATCGTAGCTGTGCTCATAGGTTAATGTTCTACTATCATGACCACTGATATTACTGACCTCTGTATGCGTTGTATAGACTTTGACGACAGCTGTACCGTCTTCGTTGGCAGCAGGCGTATAGTTAACCGTGATACTATCAGCAGGGTTTATACCATCGATAGTAGGGTCTGTGTCTGCGACATCCACAACATAATAAGTGCCAGCTGGGATACCTCCTACCTGACCACCTACTAAAGTCACAGGGATCAGTGGTGTTCCATTACTATCAGTTAATACACCCGTGGTTCCCTGATCCTTGGTTAAACCTGACTCATCAAGTTGTAAATAAAGCTTGCCGTCGATAATAGAAACGTAATCACCGTCCGCACTATTAGTCAAGTTGATATTGATAGCCACAGTCGTATCTTCATTAGTAGCGAGTACGGTAGTTTCAAGATTGTTGTCAAAGAGGTCTGTGACAGGTTTTATTTCGACACTGACATCAATATCTTTGCTGGTTTCTAGCCCTACATTGTTTAGTGCTGTAAATTCCACACCAAAATTCAGGTTTTGACTGGTGTCTGAATTATCGTTGGTACTGAAATCTGCAGGTGGTGTCAACGTCACAGCAGCGAGCGCTTCATTAGGTGTTAGACCATTGGCGTTGTCAACACTGACCAGCCATTGGCCACCAATCTGTTGCACAGTCACAGCAGGATTGGTAGTGTTTAATAGGACGCCTTCTGGCAAATCAGTTAATGAGAAACTATAGGAGCTGACTGTGCTCGCTGTGCCCGTCTTTAATTCTGCATTTATCACATCAGACAACTTAAAAGCGCCATCTTCTGTCTGAGACAGTGGCGGTTTAGTCTCAAGTGTTGCAATCAAATCAGGATTGTCCGGATTTGCACCTGTGCCATCTCTCGATAAATTGATAATAAAGGTATCAGATACACGTGCTTCACTACCGTTTAAGCCTTCACCGTTAATATCTTGGGTAATACCAGTAACGGTAACTGGGATATTACCTGTAGGAGTATCGGCGGTATTTGGATCACGGGTGAATACAAGCGTATAAGTTGATGCGGTATCAGTGATCGCTGTATCTGGTACATCCACATACCACGTACCACCTGATAAGATGCCACCCTCTACGATAATACCAGCAGGCACATCTGTTATTTCCAAGCGCGTAAATGACTCTGAGTCATCTTGATCATCTGATGACAATGAAACAATCACACTGGCACTATTGTTATCATTAGCACTACTAATAACGATGGTGTTGTCAGTTACATCTAATTCAATATTAGGCGCATCCGTCACTGCTTGGAAAGTAACATTGATATTGGCATTGCCCGTTTGCGATGTGCTACTAATAGTCGAATCATCCGTTAACGACGCTGTATCGGTATACGTATAATCAAAAGGTATCGTGACATCATCATCACTATGACGCTTGTCATCATCGTACATAATTTCGATAGTTTGATCTGGGGTATAAGTATAGGTCTCACCTGCCACTAGTACTACTTCCGTACCATCCACGCGCAACGCGATGTCTGCATCTATTAAAACATCAGCATTTAGTATGATGGTTTCTAGTGCTTCATAACCAATGGCACTATTGGCTGAGTCTGTGGTATCACCACTACTAAAAGCTGCAACGAAGTTAACTGCTGTCCAAGTATCTTCTACAGCTAATACTTGCGGATCATTGACCACGCCATCGGCGGCATCAGGCGTCACTACAAGCGATACGGTTTGGGTATCGTGCGTGGCGCTATTACCAGAGACCGTTTCGGTCGTGGTGCCTGTGATAGTGAAATCTACTTCACCAGCAAAGTTATCAGGAGTGACCAGTTGCGCGCTACCATCTTGTAGAGACTCTAACGACACAGACCAACTACGAGACTCACCACTACCGCCTAAGAACACGGCACCTGTGATATCAAACCCAATCGGCACGCCTGTTACTTTATAAGTAACTTGCTCTGCTGCGGGAACATCACTATCATACGGCGTAATCGCAGAAGCATCGGAGAAAAATCCTGATAATGGGATAAGGTTACTATCCTTATCTAAAACACTTTCTGCGAGGGTATAAACGGTTTTCAACTCATCATTTAAGATCAGATCGGCTTGACCGACTACAGTAATAGGCAAGTTCAGCACTGAACTAGCAGTACCTTCATTACCATTCTCTACACTTACTGCAGACACTTTAAGGTTGACCGTACCACTATAGTTTTCGGCAGGTACAAAGTATAAATTATCTACCGCATTGGTATAGTCTGATATTGTCACCGACCCACCGCTAATGGTTAGCTGGGTTATAGCTCCACCATTATCAACGTATAGCTGTGCACCGGCTGGTATATCGGTGATGGTCACCTTATAAACTTCAGAGCCATCATCATCACGCGAACTTGGGCGAATACTGAGCGGAATGCCATTAATCGGATCAACCGTTGCTGTTGCACTACCATCACGTTCATTCTTACCAACGATTGCTTGGTCTTCAAGACCTGTCGCAGGATCCACGCCCAATGTCGTGATATCAGCAACCCCTTCGACAGTAAAGGTCAGATAACTCTCACCGCTGGTCGCTGTCACGCTACTATTAGTATCTTCATCATAATCGATAGTAACGGCTTCTACCTTAACTGCTGTACTAGCAGTGTCTGCAACATTGTATTTGCTATAATCTGCTGGCGGAGTGACAGTGACTGTATCAAGATAAGCTGCTGGAATATCCACACCGCTACCACTATCAGTCAGACTAATATCCTGTGTACCATCGTTATAGGTAAAGACTGCACCTTCAGTCGCGGTAAACACATCATTACTGTCTCTGCTACCAAAGGTTAAATGCGCATAGGTTTCTTCAGAATCATTAGCATCAGTGGTATGGCTTTCTTCGCCGAAATCAGATGTGTCATCTGGGTTAGACCAGCCAGTACTTAAATCAAAGCCACCTTGATTGAGAGCAAATGCAGTATCCTCTGATGCCGTTATCGTTCTATAGTCATGACTTGGATTGATGGTAACACCAGTATCAGCCGTTTCAGCCACTGGCGTAACTGTTACTTTTTGGGTTAATTCCGCTGTGCCTGTAACTGCTGTACCAGTAGTATCATCAGGATCTGATGTGGTCACAGTAAAGGTAAAGTTAGCGTCGGTTGAAGACTGTGCCGGCGGCGTAATAGAGTGGTTTAATAAAAATGCATCTAAGTCATTATTATCAGCTGGTGTAACAGCGATAGTAACTCTTCCATTTTCCTCTAAGCCAGCACCTGAATATGTCCAACCTGTGGGTAACTCAAAACTAATCTCGGTAATGGTTTCTGCGCCGGCACCATCTTGAGTATCCAATACGGTAAAGCCAAACTCATCAAGCGTAATGGCATTATCTTCAGTAGTGCTAACATTATTAGCAGTCACTTGGCCCGCAACTGCATCAACGGTCAGATTGACATTGACGGTATCGATTAGCTCAACCGTTTTATTTCTTGGAGATGAGTCAGTATCGTGGTCTTGGGTATATAACGATACGGTAATATTGCTCATATCTTGTGAGTTATATTCAGCTGACTTGATACTAATTTGCGGCTCTGAGCCACCATTGACGCGTAAGCTAGTAGATGTCGGTGAAGCAGCATTAACACCAATCAATACCTGACCGTTGGTATCAACAGTATACTCGGTCACCGTACTACCACCAGCAGGTGTAAATGAGACAACAGCATCTGGCTGTAATCCGCTAATTACGAAACCATAGGTCTCTAGACTTCCACCTCTACCCACTAAGTCACCAAAATTGGTGGTAATTGGTAAGTCAACAGACTCACCTTCATTTACGGTGACAGTTAAGGTATCGCCAGCTACTTCATTTTGGTCATAGCCAAAGGTACTATAATCACCGATACCATCATCGTTAGGATTATTATTGGCAGCATTGTTAACTTTAGTATCAGTAACTGCTTGGACTTCAATATCAATCGTGACGGTACTTTCTGCCCCAGCCACATTAGAACCATTTACTTGTGCAATATCGCCATTATTATCCACTTCATACTCTGTCACTGACATATTAAAAGAGATATCGGTGGCGTCGTCGGCAGGTGGCGTCAGCGTCATCGCTTTAAATTCAGCACTGGTCATAGTGATGGTTGGTGTGCCTGCATTATTGATTATTTGGTCATTAGTCAAATAATCACTTAATAATATGGTGATGTCAGCACCAGTTGATGCATAAGTATTACCACCATAATTTAGTGTCGCGCCATCGGGTATACCCTTTAAGGTAATTAAACCAATGCGTTCAGGGCTGTCATCGGCATTACTGCTTAAGTCTGTACTGTCTACGATGACAGGTGGGGTTAAGCCTAAGGCAATGGTGGTATCTTCATTTGTTTCTAGGTTAATATCGTCACCAATATTGGGAGCATCTGATACTGGGTTGACGGTGATATTCAGCGTTTCTGTACCACTTTCTGGGGTTACGGCATCAGGGCCATTGTTTACCTTAATGGTAATCTCTGGCACTGTGCCGCTAAAGCTTGCCGCAGGCTCAAAGGTATAGCTGCCATTCGTATTTATGGTCAGCTTACCAATAATCACGCCGTCTATAATAACGGAATTGGCGACATTTGCATCAAAGGTACCTGTCATACCATCAATAATATAACTTTCAACCGTTAGCTCTGTATTAACGTCAACGTCTGCGGTATCGTTTTTAAAGATACCATTAGCGGCCGTCACTGATAAGATAGTATCTTCATTGGTACTAGCAGTATCAGCTACAAGCGCAATACTATCATCAGTACCGGTGATGGTCACTTCAACATAACGGATTTCACTAGTACTAAGCTCGTTACCATCAGCAGCCGTAGTGACATTTTCTCCATCGTTAACTTGTACAGCGTAACGAATAGTGATGGTTTCGCCAGCAGGGATAAAATCAAGCACTGTGGATGATGCATTGATATTCCACGTACCATCTGTAAAGCTACCCGTATCATTTGCGACTGAAAAAATACCGTCTAACGCTGCTTTTTGATCTGGTGTTAATGGAGTAGTATCAGTAAAGGTCGAGTTGCTATCACCATAGCTATAAATATTTTCTGATGCTACAGCATTGATCTCTGGCTCATCGGTAGTATCCGTATCAGCAAAACTGATGGTACCCGTTCGTGTAATAGCAGTATCATCTGTCTGCTCTGTTATGGCTGCTGTTTCGATGACGCCAAACCCAATATCCGTATTGGTAATCGTTGGTGTATCATTGGTACCTGTAATAGTGATGGTGAGTGTGGTTCTACTTTCATTACCATCAGCATCTTGAATAATGTAGTCAAATTTATCCTCTCTCGTTTCAAGGATGGCTAAAAACTGTACGGCATCATTGTCCATATCGTAGGTATAACTACCATCAGCGTTTAATGTAAGCTCGCCATAGTTACCTGAAATTGTATTATTGACAGCGTTGACATCATCGTTGACGGAGCTAACAACAAAATCATCAATGCTATCAAGTTGTATATTGTCATTATCTTTAACGTTACCCATTACACTTGTAACAGCATCTTCTTTGACTACCGCTGTATCTGGGACAGGCTTTTCGTTATCTAAAATCGTACCAGTGGCACTGCTATCAGGTCCGATAGTCGCATTGGTTGGGTTACTGATATCTAATACTAGGTTTTCATTGTTCTCAAAGACGGTGTCGTCTTTGGCGGTGACAGTGATGACTGGTGCATCTGTGCTGCCTGCTGGTATCTGGACGCTGACACCATTGTCTAGGAAGCCTTGAATCTCTGCTAGAGTCGATAAGGTGACTTCTACATCATCTGTACCAGTATAGACGATGCTGTCAATATCAGAGGCTAAAATGGTACTACCTGTACTATTGAGTTTGACGTCAACATCGGTGTCAAAGTTACTGACGTTATTCTGAGAGACGGTGAACACTAAAGTGTTGTCAGCTGAGCCTTCCACGGCTTCATCAACAGTCGCAGCAATGC
>ENA-ORXC01000251-ORXC01000251.1-marine-metagenome-genome-assembly--contig:-NODE-251-length-44202-cov-4.273972_pt1 | contig 44202 bp, 48 predicted proteins | sample MGYA00237865_ERZ511478 | MGnify/ENA metagenome assembly ERZ511478
ACTCATACATCGTATTTCATGTAAAACCGCCCCCGCATCTGAACCCGGTATTACCGCACACCGCACGAAAAAGCCCCAGCGGATGCACCGCCGGGGCCTTGTCTACAATTTTAGGGGGTTTCGATGTATCCGTCTCGGGCAATACCACGGCCCCTGAAAGTACGGTGCATCCACCCGAAGGCGGTTCACCTGCCCCCGCGCATCCGCTACGCTCGCCGCACACCTGACCCGGGGAGCACGCCACCATGCCAGCCGACGGACCCACTGCCCCACCCACCCGGCGCGAGTTTACCAGCGCCGAGATGGGGGCGCTCGCGCATCTGTACCGGGGGGAGGTCTATCGCAGCACGATCTGGCGCACGCGGCTGGATACCACGACGAACTGGTCGGTGGTGACGCTGGGCATCGCCATCTCCGTCTCGTTCTCCAGTGCCGAGGCCTCGCCCCTGCCGCTGCTGCTGACCGGCGTGCTGATCCTGTTCCTGCTGATCATGGAATCGCGCCGCTACCGCTACTTCAACGTCTGGCGGGCGCGGGCGCGGTGGATCGAGACGCATCTCTATGCCCCGATGCTGATCGACGGCGACCTGCATTGCGAGGAGGGCTGGCAGAACACTCTCGCCCGCGACTATCACCGTCCCCGCTATCACATCAGCATGGCCCGGGCGGTCGGGCGGCGGTTGCGGCGCAACTATATCTGGATCATGCTGATCCTGTCGCTGGCCTATATGGGCAAGATCACCGTGCATCCCGAACCGATCCTGAGCATCGCCGAATTGCCGGGCCGCGCAGCCGTCGGCCCCGTCTCCGGCTGGGTCGTGCTGGGGATCGGGGTCGCGTACAATGCCGCCCTGATCGCCTTCGCCATCACCACCTCCATCCTCGACAACCGCAAGCACAGGGCGCGCAAGGCCGAGTCGATGGGATGACGGCGCGCGCTATATCCCTCCGTTCATGAAGGAGAAGCGCGATGACGAAACTGTTCTGGATACTGGGCGGCGTGGCCGTGGTGGCGATTGCCGGCTGCGCGGCGCTGATCGCCGGGCGCAATGTCGAGCAGCCGCCCTATACCAGTATCGCCCTCGATGGCGATTTCGAGCTGCGGGACTATCCCGAACTGACGGTGGCCGAGGTCACGACGACCGGCGGGCGGCAGCAGGCGGTCAGCGCTGGGTTCGGCCCCCTCGCCGGATATATCTTCGCGAAGGAGCGGGACGGCGACAAGATCGCCATGACCGCCCCGGTCACCCAGACCCAGATCGCGGGCGAGGAGAGCGAGGACGGCGCGTGGGTCGTGCGCTTCATCATGCCGTCCGAGTACACCCTCGACACCCTGCCCCGCCCGGCGGGGTCGAGCGTGCGGTTGCAGACCCTGCCCGCGCGCCGCATGGCCGCCGTCAAATTCAGCGGCGTGGCGAACGATACCCTGATCGCGGAGCAGGAAGTGCGGTTGCTGGACTGGATGACCGCGCAGGGTCTCGCGCCGACCGCCACACCGACTTATGCCTATTATAACGACCCCTTCACGCCCGGCTTTATGAGAAGAAATGAAGTAATGATGCCCGTGAACAAGTAATGAACACGAGAAAAATTAACTTTTTATTTACCCTAGGGTTGAAAGCAGTACGCAATACGGGTATTTCTGAACCGTTACAAACGGTGAATGAAAGGATTAAGATGTTCAAGTATGCATGTATCGCCGCAATCGCCCTCGCGGGCGCAACCGTTTCGGCAGCCCCGGCGAGCGCCCACGGCTCGAATTGCCAGTACTGGAACGGACCGTATTGCGAGTTCGCCCATAACGTGCGGCACCACGGCTATCAGTTGCCGATCGTGTGGGAGCGGTCGGTCCGCCATGCACACATCGTGGTCCACTCGCACCCGATCCGGTCGTACCCGTCCTATCCGCAGGTAACCTACCCTGCACAGCAGACCTACTGGCCCTCGACCGGCACCTGCGGCATCCAGCAGATTCACGGATGCGGCAGCTACGGTTCGTCGTATTACGGCAGCGGCTACTGATCATCCGGGGGGGGAGGGGTGCCTCTTCCCTCCCCCCTATCGACATCACGGCGGCGGGGGTCGTGTCGATATCGGCGCGGCCCCTCCGGCGCGGCCCCTCCGGCGCGGCCCACCCTGTCGCTTTCCGGTTCAGGTTTGGCGCGAAAGGGGTTAAGGCAGCGGCAGTGCACTGTCCCAAGGCCCCGCCCATGCCCCTCGACTCGCTGATCCAGCTCATGCTCTTCGCTCTCGCATCGCTCTACACTCCGGGGCCGAACAATATCATGCTGGCGAGTTCGGGCGCGCGATTCGGCATCCGCCGCACCCTGCCCCACGCGCTCGGCGTCGCCTTCGGCTTTCCGCTCATGCTGTTTCCCATGGCGCTGGGCCTCGGCGCGGTGTTCGAGTATTCGCCCGGCTTTCGTGAAGTATTGCGCATCGTCGGCGCGGTCATCATGCTGTGGATCGGGTGGAAGATCGCCACGGCGGGCCGGGCCAGGGCGGTCGAGGCGGAGCGCCCCTTCACCTTTCCGATGGCCGCCGCATTCCAGTGGATCAACCCCAAGGCGTGGGCGATGGCCATCGCGGTGGTCGGCGGCTACATGCTGGGTGCGGCCCCGCTGACCGAGGCGCTGGTCTGCGCGGGGGTGTTCGCGGGTCTGGGCCTCGGCTCGGCGCTGATCTGGACGGGTGCGGGCGCGGCGATCCGGCGGTTTCTGTCGACGGACCTGCGCATCCGGGTCTTCAACGGCACCATGGGCCTGCTGATCGCCGCCTGCGCGCTGTTCCTGTTCGTCGACCCGTGAGTCTCGCACCATGAGCCTGGCACCATGAGTCTGGCCACGCATATGCGGGTTTCCGCCCTGTTGCAGGGGTGCCGGGTCAAGGGCGAGGGGGTCTATGTCATCCGCAAGGGCGACCGCACGGCGGGCGCGCTGCTGATCCGCCACAACCACCTGGACGGCACCAGCACCCTCTACGCCCGCCGCTACACGATGGAGAACGAGGCGGAGTGGCAGCCGACCAGCGGCGACCTGCCGATATCCGACGCCGATGCCGATTCGGTAGTGGAAAAGCGCATCGCGGGCGATCCCGACCTGTGGGTGGTCGAGGTCGAGGCCCGGGACATCGCCCCCCTGCTCAACGACCTCGGATGATCTCGCGGTGCGAGGCCGGTACGTGGAAATCCCGCTTGAAGGCAGGAACAGCCCGCGCCTTGACCCCCCGGGGCAGGCATAGCGGATCGGTGATCGACGCCCCGATCAGGATCGGCCCGTCGAATTCCAGCAGGGCGACGCATCCGGTGGGCATGTGAATCGCCTGGACATACTCCACGACGAAGGTGGGCGAGGCATCGGGAAGACGGGCGGCGGCCGGACCCGCCGACACGATCAATCCCATGGTAAGGATCATCGGAACACGATAACGACGCAGGAAACATTCGAAACCCGACATAGGCTTTCTCCCGAACACGGCAACAACTCAACCCTGAATGGTTTAATAAGAACCGCACTCCCGGATACCGAACAGAACAATTTGTCGGATCAGACCAATTTTAAGTCGATTAGTTACTATTTCGTTACAACTGATCTTGTTTTGTTCTCGACATTCGATCTTCACTGACCTAACAGGACGTCATGGACAACGAAAAAGATTCCCCCGAACGGTTCGCCGGCACGATCGAGGACGAGACGCTGATTCGGGCGCTCGGGCGGCGGTATCTGACCTATGCGCTGTCCACGATCATGCACCGCGCCCTGCCCGACGTGCGCGACGGGCTGAAGCCGGTCCACCGCCGCCTGCTCTTCGCGATGCAGGTGCTGAAGATGCCGCCCGACGGCCCCTTCAAGAAATCGGCGCGGGTCGTGGGCGACGTGGTCGGCAAGTATCACCCCCATGGCGAGCAATCGGTCTATGATGCTCTCGTACGCTTGGCGCAGGATTTCGCGGCCCGGTATCCGCTGGTCGACGGACAGGGAAACTTCGGCAATATCGACGGCGACAATCCCGCCGCCATGCGCTATACGGAGTGTCGCCTGACGACCACGGCGGCGGCGATCCTGCGCGGGCTGGACGACGACGCGGTCGATTTCAGCCCCAATTACGACGGACAGGAAACCGAGCCGGACGTCCTGCCCTCCGCCTTTCCGAACCTGCTGGCCAACGGGGCGAGCGGCATCGCGGTCGGCATGGCCACCTCGATCCCGCCCCACAATGCGGGGGAATTGTGCGATGCGCTGCTGCATCTGCTCAGGCATCCCGGCGCGGGCATCGAGAAGCTGGTCGAGTTCGTCCCCGCCCCGGATTTCCCGACGGGCGGCATCCTGATCGAACCGGCCTCCTCCATCGCCGACGCCTATCGCACCGGGCGCGGCGGGTTCCGGCTGCGGTCCCGCTGGCACAAGGAGGATCTGGGGCGCGGCAAGTACGAGATCGTCGTCACCGAAGTGCCGTACCAGGTGCAGAAGGCCAAGCTGGTCGAGCGCATCGCCGCGCTGGTGACCGAGAAGAAACTGCCCATCCTCGCCGACGTGCGCGACGAATCCGCCGAGGATATCCGCCTGGTGCTGGAGCCGCGCTCCGGCAATGTCGACCCGGCGGTCCTGATGGAGGCGCTGTTCCGGCAGACCGATCTGGAAGTGCGCATTCCGCTCAACCTCAACGTGCTCGATGCCCGCCGCACCCCCCGCGTCATGTCGCTGGGCGAGGCGTTGCAGGCGTTTCTGGACCACCGGCGCGAGGTGCTGCTGCGCCGTTCGCGCCATCGGATCGGCAAGATCGACACCCGGGCCGAGACGCTCGACGGCTACATCATCGCCTATCTCAACCTCGACCGCGTGATCGAGATCATCCGCGAGGAAGACCACCCCAAGCCCGTCATGATCGCCGAAGACTGGGGCGGCGGCGCACGGCTGACCGACAACCAGGCCGAGGCGATCCTCAACATGCGCCTGCGCAGCCTGCGCAAGCTGGAGGAGATGGAACTGCGCAAGGAGCGCGCGGAACTGGCGGCGGAGCGCGAGACGCTGACCACCCTGCTCGAAGACGAGGGCGCGCAATCCAAGGCCCTGACCGCCGAAATCCGCGATACCCGCAAGAAGTTCGGCAAGGACGCCCCCGGCGGCGCCCGCCGCACCGAAATCGCCGAGGCGCCCAAGGTCGAGGCACCCTCGCTGGAATCGATGATCGACAAGGAACCCGTAACGGTCATCTGTTCGGAAAACGGCTGGGTCCGTGCGATGAAGGGCCATGTCGCGCTCGATTCCGAGGTCAAGTACAAGGACGGCGACGGCCCGCGCTTCATGTTCCACGCCCAGACCACCGACCGCCTGCTGATGCTGGCCACCAACGGGCGCTTCTACACCATCGGGGCCGACAAGCTGCCGGGCGGGCGCTCGATGGGCGAACCCGTGCGCCTGCTGGTCGATCTGCCCAACGACGAGGGGATGGTCACCCTCTTCGCCCATGTTCCGGGCGCGAAGGGGATCGTCGCCACCGCCGCCGGGCGCGGATTCCTGCTGCCGGAGGATGACGCGCTGGCCCAGACCCGCACGGGCAAGCAGGTGCTGGTCACCGACCCGCTGGCCCCCGCCGCCACCTATGCCCGGCTGGACGCGGGCGACGATTCGGTCGCCGTGGTCGGCCAGAACCGCAAGCTGCTGGTCTTCCCGGTCGAGGAACTGCCCGAGATGTCGCGCGGCAAGGGCGTGCTGCTGCAACGCTACAAGGATGGCGGATTGTCCGACATGCGCACGCTGAAGTGGAACGACGGGCTGCAATGGTCGATGTCAAACGGCAATACCCGCACCGTCCCCGCCGACGAACTGGCCCAGTGGCGCGGCAAGCGGGCCTCCGCCGGGGCCATGGCCCCGCGCGGCTTTCCGAAGGATAACCGTTTCGAATAGGGCGCTGGCGCGGTAGGGAGGGGCCTTGCCCTCCTGCGAAAGTCCGCCCGTGACCGACCGACCCAGACCCTTCGAGGCCCCCTTCGCGGTTCCCGTGACCGTCCTGCTCGTCCTGACCGCCCTGTTCTGGGCGGGCAATACCGTCGCGGGCCAGCTCGCGGTGGGGCATGTGCGGCCGTTCCAGCTGGTCTTCCTGCGCTGGATCATGGTGGCGAGCGTCCTGTGGGCGCTCTACGGGCGCGAGGTGCGGGCGCATTGGCCCGTGATCCGGCCCCGGATCGGCGCGCTCGCGCTGTTGGCCTTCGTCGGATTCACGGCGTTCAACATCCTGTTCTACATCGCGTCCGAAAGCACGAGTGCGGTGAATATCGGCATCCTGCAGGGGGCCATGCCGGGCCTCGTGCTGGTGGGGACCGTGCTGGCCTATCGCACCCGCGTCACGGCGGTCCAGATCGGGGGCGTGGTGCTGACGATGATCGGCGTGATCCTGATCGCGACCCGGGGCGACCCCGCCTCGTTGCTGACCGAAGCCGTCAATCGCGGCGATGCGCTGATGCTGGTCGCCTGCGTCCTCTACGCCGCCTATACCGTCGCCCTGCGCAACCGCCCCGCGATGCCCGGCGCGGCGTTCTTCACCCTGCTGGCGGTGTTCGCCGCCCTCACCTCCCTGCCCCCGGCCCTGGGCGAGGCGCTGCTGACGGAAGGGTACGCGGCCCCGACGCTGCAGGGCTGGCTCGTCACGCTCTATGTCGCGATCTTTCCGTCCTGTCTGGCGCAGTTGTTCTTCCTGCGCGGAGTGGATGCGATCGGGCCGGGGCGGGCGGGGGTGTACATCAATCTCGTCCCGGTCTTCGCCGCGTTTCTCGCCATCGTGCTGCTGGGGCAGGACTTCGCGTGGTACCACGGGGCGGCGCTGGTCTTCGTACTCGGGGGAGTGTGGCTCGCCCAGCGCCCCGCCGCGCCATCCTGACGGGTCGGCAGGGGGGCGGTTTTCCGCTAGCATGGTCCGATGCGCCGAATTCCGGGGACCGCCACCATGACCGATTCGCTTTCCGACCTCGGCTGGGGCCGCCATTTCCAGGCCCAGGCCGCCCCCGACGAACCCGGCGAGACGGGGCGCGTGGGCGAGGTGCACCGCGACCGCGTCACCGTGCGCACGACCGGCGCGGACGTGATGCTGGCCTCCGACCGCTCGACCGGCGAGATCGCGGTGGGGGACTGGGTGCAGTTCGACCGCGAGGCGCATACCGTGCTCAGGGTCTACGACCGCAAATCCGCCCTGCGCCGCAAGGCCCCCGGCACCACGAACGGCGAGCAGTTGATGGCGGCGAATGTCGACACGCTGTTCATCGTCACGTCCTGCAATGCCGATTTCAACCTCGCCCGGCTGGAGCGCTATCTCACCCTCGCCGCGTCGGGCGACATCACGCCGGTGATCGTGCTGACGAAGGCCGATCTCAGCGAGCAGGCCGACGCCCTGCGCCGCCAGGCCGAGCGCCTGTCCCCCATCGCCCTGGCCGTCACGGTCAATGCCCTCGACCCCGCCTCGCTGGGCGAGTTGCTGCCCTGGGTGCGGCAGGGGCAGACGGCGGCCCTCGTCGGGTCGTCCGGGGTGGGGAAATCGACGATCCTGAACGCGCTGACCGGGGCGCAGGCGGCGACGCAGGGCATCCGCGAGGACGATGCCAAGGGCCGGCACACCACCACCTCCCGCTCGCTGCTGCGCACGCGGTCGGGGGGCTGGCTGGTCGACACCCCCGGCATCCGGCAACTGGCGGTGGTGGACAGCGCCGACGCGATCGACGCGGTATTCGCGGACGTGACCGATCTCGCCGCCGAATGCCGGTTCTCGGACTGCCTGCACGAGGGCGAGCCGGGCTGCGCCGTCCGCGCCGCGATCGAGGCCGGAACGCTGGATGCCGACCGGGTGCGTCGCTGGCGCAAGCTGCGGCTGGAGGACCGCTACGGCTCGGAAACCCCCGACGAGACGCGCGCCCGGCAGAAGGGATTCTCGAAACAGGTGCGTGCGGTCACCGGCAACCGGCGCGGGTCAAAGCGGTAGGGGGGGGCGGCCCCGTCCGACCCGCCTATCCCTTCCGTGCGCGTCATGCTGCCCCGCCCGCGTGAAAACGGTTCCGTTTCCGCGCGAACCCGATTAAAGGCTGTTCTCGCATGATTGTACGGCGAGCGGGCCTTTCCCCCTCGTCCCGCCCCGCGAGGATCGCCATGACCGCCCAGGACCATAACAGCTTTCGCGCCGGACCCGACGAGGAGGGCCGCTTCGGCCAGTTCGGGGGCCGTTTCGTGGCCGAGACGCTGATGCCGCTGATTCTCGACCTGGAGAAGGCGTGGGACGAGGCGAAGACCGACCGCTCCTTTCGCGCCGAGATGGAGAATCTGTGGCGCTACTACGTGGGCCGCCCCTCGCCGCTGTACCTTGCCAGCCGCCTGACCGAGCATCTGGGCGGCGCGAAGATCTACATGAAGCGCGACGAGCTGAACCATACCGGCGCGCACAAGATCAACAACGTGCTGGGGCAGATCCTGCTGGCGCGCCGCATGGGCAAGACCCGCATCATCGCCGAGACGGGCGCGGGCCAGCACGGCGTGGCGACCGCGACCGTCTGCGCCAAGTTCGGCCTGAAATGCGTCGTCTTCATGGGCGCGACGGATGTGGAGCGCCAGAAGCCGAACGTCTTCCGCATGAAGCTGCTGGGGGCCGAAGTGATCCCCGTCACCTCCGGTCGCTCGACCCTGAAGGACGCGATGAACGAGGCGCTGCGCGACTGGGTCACGAATGTCGAGGACACGTTCTACTGCATCGGCACGGTTGCCGGCCCGCACCCCTACCCCGCCATGGTCCGCGATTTCCAGTCGATCATCGGCTGGGAGGCGAAGAGCCAGATCAAGCATGCCGAGGGGCGCATGCCCGACGTCCTGATCGCCTGCATCGGCGGCGGGTCGAACGCCATGGGCCTGTTCCACCCCTTCCTCGACGAACCCGATGTCAGGATGATCGGCGTGGAGGCGGGCGGCAAGGGCGTGGATACCGACCAGCACGCCGCGTCCCTGTCCGGGGGCCGCCCCGGCGTGCTGCACGGGAACCGCACCTATCTGCTCCAGGACGATGACGGCCAGATCGTGGAGGCGCATTCCATCTCCGCCGGTCTCGACTATCCCGGCATCGGCCCCGAACACGCCTGGCTGAAGGAGGCCGAGCGCGTCGAATACGTCGCCATCAACGACGACGAGGCGCTGGAGGCGTTCAGGCTGTGCTGCGAGATGGAGGGGATCATCCCCGCCCTCGAACCCGCTCACGCGCTGGCCCACGTGATGAAGATCGCGCCCACCATGGACAAGAAGGACGTGATCGTCCTGAACATGTGCGGGCGCGGCGACAAGGACATCTTCACGGTGGCCGAGGCGCTGGGCGTCGAAATGTAATGGCGACACTGGACCCGCTGCGAACAAGTCTTTAAGACCGTCAGCGCATTCTACTCACCCTGGTATCGGCCATTATGCCCGTACCGGATCGGGTGCCGCAGAATGCGGCCCCGCCACCCGGAAGGAAAACCGCCATGTCGCGCATAGAACAGCGCTTCGCGAAGCTGAAGGACGAAAACCGCACGGCGTTCGTCAGTTTCGTCATGGCGGGCGATCCGAAGCCGGATACCTTCGCCAAGCTGCTCAAGGGCCTGCCCGGGGCCGGGGTGGACGTGATCGAGATCGGGATGCCCTTCACCGACCCGATGGCCGACGGCCCCGCGATCCAGTTGGCGGGCCAGCGCGCGCTGGCCGCCGGGCAGACGCTGAAGAAGACGCTCGATGCCGTGGCCGATTTCCGCAAGGGCGACGACGAGACCCCCATCGTGCTGATGGGCTACTACAACCCCATCTTCAACCACGGGGTCGCCGCGTTCCTGACGGACGCGAAGGCCGCCGGGATCGACGGCCTGATCGTCGTGGACCTGCCGCCCGAGGAGGATGCCGAACTGTGCATCCCCGCCCGCGAGGCCGGAATCGACTTCATCCGCCTCGCCACCCCGACGACCGACGACGCGCGGCTGCCGGCGGTGCTCAGGAACACTTCCGGCTTCGTCTACTACGTCTCGGTCAACGGCATCACCGGCGACAAGAGCGCGGATACCGGGGCGGTCGAGGCCGCAATCGCCCGGATCAAGGCGAAGACCGACCTGCCCGTCGTCGTCGGCTTCGGCGTCAAGACCCCGGAGCAGGGCGCGGCGCTGGCGAAGGTGGCCGATGGCGTCGTCGTCGGCTCGGCCATCATCGAGACGATCGCCGGACGGCTGGACCGCAAGGGCGGGCCGAAGGTCGGGCTGGTCAAGAACGTCACCGCCTTCGTCAAATCGCTGGCCGATGCTGTTCATTCGGCGCGGGGATGATAGGGTACGGCGTATGACGCGACACCCTGACACCCGGATACCCGTGCGATGAACTGGATCACCAACTACGTCCGCCCCCGCATCGGCACGCTGCTGAACCGCCGCGAGACGCCGGACAATCTGTGGCTGAAATGCCCCGATTGCAGCCAGATGGTGTTCCACCGCGAACTGGCGGAATCCCGGCAGGTCTGCCCCTATTGCGCCCATCACATGCGAATCACGCCCCAGGCGCGGTTCGAGGCGTTGTTCGACAATGCCGCCTTCAAGCAGGTGATGCCCCCCGCCCCCGTGGCCGACCCGCTGAACTTCCGCGACGAGAAACGCTATATCGACCGCCTGAAGGACGCGCGCAAGACCACCGGTCGCCCCGACGCCATCCTGGTCGGCAAGGGCGAGATTCTGGGGGTCAAGGCCGTCGCCGCCGCCTCCGACTTCTCGTTCATGGCCGGGTCCATGGGCATGGCGGCGGGGGATGCGATCCTGGCCGGGGCGCGGGCCGCCATCGCCGAGAACGCCCCCTTCGTCATGTTCTCGGCGGCGGGCGGGGCGCGGATGCAGGAGGGGATTTTGTCCCTGATGCAGATGCCGCGCACGACCATCGCCGTGCAGATGCTGCGCGAGGCGAAGCTGCCTTATATCTCCGTCTTCACGCACCCGACGACGGGCGGGGTCACCGCCTCCTACGCCATGCTGGGCGACGTGCAGATATCCGAACCGCAGGCCCTGATCTGCTTCGCCGGGCCGCGCGTGATCGAGCAGACGATCCGCGAGAAGCTGCCCGAGGGGTTCCAGCGCGCCGAATACCTGCTGGAGCACGGCATGCTCGACATGGTCGTCGACCGCCGCCACATGCCGAGGGAAATCGGGCGGCTGCTGCGCCTGATGCTCAAACTGCCCGCGCACAAGGAAGCCCTGCCCTCCCCGTCGGATCACCCGACCGATGCCACGCACCCGCTTGCCCCCGACGCGCCCTGACCCGATGAGCGCGCCCGCCCCCCCCGCCAGCGATGCCATCCTCGCCCGCCTGCTCGATCTGCACCCCAAGATCATCGACCTCTCGCTCGACCGGATGACCCGCCTGCTCGACCGCCTCGGCAACCCCGAGCGCGCGCTGCCCCCCGTCATCCACATCGCGGGCACGAACGGCAAGGGATCGACCGGCGCCTTCCTGCGCGCGGGGCTGGAGGCGGCGGGCAAGACCGTCCACGCCTATACCTCACCCCATCTGGTGCAGTTCCGCGAGCGCATCCGTCTACGCGGCACCCTGATCGAGGATACCGCGCTGACCGAGTTGCTGGAGGAATGCGAGGCGGCCAACGACGGCGCGGCGATCACGTTCTTCGAGATCACGACCGTCGCCGCCCTGCTCGCCTTCTCGCGCATTCCGGCGGATTACTGCATTCTGGAGGTGGGTCTCGGCGGGCGGCTGGATGCCACGAACGTCATCGACGCCCCTGCCCTGACCATCATCACCCCCGTCTCCCTCGACCACCAGTCGTATCTGGGCGACACCATCGAGCGGATCGCCGCCGAGAAGGCCGGGATCATCAAGCCCGGCGTGCCGGTCGTCGTCGGGTTGCAGGACGAACCCGCGCTCAAGGTCATCGCCGAAACCGCCGCGCGGAACCGGGCGATGGTGCATGCCTTCGGGGCCGACTGGTCGGTGCGGCCCGAGGTCAACGGGTTTTCGGTGCAGTACCCCGACGGCCTGCTCGACCTGCCCCGCCCCGTGCTGCCCGGCGCGCACCAGTTGGAGAACGCGGGCGCGGCGATCATGGCGCTGGCGCTGCTGGGCCATGGCGACGAGAAGACGGCCACCGCCGCCGTGACCCGCGCCGAATGGCCCGCCCGGATGCAGCGGCTGAAGCACGGCCCCCTCTTCGACGTCGCCCCCCAGGGCGCGGAGATCTGGCTCGATGGCGGGCATAATCCTGCGGCGGGCGAGGCGGTCGCCTCCCTGATGGCGGATATGGAGGAGCACGGGCCGAAGCCGCTCTACATGATCTGCGGTATGCTGAACACCAAGGACCCGACCGGATATCTGGAACCGTTCCACGGCCTGGTGCGCCGGGTCTATTGCGTCGACATCCCGGGCGAGACGGCGACGCTGGCCGCCGAGGACCTGATGGATATCGCCCTCGACGCCGATCTCGACGCCATCGCGGTGGAGGACGTGGCCACCGCCATCCGCCTGATCGCGGGCGAGGAAAGCAGCGACCTGGAACCGCCGCGTATCCTGATCTGCGGGTCATTGTATCTCGCGGGGCGGATTCTGCGCGAGAACGGGTGAGTGACCGTTCCGGAAGAATGCCCCTGCCCCGGGCACCGATCCGGGGCCTCGCGGAGCGGTGCACTACTCGTCGAGGCCCCGGCGCTGCGCGGACGCGATCACGCCGGGGCAGAGCGGTTCACGCTCCCAGCGCCGCCTGCATCCGCGCCCGCGCCAACCCGCTCTCGCGGTCCGGAATCCCCAGCAGCCCGCACACGCTGCGCACGAGCTGGTCTTCCTCGTATTCCCGTTCGCCGTCGGACAGGATCACGTCCCACAGATCCTCGATGATCCGCACGCGCTGGTCGAAGGGGGTCGATTCCTTCAGCGCATGGGTGAAGCGGAACAGGTCGACCGACTCCTCCTGCGCCTTTTCCGCCTGTCCCAGCAGCGCGGCGGCATCGGCCCCGCCCAGCCCCTCCTCGCGCCTCAGGATGCGCAGGATCGCGGCGCGTTCGGCATCGGCGTAATCGCCGTCGCGCCGGGCCGCCTCGACCAGGATCGCGGCCAGGGCGAGGGGGCCGGAGATATCGTGTGCGGGGGCGCTGTCCCCGGGGCGGAACAGGCGGGCGAGGCTGTCGAACATGGCCGTTACTCGCTGTAGACGGCGTTCGCCACCGGGTTGAGATCGCCGACATCGCCCTCGCGCCCGAGGGCCGCCGCCACTTTCGCCAGCGAGCGCGCCGCCGCCTCCAGCAGCGCGTCGTCCTCCTGCGGGCTTTGCGCGACGTTGAGCAGGGCGCTGAACGACTGGTCCGTCGCGCTGTTCTCCAGATGGCGGGCGGAGGCGATGCGCTCCTGCGTCATCTCCTGGTCGTTCAGCAGCAGGCGGATGGCGTTCTCGTCGGCGGTGTCGCTCATGGCGGTCTCCGGATGTCGGTTACCCCCCAAAGATCGTGCGCCGCGCGCCGGTTTCAAGCCGCGCCGTCGAGCACCCCCGCCAGAGCGGGCCACGCGGCGGCATCCGCCACCGATTTGTCGCGGCAGAACGGGTTGCAGAACCCCACGACCCGCCCGTCGATCCGCGCGAGGCTGTCGGCCCGCACCGGAGCGCCGGAATAGGGACACTCCGCATTGACCGCATCGGCCACCGCCCCCGCATACCGCTCGGCGGGCAGAGGATCGGGGCGGGGCGCACCCAGCGGCCCGGCGCTCGGCAGGTCGAGGTCGTAGCGGTCCAGAACGCGCGGGTCCGCATCCGCCATCGCATGCCATCGGCGGAACGAAGGATGGGCATAGAGGCTGCGCACATACCCCGCCGCCGCCGCCTCCATGGCGAAACCGTAGGTCACGAAGCGCGTGGCGACGGGGGCGAACATCGCATCCACCGCGCCGAATTCGGCCCCGCCCAGATACGGCCCGCCGAATTTCTCCAGCGCCCACCCCCACAACATCCGCACCCGCGCCGCATCCGCGTTCTCCGCCGCCGTCGGCTCGAACCCGTCATAGCGGCGGCGCAGGTTCATCGAGGGGCGGTCGCGCAGCGCCCGGAACCCCGCATGCATCTCGCCCGCCAGCGAGCGCGCCGCCGCCCGGGCCGCGATATCGCGCGGCCAGTGACCCGCTTCCGGATGCCGCTCCGCCAGCGTCTCGGCAATGGCGAGGCTTTCCCAGACCAGCGCGTCCGACCCGCCGACATGCAGCGCCGGAACCGTGCGGGAGGGGGCGTGGCGCGCCTGCATCGCCGTGAACGCTTCCGAATACATCGGCACCCATTCGGCGCGGAACGGAATGTCGAAGGCATCCATCAGCAGCCAGCCGCGCATCGACCAGCTCGAATACGCCGCATCGCCGAGGGAGAGGGTATAGGTCATGGGGTGTTCCTCTTTATAGGGGTGGCCTCGTTATACGGGCGGCCTCGTTACGCGAGCGGCCTTGTGCGCGGGTGGCCTTTTGCGCGGATGGTGACCGACCCCGCGCCCCGGCACCAGTCACGATTCATGGGGGTCGCCATCACGAACCGTCATTGACCCCGCCCCCGCCCGCCTTACCTGCCCCCCATGGGATTGCAGAGTTTCGGAACAGGGTTGAACGTGGCCGTCTTCGGCGCGGGCGGGGGTCTCGGCGGGGCGTTCGTCGCGGCGCTGGCACAGGACGCGGCGGTCGCGCGGGTCCATGCCGCCTCGCGCACGGCCCCCGATGTCACCGGGCCGAAGACCCGCGCCCATGCCTGCGACCCGCTCGACGAGGCGGCGCTGGAGCGGACGGTGGCGGCGATGACCGGTGACGGCCCGCTGCACCTCGTCCTCGTCGCGACCGGCATCCTGCACGCCGACGGCATCGCGCCGGAAAAGACCTGGCGGCATGCCGAGGCCGACACGATGGCGCAGGTGCTGGCCGTCAACACCATCGCCCCGACCCTGATCGCCAAGCACGTGCTTCCCGCCCTCGCACGGGATCGCAAGACCTGCCTCGCCGCCCTGTCTGCCCGGGTCGGCAGCATCTCGGACAATCGCCTCGGCGGGTGGGTGTCGTATCGCGCGTCCAAGGCGGCGCTGAATATGGTCATCCGCACGTTCGCGGTCGAGCTGGCCCGGGTGAACAAGCAGGCGCTGTTCATCGGCCTGCATCCCGGCACGGTCGAGACGGGCCTGTCGCAACCCTTCCGGGGCGGCGTGCCGGAAGGGAAACTTTTCACGCCGCAGCGGTCGGTCTCGGGGATGCTGGCCGTCATCGACGGCGCGGACCCGACCCGAAGCGGCAGGATTTTCGATTATGCGGGGGAGGAAGTTTTACCTTGACCGTCAAGGCCTTGAAAGATGCTCCGTTCATCCTATCGCGCGGGCGGGACGCGCCTTAGGACGAAATTCGGGATTTCAATGGAACCATCGTCGCACCGTACACCTTATACTTTCATTAATGGATGAAATGTATGGCATCGCGGAGGTCCAGATGGCCGAATCAACTCGCCCCAGCCCCGAGGACCGCAAGGTCATCTCCACCGCCATGTCGACGGCCATGCTCGATGCCGATACCGAGCTGGCCCTTGCCCGCCGGTGGCGCGACGAGGACGATGTCGAGGCGCTGCACCAGCTGACCAACGCCTATATGCGCCTCGCGATTTCCATGGCCTCCAAGTACCGCCGCTACGGCGCGCCCATGGGCGACCTGATCCAGGAAGGCGCGATCGGCCTGATGAAGGCCGCCGAGCGCTTCGACCCCGATCGCGGCGTGCGCTTCTCGACCTATGCCGTGTGGTGGATCAAGGCGTCGATCCAGGATTACGTGATGCGCAACTGGTCCCTGGTACGCACCGGGTCCACCTCCTCCCAGAAATCGCTGTTCTTCAATCTGCGCCGCGTGCGGGCCGAGAAGGAACGCGAATCCGGCGAATACGGTCGCCAGTTCGGCGTGATGAGCACCGATACCCGGGGGGCCGTCGCCACCGCGCTGCGCGTGCCGCTGCACGATGTCGAGATGATGGAATCGCGCCTCGCGGGCACCGATTTCTCGCTCAACACTCCCCAGGGCGACGAGGAAGGCCGCGAATGGGTAGAGACGATCGAGGACAATGCCCCGATCTCCAGCGATGCGGCGGTCGACGAGGAAGACACCACCCGCACCCATAGCTGGATCGCCAATGCGCTGGACGTGCTGACCGACCGCGAGCGGATGATCATCACCGAGCGCAAGCTGTCCGAAGACCCCTCCACCCTCGAAGCTCTCGGCGGGCAGCTGGGCCTGTCGAAGGAGCGCGTGCGGCAGCTTGAGACGCAGGCCCTCAAGAAGATGCGCAGCGCCCTCGAAGCGCGCCTCGGCCCGACGGCGCACGAGGTCATGTTGCAGCAGTAATTCCGCCTGTTCTACTGTATCGACTGTCCCGGCATCGAAAGGTGCCGGGTTCTTTCGTTCTGCGGAGGCCACCATGGTCGAGTACGCCGACATCCTCGCCGCGCAAGCCCGGTTGACGGGCCACGCCATCCGCACCCCCATGCTCGGCGCGCCCCAGATCGATGCCATCGCGGGGCGGCGGGTGCTGGTGAAGGCAGAATGCCTGCAACGTACCGGATCGTTCAAGTTTCGCGGGGCCTGGAACCGGATCGGCGCGATGGATGCGGCGCAGCGCGCGGGCGGGGTGGTCGCCTCGTCATCCGGCAACCATGCGCAGGGGGTCGCGCTGTCCTGCCAACTGCTGGGCATCCCCGCCACCATCCTCATGCCCGCCGACGCGCCGAAGGCCAAGATCACCGCGACCCGGGATTACGGGGCCGAAGTCGTCTTCTACGACCGCGCCACCCAGGATCGCGACGCGATGGCCGGGGCGCTGACCGCCGAACGCGGGGCCACCTACGTACCGCCCTTCGACGATCCGTTCGTGATCGCAGGACAAGGAACCTGCGGACTGGAAATCGCCGAACAGGTCCGCGAGCACGGGGTCGAGAGCGGCACGATGCTGACCTGTTGCGGGGGCGGGGGGCTGTCCTCCGGCATCGCGCTGGCGCTGGAACGCGATGCGCCCGGCCTGACACTGCGCCCCGTCGAGCCGGAGAATCACGACGACTTCACCCGCTCGCTGGTGGCGGGAAAGCGCGTGACCAATGCGCCCGGCACCCCCTCGATCCAGGACGCGATCCTGACGCCCTCCCCGGGCGCGCTGACCTTCCCCGTCGGCCAGCGCCTGTTCGGCCCCGGCCTGACCGTCAGTGACGGGGATGCCCTGCGCGCGATGGCGCTGGCGTGGCAATGGCTGAAGATCGTGCTGGAGCCGGGCGGCGCGACCGCCCTCGCCGCCGCGCTGTTCCAGGGCGAGGCGCTGGCGGACGGCCCGGTCGTCGTCACGGCCTCGGGCGGCAATGTCGACCCGGCGATGTTCACCCGGGCGCTGGCGACACTCTGACAGAGGGGCAAACCGGCAACATCCGCGCACAATATCGTCAGGGGGGATGCAACCTGTGACATGTTAACTAGATGATAAGGTATGCGGCCTAACCCCGGGCCACCCTGAAAACGGAGATATCGCCATGTCGAGGAAGCTTTCCATCTGTCTCGTTGCCCTGCTCGCCGCCTCGCCGGCGCTCGCGCAATCCGTCGTCGACGCGCCGATCATCTCGGAATCCGCCATACAGGTACAGCCCCTGTCCTCCACCCTCGGATCGACCGAATCGCTGGCCATCGTCTCGCCCGAACTGGCGCAGCAACTGATCCAGGTGCCGGTCGTGCCGAATGCGCCGATGGTTTCCGGCGAGGTATCGCCGACGCTGGGCCAGACCGAATCGCTGGCCGTCGTGAGCGAATCCCAGGCCCAGGCCCTGATCGCGGCCCCGGTCGCGGCCCCCGGCACGTTCTTCCTCAGCGACCCGGAGCCGTCGATCATCAATACCCTGCCCCGGATCACCCCGGCCCAGGCCGCCACCTTCGTGGCCGATTCGCTGTCGATCAGCCCCGATGCGGAACCGGTCGAGGAGGAAATCTCGATCTACGTCGTCGGAACCGGCGAAATCCTGCCCTCGGGCGCGTGGAGCGCGCAGGACAGCGCCGCGTGCAAGGCATCGGGCGGCATCGAACTGCCCCTGCCCGCCGACCGCACGGCCTGCTTCCAGCCGTAAGACCTCTCAGGCCGCAGCGCGTTCGCCCGACCGCTGCGGCCCCGCCATCGCGCGCCATGCCAGCCAGAAGGCGGCACAGCCCCCGATCAGGTTCGCCGCCAGTTCCGCCCCGAAGATCCCGTCCGGGCCGAGCATCCGCGCGCCCAGCCATGCCAGCGGCACCATGACCAGCGCCACCCGCGCCACGCTGACGCCCAGCGCCCGGGCCGAGACGTCGATGGCGTTCATCGCCCCGTTCGACACCACCAGCAGGCCGTAGGCGAAGAACCCGGCCGACGCGATCAACAAATAGCGCGCGATGCTGTCGATTACCGCCGCATCCCCGGTGAAGATCGCCCCGATCTCGCGCCGGAAGACGACCAGCGGCACCGCCACCGCGATGCCGTATCCCAGACAGACCAGCCCCGACAGCTTCAGCGTCTCGCGCGCCCGGCCCACTTCGCCCGCGCCCCAGTTCTGGCCGACGATCGGCCCGATCGAGGACGACATGGCCAGCAGCGGCACGACGGCGAAGGCCTGCACCCGGCTGGCCGCGCCGAACCCCGCGACGACGGTATCGCCATGGGTCGCGAGGATGGCGGTCAGAACCGCGAGGCCCGCCGGATTCACCGCATTCGCGATGGCCGCCGGCGCGCCGACCCGCCCGATCTCGCGCATCCCCTCCATCGTGCCGGCCAGCGTGCGCACCTGCGCCGGATCGAACCGCAGGTCGCCGCGCCCGACCATCCACAGCCCGAACACGGCGGAAAAGACATAGGCGATGGCGACCGCGTAGCCTGCGCCCGCGATGCCCAGTTCCGGAAACGGCCCGATCCCGAAGATCAGCAGCGGGTCGAGCACCGCATTGACCAATGCGACGGCGACCAGAATCGCGGAGGATTTCACCGCCTCGCCCTGCCCGCGCAGCACCCCGTTCGCCCCCATCGCGACCAGCAGGAACGGAAAGCCCGCCGCATAGGGAATCACGTATTCCGCGATCAGCGGGCGCAGGTCGTCCGAAGCATTCATGGCCGTGAACAGCGCCTCGGACCCCGCGATCAGCGCCCCGGCGATGACGAGGCCGACGACCAGCGCGAAGACGACGCCCTGCGCCGCGCGCTCTCGGGACTTGGCGATATCCTTCGCGCCCATCCTGCGGGCAATGACGGAGTTGATGCCGACCATCACCCCGACACCCAGACTGGACAGCGCGGTCGTGACCGGAAACAGGAAGCTGACCGCCGCCAGCGGGTCCGCGCCGAGTTGCCCGATGAAATAGGCATCGACCAGCCCGACCCCGATGATGCACACGATCCCCAGAATCATCGGCAGCGTCTGGCGCACCAGATGCCCCGCGATCGACCCCTGCGTCAGCTTTGCATCACTCGACATGCGTATCCCGCTCGTTCAGGCGAGACGACATGCCCTACCCCAGCGGCGTGAAGTGGGGCGAAGCGGGGGCAGTTCAAACGGCGATCCTGCCCGCCATAGCGTCCGGCGACGACGACCCCCTCCCCGGAGGGTGGAAAGAAGTCAGCGGCGACAAAAAACAACCGGAAGCTGTACCGCCCTCAAAGCTGCTTTTCGGGCATCTTCACGACCAGACCGTCCATCTCTGCCGTGACCGGAATCTGGCAGCCAAGGCGCGAGGTCTCGTTCGGCTCGTAGGCGAAATCGAGCATGTCGGTTTCCATGTCTTCCTGCGGCTTCAGCTTGTCCTGAAACCTGGGGTCCACGTAGACATGGCACGTGGAGCATGCGCAGGCCCCGCCGCAATCGCCCTCGATGCCCGGAATGCCGTTATTCACCGCGCCTTCCATCAGCGTATTGCCGACGGGAACGTCGGCGGTGTGTTCGGTGCCGTCATGTTCGACATAGGTGATCTTGGGCATGGTCGTCTTTCCTGCGCGAAGGGTCTGCCCGGGCATGTGGCAAGCCACGCGCCTGCGGTCAAGGGGGCATGCGCGCACCCGCGCCGCATCACCGGTCCCGCAGTCAGTCGCCGTCGGTCAGTTTCATCAACTTCCGGTCGAAGATCCGCAGGGCGAGGCGCAGGTCGTGGCCCCGCTTCTCGATACGCCCGTCCGAGCCGATGATGGCGTACTGCCCCTGACGATTCGCGTTTTTGGGGCGTTTCTCGATGCGATAGGCCGGGGTTTCGCCCGTGCGGCGAAAGACCGAGAAGACCGCCGCCTCCACCGTCATGTTCAGCGCGTAGTCCCGCCACTCCCCCGCCGCGACGAGCTGGCCGTATTTCGAGAGGATCGTATTCAGCTCCCGCCGGTCGAAGGACACGATCTGCTCTGCACCGCGCGCGCGGCCCGGAAAGGGGACGATTTCAGCACTCATGCGGACCATATTGGAACCGTGCGATGATCTTGGCAAGGGGGGACCGCCGAAATCGGCACGGCGGCACCGCCCCCCGGATCAGGACAGCAGTTTCGAGAACTTCGCATGCACATCCGGGTTGGCCGCGATGACCGTGCCGCTGCCCAGCGTCTCGTTGCCGCCGGAGATATCGGTCAGATAGCCGCCCGCCTCGCGCACCATCAGGATGCCCGCAGCGATGTCCCATGGCTGCAATTCGCGCTCCCAATAGCCGTCATACCGCCCCGCCGCCACATAGGCGAGATCGAGCGCCGCCGACCCCATGCGGCGCACCCCGGCGCAGACAGGCATCAGCGAAATCAGGTCCTTCGTCGTCAGGCCCAGAGTCTTCTTCGCCCCGAAAGGCACGCCGGTCGCGAACAGGCATTCGGACATGTCCTTCCGCTTCGACACGCGGATGCGCTGGCCGTTCATCCATGCCCCCGCACCCTTTTCGGCGGTGAACATCTCGTCCTTGATGGGGTCGTAGATGACCCCGGCGACGATCTCGCCCTTGTGCTCCATCGCGATGGAGATGGCCCAGTGGGGCAGGCCGTGGATAAAGTTGGTCGTGCCGTCCAGCGGGTCGACGATCCAGCGGCGGCGGGGGTCGTCGCCCACGACCGGCTCGCTCTCCTCGCCCATCCAGCCATAGGCGGGGCGGGCATGCATCAGGTCGGCGCGGATGGATTTTTCGGCCTTGATATCGGCCTTGGTCACGAAATCGGACACGCCCTTGACCGAGACGAGCAGATTCTCGACCTCGCCGAAATCGCGGCGCAGGTTGCGCGCGGCGCTGCGCGCGGCATTGGTCATCACCGTCAGGTTCGCGGAATAGCCGGCCATCAGGCGCGGCTGACATAGGCGGCGGTGTCGGTCATGACCTCGATCTTCTCGCCCACGCCGACGAAGGGGGGCACGCTGGTGCGCACGCCGTTGTCGAGGATCGCGGGCTTGAAGGAGTTGGCCGCCGTCTGGCCCTTGACCACCGGTTCGGTCTCGACGATCTCGCACACCACCTTTTCGGGCAGCTTCACGGTCAGCGGCTCTTCCATGTGGTATTCGATCTCGACGGTCATGCCGTCCTGAAGGAAGGGGCGGCGCTCGCCCAGCAGGTCCGCATCCAGTTCGATCTGTTCGTAGGTGTCGTTGTCCATGAAGACCAGCCGCCCGTCGTTCTCGTACAGGAACTGCTGCTTCTTCTGGTCCAGCCGCACGCGCTCGACCTTGTCCGCCGACCGGAACCGCTCGTTGAGTTTCGAGCCGTTGCGCAGGTTCTTGAGTTCCACCTGCGCGAAGGCCCCGCCCTTGCCGGGCTTGACGTGGTCGGTCTTGACGGCCAGCCACAGGCCGTCATTGTGCTCGATGATATTGCCGATGCGGATTTCGTTGCCGTTGATCTTGGGCATGGGGTCTCGTCCAGTGAATAGGGCGGCCCGGTCTCGCACGCGGCCACAGGTGCGCGACCTATAGCGAGGCTGCGGGGGCGATGCAAACGCGATGGCCCCGGTTTCAGGCATTGTCCTTGCGCCGCCTGACCTCCGCGAACACGATTTCCGGGTCGGCATCGGGCAGGCCGAGGTGCCGGGCCACGTCGGGCGACACGGCGCGCAGGAAGGGGTTGGTCGCGCGCTCCAGCCCGAGGGTCGTGGGGGTCGTGCGGCCGCCCGATTCCAGCACGTCGATGACATCGTGCACCCGGCGGTGCAGCGCCTCGTTCTGGGGGTCGACGGTCAGGGCGAAATCGGCGTTGCTGGCGGTGTATTCGTGGCCGAAGAACACGACCGTCTCGTCGGGCAGGTCCATCAGCGCGCTCAGGCCCCCCCACATCTGCTGCGCCGTCCCCTCGAACAACCGCCCGCAGCCCATGGCGAACAGGGTATCGCCGCTGAACAGCACCCCCGCTTCGGGCAGGTGATAGACGATGTGGCCGACGGTGTGGCCCGGGGTGTCGATCACCCGCACCTCGATCTCGCCCCACGAAAAGCTCTCGCCCGGCATCACGGCGCGGGTCAGTACCGGCAGGCGGTGCGCATCCACCGACGAGCCGACCACGTCGAGATTGCGCCGCGCGCGCAGCCCCTCGACCCCGTCGATATGGTCGCCGTGGTGGTGGGTGATGAAGATATGCGTCAGGGTCCAGCCCAGCGCATGCAGCGCCGCCTCGACCGCCGCGCTCTCGGGCGCATCGACCAGGGCGACGTTGCCGCTGGCCCCGTCGCGCATCAGATACGCGAAATTGTCGTCGAGGCACGGCACGGACACGATCTGCAGGGCACCGACCTCGGTGGTTTCCAGGGTGGAGAGGGCGTTGGACATGGGGGTTCCTCAAAGGTACATCTTGCAGGAACACCTGTAGAGCAAGGCGGCCCGCTGTGCACCATGATGTAACATCCCTGTCGGGTTTCTACTACGCCAGCGACCTGGGCCGCGCGGCGCAGGCCAGCCTGCAACAGGCTTTGCGCGGCATCTGGCCGAACTGCCGGGGGCTGACGATGGCCGGATACGGTTTTGCGGCCCCGTTCCTGCGCCCCTTCATGGGCGAGGCGGCGCGGACCCTGTGCCTGATGCCCGCGCGGCAGGGCGTGATGCACTGGCCGCACGACGCGCCGAACACCGCCGCCCTGGTGGATGGCGGGCGCTGGCCCATCGCCAACGGCTTCATCGACCGCCTGATCGTCGCCCATGCGGTCGAGACGGAGACCGATCTGGATGATCTGTTCGAGGAGGTGGGCCGCGTGCTGGCCCCCGAGGGGCGGGTGATCGTGATCGCGCCGAATCGGTCCGGCATCTGGGCGCGGGCGGATTCGACGCCCTTCGGCATCGGGCGCACGTTCTCCTACGGCCAGCTCGAACGCATGATGGCGGATCACGACCTGACCCCGGTATCCCGCGCCGCCGCCCTCTACGCCCCGCCCAGCGAAGGGCGGTTCTGGCTGCGCACCGCCCGCACGGTGGAGCGGTTCGGCCTGAAGATCGATGCGCAGAAGGTGGCCGGGGCGCTGCTGGTCGAGGCGACGAAGCGGGTCTATGCCCTGCCCAAGGGCAGGCGCGAAAGCGTCAGCCGGGTGCTGGCCCCCATCCGCGTCCTGCCCCGTCCGGTCGGCGCGACGTCGAAAGGGCCGATGGCCGCGCGGGAGAAGAACGATGGATGATGCAGACTGGTCGCCGCGCTCGCTGGGCGAGGCCCGCGAGCGCATCGACGCCATCGACACCGCGATGCTGACCCTGCTGCACGACCGCGCGCAAGTGGTCGGGCATGTCGGGCGGCTGAAGCGCGAGAGCGGGGGCGCGGGGGCCGCCAGCGCCTATCGCCCCGCGAGGGAGGTCGCCATGCTGCGCGCCCTGCACGCCCGCACCCGCGACCCGCTGGCCTTCGCGACCGTGCAGGCGGTGTGGCGCGAGATCGTATCGGGCTTCACGGCGGCGCAGGTGCCGCTGCCCGTGCATACGGTGGCGAGCGCGCGGATGCTGGCGCGCGATACCTTCGGCGCGCAGGCGGTCGTCACCCTGTTCCCCTCCGCCGCCGAATGCCTGGCGGCGATGCGCGCGATGCCGGGGGCCGTGGCCCTGCTGCCCGCCACCGACACGGATTGGCGCGGGGTGGTCGATAGCGGCGGCACCGTCGTCGCCGCCGCCCCCTATGCCGGAAACCGGATCGAGGCGTGGTGCGTGGCGATGGCCGACCCCGAACCCAGCGGCCCCGCGCCGGGCGACGACACCACGCTGGCCTTGACGGGCGGGGGTCTGCTGCGTCACATCCCCGGCTTTGCCGCCGATGCGTCCGGCGATACAGTTCTGGGTGCCTACCCCGTCCCCCTCAAGACCGGATTCCCGCCACCATGACCGACCTGCAAGCCGCCCCGACCCCCCGCCCCGGCCCGACGCGCATCGCCCCCTATATCGGCGGCAAGGCCGGCGTCGGGGGTGTGAACCGGGTCGTGAAACTCTCGTCGAACGAGAATCCCTACGGCGCCAGCCCCGCCGCCATCGCCGCGTTCAGGGATGCGGGCGACCGGCTGGCGCTCTATCCCGATGGCGGGGCCGTGGCCCTGCGCGCGGCGATTGCCAAGGCCGAGGGGCTGGACCCGGCGCGCATCGTCTGCGGGGCCGGGTCCGACGAGATCCTGTCGCTGCTGTGCCTCGCCTATGCCGGGCCGGGGGACGAGGTGATGCACTCGGCGCACGGCTTCCTGATGTACCGGTTGTCGGCGCTGGCCGTCGGGGCCGAACCCGTCAGCATCCCCGAAATCGACCTGACCGCCGATATCGACGCCATGATCGCGGCGGCGGGCGAGCGCACGAAGATCGTCTTCCTCGCCAACCCCAACAACCCCACCGGCACCCTGATCCCCGATGCGGATATCCGCCGCCTGCGCGACGGCCTGCCCGCCCATGTCCTGCTGGTGATCGACGCCGCCTATGCCGAATACGTCGACGATCCCGATTACGAGAGCGGCGCGCGGCTGGTCGGCGAGCGGGACGACACCATCATGACGCGCACGTTTTCCAAGATCCACGGGCTTGCCGCCCTGCGTCTGGGCTGGGGATACGGACCGGCGGGCGTGATCGACGCCTTGAATCGGGTACGCGGCCCGTTCAACGTCTCGGCCCCTGCCCTTGCCGCCGGGGCCGAGGCGATTGCGGACGATGATTTCGTGACGATGGCCCGGGACGGCAACCGGGTGCAGCGCGCGCGGGTGACCGATGCGCTGGAGGGTCTGGGTTTCGCCGTCCACCCCTCCCACGGCAATTTCGTGCTGGCGCATTTCGGCGAGGACGGTCCCCGCTCCGCCGCCGCCGCCGATGAGTTTCTGCAAAAGCGCGGTATCCTGATCCGGCGGATGGAAGGCTACGGCCTGCCCGGCCATCTGCGCATCTCGATCGGCACGCCGGAGGAGAACGGCATCCTGATCGGCGCGCTGGAGGATTTCGCGGGATGACGCTGCGTAAAGTCCTCCCCCGCCCCGGGCAGCGATCCGGGGCCTCGATGAGCGACGCGCTGACCTGCGAGGCCCCGGGTCTTCGCCCGGGGCGGAGCGGTTCTGCAATGTGCCACGACCAGAGGCATTCGCAATGACCCCCCTCTTCGACCGCATCGCCCTCATCGGCCTCGGCCTCATCGGCTCTTCCATCGCCCATGCGGCGCGGCGGGGCGGGCTGGCGGGCGAGATCGTCGGCTATGCCCGCTCGCCCGAAACCCGCGAGACCGCCGCGCGCCTCGGCTTTCTCGACCGGGTGGCGGAGACGGCGGCGGAGGCGGTGGAGGGGGCCGATTGCGTGATCCTGTGCATCCCCGTCGGGGCCATCGGCGCGGTGACCGAACAGATTGCCGGGTCGCTGGCCCCCGGCGCGATCCTCAGCGATGTGGGGTCGGTCAAGGCGTCCGTCGTCGCGCAGGCCCTGCCGCATCTGCCGGACGGCGTGCAGTTGATTCCCGCGCACCCCATCGCCGGCACCGAGCAATCGGGACCGGAATCGGGCTTTGCCGAGTTGTTCGACGGGCGCTGGTGCATCCTGACCCCCCTGCCGGGCAATGACCCCGGGGCCGTGGCGAGACTGCGCGCGTTCTGGGAGGGGCTGGGCAGCATGGTCGACCTGATGGATGCCGCGCACCACGACCGGGTGCTGGCCGTCACCTCGCATGTGCCGCACCTCATCGCCTATTCCATCGTCGGCACCGCCAGCGATCTGGAAACGGTGGCCGAGAGCGAGGTGGTGAAGTATTCGGCTTCGGGTTTCCGCGACTTCACCCGCATCGCGGCGTCGGACCCGACCATGTGGCGCGACGTGTTCCTGCATAACCGGGAGGCGACGCTGGAGGTGCTGGGCCGCGTGACAGAAGACCTGTTCGCCCTGCAACGCGCGATCCGCTGGGGCGACGGCGACGCCCTGTTCGAACGCTTCACCGAGACCCGCGCGATCCGGCGCGGCATCGTGGAAGCGGGCCAGGATACCGCCAGCCCCAACTTCGGCCGCGAGAAGCCGCCGAAGGGGTAGATTTCATCACCCTGCCCCGGACAACGATCCGGGGCCTCGCGCAGTTACGCGCTGACCGCCGCCGCCCGGGGCGGTGCGGTTCCCGATGACCCCCTACAGCAACCCCATCCGCTCCAGTTCCTCGCGCATGTCGTCCGGCATGTCCGCCAGCATCTCGGGCGAGGTATCCGTGTCCGGCGGGGCGTCCTCGACCGTCAGATACCGCCACCCCTGAAAGGGCCGCCGGGGCCGGTGCAGCGTGCGGTACAGCACCGGCTCCAGAATCAGGGCGCACCGCCTGATCCCGTCCTCCCCCGTCACCGGTTGCAGTTCCGCGAGGGGCTGGCGCGCCTGGATGCGCCGCTGGATCACCCAGTAGATCGAGCCGCCGGGGACCAGTTCCCCGCCCCGGCGCGGGGTCATGCGGGTCACGTGGCGCGGGCGCGGGTCGATGCCCAGCGCGGCCCGCTCGGCCATGCGCGCGCCCTGCCATTCGGCCAGCCCCTCGACGCTCTCGGTCCCGACCGACAGCTTGATCAGGTGCAGCCGCGCGGTCGGGGGCGGCGCGTCGGCGGCACCACGGATGGCGATGGGGGGAGCGGGGGTCATGGGGCCTCTCTTCGGGTCGGGGAGAGGGGCGGCCTGCCCCGGCGGAGTCAACTGTTTCTTAGCGGAATAACCGTAATCTTCCCCCATCGAAAGTGCAGGGTGGAAGAGATCAATGAACGCTGAACAGGCCGTCGCCCCCGAAGAAGCGGATGAAAGCATCTACGCCCTCGAATCCCTCGCCCTCGAAAAGATTCCGGCCCGGCACCCCGTCGGGGTCTTCGCGGCCCGCTACCAGGGCATGACCGAGGGGCATTTCATCCCCGACGAGGCCAAGCTGCTGGCCGACGAGACGGTGCGCACCATCGCATCGTGGCTGGCCCATGTGGAACCGGTCAAGCTGGGCAGCCACGTCGATTTCTACGTCCTCGACCCCGACCAGCCGTTCGCGGGATCGGACGAGGACTATCAGGACGGCAAGTGGATGAGCGAATCGGTGGACGAGGGCTTCATCGCCGCGCGTTACCACGAATGCGTGACCGCCGCGATCCTGCGCAAGCCGATGTTCTCGCGCGGGGCGGTGCCGACCAAGGCGCGCTCCTTCATGATGCAGTATCGCGGCGTCTTCCCGATGTTCGCGAACAACCACGCCCGCCTGCGCCTGGCCATCATGTCCGCCGAGACGTTCATCGAACTGAAGGACTGAAGGCGGGGCCGTGATCCGCAGACGGACCATCCTTGCGGATGATTCGGAAGGCGCGAACGCTCACTCCTCCCCCGTCATCTCCGCCACCCGGTCCGCCAGTTTGCGGATGGTCGGTTCCTCGACCTTCAGTTCCTCCAGATTCTCGACGGTCTTGTACAGGTATTCGCGGTTGGTTCCGGCGGGGCCGGTGGCATTGGCGATGATCTCGGCGCGGGCCTCGTCCCCCAGATGCCCGCGATACTGATCGTGCTGCGTATCCATCACGTAGCACAGCGCGAAGACCCGCGTGCCGCATTCCGTCAGGGTCAGGGGCAGGCGCTTCTCGAAATACGACGCGGTGCCCAGTTCCCGCTCGCGCAGATATCTCAGCGCCTCGGTCGCGCTCTCGCCCGATACCCGGAACGCGAAGCCCCGGCACATGGCCCCCTCCTTCGGCTCCAGCGCCAGCACCAGCCCCGGATACTCCTCGGTTCCGCGATACCGGACGGAGGCGAGGCAGAAGCTGCGCTGATACCCGTCCAGATCGGCGGACATCCGCTCCGCATGCTCGAAACCGGGGTTCCACATGAGCGACCCGTATCCGAAAACCCAGAATTCTTCAGCCATGTCCCATTTCATCCTCTTTTTCGGGAGTATATAGAGGCTTGTACACGGCAATTCGAGAAAGATGACCCCCCATGCGCAAAGCTCTCACCGCCTTCGTCGTCCTCGCCCTCGTCGCGGCGGCGGCCTGGACCGGCCTGTGGTTCTACGGCAAGAACCGGATCGTGCAGGAAATCGAGGCGCAGGCGCAGATCTTCCGCGCCCGGGGCGGGCAGGCGACCTACGGGGATATCGAGATCGGCGGCTATCCGCTCGGTTATACCGGCCGCATCGCCTCCCCCGAAATCGCGATGGCGGAGGAGGTGGCGGCGCGGGAGGGCGACGGGACCGAGACGGCCCGCTACGCATGGTCCGCGCCGTGGATCGAGGCGAGCGCCACGGTCCTGGCCCCCGATACCTTGGAATTCACCTTTCCCGAGACCCAGACCGTCACGCTCGACCTGCCGGAGATGGAGGGCATTCCCCTGCCCATCGCGCTGACGTCGCGGGATCTGACGGTCACCACCACGCGGGACGGGGAGGATATCCGCTTCACCGGCGGCGCGCAGACCCTGGGCGGCAGCTTTTCGCGCCTGACCGAGGAGGCGGGCGAGATCGCGGGAACCTATGCCCTGCGCGATTTCACCCTGTCCGGCAAGGCAGCCTCCGAACAGGACGGAGCGACCGGCCCGCAACTGGCGCTGGATTACGAGATCGCGGGCTTCGACGGCACCGCCACCATTGCCGGAACCGATACCTCCCCCGGCGGCGAGATCGCGTTCAAGGGCGGCGCGGCCAAGGGGAGCGGCGATTCGCTGGGGGCGGAGACGACGGGCAGCGGGACGCTGGCGGATCTGGGCCTGACCCTGCGGTCCGAACAGCTCGGCGACGAGCCGCTCGATATCGGCATCGGCGGGATCGAGGTTGCCACGCGGATGCCCAACGACGCCGCCCCCGACCCCCAGCCCTTCGCCTATCGCATCGGGGTCGAGACCGTCACCGCGTCGGACGCGATCTGGGCCATGTTCGACCCGACCGGCGCCTTCCCGCGCGAGCTTGACGCGCTGGTGGTCGATATCGACGGGGATGCCGTCTTCACCGCCCCGCCGTCGAATGCCGAGGCCTTTGCCCGGGCGATGGAGAGCGGCCTGCCCGTCGACGTCACCACGTTGCGCCTGAATACCCTGACGCTGGATGCACTGGGCCTGAAAGCCGCCGCCACCGGCGCGGGATCGCTGGAAAACGACGTGCCGCAGGGCGAGGCGACGCTGGGGATCGACGGCTTTCCGGACTTCATGAACGCCCTCGTGAAAAGCGGACGCATCCCGCCCCAGCAGGCCATGGTCGTGCAGTTGATGATGGAGAGCTTCGGCAAGATGGACGAGGGCAGCGACACCATCCGCTTCGATTTCGAAGCGCGCGACGGCATGATGTACGTCAACACCATCCCCCTGGGCGCGGCCCCGACGATGCCGTAGCGGTGGCGGGGGGCGGCACCGGTGACGACCTCTCTCGACATCTGGCGAAATCGGTTCAACTCTACGGGGGAGCCTGTTTCGCCAGAACCCGGGAGAAGCCCCATGACCGAACCGACCAGAAAACGCGCCAGCGACTTCGACCAGCGCATCCTCGAAATCTTCGACGGCTATGTGCATGGCAAGATGTCCAAGCGCGACTTCATCACCCAGGCGGGCAGGTACACCGCCGCCGGCGTCACCGGGGCCATGGTGCTGGAGCAGTTGCAGCCGAACTACGCCTGGGCGCGGCAGGTCGAGCCGGACGATGCGTCGATCACCACCGAAACCATCGAATACCCCAGCCCCGAGGGCCACGGCGCGATCCGGGGCCTGATGGCCAGGCCGGCGGATGCCACCGGCCCCCTGCCCGCCGTGCTGGTGATCCACGAGAACCGGGGCCTCAATCCCTATATCGAGGATGTCTGCCGCCGCGCCGCCAAGGCCGGATACCTCGCCCTCGCCCCCGACGGCCTGACCCCGCTGGGCGGCTATCCCGGCACCGACGAGGAAGGGCGCGAGATGCAGCGCACGCTCGACCGCGAGAAGCTGATGGAGGATTTCTTCGCGGCGTTCGAATTTCTGCGCGATCATGACGGATCGACGGGCAAGGTCGGGGCGGTCGGTTTCTGCTATGGCGGCGGGGTCTGCAATGCGCTGGCCGTCGCCTATCCCGATCTGGCCGCCTCCGCGCCCTTCTACGGTCGCCAGGCCGCCGCCGAGGACGTCCCCGCGATCCAGGCCCCGCTGATGATCCACTATGCGGGTCTGGACGACCGCATCAATGCCGGGGCCGAAGCCTACAACACCGCATTGGAAGACGCGGGCAAGGAATTCTCGGTCCATTACTACAAGGGCGTGAATCACGGCTTCCACAACGACACGACCCCCCGCTACGACGAGGAAGCGGCGGCACTGGCCTGGCGGCGGACGATGGCGTTCTTCGACACGTATCTGACGTGAGCGTGAAGGTCATCCCCGTGTTCCCTTTCGTCCGAAACGCGGTAGTATCGGATTTCGGACGACCGACCGGAGATACGCCATGATGCTGCCCCGCCGCCTGTTCCTCGCCATGCCCGCCGCGTTCGCGGCCTTTCCCGTCTTCGCGGCGGATGTCGGGCATCTGGGTGTGACCGAAGCGCACCGGAAGGCCGCAGCGGGCGAGATCGTGCTGATCGATATCCGCCGCCCCGACGAATGGGCCGCGACGGGCATCGCGGCGGGGGCGGTGCCGATCGACATGCGGGTGCGCGATCTGGGGGCGCGGATCGACGCGGCGCTGGGCGGCAACCGCGACGCGCCCGTCGCCCTCATCTGCCACAGCGGCGTGCGCTCGCATCATTTGTCCGATGCCATGGCGAAGGCCGGTTTCACACAGGTCTACGACGTGGGCGAGGGGATGGCCGGGTCGTCGCGCGGTCCCGGCTGGGTCGAACGCGGATTGCCGGTGGAGCGCCCGGAATGACCGGGGGCGAACTGCTGGTCGCCTGTCTGGCGGAACAGGGCGTGAAGCGGGTCTTCTGCGTGCCGGGCGAAAGCTATCTCGCGGTGCTCGATGCGCTCTACGACGCCGATATCCGCAGCATCGTGGCGCGGCAGGAGGGGGGCGCGGCGATGATGGCGGAGGCGGACGGCAAGATGTCGGGCCGCCCCGGCGTCTGCTTCGTCACGCGCGGCCCGGGGGCCACCAATGCCGCCGCCGGGGTGCATGTCGCCCAGCAGGATTCGACCCCGATGATCCTCTTCATCGGCCAGATCGCGCGGGGCCATACGGGCCGCGATGCCTTTCAGGAGGTCGATTACCGCCAGATGTTCGGCGGCATCGCCAAGCGCGTCGAGCAGATCGAGGATGCCGCGCGCATCCCCGAAATCCTCAGCCGCGCGTGGCACGTCGCGATGTCGGGCCGCCCCGGTCCCGTCGTCATCGCCCTGCCCGAGGACATGCTGCGCGACCCCGCCGCCCTGCCCCCCGCCCGCCGGGTCGAGGTGGCCGAGGCCGCGCCGAGCGAGGCGCAGATGGAATGGCTCGCCTCCCTCCTCAAGATGTCCGCGCGCCCGTTCGTCATCGCGGGCGGCTCGCGCTGGAACCCCGAAGCCGCCCGCGCCCTGCGCATGTTCGCGGAACGCTGGATGCTGCCGGTGGGCTGTTCCTTCCGCCGCCAGAACCTGTTCGACCACGAGCATTTCTGCTATGCGGGCGATGTGGGGCTGGGAATCAATCCGGCGCTGAAGCGGCGGGTCGAGGACAGCGACCTGCTGATCCTGCTGGGCGGGCGCTTTTCGGAGAATCCGTCGCAGGGTTTCACGATGCTCGCCGCGCCCAACCCCGAACAGCGCATCGTCCACGTGCATCCGGGGCCGGAGGAACTGGGCCGCATCTACGCCCCCAACCTGCCGGTCAACGCGACCCCGGGCGGTTTCCTGACCCGGGCGATGGAACTCGACGCCCCCGATGTCCTGCCCTGGGCGGGCGAGACGGAGACGGCCCATACCGACTATCTCGCCTGGAGCGAAACCGCCCCCGAAGCCCCCGGCGCGGTCACGCTGGGCCATGTCGTCACGCATCTGCGCGGCGTGCTCGGGCCGGATGCGATGCTGACTAACGGGGCGGGCAATTTCGCGGGGTGGCTGCACCGGTTCCACCGCTTCCGCCGCTACAATACCCAGGTCGCACCCACTTCCGGCTCGATGGGCTACGGCCTGCCCGCCGCCATCGCCGCGAAGCTGGCCTATCCGCAGCGCGAGGTGGTGTGCCTCGCGGGCGACGGAGACTTGCAGATGACGGTACAGGAGATCGGCACCGCGATGCAGGAGGAGGCCGCGATCATCGTGCTGGTGGCGGATAACGGCCAGTACGGCACCATCCGTATGCATCAGGAGCGCGACTACCCGGGCCGCCAGAGCGCCACGCGCCTCGCGAACCCCGATTTCGCGGCGCTGGCGCAGTCCTACGGCGCCTATGGCGAGCGGGTCGGCAGCGACGCCGATTTCGCCGATGCCTTCGGGCGGGCGCGGGCGGCGGGGCGCTGCGCCGTGCTGCACCTGCCCCTCGACCCGAAGGCGATTTCCCCGGGCAAGGTGCTCGCTTGACGCTCGACTGGCCGACGCTGGCCCGGGATTTCATCACGCTGCTGGTGGTCATCGACCCGGTCGGCACCCTGCCGGTGTTCTACTTCGCCACCACCCACGTCCCCGAGAAGCTGCACTGGCGTTTCGCCGTGCGGGGCGTGGCGGTGGCGACGGTGGTGCTGCTCCTGTTCCTGATCTTCGGGCAGATACTGCTGGAGGGGCTGGGGCTGCGCTTCGGGTCGTTCCAGATCGCGGGCGGGATCGTCCTGTTCCTGTTCGCCCTGTCGATGATCTTCGGCGACTCGAAACCGGCGCAGGACATCGCGGAGGCGGAGCGCGACCACCTCGCCGGGGCCGTCTTTCCGCTGGCGATGCCCTCCATCGCCTCGCCCGGGGCGATGCTGGGGATCGTGGTGCTGACCGACAACCACCGCACCTCGATCCCGGACCAGATCGTGACCGGGGTGATCCTGCTGATCGTGCTGGGGATCACGCTGGTCCTGCTGCTGCTGGCCGGACGGCTGAAGCCGATCCTCGGCACGACCGGGGCCAGCGTCATCAGCCGGATCATGGGTATCGTGCTGGCGACCGTCGCGGTGGATGCGGTGCTGGGCGGTCTGGATCAGGTCGGGGTGCTGACGCTGGCACAGACTGCGGTGCCGGGGTGATCCCGGCGGGCCGATGAAAGCAGGTCCTGCCCCGGACCCGATCCGGGGCCTGCCGAGACGGGTCACCCTGCTGCAAAAAACCCCGCACGTGATGCGGGGCGGGAGCGAAGAAGACTTTCCGGAGAGATCACCCCTCCGGCAGATTCTCGATCAGGGTCGCGTCGTTGAAAAACAGCGCCTGGCTGACCGCCGCCTGCACGTTGCTGCGCTTGAACGGCTTGGTGATCAGGAAGGCGGGTTCGGGGCGCTCGCCGGTCAGGAACTTTTCGGGATAGGCGGTGATGAAGATCACCGGCACCGAAATCTCGGCCAGGATGTCGCGCACGGCATCGATCCCCGACGACCCGTCCGCGAGCTGGATATCCGAGAGGATCAGGTCCGGCACCGTGTCGCGGGCCATCTCGACCGCCATGGCGTGGGTATCGGCGATGCCGGTGCATTCGTGGCCCAGTTCGGTCACGATCGACTCGATGTCCATGGCGATGATCGGCTCGTCCTCGATCACCAGCACCCGGGCCTTGGTCCGCTCGCGGATGGTGGCAAGCCCGGCATCGTAGAGGGCCTGCGCCTCGTCGGCCGGCACCCCCATGATGGACCCGATATCCTCGACCGCGAAATCCTCCAGCGCGCCCAGCAGGAACGCCTGCCGCGCATCGGGCTTGATCTGGTCCAGCCGCTTGCGCGTGGCCCCCTCCAGCGCCGATTCCGTCCTCGGCGCGGCATCCTCCACCTCGACCCAGACCGAGCGGAACGTCTTGAACAAAGCGACCTTGGAGTCGAGTTCCCGGTCGAAGACCGACGCATCGGCCAGCACCGCCTCCAGCGTCATGACCGTGAACAGGTCGCCGCGTTCCTGAGTGCCCGACAGCGCCCGGGCATAGCGACGCAGCATCGGCAGATGGGGGGCGATGGCGGCGTGGAGATCTGGCGAGGAAGTGTCTGGCATTGTATGATGACCGCTCGTTACGAATGACGTCGCGGAATTCTTATGCCGAAAACCGCGCCCGGGTCCATAACAGGATGGAACCTTTATCGATCTAGTGCTGTTAACCCGTCACACGACATGTTTTTTCTTTTTCGCTGGACGCCTTCATGAGCCATGATCGACATGACCCGGACGCTCGCGCCTCTTCCGACGATCCGGAAGACGTGATCTCGCGCAGCATCAAGCGGGTCTTCGATCAGGTTGCGGACGAACCGATTCCGGATTCGTTGAAATCCCTGCTCGACAGGCTGAAGGACGAGAGGCCGCGCGGATGAGCGATTCCGATCCCCGGCAGGAGGAACTGGTCGGCCATGTCCCCGCCCTGCGCGCCTTTGCCCGCAGCCTCGCCAACGATGCCTCCCATGCCGACGACCTGGTGCAGGAAACCGTGCTGAAGGCGTGGAGCAATCTCGACAGCTTCACCGTCGGCACCAATATGCGGGCCTGGCTGTTCACGATCCTGCGCAACACGTTCTACTCCGAATTCCGCAAGTTCCGCCGCGAGGTCGAGGATGTGGACGGCAAGATCGCCGCGCAGGTTCCCGACAAGGCCGCCCAGGACGGCGTGATGGAGATGCGCGATTTCGAGCGCGCCTTCGCCCGGCTGCCCGCCGACCAGCGCGAGGCGCTGACCCTGGTGGGCGCCTCCGGCCTGACCTACGAGGAAGCGGCGGATATCTGCGGCTGTGCCGTCGGCACGGTCAAGAGCCGCGTGAACCGGGCGCGGGTGCGCCTGACCGAACTGCTCGGTACCGGAAAGGAGGCGGCGATCGAGAAGGCCGCCGCTACCGTTTCCTGACGATATGCCTCATCCGGGTGAGATAGACCCCAGGCGCACGGCGAGACGTCCTCTCAGCCTGCGTCTTCAGGTGGCCCTTCTGCTCGCGTTCGCGACGCTGCCGGTCGGCGTGATCGCCGTCGCCCAGGGCTACGCGGCCTTCAGCGATTCCGAGGAACTGCGCCGGGTCACCCTGGCGAGCGAGGCCTTCAAGCAGACCACCCGCGAACAGGGCCTGATCCGCGAGACGCTCGGCGCGCTCGACGCCCTGCGCTCGCAGGTGGACGTGGATCTGCCGGTCGGGGAATGCAGCGCCCGGATGCGCGCGCTGGTGGACCAGAAGGGGCAATTCATCTTCGCCGGAGTCGTCGGTGCCGACGGGGTCATGCGCTGCGGCCACCCCCTGCGCGCGCCGCTGGATCTGCGGGGGTCGCCCGAATACGCGGATTTCGTCGCCAATCCCCGCCGCACCGTCACCGTATACCAGCAGGGGGCGATCTCGAAGCGATCGGTCGTGACGGTCAGCATACCGGTGATGCGCGCGGGCGATCTGGTCGGGGCCATCGCGATCTCGCTGCCCAGCACCTACATGGCCTGGGCCAATGCCCCCGAGCGCGACTCGGAATCGCGGTTCGCCATCCTGGACAGCGAGGGGCGCACGGTCGCCCAGTCGGGCAAGAGGGTCGCGACGGACTGGCTGCCCGATCCGGCCGAAGTGCCCGCGATGCTGGCCGGGTCGAAGGGACCGGTCATGGCGACCGCATCCACCGGCGAAACCCGTCTCTATGCCGTCACGCCGCTGTTCAAGCGCGATATCTTCGCCGTTTCCAGCTGGCCCAAGGGACAGGCGTCGTGGCTGCTGAACCTGCCGCAACTGCTGACGCTGCTGCTGCCGCTGGTCATGTGGGCGCTGGCCGTCACGGTCGCCTATTTCGCCGTCGACCGCTTCGCGCTGCGCCATGTCGTCTATCTGGACCGCCTCGTCAGCGCCTATGCCCGCAGCGGGCGGTCCCTGCGCGCCAGCGGCATGCGCGAGGCCCCGCTGGAATTCGCGGCCCTGGGCGAAAGCTTCGACCGCATGGCCCAGCAGATCGAGAACCGCGAGGACGAACTGCACCATTCGCTCGACGAGAAGGACGCCCTGCTGAAGGAGGTCTACCACCGCGTCGGCAACAACCTGCAGATGATCGTCAGCCTCATGAACCTGCAGTTGCGCACCACGGAGGGCCAGCAGCAGCGCGAGACGCTGCAACGTCTTCAGGACCGCGTCCTGGGCCTCGCCGCCGTGCACAAGCGCCTGTCGGAGGCCGGGCAGGTCAATGCCATCCGCATCGACACGCTGCTGGCGGAAATCGCCACGAATGCCCGCGAGGCGCGCGAGTCGAAACCGGGGGAGGTCGCCCTCGTCGCCGACATGATCGACCATGTCGAGGGACCGGATCGCGCCCTGCCCCTCGCGCTCTTCACGGCGGAGGCGGTCGCGAACGCCTTCAAGCACGGGCTGGAGGAGCACGGGGGCGGCACGCTGAACCTGAGCCTGCGCGAAACCGGTACGAGCACGCTGGAACTGGTGATCTCGAATTCGCGGGCGGGCGGGCCGCTGGACAGCGACGGGCTGGGGTCGCAACTCATCGACAGCTTCGCGCGGCAGTTGCGCGGGCAGGTGGAGCGCAGCGTCACCCCCGACCGCTTTACCCTGAGCCTGACATTTCCCTGCATCCAGCCCCAGGGGGCCGGTCAGGGCCTGACGATGAATACGGCCCCCTCCGCGCCGAAGACGACGCGGAAATGGGCGCTCTGACCGCTTTCGGGGTGTCGTGGTTCCGGGACCGGGTGGGCGGCCCGGCGGCCTGTGCGGAAAACCGTTCCGGAAGACGATACCGCTCCGCCCCGTGCAGCGGTCTGCGCCCGGGGCAGAGGTGTTCTTCTGGAACGGTCAGCAATAAAGGCTATTGGTATAATCGCCTTGTGCTTTGATGGTTGTGCGGATGGCCGCATCGAAGGCGGGGCAGGAACGACGGGATCACGAGACTCGCCGGTATCAGTTCACCACCGGACCCGACCCCTCGCCCGGGGCGGCCCCGCCCTGCTTCTCCTGCGCGCGGCGGCTGATCTCGCGGCGGTAGAGGGCGACGAAATCGACCGGGTCGAGCATCAGGGGCGCGTATCCGCCGTCGCGCGTGACATCCGCGATGATACGCCGCGCGAAGGGGAACAGGATGCGCGGGCATTCGATCAGCAGCAGCGGCTCCAGCATGTTCGCCTCGAAATTCGTGATCTCGAACACGCCCGCATAATCGAGGGAAATCTGGTAGAATTCCTGCGATTCGGTCTTGGACGACGACTCGATCCGCAGGCCGACCATGAACTCGTTATCCCCGCGTTTGCCCGCGTCGACGTGGATATTCACCGTCACGCTGGGCTGTCCGTCGGGCGAGGTGAGCGCGCCGTCGTTGCGGAAGCTGAGAGAGCGCACGAGCTGTGCGCGAATGCTGATATTGGGTGCCTTCGGCTGTACCGGGGCTTCCTGGGTAGTTTCGGCCATGGTCGGGATTTCCTTCTGCAGCGCCTGTATCGTGTCGGCTACCATGCGATGCGCAGGCTTGCAACGCATGACCCCCTATCGCTTGCCGTCTGTTCGCCCTATATTGGGGCTAAATGGTATCGAAAGATGTGTCGCGTACGGCGCGCATCCGTTCATCAGCAGTCTTCGGAAAGCCCATGATTGAGATTATTGTCCTCGCCGCCGTCGCCGGCTTTCTTTTCCTGAGACTGCGGGATGCCCTGGGTACCAAGACGGGGCATGAAAACCCCGATGAATGGTTCGGAAAGCGCGGCCAGCCCTCCGATAACGACGCCGGGCCGGATGGCGCGGACAAGGTCGTGCAGTTCCCCGGCCGCGACATGCCGCAGCAGCAGGCCCGCCCCGACGATCACAGCGACATCGCGACCGTCACCGATCTCGAAAGCCCGCTCGGCAAGACGCTGATCGCGGCCAAGGGCGTGGAGCCGGACTTCAACGCCGTCCGCTTCGTCGAGGGGGCGCGCGCCGCCTACGAGATGATCCTGATGGCCTTCGAGACCGGCGACAAGGACACGCTGCGCCCCCTGCTCGCCGCCGACGTGATGGAAAGCTTCGAGAGCGCCATCGATTCCCGCAAGGAACAGGGCCTGTCCGTCGATGCCCGCTTCATCGGCCTGCGCAGTTCCAGGATCGTGGATGCCCGGCTGGACGACACCACTAATACCCTTCGGGTCGACGTGCGTTTCGATGCCGAGATGATCGTGGCCGTGCGCGATGCGAATGGCGAAATCGTCGAGGGCGACCCCGAAATGGTGCGCCGCATGAACGACATGTGGACCTTCGAGCGGACGCTGGGGATCGACGATCCGTCCTGGACCCTCGTCGAGACCGGGGACTGAACCGATGCGCGCGCCTCTCCTGTGCCTCCCGCTGCTGCTCGTGCTCGGGGCCTGCGCGTCGCGCGTGCCTGCCGGGCCAAGCCCCTCCCCCGCCGTCATCGCCTCGGCCCCGCCCGCCTATACCCGGCCCGTGACGCTGCCCCGGGGCATGGATGTGCCGATGGTCGACAGCAGCACCGGACCGCAGGTAGCCCCGCCGGTATCGCGGGTGGCACCCCCTCCCGCCTTCTCTCCCCCGCCCCCGCCCCCCCCGGTCGCCGCCGCACCGCGCGCCCCGGCCCGCGCCCCGGCCCCGTCGATGGGCCCGGTGATCGAGACGCCGGACGACCGGGTGCAGACGGTATCCTTCGACAGCCTCGACGGCTGGGCCGAGGGTGACCACCAGCCCGCCCTCGCCGCCCTGAAGATCGCCTGCGAAAAGATATCGGACGCCCCGGCGGATTCGGGCATCGGCGGCCAGCGGATCGGCGGAAAGCCCCTGTTCGGCACCGGTCTCGACTGGGCCGATATCTGCCGCGAGGCCATGAAGACCCGCGACCGCGATACCACCGCCTTCTTCGAGGACAATTTCGTCCCCGTCGGCCTGGGCGGATCGGAAACCGGCGCGGCCCTCTTCACCGCCTATTACGAACCGGAACTGAACGGATCGCGCGTGCGCGGCGGGGTGTATCAGCACCCCCTCTACGCCCGCCCCGACGATCTGCGGAGCGGCGTGCCGTATCTGGACCGCGCCGCCATCGACGCGGGCGCGTTGTCCGGGCGCGGTCTCGAACTGTTCTGGCTCGACGATCCGGTCGAGAGTTTCTTTCTGCACATCCAGGGATCGGGGCGCATCCGCCTGCCCGACGGCTCGGTCGCCCGGGTCGGGTTCGCGGGCAAGAACAACCGCGCATACAAGGCCGTGGGCCGCACGCTGGTCGAGTGGAACGAGCTTCCCCTCGAAGGCATGTCGAAGCGCAGGATCGAGGACTGGATCGCGGCCAATCCGGCCCGGCGCGACGAGTTGCTCGGCACCAATCCCTCCTACGTCTTCTTCACGGAGCGCGAGGAACTGAACGCCGACCCCTCGCTCGGCCCCATCGGCTCCTTCGGCCAGCCGCTGCCGTCCAACCGCGCCATCGCGGTGGACCGGCGCTACTACGCCCTCGGCATCCCCATGTGGGTGGATTTCGACAGCCCCGTGGGGCCGGTCACGCGCCTGACGCTGGCGCTCGATACCGGGGGGGCGATAAAGGGATCGCGCCGGGCCGATTTCTTCTTCGGATCGGGGGATGCGGCGGGCATGGCGGCGGGGGCCACCCGCACGCGCGGCCAGTTGATCGCCCTGACGCCGCGCACGGCCTATGAACGGGTGTTCGGCCCGATCTCATGAATCGGGATACCCCGGGGAAAGACCGCCGGACCCGGCGCGCGAACGAGCAGGAACTGGCGCTCTGGCGCGCGGTCAACACCGATACCGTGCTGTCCCGGGTGCGCGAGACGCTGCAACCGCCCGACAACCCGCAGGCCACCCCCGGCCCCGCGCCCCGCATCCGCCAGGTGCCCGCCGCCGAGGCCCCGCGCCCCTTCGCCCGGCCCGCGCCGCCGGTGCTGACCGGCTTCACGCCGAAGCCCCCGGATCTCGAGACCCTGCGCGACGTGACCCCCGGTCTCGACCGCCGCACCGCCCGCGCCCTGCGCCGGGGCGAGCGCAGGCCCGATGCCCGGCTGGATTTGCACGGCATGACGGCGGACCGCGCCCATTCGGCCCTGACGCGCTTCATCCTCGATGCTCGCACAAGGGGCCATCGCTGCGTGCTGGTCATCACCGGCAAGGGGCGGCGCTATACCGCTCCGTCGGAAAGCGGCTTCTCGATGGAGCACAGCGAAGGCGTGCTGCGCCGCGACGTGCCGCGCTGGCTGGGGCAGGGGGCGCTGGCCGGGGCGACCGTCGGTCTCTATCAGGCCCATCGCAAGCACGGGGGCGACGGCGCGTTCTACGTCTACCTGCGCAAGCCGCGATGATGGAGGGGCGGGTCCGGCGCTGGGGGCGGTGGCTGCCCAAGGGGTTGTTCGGCCGCGCCCTGCTGATCCTGCTGGTCCCCGTCCTCCTGATCCAGATCACCGTCACCCTCGTCTTCATCGAGCGGCATCTGGACGGCGTGACCCGGCAGATGAGCGCCACCATCGCCCGGGAACTGCGCAGCTTCGCGTCGGTGGTCGCGGCGCAGGCGACCCCCGACGCCATCGACCGGACGCTGGGGGAGCTGTCCGAGGGCATCGGCTACGCCCTCACCTACACCCCCGGCGATTTCATCGACCCCCAGGCCCGCCGCCCTTTCTACCGCATCGCCGACCGCGCGATCATCGAGACGCTGCAACGCGACACCGGCCATCCCGTCAGCGTCGATACCGGGCGCTCGCGCAAGGTGGTGCATGTCGCGATCCAACTGGGGGAGGGGGTGCTGCACGCGGCCCTGCCGAAACGGCGGCTGACCACCCGCAACCCGCATTTCCTGCTGGTGTGGATGGGGGCCGTCTCGGTCTTCCTCATCATCGTCGCGATGTTGTTCCTGCGCAATCAGGTGCGCCCGATCCGGCAACTGGTCGCGGCGGCGGAAGCCTTCGGCAAAGGCCAGCCCGCCCCCCCCTTCAAGCCCGCCGGGGCCGAGGAGGTGCGCCGCGCCGCCCTCGCCTTCATCACCATGCGCCTGCGGATCGAGCGCCAGATCGCCCAGCGCACGCTGATGCTGTCAGGCGTCAGCCACGACCTGCGCACCCCCCTGACCCGCATGCGATTGTCCCTCGCTATGCTGGACGACGAGGAGGAGGCCGTGCGCCTGACCCGCGATGTTGACGAGATGGAGCGCATGGTCGAGGGGTTCTTGGCCTTCGCCCGGGGCGATACCGGCGAGACGTCCGAACCCGTCGACCTGCGCGCGATACTGGAGCAGATCGTCGCGGACGAGCAGGCCCGGGGCCGGACCGTGCATCTCGACGCGCCCGGGGACGACGCCACCCTTCCCCTGCGCCCCGATGCCGTGCGCCGGGGCCTGCGCAACGTGATCGAGAATGCGGGCAAGTACGGCGGCGGTACCGTCCGCGTCACCCTGCGGGTCGAGGCGCGGCGGATGTCGGTGCTGACCGAGGATGACGGGCCGGGCGTGCCGCCGGACCTGCGCGAGGAAGTCCTGCGCCCCTTCATGCGCGGGGATGCGGCACGCAATCAGGATACGGGCGGCGGCACGGGTCTGGGCCTGTCCATCGCACTCGACGTCGCCCGCGCCCATGGCGGCGACCTGATCCTGTCGGAGAGCGCGCTGGGGGGCCTCGCGGTCCTCGTCACCTTTCCGCGCTGAGGCGGGGAGTATCGTCCCGTAACGGGTCGATTTCGACGCAATCGACTGTAATACTGGACGGGCCGGGCCACCTTAACGTATCGTACACCAAAGAGTCGCAAAGACCTCATAAAGAGCACCGGTCCACGAGGCCGGGCCGAACCGAGCAGAAGATACAACATGATACCGCGCAGATTCTCCGATCTGCCCGAATACGCCTTTCCGCGTCTGCGGGCCTTGCTCGACCGCCACTCTCCGGGCGGCGACCCCCTCGCCATGTCGATCGGCGAGCCGCGCCACCCCGTGCCCGCCCTGCTGCACGAGGCGCTGGCGCGCCATGCCGAGGGCTATGCGAAATACCCCCCCGTCGACGGCACCCCGGGCTTTCGCGAGGCCGTGGGCGACTGGGCAACCGCCCGATTCGGCCTGCCGGAGGGGATTCTCGACCCCGATTCGATGATCCTGCCCCTGAACGGCACGCGCGAAGGGCTGTTCATGGCCGCCATGGCGCTGGCCCCGGCCACGAAGAACGGCCAGCGCGCCGCCGTGCTGATCCCGAATCCGTTCTACCAGTGCTACGCCGCCGCTGCGCTGGCCGTGGGGGCCGAGCCGATCTTCGTCGCCGCGACCGCCGAAAGCGGCTGGCTGCCCGATTACGCCAGCCTGCCGGAGGATATCCTCGCGCGCACGGTCTTCGCCTACTACTGCTCGCCGTCCAACCCGCAGGGGGCCGTCGCCACCCGCGACCAGTCGGGCCGCATCGCCGCGCTGGCCGAGAACTACGACTTCATCGTCGGGTTCGACGAATGCTATTCCGAGATCTATCCCGGCGACACGCCCCCCCCCGGCGGGCTGGCGGCGGCAGTGGCGGAGGGCGTGTCGCTGGACCATGTGCTGGTGTTCAACTCCCTGTCCAAGCGGTCCAACGTCCCTGGCCTGCGCAGCGGCTTCGTCGCGGGCGGGGCCGCCCCCGTCGCGGCGATGAAGCGCCTGCGCGCCTATGCCGGTGCCCCCTCGCCCCTGCCCGTGCTGCACGCGGCGGAGGCATTGTGGCGCGACGAGGCGCATGTGATCGCCAACCGCGCGCTCTACCGCGAGAAATTCGACCTGACCGAGCAGATCCTCGGCGGCCTGCCCGGCTACACCGCCCCGCGCGGCGGGTTCTTCCTGTGGCTGGATGTCGGCGACGGCGAGGCGGTGACGGTCGACCTGTGGCGCGATCACGGCGTGCGCGTCCTGCCCGGGGCCTATCTGGGGCGCGGCGACCCGCGTTTCATCGACGGAAAGAACCCCGGCACCCGTTACATCCGTGCGGCCCTCGTCGAGCCTGCCACGACCCTGCGACCCGGGCTGGAGGCGATTGCGGAAATCCTGCGCGCCGGGGCGAGACAACCAGCGGAGGCACCAGCGTGACCATCATGACCGATTCTTCGAAGGACGGCCCCGGTACCCTGTTCGGCGGCATGACCAACCGGGTCGTGGCCGGGATCATGGGCTTCGTCGCACTGATCCTGTTCGTCGCGCTGCTGAGTTATTCGCCCTACGACCCCAGTTTCCTCAACGCCACCTCGGCCCCCGCCTCGAACTGGCTGGGGGGTGCGGGGGCGCAGATGGCCGCGCTGCTGCTGCTGACCATCGGGCGCACGGCGGCGCTGATCCCCGTGGTGCTGGGGATCTGGGGAATCCGGTTGTGGACCGGATCGTGGGACCGGCTGGTCATCGTGCCGCTGCGCCTGATCGGGGCCGGATTCGCCGCCATTGTCGCGACCTGCGCCTTCCTGTCGGCCCTGCCGGGGCGGATCGACGGGCTGCTGGGCCATGGCGGATGGCTGGGCGATTTCGTGATCCGGCCCTTTGCGCAAGGGCTGGCGGCGCTGGATTTCGGCGCGCCGTTCCAGATCCCGGGCCTGATCTTCTGCCTGCTGTCCATCGTCACCATCGCCTTGGCCTGCGGCGTGACCCGCGAGGAAGCGTTGTGGGCCAGGCGCCACGTCACGGAATCGTATCGCGAGGTCTTCTCCCGCGAGAACCGCGCCGCCCTGACCGAGAACACCCTTTCCCGCACCCGCGACCTGACCCGCAAGCTGCGCCCCGTCGCCGTGGCCGAGAATCCGCCGACCCTGGACGGAGACATGGAGGCCCCGGCCCCCCGCAGGCGCGCCCCG